>VOFD01001590.1_pt1 | contig 25254 bp, 34 predicted proteins | sample 5384101 | NCBI WGS metagenome assembly VOFD01 (sample SAMN12384723, study PRJNA508395) | human gut metagenome | isolation source: healthy gut C | host: Homo sapiens
CGGCATTTTGCGACGACTACAAATTGCTCGCCAAGGAAACAACCCTTTCGCTTTGCGCATCAATGGGATTGGTCGACGAAGATACGCTTCGTGCGCTAAAAGCCGCCGGCGTGTCGCGCTACCACTGCAACATGGAAACCTCGTCGGAATTTTTCCCTTCTCTCTGCACCACGCATACGCCCGACGACAAGCGCCGTGTGATTCGGGCGGCACGGGCGGCCGGAATGACGGTGTGCAGCGGCGGAATAATCGGAATGGGTGAAACCATGAGCGACCGGATTCAAATGGCATTCGAATTGCGCGCGCTCGAAGTGGATTCCGTGCCAATCAATATTCTAAACCCCATCAAAGGCACGCCGCTCGAACATGTTCCCGCCATATCCGAAGATGAAATAATCCGCACGGTGGCCGTGTTCCGATTCATATTGCCTTCGACCACGCTGCGGTTTGCCGGCGGGCGGGCCCGATTGTCGCGAGCCACCGTGAAACGCATCCTGCAAGGAGGCATGAACGGCGTGATGATTGGCGACCTGCTGACTACTGCGGGCAACGACGCCCGCGACGATTTCCGGCTCTTCGAGGAATGCGGCTTTCAGATAAAAAAACAATTGGCAAAATGATGACTTCCGAACAAATATATCGCGAAGGAGCCTACAAAGGTGTTGCAATGGGAATCTATTTGTCCATAGCATCCTTGTTCATGCTGGCAGGCAACGGCACTGTCTTGTCGCTTGTCGCGCTTGCCATGCTTATCGGCGTGCCATTTTTCCAACATCGTCTGATGCTCGCCGCCTACAAGAAACACCGCTGCGCGACCGGTTTCGCCGGATTATGGCTGCTCGGCATCGTCGTTTTCATCGGGCGTCGCTTATCTGCGCTGCCGCCACCTACGCTTATTTGGCATACATCAATCCGAATTTCATCGACAATTTGCTTCTGCAAACGGCAGAACTCTATCGGCAATCGCCCGAGTTGCAGCAGACCGACTTTTTCCGAGGCTTGTCGATTGCCATTGAAAACGGATTGACTTTTTCTGCCGCCGATTTTTGCATCGAAATGATTTTGCTCACCATATTTTCCGGTTCAATTCTGTCGATATTGCTGGCTTTGTTGATTAAGAACCAGAGAGTCAAACAATATTAATTAACAAACAATTTTGCGATTCAACACGTTTCTCATACACATAGGTATAATTTAAAAATGCAATTATGAAACAGTTGAAATTTTTATTCGCATTCATAGCAACAGTGGCACTCGCGTCTTGCGGAACGGTTGGAGAACTTTCCGGCACGCAAAGCACAGAAATGAGTGAGGCAGAGAAGCGCCAGCAAGCGGAACTCGACTCCATACGGTTCGAGATAGCGAAAGAAGCGGTCGAAAATCACCGTTTCGTCATCGTGGCAGATCGGATATCGGGGAAACGGGGATATTCCGTCAACGTCAACGAAACAACCAATTTCGTTCTCGTGCAAGGCGACAAAGCAACCGTGCAATTCGCCATCGAGCGGGGCATAAGCGGATTCAACGGTCTGGGAGGGCTGACAGTGGAAGGCTCCATCACCAAATCGGAAATCAAATACGACAAAAAGGGGAACCTCAACGTCACCATGTTTGTCTTGGGTTCGGCCATTTCTGCCGACATCCAATTCAGGCTTCCTAAAAACAGCACGCGATGCGATGCCACCGTCACATCGACATTCTACGGAGGGCGACTCGTATTTTCAGGCGAGCTTCATCCCTACGGCACAGATATTTATCAAGGAGTTACACTAAAATAAAAATACAAACCTAATTCAACCGTCATGGACAAGTATTATTATCTCGGACCGGAAGGTCGACAAATGGGGCCTTATTCGTTTTCAGAGTTAAGATCGAGAATCACGCCCGAAACTATCGTGTGGAGAGAAGGCATGGACGATTGGGCGCCGGCATCGACTGTGCCGGAGCTTGACGAACTTTTTCGTTCGTCAACGCCGCCACGCGTCGGCATTCACGCCGCCTCCCGTAAAGAAACCCGACAATTGGCTCGTGTGGTCGATATTGAGCACATTGTTTTGCTGCCTTCCGTTTGGAGTCGTAGCCATTGTCTATTCGGCGCAAGTCGATTCGCAATGGTACGGGGGCGAACACGAACGTGCCATCAACTCCGCCAGAAAGGCGAAAAACTTCACAATAGCAAGTGTGATATGCTCCGTTGTCGTTTGGATTGTCTACTTCATCCTATATTGGCAATAGGTATGACTGCCGGCGTGGTTGGAATATAGGGACATGGCTGTTGGCGGCAAAACGAGACATGCGAAACTGCGCATCTTTGTTTGGGTGGCAATAGCTTTGCTTTGTCGCGTGCGGAGGATTCTGATATTTCTATTTCTTCGACACGACGCAATCCGCTTTCGCCCCGCAATGCTTTTTCTTGAAACTGACAGGTTGGCGATGTCCGGGATGCGGCACGCAACGCGCTTTCCACGAATTGGCCCATCTCAATGTGGCAGGCGTGGCGCGCTACAACCCGTTTCTCTTTTTTCGCCATTCCCTATCTGTTTGCAATCGTTTATGCCGAAATAGCACGGCGCATGGGGCGAAGCCCCCGCTTCGTGCGTTTCCTTTACAGCCGGCCGGCAATAATGGCCGTATTTTGGCTTATCGTCGCTTATTGGGTATTAAGAAACGTGTTTAACATATAATTCAAATGCTTGCATATACATACATCGAAAAGGCAAATTCGAATTGCTCGAAAAGGCCGTCCCTGCGCTTCAAAGCCCACGCGATGCCATCGTTCGCGTGACGCTCGGAAGCATTTGCACCAGCGACTTGCACATCAAGCACGGCAGTGTCCCGCGTGCCGTGCCCGGCATTACCGTGGGGCATGAAATGGTAGGCATCGTCGAGCAAGTCGGCTCGGAAGTTGCCACCGTTCGCCCGGGCGACAGGGTGACTGTCAATGTCGAAACATTTTGCGGGCATTGTTTTTCTGCCGGCATGGTTACGTGAACAATTGCACTGACCCCGACGGCGGATGGGCGTTGGGATGCCGCATTGACGGCGGACAGGCGGAATATGTTCGCGTGCCTTATGCCGATCAAGGATTAAACCGCATTCCGGACACAGTCAGCGACGAGCAAGCGCTATTTGTCGGCGACATCCTTGCCACAGGCTATTGGGCTGCCGACATTGCCGACATTGCCACGGGCGACACCGTGTTGATCATCGGTGCCGGCCCTACGGGCATATGCACGATGCTTTGCACCATGTTGAAACAGCCCGGGCGCATTGTCGTGTGCGAGCAGATGCCGGAACGAATCGATTTCGTTCGGAAGCATTATCCGGAAGTTGCCGTAGTCACGCCGCAAGAATGCAAGGATTACATCCGGCGCGTCGGCCGCCACGGCGGAGCCGATGCCGTATTGGAAGTGGCCGGAAGCGACAGTTCTTTCTGGTTGGCATGGGAATGTGCCCGACCGAATGCCGTGGTGACCGTCGTTGCCCTCTACGATCGTCCGCAAACGCTTCCGTTGCCCGACATGTATGGGAAAAACCTCACGTTCAAAACAGGCGGCGTCGACGGATGCAAATGCGCGGAAATTCTTCGACTGATCGAGCAAGGGAAAATCGACACGACGCCGCTCGTCACACACCGATTCCCGCTCAACCGAATCAATGAAGCTTATCGGATTTTCGAGCGCCATGCCGATGGCGTCATGAAAGTGGCGATAACGCCAAAAGAGTAATTCTTTTTGCGGGGAGATTTTTATTCTTCGTAAATCATTTTCTCGTCATTCCGCCGTCGGCCACAATGTTTTCTCCGTTCACGAAATCGTTTTCGGGCAGGCATAGAAACAGGCAGATGCGTGCGATGTCGTCCGGTTGCCCGACACGGCGCGAGAGGTGTTGTTCGTGGTCGCGTTCGAAAAGCGATTCGTAGCCGGATGTTTGAATCCATCCGGGGAAATGGCATTGACGGTGATGCGCAATGGCGAGCTTGCAGCGAGCGCGTGGGTCAACGAATGGATGCCCCCTTTCGATGCGGCGTAGCATTCCCATCCGGGTTCGCTCATCAGGTAGCGCGTGGAGCAGATGTTTATGATTCTTCCGAACGGATTCTCAGCCGGAAGGCTTCTCCGATGTTCGGCCAACATTTTTGCCGTGACAAAGGCAGAGCGCAGATTGACGGCAATGATGCGGTCGAAATCGTCGACGCTCGTGTCGGCGATGTCTTGCTGCCGGCTGATTCCCACGTTGTTTATCACGATGTCGATGTCGCCCCATGCGCGAAACAGACGGTTCATGCATTGCGCGAGCGCGTCGGCATCGGCCACGTCGAGGGGATGAAACTGCGATCCGGTCGTTTCTGCGGTTTGCCGTCCGGCTTGTTCGTCGCAGTCGCAAAATGCGACGCGGCATCCGGCATTGGCAAATGCCGACACGATGGCTTTTCCCGATGCCCGACGCGCCTCCCGTGACGAAAACGCGCCGGCATGGAAATTTTACAGTAAGCGTCCCCGGCTTGTTGCCCGATGGCGTGAGCCGCGTTTTTCGGTTGCTTGCAGCTTTCTTCGCGCGGTATTCTTCGAATTTCTTCTCTAAATAGTTGTCGGCCATAGGCAGTCAAGCAATGATTTAGTCCGTCCAACCATTATAGTGGACGTTCTCCGGTTTCCATTTGTCTTTTGGTTCTTGCGCTTTGGCGGGATAGCCCACCGGTATCAGGCAAAGCGGCACGATATGCGAAGGAAGCGACAAGGTTTCCGAAATGATGCGGATGCGTCCCTTGTCGGGATAAACGCCGGTCCACACGGCGCCCAATCCCATGGCATGGGCGGCCAATAGGATGTTTTCCGAGGCTGCCGACGTGTCTTGAATCCAAAATTCGGCTGCTTCTCCTTCGAGAGTTTTCGTCATGTCGCCGCAAACGACGATGGCCGCTGCCGCTTTCGCCGTCATGGAGGCGTTGGGCAGGCTGTCGGCCAAGGCTTTCAGCAATTCCGGCCGATCGACCACAATGAAGCTCCACGGCTGTTTGTTGACGGCTGTCGGAGCTGCCATTCCGGCTCGCAGCAATGTGTCGATTTTTCCGGATTCGATGGGCTTGCCTTGTTGGTAATCGCGGATGCTGGTGCGCGTCAGGATGATGTCGAGCGCATCGCTTTTTCCGGCGGAATCCGGCGAAGCGGCAATTTTGTAGGTTATGCCGGCGGAAACGGTTGCAATGGCAATTGCGCCGATGATGCAAGTTGCTATTTTCGCAGTTTTTTCATGATTGTTTTGTCGAAAAGTCAATGATTAGAATAAACTCCAAGATACGGTGAGCCCTGCCATGACGATAGCCACCATGCTCATCAATTTGATGAGGATATTGAGGCTGGGGCCCGACGTGTCCTTGAAGGGGTCGCCCACGGTGTCGCCCACAACTGTGGCCTTGTGTACGTCGCTGCCTTTGCCTCCGAAGTTGCCTTCCTCGACAAATTTCTTGGCGTTGTCCCACGCGCCGCCGGCGTTGGCCATGAACACTGCAAGCACAAATCCCGAAGCCAAGCCGCCGATAAGCAGCCCGATGACGCCTGCAACGCCGAAAATCAAGCCGACGGCCACCGGAGCGATGATGGCGAGCAGCGACGGGAATACCATTTCGCGTTGCGCGCCGCGTGTGGAAATTTGGACGCATCGAGCGTAGTCGGGGTCGGTTTTTCCGTCCATGATGCCTTTTATCTCGCGGAATTGCCGGCGCACTTCCTCTACCATTTGCGATGCCACGCGCCCTACGGCATTCATCGTCAATCCGCAGAAAAGGAAGGCCATCATGCTGCCGATGAATATGCCCGACAGCACTTTCGGGTTCATCAGAGTCACGTCGTAGTAGGTCATGAAATCGGTGAACGATGCTTTCGCAATTGGGATTCTTTCTCCGACTTCAATCACCTTTTTGTGCCAAGTCGGTCGAGCCCGATGCGTATTTCTTCGATGTACGATGCCAGCAAGGCCAATCCCGTAAGCGCCGCAGAGCCGATGGCAAATCCTTTGCCGGTGGCGGCGGTGGTGTTGCCGAGCGAGTCGAGTGCGTCGGTGCGTCGGCGCACTTCCTTGCCCAATCCGCTCATTTCGGCGTTGCCGCCCGCATTGTCGGCAATCGGTCCGTAGGCATCGGTGGCAAGCGTGATGCCGAGCGACGACAACATGCCGACGGCGGCGATGCTGATGCCGTAAAGTCCTTGGCTCACATTGGCAAAGTCAAAGCCCGCGCCAAACCAATAGGAGAGAATGATGCCGGCCACGACTGCCAGCACCGGAATGGTCGTGGAAATCATGCCCAACCCGATTCCGGAGGTAATGACTGTGGCCGATCCCGTTTTTCCGCTTTCGGCAAGCCGCCGCGTGGGGCGGTAGGATTGCGATGTGAAATATTCAGTGGCTTGCCCGATGACGACGCCCACCACCAAGCCGACAACGACTGCAATGGCGATGTTCAGCCAATTGGGCATGCCGAGCAACCAAAGGATGAGGAAAGAAGCGCCGGCAATGAGCACGGAACTGAGGTTCGTGCCGAGCGAAAGCGAGCGCAACAGCGTTTTCATGCTCGCGTTTTCTTTCGTCCGCACTGCGAATATGCCGAGAATTGACAGGATGATGCCGACAGCAGCGATGAGCATCGGGGCAATGACGGCTTTTGAATTGCGCGTCGTCGGCGCTCACAAATGCCGCTGCTCCCAGAGCCGAAGTGGCCAGGATGGAACCGCAATAGGACTCGTAGAGGTCGGCACCCATGCCGGCCACGTCGCCCACATTGTCGCCCACGTTGTCGGCAATCGTGGCCGGATTGCGCGGGTCGTCTTCCGGTATGCCGGCTTCCACTTTTCCGACAAGGTCGGCACCCACGTCGGCCGCCTTGGTATAGATACCGCCGCCGACGCGGGCAAAGAGCGCCTGCGTCGAGGCGCCCATGCCGAAGGTCAGCATCGTCGTGGTGATGATGGTGAGTTTGGCTGTCGAAGATTCTGCTTCGATGAAGTGGTCAGGATGAGGAACCACAAGGATATGTCGAGCAATCCCAATCCGACGACGATGAGTCCCATGACTGCGCCGCTGCGGAATGCGATGCGCAACCCACGGTTCAGCGAGCGGGAAGCTGCATGGGCTGTGCGCGCTGAGGCGTAGGTGGCTGTTTTCATGCCGATGAATCCGGCAAGGCCGGAGAAAAATCCGCCAGTCAGGAAGGCCACCGGAACCCAGTGGTTTTGCAAGTCGAAGCCGAACGCCATGATGGCGAACACGACTACCAAGCAGGCAAATACGATTCCGACCACTTTGTATTGTTGGCGGAGATAGGACATGGCACCTTGCCGCACGTGCAAAGCGATTTTGCGCATCGTGGGCGTGCCTTCGTTTTCTTTTTTCATTTCGCGGTAGAAATACCAAGCAAGGGCGAGCGCAAGAACTGCGGCGCCGGGAACAATCCAGAACAGGGGTGTTTCCATAAAAACGTGATAATCTTATGAGGTTTGTAAAAACGTTGTAAAATTAATGCGATGCGGCGAAACGTGAAAGTTTAATTTTTATAAAAACTCTTAACGAAGCTCCGCCAATCGTTCATGAAAAATAAAAATAAAGGTTTATTATTTTGTAAATTAATTAAATATACATATATTTGCGGCATCTTGCCACGCCGATGCTTCCTCGTGGAGGGGCATGTCGGGCGGGCGGGACTACATACGGAAAGGCGTTTACTTAGACGCTTTGCGTTCTGACGCATAGAAACTTCGCAACTTTCTAAGGACACAGTCGGAATCAAAGCAACGGTAGATGCTACGGGATATGTATATATTGCCACAGGCGTTTCCGAGAACAGGGAGCCTGTTGTTTTGGCATACATATCGGCGTGGGCTTCTGCGTTGCTCGTTCATACTGTGTCGGGCAATGCGAAGGCCTCTATGCGTGGGACGAGCGACAAGTACAGATTCCCGCGCTCTTTTTGTTTGTAGGCTTTCAAAATTGTTTGTTATTGCCGTTCGGGAGTCTGCCGGCAACAAAAAAAAGTGTTATTATGGGAAGTATAATTGCTCTTTCGGCTTCCGGCAATCATGGAAAAACCCATACGATTGTGAGAGCGGCAACTGCATTTATCAGCAAATGCAAGCGAGAGAATATTCAAATTGTCAGTGTGACATGGTATGATTATTCAGGAAAAATAATTGCCGGTCCGCGAGCCGGCAAGGTGCTTTGTGTTGTGGTAGTTGTAATCGATGGTGTGCAAAAAATAGTTGCTTTTTATCAGCGAAGGCGATGATGGAGCTAAGGTGTTGGCAGCGTTGAACATTATCACCAGCAACGCAACGATACAGTTGGATGTAATCCTTTTGGCATGCCACACGCAGGGAAGTACCATCGATGTGGTGAAAAATTTTGTCACGACTTATGGGTATGAACTTGTAATGACATCGGTTTATCAAGGGAAAACTTCGGATCTTCTCCTTATGATGGTGACGGCAAACGGAACTATCTTAAACGATGAGTGTGCGAAGCATTTGGTAGAATTGATTCAACGATTGCTGCAATGAGACGGGGTGTAAGAAAATTGATTGCCACGTTGCTATTTTGCAGCGTGGCTTTCAGCCTGTCGGCGCAGTTTAGCGGCACAGGTACGGGTACAGAGGACGATCCTTATCGCATCTACAATATGGATCAGCTCAATCAAGTGCGGAATTTCGATGATGGCGAGTATTTTTCATTGGAAACCGACCTTGACATGGCCGATTGATTGCCGAAAACAATCCCGTGGAGGGATGGCAGCCGATTAATGCATACGTTAACTTTGACGGAAACGGCCATACGATTTTCAATATGTGGATCAACCGCCCAAATACCAATAATGTCGGGCTGTTTGGAAGCTTTGGAGGTTTCATTACAAACCTGCATTTAATTAATGTGGAAATCAGCGGCGGAAATGGTGTTGGTGGAATTATTGGAGGAGCAGCAAGCGGAGGTCCTTGTACAATTAAAAATTGTTCTGTACAAGGCACTATTACAGGCAATGACAATGTTGGTGGAATTATAGGTTATTTTCAATCTAGGGATGATATTGCTGATATAGCGGAATGTTATTTTAAGGGATTGATTATAGGTAATAGTGCTATAGGCGGAATAATAGGAGCTGCAAGTATAAACACCAACTTACGTTCCTATATTTCGAATTGTAAAACTGACTGTATTATAAAAGCGTCTGCGCAGATAGGAGGAATAGCAGGCTGCCTTGAAGGAGGTAGTGATTATTATGTTAGCTTCTTTGTAAATAGATGTTATTCGCTGTGTACGATAGAAGGTGGCAGTAGCAGTATTGGAGGGATTGTTGGTTGTAGTAGGCGTCTATCTAATAGAAATAGTAGCATCGCAAAATGTTATTCTCACATCGTTGCATTAGATGGGAAGGGGCGTGTTAGTGGTATTATTGGGACCTCCTTAGAAAGGAGTCCTAGTGTAAACGACAATTATTCAACCGGAATAATACAAACAACCGGTAGTGCTTCTGGAATATATAACGGAGGCTTTGGCCATTGCTATGCGCAATTCCATACGATATCGGGGTCCATTGTGCAGGGCTTAGGAGCTAATGCCAGTGGCTGCGTAGCCATTAATGATAGATTGGTGGGAACTTCAGCTGTAAGTCGCGTGGGCTACGGAGGCAACAATTTGGCGTGGACTTTGACTACCATGATATTGGACGGAAAGAAACAGCCTCTTCCGGTCGATTCTCCTGAAAACGGGACAAACACGGGATTGTCGACGCTGAAATTGCAAGCCACATACGAGGGTATTGGTTGGGATTTCGCCAACACGTGGAAGATCAACGAGACGGAGAGTTTCCCGTATTTCCAATGGCAAACGGCGCCGCCGTATTTCGTGCAAACACTGAAAAAAGGGCGACACACGCTTGGCGGGACAATGCACGGAGGCGGGCATCGTCACGGTGAGAATCGGCGATAGGCGATATGAGGTACAGTCGAACGGAAACAATTGGAGCCTTGATCTCGACGAACCGTTGGAGGCAGCCGATGTCGTGGAAATGTGGGTGCAAGCGGAAGGAAAAGCTCCGTCCTACGTGGTATGTACTTCTCCGGGATTGACGGGGAGCGGCACGGAAACAGATCCGTACTTGATAGAGACTGTCGACGATTTGCAAGCAATTTCCGATCTTGCCGATGAAGAATGCTATTACAAGCTGACTGCCGACATCGATCTGACGGACTATATTGCCGCAAACGGATGGATGCCGGTGGTTTTAAGCGGCAGTTTTCGACGGGCAGGGACACACCATCAGCGGCTTGCAATGCAACACTACGAGTTTGGCCGGATTGTTCCATACGTTGGTGGCCGGATGCGAAATCAAAGATTTGAAAGTGATTGTCGCGGAAGGTGCTAAGGTGCAGGGAAGCGCTGAAACGGGCGGCATTGTTGCCCGCAATTACGGAACGATAACCAATTGTTCGGTGGAAGGCAACGTGCAAGGCTCTAACCAAGCGGGCGGCATCGCCGGAATTAACGAAGGCATGATAACCGGCTGCAAGAAGAGCGGAACAGTCTCCGGCGGATCTGCCACGGAGGCATTGCCGGACAGAATAAAGGAACCGTAGAGCAGTGCTATACTGACGGATTTGTGGAGGCGTCTACCGCTGGAGCAAAGGTGGGTGGCATTGTCGGGTGGAATACCGAAGGAAAAGTGAACGATTGCTACAGCAGCGCCGAGATTACGGCATCCGGAAGCAATGCTTATGGCGCGGGAATCGTCGGATATAATGAGGGCACAGTGGAATATTGCTATTCCGATGGAAATGTGTCGGGCTATTCGGTAGCCGGAATATGTGGCTACAACAGTGGTGCCAATGCTTATTTGCGAGGATGTGTGGCTGCAAATTCCACATTAAGCGGATTGGCGAGAGCTTTGAGGGTGTTGGGCGGATTCGCTTCCGGAGCACCTTCTCCGAGCGTGGCGGACAATTATGCGGTGAATAGCATGGTGGTTTCCGTAAACAACGTGCCGCAAATCATCTACGACGATCCGGTGAATGGCACGGCCAAGACATCATCCGAATTGATGCAGAAAGCCACCTATGTGGCATTGGGTTGGAATTTCACCAATGCATGGAAAATTGATGAAGGCTTTTCGTATCCTTATTTGTCGGCATTCGACATTCCTGTATCGGGAATCACTTTGGACAAAGCGGAAGCGGAATTGACACGCGGAGAAATACTGCAACTTGCCGCTACTGTGGTGCCGGAGGATGCAAGAAATCAGCGCGTCAAGTGGACAAGCAGCGACGAAAAAGATTGCAACAGTCGATGCCAATGGCAAGGTGGCGGCAGTCGGGGTGGGAGAAGCCACGATTACGGCAACGGCCGCCGACGGCTCCGGCGCGACGGCAACGTGCAAAGTGACTATAAAGGCAATATTGGCGAAATCCATCACTTTGAATAAAGAGGAAGTTTCGATCGAAGAACCGACACATTCCAATTGACAGCCACCGTGCTTCCGGAAACTGCCGACAATCGCGTCGTGACGTGGACAAGCAGCGACGAGAAAGTGGCTACGATCGATACCGACGGCAAGGTGACTGCAGTCGGGGTGGGAGAAGCCACGATTACGGCTACGGCGACCGATGGTTCAGAAGTGTCGGCAACGTGCAAAGTGACGGTGACACCGATATTGACGGAATCTATATCGTTGAATAAAAAAAGAACTTACTATTGAAAAGACCGATTCCGTGCAATTGGTTGCCACTGTGCTTCCGGAAACTGCCGACGACCGAACCGTGACGTGGACAAGCAGCGACGAGGAAATCGTAGCCGTGAGCGCCGACGGTTGGGTGAAGGCCTTGAAAGCCGGCGCAGCAACGGTCACGGCAACTGCTAATGACAGTTCTAAAAAATGGCAACATGTGCAGTGAAGGTGACTCCGAAATTGGCGGAAGAAATTTCGCTGAACAAAACGGAATTGGCATTGGAGAGAACCGAAACTGCGCAACTGACAGCGATAGTGTCGCCGGAGACTGTCGACGATCGAACCGTGACGTGGCATATCGATGATGAAAAGGTGGCAACGGTCAACTCGGAAGGATTGGTTACAGCCGTAGGCGTAGGAAAAACCACAATAACGGCTACGACCAACGACGGCACGAAATTGTCGGCATCTTGCACTGTCACTGTTTCACCAAAATTGGCGGAAGAAATTTCGCTGAACAAAACGGAATTGGCATTGGAGAGAACCGAAACTGCGCAACTGACAGCGATGGTATCGCCGGAGACTGTCGACGATCGAACCGTGACGTGGCATAGCGGCGATGAAAAGGTGGCAACGGTCAACTCGGAAGGTTTGGTTACAGCCGTAGGCGTAGGAAAAACCACAATAACGGCTACGACCAACGACGGCACGAAATTGTCGGCATCTTGCACTGTTACTGTTTCACCGAAATTAGTGGAATCGATATCGTTAAGTGAAAACAAATTGACACTGACGCGCACTAGAACTTATCAATTGTATGCTACTGTTCGGCCGGAAGAGGCAGCGAATCGCACAGTTGCTTGGGAAAGTGAAAATCCTGAGATTGCAACGGTCGATGCAACCGGATTGGTTACGGGCGTGGCAAACGGAGAAACGACAATCTATGCTCGCACGACAGATGGCTCTATGCTCTCTGCTTCTTGCAAAGTGGAGGTTACACCCATATATGTGGAACGTATAGTCTTGGAATTTCAAGAATATACGAAAAAAAAGGGGAAAAATCAGGGATGGAATATCATGTATATCCGGAGGATGCCGACGACAAAAGTGTGAGCATTACAGTTGAAAATCCTAATATTGTTTCTGCAAGGTTATCTAATTTAGATAATTGGTTTAATTATGATTGTCTTGAGGTAGGAGAATCATTAATAACGTTAACAGCAAATGATGGATCCGGCGTGTCGGCATCGGTTCGTTTGATAGTGGAGCCATATTATGTTACTTTTATCAGGTTGGATCAAACGGAACTGACGTTGGAACGAACGGAAAAATTCCAGTTGACGGGGATCTGTATGCCGCCCGAAGCGAATAACAGAAAATTAATGTGGCGCAGTGCGGACATCTCAATCGCCGATGTAGATGCAGAAACCGGTTGGGTTACGGGCGTAGGAGTCGGAACGGTGGATATTACGGCGTATGCTGCCGATGGTTCCGGCGTATTCGAAATTTGCAAAGTGACGGTGATCCCCAAAAGGTAGAATCCGTTTCATTGAATGAAAGCAAATTGACATTGAAACGCACTCGAACCTATCAATTGCAAGCAACGGTATTGCCGGAAGTCGCAGACGATCGAGGCGTGACGTGGAGTAGCGACAATCCGATGGTGGCAAAAGTGGACGATAATGGCTTGGTGACGGCACTGGCCGTAGGCGAAGCAAATATTACAGCCACGGCTGCCGATGGATCCGGGAATTCTGCGACATGCAATGTGTCTGTTGCTCGAATTTAGTGGAATCTCTTTCACTAAAAGATACTTTTATTTCGCTTGACCGAGGAACTTCGTGTCAACTGACGGCGATTGTTGAACCACGGGATGCCGACGACATCAGTGTGACATGGAGCAGCAACAATGCAGATGTTGCAACAGTTGATGCAACCGGCAGAGTGTCGGCAATAGGAATCGGAGAAGCTATAATAACGGCTACTACCAATGATGGCAGCGAATTGTCGGCTACTTGCTACATTATGGTATCTCCAAAAAGAGTGAGATTTCTCAACTTGAATACTTATGAGATGACTATGAAGGTGAATGAAAGCGTATCGTTGGAAGTGGAAGTTGTGCCTGACGACGCTGAGTATAGCCACATTGTGTGGACGAGCAGCGATGAGAGAGTTGCAGTCGTAGACGATAATGGTTTGGTAACTGCCAGAGGAGTCGGTCAAGCAGAAATAACAGTAACCGCACATAATTATGATGGTTACGACGTGGGCACACACTGTGATGTGACGGTCGTTCCTACAATGGTGGAATCGATTGCGCTCAATATGTCAGATTTGGAATTGAAACTTGACGACACTTACCAATTGGAAGCGACTGTATCGCCCTCTGATGCAACGAATAAGAGTGTGGCATGGACGAGCAGCGATGAGAGCGTCGCGACTGTCAATAATAATGGCTTGGTAACAGCTGTGGGGAATTGGCGATGTCGATATAACGGCAGCGGCAAACGACGGCAGCGGCGTGGCAGCCAACTGCCATGTGACAGTTGAGCCAATAATGGCTACTTCAATTAAGCTGAACGAGGAAACGTTGCTAATGAAGAAAGGCGAGACTAGCCATTTGGAAGTGACCGTATTGCCTCATAATGCCACTGACAAGAGCGTGACGTGGACAAGCAGCGACGAATATGTTGTAGCTGTCGATGATGGTGGCAATATTGTTGCCGTGGGAGATGGTGAAGCTGAAGTGGTAGCCACGACCAACGATGGCAGCAACTTGTCGGCTTCGTGCCAAGTGACGGTGATTGATCCGGAAGGCGGGGTTTATGGCGTGAGTGCCGATGGCATAAGCGTGTTTGTCAAGGACGATCGGATTTATGTAACCGGAAAGGAAGATGACGATGTCGTCACTGTGCATACGTTGGAAGGCCGTCTCGTGTACCGAGGCACGGATAATGCCGTAAACGTGTATTCCAATATTTATTATCTTGTGACAGTTAGAACGGAAACTTACAAAGTGTTTGTTCCATAGTTTTGCTGTTTGAAAAATATTGGCGCTTGAATCGACGGAGCGGTATTTGGCTGCCCCGTCGATTTTTTTTGTTTTGGATATTGGGCATGCAGAGCAGGCGGGATGGCGGTTGAACTTTTCGGTTGCGGTTTTTGTTTTTGTTAAATCGAAAGATGGCAAATTATGGCTACGTTGGGCGAGCGCAATGAGTTGCTGAATCGCCGGATGCTTGTCGATGCTTCGGAAGGATTTGCCGCAAAGCAAATGGAGCATGGATACCGAACAAGTACCGAACAACCTGCCGAACAAGTTATGGCATTGCTGCTTCCCTTGTCGGATGGGCAATTGTCGTTGAAAGAATTGATGGAGAAAGTGGGGCTGAAGCATCGTCCGACATTTTTGGGCAATTACATCAATCCGGCTCTCGATGCAGGTTTCATTGAAATGCTATATCCCGACAAGCCCAACCACCCGAAGCAGAAATATCTGTTGTCGGAAAAGGGATTGGCTGCATGTGAGGGATTCAAGAAAAAGCAAAAGGGTCGTTGACGGCGGAATTTCGGGAACGACAAATCGAAAGATGGCAAATTATGGCTACCTTTGCACTGCCCAAACGGGCGAACCGTCTCCCTGCGTTCGATCGGGCGGCCGGAGGCGTTTTTGAAATGGAAAAAGAAACTAAAAAGAAATATTATGGGTAAAAAAGCTTTGTTGATGATTCTCGACGGTTGGGGCATCGGCGATCGTAAAAAGGACGATGTGATTTTTTCAACTCCGACGCCTTATTGGGATTATCTTTTGCAAACATATCCGCATTCGCAACTTCAAGCATGTGGAGAAAATGTGGGACTTCCCGACGGGCAAATGGGCAACTCGGAAGTCGGCCACTTGAATATCGGCGCAGGGCGCGTCGTTTATCAGGATCTTGTGAAAATAAACAAGGCGATTGCCGACAAGTCGATTTTCGACAACAAGGAAATCCGTTCGGCTTTCTCTTACGCCAAGGAATCGGGCAAGGCCATTCACTTCATGGGATTGACGTCGAATGGCGGCGTGCACAGCTCGTTGGAGCATCTCTACGCGCTTTGCGACATTGCCAAATCCTATGGTTTGCAGAAGGTCTACATCCATTGCTTCATGGACGGCCGCGACACAGATCCCAAGAGTGGCAAGGGCTTTATCGAAGAAGTGCAGGAGCATTGCCGGAAATCGACGGGCGTGATAGCTTCGATTGTGGGCCGCTTCTATGCCATGGACCGCGACAAGCGTTGGAATCGCATCAAGGAGGCATACGATCTGCTCGTGGAAGGCAAGGGCAAGCAGGCATCCGACATGGTGCAGGCGATGCAGGAATCCTACGATGAAGACGTGACCGACGAATTTATCAAGCCGATCAACAATTCTACCGTCGACGGCACAATCAAAGAGGGCGATGCCGTGGTTTTCTTCAACTACCGCAACGACCGTGCCAAGGAAGTGACAATCGTGCTTACGCAAAAAGACATGCCGGAAGAAGGCATGAAGACCATAGACGGATTGCAATACTACTGCATGACTCCCTACGATGCTTCGTTCAAGGGCGTGCACATCCTCTTCGACAAGGAAAACGTGCACAACACGCTGGGCGAATATCTTTCACGCAATGGCAAAAAGCAACTTCATATTGCCGAAACGGAAAAATACGCGCACGTCACGTTCTTTTTCAATGGCGGGCGCGAAGCTCCATTTGACGGGGAAGACCGCATCTTGGTGCCGTCGCCGAAAGTTGCCACTTACGACTTGAAGCCGGAAATGAGCGCGTATGAAGTGAAAGACAAGCTTGTGGAAGCGATAGAGACGGAAAAATACGACTTCATCGTCGTGAACTATGCCAATGGCGACATGGTGGGCCATACGGGCGTTTATGAAGCCATCGAGAAGGCGGTAAAGGCAATCGACTGCTGCGTGAATGAGACAGTGGAAGCCGCGAAAGCCCACGATTATGAAGTGCTGATCATTGCCGACCATGGCAATGCCGACCATGCCATCAATGCCGACGGCACGCCAAACACGGCGCATTCGCTGAATCCGGTGCCTTGCGTTTACGTGACGGCTTCGGAGGGAGTGAAGATTGGCAACGGCATTCTTGCCGATGTGGCTCCCACGATTTTGAAGATTATGGGAATGCCCCAACCGGCCGACATGACAGGGAAAGCGTTGTTTTAACGCAAAGGGCAAATGCAATAGAAGCGGGGATGCGCGGCAACATGGCGCATCCCTGCTTGTTTTTTGCCCCCTGTCAGGACAGATCGATATTAATGTAGTGGACAGAAACAGAAGAAGTTATTACCGGCAATGTATTCTTTGAGTCGCCGTGCCAAAGGGGATATAGGGGAAGTGGTTGCTCGGTTGGGAGTTGATGAGGGTTGAGTGGTCGGTGGATTGGAAAACATGCGGTTATACGCAAAGCACAACTCAACCATAAACCCTAAACTGTTATTTTGGCTCTTTTTTCTAAGGCTTTTGTAAAGCCAAATAAAGCCAAAATTGGTTCTATTTTAATTTCGTTTTCCATAATTTTCTTATTAGTATAAGTTAGGCCAATAGAATTGAGGATTGCTGCCGTAGAGATAGGCTGTTTGTTGAATTGCTTTCAGAAATTCCCAACCTCCTCCGGCTTCGCAGTTCACCGAAATATTGGTCGTGTGCAGAAGGATGCGATGATACTTGGCATCCTTGTTGATGCGATGATGCTCGGCATCCTTGTTGAGCCAAAGCATTGGCTTGTCCCGGATTGGCGTTGCTTCGGGGAATCCCATCACTTTACTGCACCACTCCAAAGGGACATAGCCATTGGGTGCAACATCCTTGCCAAGGTTAAGGATGACGAGTGGGAACTGGCGGAAGAAAGTATGCGAGAACAACTCTCGGCTTCTTTCTTCGACCGAAGCTTTTTTGAATTCTTATCAACCTTCTGCCGATTCAGAGCGCTTGCAGCGCTTATATCGGTATGGAAACAGAAGTCGTGGAAGTCGACGGGACGTATGCTGTAAGGCGTGTCATACTCGCGAAGTAGAATGAGATCCACAAGTTTTTTGATAGTTCACCCACGTCATGGCCGTTCCTTGTCCCGACTCATCTTGCTTAAAGCACCTTTGATTGGGAAAGGGGCGTCTGGGATTGCATCGACCGATGAGAGGTTTTCCCTCAATCAGGTTCTTCCAATTTTCACGATTGAGTTCGATGTCTTGACGATGATTTTCTTTTTCCTTCTTCTGTTTGCAGGTCATGGGCAGGTTCGCGGCCGATGATGAGGATTTTGGCATTAGGGTTGCCCATGCCAATGTAATTCTGATGATTGTCGGCAGAATATATTAAGTCGACAAATGATTCTGGGACATTCATGATTTGGATGTTTATGTTTGATTGCAAAGATATGCAGGGACTCACCAGAAAACCGGAAAATCTTGTACCTAATTTTCAAAAACATGTTGTAAAACATGATTCCTCTATTGACGCTGCGCACATGAATAGGGGTGAACATTGCGTGTTTTCGGTTTCTCTGATCTTTTACTGCGGAAACCTTGTTGTGCTTGGCGACTTGTTGCGTTTAAGGTTGCGCGTTCATTTCGGCAAGCACTGCGAAGGCTGTTTCGAGGATGGTGTCTTTCCCTTGTGCGCGGTCGGATTCCGTCATGTCGACTTTGCAGCCTTCGGACGGGTCGACGCCGAATTCCGTCAGGTTGCCATTGGCGTCGTAGATGGGTGCTGCGCTGAACCGGACGCTCCATCCGTTGGGCAGTTCGGACGTGAAAGGCATGCCGCATCCGCCTCCTGTGGTGTCGCCCACGATGCGGACGTCAGGCAGATTTTTCATGATGGAAACAAAATTGTTGGCTGCGCTGTATGTGGCACGGTTGCACAACACGACCACCGGTTTGTTCCAGCGTACGCCCCCTGTGCCGGTTCGATATAGTATGCGTATGGTTCGGAAAATTCATTGTGTCCGGGGCCTGTCTTGTGGGAGATGTATCCGGCGAGTATGCGATGGTCGATGAATCGGGCAACGAGCGTTTCGGCATTTGTGATGATACCTCCGCCGTTGTCGCGCACGTCGACAATCAGTCCCGAAAGCGCTTGCCAGCGACGAAAGGATGTAGTCGAGATTGCCTTCTCCGATGGTGGATGAAAAGGAGGCATAGTGCATGTATGCCACGTTGTTGGACAGTATGCCGTAGTCGATGCCGCTGGCGCGGTGGTAGTCGAAATTGAAATAATGTTCTGGATAAGCCGTTCGTCGTAGTTTTGCGGGTATTGTTCCCATATCCAATAGCGCGACACGTCGAATGGCGACGAGAGGTTTGTATGCCCGTCTTTCAATTCTGCCAGCATGTCGGCGCAAACGCGAAACAATTCTTCATCGGTCATGCCGTCCGCGATTTTCTGGCGATATTGCTCGCCAATCGCCTGCCAATCCACGTTCTTGTGCTCGAAAAAAGCAATAATGTTCGTCGAGCGCAGCCCAAAGCGCCTCGAAATTGCCTTTGGGATTGTCGGCATATTCGGGCGTGTCGTGGCAACTCGCCAATGTCGCAATGGCAAACAAGAGAGCGACGTGCCACATTAGTTTGAATCGGTTCATGAACGGCAAAATGGCGCGACGTTTCACAGCCGCGTGGTGGAACAAATGAACGGTTTGTCGATAGGCAGCTTGAAGGGAATTTCGTTGTCGATGTTTGCCAAATAGCCGGCGGCATCCGTCAGCATGTCGAATCCGGCAGCTACAACGTAGTAGTTTTTCTGCCGGTCGACAATGATATACGATGGACATCCGGCCTTGTCCAAACGCGTGCAAAACGATTTGGCATTGAACAGCTGCCGCATCGCGCCGACAACGACGCTGTATTTTTTCATCGCGTTTTTGTAGCGAGCGTCGTAGGCCCATGCGTTGGTTTCCAATACCGGCACTTCCATTCCGCCGACTTTCACTTGTTTCGGCCGCATTGCTTCCATGATCTTGTTGTGGATTTCGGAAGAAAGGCTGTCGGCGGGGCAGCGGCAGACTCGGTGCGTCCTTCGACGGCGGCAAGATACGACTGACGGTAGTTTTCTTCCGTCGTCTTGCAGGCAGAGGCACGCATTAGGCAAACTGTCATGCCGGCAATTATCGTATGCGCCGGATGTTTTGTCATTCTACGGGGTTTATCTCGTAACCGGCGATGTTGGCCAATTTCATGCGGTATCTGAGGTGGGGAGTAGGGCGCTACTTTGCCATAGGAGTCGCCCATGTTCGTATAGCCCTGCTGATATGGTATGATTACGTCGCACGAATCTCCGACGTGCATGGCCATCAAGGCAATGCGGAATCCGGCTATGTAGTTGGCATTGCTCAGGTCGAAGCGTGCGAGGCTGTCGGCAGGCTCTGTCCGCAGGTAGGTGGAATCGATGGCAGTTCCATCGTATAATTCCATGTGGTATTTCACGTCGACTACCGATGTGGCCAAAGGCGAGATTGCCGGCCGTCAGATCGCGGTCGTTGAAATAATGGATCAGCACGTAGGCATTATTGTCGTAGACAGGCACGACTTTTTCGTAATAGGGATTGCCCTCGGCATCGACACGCGCTTCTTGTTCGGCAAGCCATTGGTTGTTGTCGTTGCGCCAATCTTCATAATATTCCCATGCATCTTCGATGGGGTCGAGCTTGCACGCGCCGGCGACAATCAGCAAAAGTATTAATAAAGGCAGCTTTTTCATTGTTTTTAAAATTCTACTTCCGGAGCGGATTGGGCAGCTTCGCTCGCTTGGAATAATGGTTTCTTTTCAAATCCGAACCATCCTGCGATGATGTTTGAAGGAAACTTCATCACGGAGTTGTTGTAGTCTTTTACGGCATTGGTATAATCCATGCGGGCTGTCGCAATGCGATTTTCAGTGCCTTCGAGTTGCGTTTGCAAGCCGAGGAAATTTTCTGTGGCTTTGATGTTTGGATACGATTCGCCTACGGCAATCAGCGATTTCAATGCGCCCGACAATTCGTCCTGCGCTTCTTGGAATTGCTTCAGCGTTTCTTCGTTCAGCTGGTCGGCAGAAATGTTGAGGGAGCCGACTTTTGCGCGTGCGTCGGTCACGGCTTTCAGCGTGTTTTGCTCGTGTGCGGCAGCGCCTTTCACGGTGTTCACCAAGTTCGGAACAAGATCGGCGCGGCGCTGGTAGGCTGTTTGCACTTTGCCCCACGCGTTTTCCACTTCATTGTTTTTCTTGACAAACGAATTGTAGGAAGTCGCGGTGCATCCGCCTACGACAACGAGCAACAGCACGACTGTGCCTAAAACAATCCACAATGTTTTATTGCCTTTCATATCAAACTGTTATAATAATTTTTCTGAGTAATTCTTTCATGCTGACTTCTTTGTCGAGTATCGAAGCAACTTCGGCGACGGGGATGCGCTCTTGCTGCATCGAATCGCGATGGCGAAGCGTCACGGTGCCGTCGTCGAGCGTTTGATGGTCGACTGTGATGCAGAAAGGCGTTCCGATTGCATCTTGGCGGCGATAGCGTTTCCCGATGGAGTCTTTTTCGTCGTATTGCACTTTGTAGTCGAGTTTCAAAGCGTCGACTATTTCGCGGGCTTTTTCGGGAAGTCCGTCTTTCCGCACCAATGGCATGACAGCAGCTTTTACCGGCGCCAGCGGGCGGGAAGGTGGAGCACGACGCGCGTTTCTCCGTTTTCGAGCGTTTCTTCCTCGTAGGAAGATGCAAATACGGAAAGGAACATGCGATCGACGCCAATCGACGTTTCGATGACATACGGCGTATAGGATTTGTTCAGTTCAGCATCGAAATATTGAATCTTTTTTCCCGAATATTTTTCGTGGTTGCCGAGGTCGAAGTCGGTGCGTGAATGGATGCCTTCCACTTCTTTGAATCCGAACGGCATGAGGAATTCGATGTCGGTTGCGGCATTGGCATAATGCGCTAATTTTTCGTGATCGTGGTAGCGATATTTTTCGTCGCCAAGGCCCAATGCCTTATGCCATTTCAAGCGCGTTTCTTTCCATTTCTTAAACCATTCGAGTTCTTCTCCCGGGCGAACGAAGAATTGCATTTCCATTTGCTCGAATTCGCGCATGCGGAAAATGAATTGCCGCGCCACGATTTCGTTGCGGAATGCTTTTCCGATTTGGGCGATGCCAAACGGAATGCGCATGCGGCCTGTTTTCTGCACGTTTAGGAAGTTGACGAAGATGCCCTGTGCCGTTTCGGGACGCAGATAGACTTTCATCGAGCCGTCGGCCGTGCTGCCCATTTCGGTGGAGAACATCAAATTGAATTGGCGTACTTCCGTCCAATTCTTCGTTCCTGAAATGGGGCAGACGATTCCGTAGTCGAGAATGATTTGGCGAAGCTCTTCGAGGTTCATGTCGTTCATCGCTTTCGCGTAGCGGGCATGCAATTCATCGCGTTTGGCCGTGTGCTCCAATACGCGCGGATTTGTCTCGCGAAACATTTTTTCGTCGAAGCTGTCGCCGAATTTTTAGCGGCTTTTGCCACTTCCTTGTTGATTTTATCGTCGTATTTGGCAATTTCGTCTTCGATCAGCACGTCGGCGCGGTAACGTTTTTTCGAGTCGCGGTTGTCGATGAGCGGATCGTTGAAAGCGTCGACGTGTCCCGATGCTTTCCAAATGGTAGGGTGCATGAATATTGCGGAGTCCAATCCGACAATGTTTTCGTGGAGTTGCGTCATGGCATCCCACCAATAACGTTTGATATTGTTTTTCAACTCTACGCCGTTCTGACCGTAGTCGTAGACGGCGGAAAGACCGTCGTATATTTCGCTCGACGGGAACACGAATCCGTATTCCTTGGCGTGAGCGACAATTTTTTGAATAAGTCTTCTTGTGCCATTTTTAAGTCTGTAAATCTCTTAATTTCAAAAAGCAGCGGCTTCGACAGGCTGTCTGTCCGCTATTTTGAGTTGCAAAGTAAATGATTTTTTCGATTTTATTTCTATTTTTGCATGGGCAATCCTGCGGAATTACAATTATTTGGCAATAACACGGTTTTTTAACGATGCAGGAACGACGAAATCCGGAATTTATGAAAGAAGACAACGAAGATATTGAAAACATGCTCGACGACGAGGGCAATGAAGCCCATTCGAGCTATATTGTGCCGAAAGAAAACAGCAGCCATTTGTCGGGAATGTTCCAAAATTGGTTTCTCGATTATGCCTCGTATGTCATCCTTGAACGTGCGGTGCCGCACATTCAAGATGGATTGAAGCCTGTGCAGCGGCGCATTCTTCATGCGATGAAGGAGCTGGACGACGGCCGTTTCAACAAGGTGGCCAACATTGTGGGCTACACGATGCAATACCACCCTCACGGCGATGCTTCCATCGGCGACGCGCTTGTGCAAATCGGGCAAAAAAGAATTGCTTGTGGAAACGCAGGGAAACTGGGGCAACATCTTGACGGGCGACAGTGCCGCCGCGCCGCGATATATCGAAGCGCGCCTTTCGGAATTTGCGCTCGAAACGGTGTTCAACCCGAAAACGACCGATTGGACAGTGTCCTACGACGGGCGCAAGCCGGAGCCGTTGACGCTCCCTGTGAAATTCCCGTTGTTGTTGGCGCAAGGGGCGGAGGGCATTGCCGTCGGGCTTTCGTCCAAAATATTGCCTCACAATTTCAATGAAATTCTCGATGCTGCCATTGCTTATCTTCGCGGCGAGGAGTTCACGCTTTATCCCGACTTTCCGACGGGCGGTTTCATCGATGTGTCGAAATACAATGACGGCGAGCGTGGCGGTTCGGTGCGTGTCCGTGCGAAAATCGAGAAAATCGACAACAAGACGTTGGAAATAACCGACATCCCATACGGCCGCACGACGGGCGCCGTCATCGAATCGATTGTAAAGGCGCAAGAAAAAAGGCAAAATCAAGGTGCGCAAAGTCGACGACAACACGGCGGAACATGCCGATATCATCGTACATTTGCTGCCCGGCACGTCGAGCGATCGCGCCATCGACGCGCTCTATGCATTCACCGATTGCGAGGTGAGCATCTCTCCAAACTGTTGTGTCATTTCCGATCGGAAACCGCATTTCCTGACTGTCAGCGACGTGTTGCGCCACAGTGTCGACACGACGAAAGAACTGTTGCGCACGGAACTTGCGATCCAGCGCGGCGAATTGACGGAAAGCCTGCTTTATGCTTCGTTGGAAAAGATATTCATTGAAGAGCGCATATATAAGGACAAGGAATACGAACAGAGTGCGAATCTCGACGAGGCGATTGTGCATATCGACAAACGATTGGAACCGTTCAAGCCCGGATTTGTCAGGGAAATCACGCGCGACGACATCATGAAGCTGTTCGACATCAAGATGGGCCGCATTTTGAAGTTCAATTCGGACAAGGCGAATGCCTACATCGAATCGCTGAAAGACCGCATTGCGGAAATCAATCGGAAATTGTCGCAAATGGTGGAAGTGACAATCGATTGGTATCGTCATTTGAAAGAAAAATACGGTGCGGGGCATCCGCGGCTCACGGTGATTCGCAATTTCGACAACATCGAAGCTGCAAAAGTGGCGGAAGCCAACGAGAAACTCTATATCAATCGCGAAGACGGCTTTATCGGCACGGCGTTGAAGAAAGACGAATTTATTTGCAATTGTTCCGACATCGACGACATCATTATTTTCTACAAGGATGGAAAATACAAGGTGGTGAAGGTGGCCGACAAACTTTATGTGGGCAAGAACATTCTTTATATCAACGTATTCAAGCGCAACGACCGTCGCACGATTTACAACCTTGTTTACCAAAATGGCAAAGGCGGCGTGGTCTACATGAAGCGTTTTGCCGTCACGGGCATTACGCGCGACAAAGAATACGACATGACGCAAGGCGAGAAAGGCACGAAAATTTGGTGGTTCTCGGCCAATCCAAACGGGGAGGCTGAAACGTTGCGCGTGACGCTGAAAGAAAAGCCGCGGTTGAAAGTGTTGCAATTCGATATAAACTTTGCCGATCTTGCCATCAAGGGCCGTCAAGCGCTTGGCAATATCGTGACAAAAAACGAAGTGCACCGCATCGCGCTGAAAGAGCGTGGCGTTTCGACGCTGGGCGGACGGGAGGTGTGGTTCGATCCCGACGTGCTGCGTTTGAATTATGAGGGACGCGGATGGTCGTTGGGCGAATTTAATGCCAACGATAAAGTCTTGGTCGTTCTGAAAAATGGGCAATTCTATACCTCGACTTTCGATGCCGGCAATCATTATGAAGACAATATCCTGCGCATTGAGAAATATGTGGAAGGAAAAGTTTGGACGGCAGTGCTCGACGATGCCGAACAAGGGTATCCATATTTGAAACGATTCACATTTGAGCAGACAGCGAAGCGATTGAGTTTCATCGGCGAAAATCCGGATTCGAAATTGATATTGCTTTCCGATGAGCGTTATCCGAGGGTGCAAGTGACGTTTGGAGGCGCGGATGATTTCCGCGACCCGATGGTTGTCGATGCGGAAGAATTCATCGGCGTGAA
>VOFD01001119.1_pt1 | contig 25253 bp, 39 predicted proteins | sample 5384101 | NCBI WGS metagenome assembly VOFD01 (sample SAMN12384723, study PRJNA508395) | human gut metagenome | isolation source: healthy gut C | host: Homo sapiens
CTGGTGCTGATGTTCAACTGCTGCTCCAGCGCGGCGATGGTGCGCTGCGTCTGCGTCAGCTCCGTCTGCTCTGTTTGGAGCAGGTCTGCCATCTGCTCCATTGTCCGCACCCGCTTGGGAAGCATGAAGGCATCATTGATCGGCACTGATTTCCACCTCCTCCAGCGGGAAAACTCCTCATAGTCGGATGTGAGGGAAGAAATCTCCCCATTCAGGGTATAGCTGATAATATCCGCCACTCCGTCCACGCCGAAGATAAGGTCGCCGATCCGGTAATAGCTGATACTGCTCTTCCGGTTTTCATCGCCCCGGACGGGAGCCGTATCAAAGTCCTCCCGGTTTACGCTGTCGATGTAGCTCTGCAGCGCCGTCTGGACATTTTGGCGGATGTCGGTGATGTTGTACCCGCTGGCCACCTTGACTGTGACCACCACGGTGGTGGCCTTGGGGGTGGCGGCCACCACGGTCACCTCCGCTCCGATTTGGCGCTCCTCTTCAATGTGGGCCTCCACATTTTTCAGGATCACTCCGTCCGGCGCACCATACTTATCGGAAAGGATGATCACCTTTACCTTGCCAGCTCCGCACACTTCAGCGCCCAGGCACTTGGCCCCGCCAACGCCGGACACCTGTTTTGCCCAATAAAGGAAATGGTTCCGGTTCCCGCTTGTGATGGGCCTCCGGATCTTCTCCAGCACCCGGCTGCGGAAGGAGTCATCCCCCTCAGCCTCCGCACCACCGCCGAAGGGTGCGGTATTGGTAACGGAGGTCACGCCGGAAATAGCTGTGCGCAGGGCTGTGATGGTGCCGATGCCCACGTTGCCCACGGTTCCCGCCGTCTGACATTTAGCCCCCACCTCGCATTGTCCCTCGGCGCTGATCTGCGCTGTAGCTGTAGTTTCAAAGGCCAGTGTACCATATAGAACCTCGGTGCCCATCGGGATGGTCGTGCCTGCTTCCCCGGTAAAGAGCAGATTGCCCACCGACGCTGCGGCGGGGTTCCGGGTCTCGTTGTACTCCAGCGCCTTGCGGTCAAGGTACTCCCCCTCGGCGGTATCCAACAGCACGTGGTCGGGGATGGGCTGCACCTCCATTGCGTCCATGCGGGCCATCTCTTCGGCCACGGCCTGCAGGTTATCCATGCAGAAGCCGCACTCCAGTTTGTTGGCCGGGTTCTCCAGGCCGTCCCTCATGCGCTGAAGGATGGCGTCCGTGCTGAAGTCTATCGTTGTGTCGCTCATGCCGCTCTCACCTCCTTGGCATCCCACTCAACGGTCATCGCCCCATAAATTGTGGTGCAGTCAAATTCGACCTGAATCCCACTTTTTGTGCGGGTAAATTGGAAATTGCTCAATTCTGAAATATAGGGGTTTACCATCAAAGCCTCAATGATAAACCGCTTCAGCTCCGAGGTTACGATCTCCGAGTGCAGGGTACTGCCGATCAGAGTGTGGATCTCGCTTCCAAAGGCGCTGTCGTAGGCGGTATAGCGGAACCGTTCTGTGGACAGCGCCTTGAAGATCCAGATCCGCAGCGCCTCGTTGCCCTCCACCAGGTAGGTATTCCCATCCCGGAGCAGCAGGCGGTTGTTTTCAAAGTCGTATGCGTACTCCCGGAACATAGGCAGCTCGCTGGCTTGCCCGCTTTCCAGTATTTCCGGGCTGATAAAGGAAAAATGCTCATACCGGCACCACCTTTGCGATGATATAAAAAGCGACGCCAGTTTCATATACCAGCACCTCATCCCCGGCCTGGAGGGAAAGGGAGGCGCTTTTGTAGAGGTATTTGGAGATCACCTGGTCATGCGCCTTAATGGTCAGCGGGCTGGCGGTGTTGACGGTTGCAAACCGCCAGCTGCCGTCTGCTCCCCCGGAGCCGTCGCCGCGCAGGGCCTCGGCCATCTCCACCGCCCATCTTGACATATCTCTTGCCTCCTATCCTTGGGATTGGTTTTCAATCTCTTTTTCGTCCATCATATTGGAGAAGGCCAGGGTCAGGGCCATCTCATGCTTACCGTCCGTGAAGGTGTGGGTGTCGCTTTCAATGTAGAACTTGCCGAACAGCCCGGTGGTGGTTTCCTGGACGATCAGCGCATAGCCGCTGACCGCCCGGCTGTCACCCTGGCAGCCGGTGACGCTGCCGGTCTGCTCCAGCGTCTGCAGAAGGGCCTTGGCCTCGGTCTGTGCGTCCTTGCCGTCCTCCTGCTTATAGACCGTCTGCACCACGCCGTATTTCTGCTGCGCGGCGGTATCCTCCACCACGCCGATCTGGTTGCCGTCCTTATCCGTGATCAGCACCCGGTCAACCATGTTCTGCAGGCTGGTCTTGTAGTTGGCTTCTGTCAGGTTATAGGAGCCGTCCAGCACCACCCGCAGAGCGCCCCCCTTTCAATTACATAGAGCTGTGTGGCATTTTTTGATCAGGGGATGTATTTCTTGCCGTTCTTCCGGCTGGCGGCTGTGTAGGCCGCCATAATGCCGTCATACGCCTTCTTGCCCAGCCAGGGCATATAAACGGGGATCCCCGTAGACGCTGCCGCGCCGAAGGGGATCCCCAAGTGGGAGCAGATCCAGCTTGTGATAGCCTCCGGGGTCTCGTTGTCGAACACCCGGTTGATGTCGGACTTTGTGACATAGAACATCAGGTCGAAGGCGGTGTAGGTCACCACATTCCCGCTGCCGGACTTCTCGATGTCAAAGACAGGGCCGCTGAAGAGCAGCTTCCCGTCCTCCAGGAATTGTACCTGATCGCCCTCGTTGATATTCACCTTTGGGAGGAAGCGGTCACTGTCCTTGTTGGCCACCGTGAATACCAATTTCCTGGCCACCTGTTTGCTGTCGCCGCTCCAGGTGACTTTCTCAATGACCTCGGCCAGCTGCTTTCCTCCGGCGTTCAGTTCATAGCTCATGGGATCACCAGCTTCTGGCCAGGCTTAATCAGGTTGGGATTGCTCCCTATCGTCCCCTTTGTTGGCCTCATAGATTTTCGTATATTGGGAGCCGTCGCCGTAGTATTTCTTGGCGATGTTCCACAGGCAGTCCCCGGACACCACCGTGCAGCTTCTGGGGACCGTCTGTGTATTGGGGCGGCTGTTCAGGCCGCTGGTATCGCTCTGCTGCTGGGCTTCTACCTGTACTGCCGGAACATTCAGGAAGCGGTATTCAGACAGCTCCAGTGTGTAGTACACATCCCGGTCACCTTCCCGGTGCTTCTTGGTCAGTTTGTCGATGCTCATGGCCAGATTGAAGTCGCAGTCGCTGATGATGACGCGGATGGGCTGTGTGCTGGTTTTCCACTTCTCCAGCAGACGGATATACTCCATCGGCTCCCGGTCAGCGTAGCGGGCCAGCGGGGACGATAGGGCTGGGAAAAAGCTGGACAGGGAGCCTGTTACCAGGCCCCGGTGTCCGATCAGGTTCACCTCGCCGATATTCAGCAAGGTGATCTTCTGGTTGTTCTGCGCCTCGGAGAACTCAAATTCCGAGGGATTGATGGGGAGATTGAACATCTCCTCATGGTTGTTGTAGCTCAATTCAATGATGCGCTGCTTCAAGCGGCCACCTCCTTATGCGGGCACCGGCACCATGTTCTTCACGGCCAGCACCACTTCCTTGGCGACCTTCTCGCCGATCTTGTCGATGTCGGCCTCCTCCCGCACCACGATGGTGTCTGCCAGCTTCGCAAGGGTGAGCCGGATGACCGATGCGGCTGGGGTGGAAGATCCGCCCTGGCGGATGGGAGCGTTAGCTGGGACGGGAGTGGTATTCTGTGCTGCCGTGGCCGCCCGCGTCTTCTGCAGACTGCTGGCCAGCTGCACACTCTCCTTGTTGGGCAGAATCCGCGTTCCACGGGGTAGGTCGATCAGCTCTGGCCCCTGCTCACCTACCCAGGTGGGGCCGCCGCGCCAGTTGTTGGTTCCTTCCGCATTGGAGCCTGTGTCGCCACCTCCGCCACCGCCGAACCCGAACAGGCCGCCGACCTTGTCCGCGATCCAGCTCAGGCCGTTGCCGATGCCCTCAACAATGGGTTTCACCTTGTCCCACACACTGCTGATGACGCTGGCAATGCCATTAAAGACCGTTTGCACCACATTGAAAAGAACTTTAAACACGCTGATAGCGATGTCGATAATCGGGGAGATAACCGACCATGCGGAGGTCAGGATGTCTGCCACCACCGGCATCACCGTGCCGATGATCTCTTGGATCCAGCCCATCTTGCTGCCGATGAAGGACAGCACGGAGCCGACCTTCTGGCCGATGCCGTCGAAGATGACCTGGAACACGGGGGCCAGCGTGGAGATGACCGTCCCGATGCCCTGCACCAGCCCCGCGATGACCGGAGCCGCCGCGCTGATCACCTGGCCGATGGTGCCCACCACTGTCTGGATCACAGGCAGCACCGTGGGAATAACAGTCTGCACAGTTTGTATAATGCTGGTGATGGCAGGCATGACCGCCACACTCACCTGCTGCAGGGTGGCCTTGACGGATGCACCGAAGCTGGCCAGCTGCGGCTGCATGGCTGCAAACCCGCTCTTGAAGTCCCCGATGGCGCTGAACAGATCGTCCACAATGCCGCCCATACCGGCAGGCAGGAAACTGACGATGCCATCCCGCAGGCTTTTGACGATCCCAGCCCCCAGGCTCTTAATTTTAGGTGCGGCAGTCTGCAAGCCGGTCTGGATGGCCTCCGGCAGGGAGGTGATGACGCGGCCCACCATGGGAATGGCATTGTCCAGCAGGAATGTGGAGGCGGTGGACACCAGCTCTTTCATGGAGCCGGTCACATCCCCGCCAATGGCCATGTTGCCCAGCAGGTTCTGTGCGGCGGCCTTCATCGCTGAGAAGGAGCCGCTGAAGGTCTCGCTGGCTTCCTTGGCCGTCGTCCCCGTCACTCCCAGGTTCTCCTGAATGGCATGGATGGCGTTATACACATCGGCCAGGTTGTCGATGTCGTACTTGGTGCCGGTGAGCTTCTGCGCGTCCGACAGCAGTCTCTGCATCTCTTCCTTGGTGCCGCCGTAGCCCAGCTTCAGGTTGTCCAACATGGTGTAGTTCTGCTTGGCGAAGCCCTGGTAGGCGTTCTGGATGGACTCCATATCTGTGCCGAACTTGTTGGCGTTGTCCGCCATGTCGATCATGGCCATGTCCGCGACCGTGGCCGCCTTTGCCGTGTCACCGCTCAGGCTGCTGATCAGCGAGGCGGAGAAGCTGGTCACCTGCTCCATGTAGGCGTTGGCGGAGAGGCCCGCCGTGCGGAAGGCCGCATCAGCGTTTGCCTTTACCACCCCGGCGTTGTCCTTGAACAGGGTCTCCACGCCGCCGATGCTCTGTTCCAGCGCGGCCCCTGGCTGATGGCCCCGCCCAAGACCACGGTGCCCGCCAGCGTCACTGGAATGGCCACCGTCTTTGCCAGGCTCGTCAGCTGGCTCTTGATTTTGGAGATCCCGGCGGTCACGCCGTCCTTCAGCTTGACAATCGGCGTTGCGATCATCTTGCCGACTGCTTTTACCTTATTGCCCACCGCCTTGATTTTATCGCTGACCATATCCTTGATGGCCACGGCGGTGACGATTTTCTTACGCAGCGGCTCCAACCGCTGCCGCAGCTGCTGCGCAGCCCGGTTTGCCGCCGTTGCGTCAAGCCGGGCTGTGCGCCGCCGATCCCAGGTGGACTCCAGCTCCCGGCGCGTCCGCTGCACATCACGCCGGAAGGCGCTCTGCTCCTGCTTGATACTGCGGAGTACCGCCGACATATTATCTTTGATTGAGATTGCGCCCTTAACTACGCCCATCAGCGGTTCACCTCCTATTCAAGTGAGAACATTTTTGCGCGTTCGTCCAAGGCGACCAGCATAGATGCCTGATAGAAAAGCCTGGACTCCAAGTCCAGGCTTAGAAACTCCTCCGCCTTCCATCCCTTCTGGATGTAGTAGTGGAGCAGATATGCATCGCCGTCCTGGGCAATTACTTTTTTAAATCTTCCACCACGGTCACTTTGCCGTTCATCGCGCCGGACAGCTCCATGATGGCTGTGGAGATCTGTGTGATCTCCGACAGGTCAAACATATTCACGATGTCCAGCGGCTCCTTCAGCTCCCGATCCTCCGGGGGCAGTTCGGCTTCCATGGCCATGACCTCTTTGGCTGTATCCCGCAGGCTCGGTTCCACGGCGGCCAGATAGATGCTGTACTTGTCACTGCGCTTGATGTCGCCGTTGTCCTCCAGCGTCATACACTCCATGATTTCCCCATAGTCCAGGCTGCGAATCGTCAGATCCATGTCCATGCTGGGAATATGCAAAGTCTGCCGCTTGGGGATCTTCTTATCCCTCAACCGCTGAAGGGCGCGGTGCGAAAAATCAGCCAGCAGCTTTTTTCTTATCAGTGTCCATGCTTGCTTCCTCCTCTTATGCGGAAATGGCGTCCAGGTTGACCATGTCGGACGGGGTGAAGCCACCAGTGGCTTCCTCCTCGATCAGGCCACCCTTCTCGTAGGTGACCAGGGGCAGGTCGTTATACCAGCAGTTGTCGATGCTGTAACGCTCCTGCTGCCCGTTGGTGGCGTCCGGGTCGGCCAGCTTGGTGATGATCTGGCTGCGAAGGTCAACACCCTTCTTCCAGCTCTCCAGCACCTTGTTGTAGCGGGTGTACGCCTTCTTGATGGTCAGAGTGAACTCACCCTTGATGCCGGTCATCTTGCTGTCCACATCAATGTCCAGCTGCACATCCTCACGGTTGGCGCTTACCTTGACCTCAATCTTGGACAGCTCGGCGATCAGCTCGCCGTCCACCCAAATCTCGCCCCAGGTGCCCGTCAGGGTACGGTTGCCTCTCAATTTGCTCATGCTTCTGCCCTCCTTACATATTGCAGGTCAGCTTCAGATCTTCCATCGCGTCCACAAACTTGACATTGCTGGCGATAAAGACCTTGGAGCCGGTATTCGCCTGGGCCAGGGCGGTTTCATCCATCTCGGAGGTGTCGGTGCCCTGGCTCTGCAGATAGGTCTCCTGGGCCTCCACATCGATGGCGGCGGTATTGTCAAAGGTTCTGTCCAGAACATTGCCCTCCAGCTCCCGGTGATAGGCCAGGATCGCGGCCACAAACGCCTGCTTGTTGTCGTAGTCGTTGATGACCTTTCCCACATAGGAGGACTCAAAGGTTTCCCGGATGTCATCCTGGTACAGGTCAACGCCCTCGATGATCTTGATCTTCGAGAAGTCCTGGCCATGCTCCGGGGTGAAGGAGGTCAGGCTGTTCACGCCGCGCCCGATCTTGTACCTCTCCCCGTCAAAGACGATGACCAGCTCCCCGTTGTCGATGCGCTCATCCGCATCCTCCGGTACTTCGGCGGCGGTGATGTCGGACAGCTCAAAGTAGGTGCAGCTCCGGGCCAGGGACAGCCCCGCCAGCACACCAGCGATCCGGCAGCAATACTCCGCCGTGCTGAAGGCCGTGGTGCCGAGGGTACTGGTGATTTTGTCCGTGGTCAGGTTGATGATGCCCTCGTGGTCGCCCTTGCAGTTGGGCAGCACCGCCTTGAAGGTCTTGTGGTGATCGTCTCGCGCCTCCTTGATCCAGGCGGCCACCGTGGTCTTTTCATCCTCGGTGATCCCAGGGATGACCAGGTAATTCCACTTCAGGTCGTTCAGCTGCTTCAGCTGCGGGTTCAGGTTCTCTTCCGTGGTGGCCACCTTCAGCACGATGGTCTGGAGGGGGAACCCTCATAGACCAGCTTCAGGTACTCATAGTTGCGCGCCGTGAAGTGGGTGGGATCCACATCCAGCACACTCTTGTAGATGTTCAGCGCCTGGCCCTCTTCGGTGTCGTCTTTCAGAACGATGGCCACGATGCCCCGTGCGCTGCGCTTGATGGCGGTCACGCCCTTGGTCTTAAATTCAATGATGATTTCGGGCAAGCCCATAAAATCACTCCTTTCGGTTGGTTCGGATGTTGGACTCTAGCTCTGCCATGAGCGGCGGGGCCTCCGGCTCCTCAATGCTGTCGCGGAAGGCCAGCGTGAAGGTGGCGTGGGTACCTTGTCCACAATATTGAAGGCCAGGTCGGGAATGGTCACCGCCCTGGCCTCGCCTTTGTCGGTAAAGCGGAATACCGGGCGCAGCAGATCGTCCAGCTCCTGGCTGATCTGCAGGTACTCCAGATTGCTCTCGCCCTTGGTGTGGAGCGCGGCGTCCACCAGGATGCTGCGGTCTGTGTAGCCCCGGCCTGCGGGCTGGTTGCCGGAGGGGATGATGTCCAGATAGATATAATCCTCCAGCTCTGCCCGGCCTGCCTCCTGCGTCTTGTCGATCCCCTCACCAAACACATCGAAGGCGGGCCAGCACCCCTTCAGCAGGGCGATCAGGCTGCTGCGGATGGCCTCGTAAATGGTGGTGGCCATGCTCTCCCTCCTCACAGGTCATGGGTGCTGATGAAGTCGCTGAGCCATTCCCGCAGGAAACCGGGCAGGGCCTGGTTCAGCTCCTCCAGGGACAGCTCCATCATGTGCTTGCCCGGCACAAAGCTGCGCCCGCCCCGCGTCCGGTGCCCATACTCCACTGGCTCCGCGTACTCCACATTGGTGTAGACCTCGATATAATAGGTGTCCCCTTCTTGACAATCGGGCCGACCTTCCAGCTGTCCTGAAGGCGGCCCGTCTTGTGCGGGGGTCTTTTCCTTGACCTTGCCTTGCAGCTCACGGGCGATCTGAATGACCATCGCCCGAAACTCAGCGGGATATTCCTCCTCGATCATGCGGAGAGCTGCTGCTCCTGCGCGTCGAGGCCATCGAAGCGGTATTCTGTCCGGCTCATGCTTTCGCCTTCGCCAGCTTCAGCGGCACATTGTTGTGGGAGGGCTGCCGATCCGCAAGCCCGGCCTCCGTCAGGTACTCCCGGCCCAGCCGGATCACCTTCACCGTGTCCCCAGGCTCGATCTCCACCTCCGGGCGGACAAAAGAGCAGGAAGTCGGTGTCAATGCCTGAAGGGGATGAGCTGGCTCTCATAGTTCTTCACAAAAGCCACTGTCTCCTTCAGGCTGTTGGCCTTGTCCCGGTAGCTGATGCTGGTGTCGCCCCGCGTGACGCTGGCCACGTCGTTCTCCGATGGGGCCACTTGGTCAGCCCGGAGCATATCCTCCACAATCTGCGCCGCCACATCCTCCAGCGGGGAGGGAAGTCCTCCCGCCCGCAGAATACCAGGATGCGGCTGATGGCCCGCTTCACATACCGCTCGATGGTGGGCAGCTGCTCATCCGGCAGCTGCAGGTCACTTTTTCGCCGTTGCCGCTATCCGGCTCACCAGTTCCTGATCCATCCGGCTCCTCCTTGGCCTTGCCGCCCTTCTTCGTGCCGCCCTTGCTCTCGGCCTTCAGACGGTCAAGCAGGGCGTCGCCCAGCTTCTCCAGATCGGCCTCCGTCACCGGACGCCCCTCCGCCTCGGCGGAGCCGCCGATCCGGGTGAAGCCCTTCTTCTCCAGCTTGGCGGCCCGCTCCTCGCTGGCCACCTGCCGGACTTCATTCAGTCTCTTCAAAGTAATCATGGCGCATATCCTCCTTCTCTTAGCCGTCTCTGCCGCCAGCCTTGGCCTGCTTGATGTTCACCCACATGGCCGTCAGCTTGTTGTCCGGCACCCACAGATCATGGTACTTGCGGTAGTCCGTCGCCCAGGCCCGCTTCTTCTGATAGGTCTCCGGGTCGAAGATCCGCACCTTGTCCGTGCGGGACACGGCGATAGGGGCGGTGCGGGGCTGATGATCCAGTTGATGTCCTTGGCATCCTCCGCAGCTGCAAAGCCGCCCTTCTCCTGGGTCGAAGTGGTGCCGTCATAGAACTGATAGCTGGTTTTCATCCGCCCGCTGCCCACGCGGATGATGGGGAACTCACCGTTCAGGCTCTTCACCTTCACCGTGACATCGCCCTGCTTGAAGTCCATCACGCTCAGGCTCTTGGACAGGGTGCTGGACATATCCAGGATGGCGGCCACGGGCGGGTCATCGGGAGCACCAGCGGGTCGCATCGCCCACCACATCCTGCACCGCCGCGATGTCATAGTAGAGCTTCTTCAGGATGTCGTTCTCTGTGGGGTGTACTCATAGCCCGCCCGCTCCTTTGGCGATGCACAGGCTGGCGATCTTGCTGTAGCGGTATGCGTCGATCTCCGGGATCACCTTGGTGCGCTGGAACTCGCCCATGACCTGGGCTGCGGTCACCACGAAGTTGGTCTCGTTGACCTCGTTCTCATCGAAAGTGAACTGGCGGCCTCTGTCCTGGGTCATCTCCTTGGTCTCCCACTTCAGGTTGACCGAACCCTCCACAAAGCCCTTGTCGCGGTCATAGTCGGCCAGGCCGTCCATGTCCATGCTGGGGATCTTCACCTCCGCGCCGCCGTTGTAGCGCACCAGCTTGTCGTTCAGCTCCATCCAGCCGGAAGTGGCCTGCTCAACGGCGGCCTTGTCCAGCTCGCTCTGGAATACGCTCGCATATTCAAATACATTGGCCATATTACATCATGCCTCCTCTGATGCCCTGCGCGATCTGGTCTTTCACGGTGTTCTCCGCCTTGGCCCCGCCGCCAAGCCCCTCCGGGGTCTTACCCCGCAGGCGCTCCTTCACAGCGGCCTCCAGCGCGCTCTTGAATACCTCCTGGGTCTGCTGCAGGCTCTTTTCCATGCTCTCCTTGTCCGTGTAGGTCAGCAGGTCGGCCAGCCCCACGGGGAAGCCCTCATCGGTCAGCTTCTTCACCGCCGCGTCCTTCAGGTCACGCTGCAGCAGCTCCGTGCGCAGCTTGGTCAGCTCCTGCGCCTGGGCCTCGCCCTCGGCCTTGGCCCGCTCCTCCGGGGACAGCTTGGCCAGCCGCTGCTTCTCCTGCTGTTCGGCCTCCCATGCGGCCTTGGCCTCCGCGATCTTGGCCTCCACATCGGCCTCGGAATAGCTCTTGCCACCCTGGGGTTCCTGCTTGGTGTCCTCGCCCTCCTTGGGGGCAGGGTCGCCGTCCTTCTTGGTGCCCTCGCCGGAGCCGGGGGCCGGTTCCTCCTTGCCTCCGAAGAGGGAGTCCCAAAACTTCTGGAAGGCCGTGCGCTGCTCTGCGGTGGGCGTTGCGGGCTGCTGATTGGTCTGCTGGGGGTTCTGCCCCTCGCCGCCTGCGGCAGGGGCGGTGCCGGTGGTGATATCTGCCATAATCAATTCCTCCTTTTGCAATTTTGGCATAAATAAAAACACCCCTTAAGGGGTGTTTTTAACGTGTTTGAATGCCCTTTATCAGTCGTAGGGCATGAGTTTTTTCCGAGGGATCAACTTCGGAACATTCTTTGGATCCTCCGGTTCATACTGGAATCCATGGTCTCCTTCAATCGGGTGGTCATGAATCACATAATCGTTTCGAATATCTTTAGGTATTTGGGAAAACGCCTTGCAGCTTACATGACCATCTACAACACCGATATAATGTTTACAAGTACAGCACACCGGCGTTCTAGGCTTGGGATTGTCCCACCAACGAGAGTCGCTGTACAGCTGCTTAGTCATCCTCTATCTCCTCCATATAAATTGTGTGGCCGGATACTTTGGTAACATGAAACCAGGTGTCTCTTGGAAACAAGACCTCACGCTCACCGGCATTGAACATCGTCATGTCTTTGCCATGTCTGGAGGTGATGATATATTGAATCGGCATATCAGGATCATAGACACCTAATGAAGAAGAAATGTATGAGGGAAATTGTTTGCCTTTCCCAACAACATATTCTGCTACAAACGCATCTGCATCCTCAATCTCAAGACCCATAGCGAGGGATCGGTAGACCGTCCCCCGGTACTCCGGGAGCTTTCTCAGCGCCTGATCCAGTACCTCCACAAATTGCCGGTCACCTTTGGATAGGGCGGTGCCCCGGCGCAGCTTGTCATTGATCTTGTAGGAATCGCTGCTGATGTATTTCATCAGTGCGGCCTGTTCCGGTTCTGTTAAGTCAATTTTAGCAGTCCTTGCAGGGCTGTCAACATATTTCTTTTTCCATTCCCGAAACTTGATGTTGTCCGCCAAGGGATCGCCCTCTCGCTTGTCGAAAACGCTTTTCTTGAAATGGGCTTTGATGATGCACAGGCAGTTGGGGTGGATGGGCGGCAGGTTCACGCCTGCCTCCGCCTCGTCCACCCGGAACACCCGCCCATTCAGGTCGCTGCAGGTGCAGCTGCCGGAATGCTCGGTGCCGCCGAGAAACTGATATTCCTCGATGCCGCTCTCCTTGTAACCCATGATCTCGCCTTGGTTGGAGAAGTATTTGCACTCCGTCCGCACCAGACGCTCGGCGTTGTAGCGCCCCTTGTCCATTACCTCATCGATGGCGCAGGCCATCTTCTGGACGCTGCTCCCCTGGATGAAGCCCAGGGTGATCTCCCGCTTGGCCAGCGCCGAAAGGTGGTCGCAGGCCCCCCACACGGCCTCGGAGTAGTGCTTCTCGCTCCAGGGGAAGGACAGCACCTGTTTGATGAGTTTGTCGCTGATCTTTGCTACGCTGAACCCCATCCCGATCCCCCGCTGGATCGTGAAGCAGCTCTCATAGTAGTTGACCTGCAGCATATCGCCCAGCAGGGTGTCCAGCTTGGTGGTGCTGTCCTCAGCCAGGTCGATCATGTTCTGGTAAACATTGGCCAGCAGCTGCTCCTTTCGGGTGATCCGGCTCTTCATGGCCAGGGTGTTCAGCTCCAGCAGGGCCTTGCTGCCCTTGGCCGCGTCAGATGCCTCGGCGATGTATTCCTCGATGGACTTGCGCCACACGCTGTACTCTTTCCCCTCCAGGAGCTGCCGGGCCGCTTCCTCGGTCAGCCCGTTGTCCTTGGCAAAGCGGGCAAACAGGGCCTCGATCTCCTTCTCAATGTTGAAGGCCGCCTCGTCATAGAGAAAGATCAGCTCCCTGGCGTAATCGTCGGTGCGCTTGGTGTTCTGCAGCACCCGTTCCTTGGCGTCCTCGATCCACTCGTTGCGCGTCCAGCAGCTCATGCGCCCTCACCGTCCTCGTCCTCCGGCTGGGCCTTGGCCTGGGTCAGCGCCTGGGCCAGGGCGTTGTACTGGCCGAAGCTGTTGACCTCCTGCTGCTTTTCCTCCTCCAGCTTCTGCAGCTCGTCCTGCACATTGTCGATGGTAGGCAGCATCTGCAGGCGGGTTTCGCGGGACAGCTCCCCGGACAGCATGGTGATGATCTGCGCGATCTCCAGCACATTCTGCGGCTTGTTGCGCCGGAACTGGATGTCGATGTCCCGGTAGTCGAACTGGCCGCCCTTGATGTTCAGAATGTGGGTGATCAGCTCGATGCGCCGCTGCAGGCCGCGCTTGAACTTTCGCTCCTTGATGGCGCAGATTTGCTCCAGCCCCCACAGCTTGTATGACACCGCCACGCCGGACAGGTTGCCGCCGAAGTTCGCGTCCGTCAGGTTGGGCACTGCCGAGAAGATGTGCATATCCTCCCGCAGCCGCTTCTTGTAGTTCTCCAGGGCCGTGTCGCTCACCTCTTTGATGAGCCACTGGATGTCGCCGCCGTCCTCCAGGATGATGGCTCCCTTTTTCCTTCATCTCCGCGATGTCCTGGGAGGTCACGGCCCCCATCTTCAGCACCTTCAGCAGAGCCTCATCGTTATACTGGAAGAAGTTCGCCGTGTTGCTCTCCACCCGGTTGTATGCGTCGATCAGCGTGATCACGCCTTCAAAGTCCCCCTGGCGCTCCTCGTTGTTGATGTACTCCACAAAGGGCACATCCCCCCAATAGTGCTCCCGGATGTCCAGCAGCTCCAGCGCGCCGCCGTTGATGCTGCGGAAATACCAGCAGTCCTGGGCCGTCCAGAACTCCACCTTCTTGATGATGTTCTTGTCCTTGTCCTTGGAGTACACGATGCGGATGGCCGCCATGGGCGTGTTGTACCCCGTCTCGCAGATATAAATGCAGCCGTCAGGCGGCACCTTGGTGAAGCGGATCTGCGCGTCCTCATCCAGGTAGAGCATTTCAAAGCAGTCCCCCGTTGATGCTGGCACCCTTGGCCAGCTCCATGTTCTCGTCCTGCTCATCGTTGTAGTCGAAGATGTCCTGCAGCGCCTCCAGGTATGCGTCATTTTGGGAGCTGTAGACCACCGGCTTGCCGATGAAGTACCCGGTGGCCGTGTCCGTGATATATTTCGCCATGTTGTTGACCAGGCGGTTATTGGGGGGCGGTGCTATCCTTCTTCCTGTGCCGGAGGATGTCGTGGTCGCCCTCGTAGTATCCCTCCAGCCTGGCGTACTCGTTCCATGAAGATGACCGGATTTGTCCTGTGATTGATAAAAGTCACTGCCTGATTTTCTCGGCTACTTCTTCCAAGTCAATCGTTACGGTCATGCCGTGCTACTTTAGTAACGGGGATCGTTCCTCTGCCACATCTGTGGTGGCGGGGCTGAATATAGCCCAAGCCTTCCATCCGCTTGCGTGAACATCTGTCGCGCTGCGGGCAAATGTTACACTTGCTGGCCATTCTTGATAACCCATGAAACCCCTCCTTAAATTCCAAACTCGGCCCGATTCACGATGCGGAACCGCTTCACCCTCTTTGCGATGGGCGCGCACCCTCCAGGGCGTCCGGGCCATCGTCATGCGCCCCATGGGGAACTGTGTCAGCTGCTCCAGCAGCCGCTTATGCGGCGGTTGAATTTGATATACTTGTTCTTTACATCCGGCTGCAGCGTCTGGATACGCATGACCTTGTCGCTGGTCTGCTGCACCTCCTCGATTGGGAGGTAAAGCCGGCCTTGGCGCTGGCCTTGGCCAGCTCCTCCTTCAGAAACCACTGGAACTGGTTTGTCTCCGCGCCCAGCTTCCGGTAGCCGTGCCGAAGCTGGCCCGGAGCCACCGCTTTTGGCCAGCACATCGGCGATGATCCGGTCAGGGATGACGCCGCTCAATGTCCGCGTCTACCACATACATATACCCGCTGCCCTTGTGCTTGCAGCCAGGGTGACGATGGCGGAGAAGTCGCTCCGCTTGGTCTTGCCCAGCGAGGGGTCGATGAACCCAAAAGAAATCGAAGGCCGGGTCGCCGAAGTTGACCTCCGCCTCGTTGTAGTAGTCAAACCATTCCTCCATGAACAGGCAGTCATCCGGGTTGATCGGCTCGTTCTGCTCCTCGGAGTTAAACGATGCCTCGCCCTCCGACACCCGCATCACCATCAGGTCGTAGTAGGACAGCTTTTCCTCCCACAAGACCTGGGTGCCCTCCAACATGGCCTCCTTGTGCGCCTGGAAGAAGGCCAGCGCCTCAGATTCCCGGTCATCGTTGGACAGGTCGGTGAAGATGGTTTCCCACTGCTGCCACAGGTCATCCGCCTGGGGAAAATTGGATCACCGCCTTGTACTTGATGGAGCGGTAGGCAGGGTTGGTCAGCGTTTTGGCCAGCAGGCTGTCATAGTGGAGCAGGGTGCCAATATAGATAATGTCGGTGTAGTCATCGCCGCACTTGCTTACCGCCTTGTCAAACCAGTCCTTCAGCTTCTTGCGCTGCTCCGGCGTCCGCACATTCTCATCGTTCTCCACATCGTCCAGGATAATCAGGTCGGGTCGCCAGTTGCGGTGCTTCCGGCCACGGATCTTTTTGCCACTACCGATAGCCTCGATCTTGATATTGGTCTTGGTCACCAGCACATTGCTGCGCCACACGCTGCCTGCCAGCGGCCCGAAGTCCTCCAGGATCGCCGTGTTCTCCTCAAACCCACCCGGATGTTGTCCAGGAAGCCCTCGGACTGCTCCGAGCTGTCGGAGATGATGATTGGGTAATGCTTGTATCCATACAGGGTGGAGTGCATCGTCCCCTTTGAAGGTCAGGTTTGTGGACTTGGCGTGGCCACGGGGCCGCCACCGCCCGGCGTACTTCCCGGTAGGCGGCTGATCGCCTTTGGTGTCTGCCGGGGTCAGAGGGTAGCGCCCCTTCAGTACGCCCTGCTGCCAGATCGCGTCCAACTCCCCGATGGAACTCCGGGGACGGGCGGCTGAAGTAGTGGGGAAGTAAGCCCGCCCGAAGAACTCCATGTCGATGGCCCCAGTTTTCCGGCGCAGGCCGTCCTCCCCGGTCAGCGGAAGCCCTGCCTCGAACTCCGCCGCAGCCGGACGCGCTCTGGGGTGTCATCTCTTTTTAAGAAATCCTTTAAGAGTGTACAAAGGCCCTTTAAGTCGGTGCTGTCCTCGTTGTATAGTTTGCTTTCAGCCTCGGCCAGCGCGCCGACCCAGGGCGTTGATGCTCCGCATTTTCCGCTGTTTCAAAATGGCCTTTCCTCTCCTGTGTTCAATCGTACGTAGCGCCCCACAAGCGGGCTTTAGGCGGGCGTGGGGAATTACTTCCCGCCTGCCCGGTGCGGCGAATTTAAAGGCTCCAGTGCTGCTTAAACGGCACCACGGGCAGGGAACATAAACCAGGCTGAAAAATGGGAAGGGTGCTTGCCACCAGCCTCGTCAGTTCAGCCCGGTTATTTCACCCGTATTTCCACCTCAGCCTCCCAGGCGGGACGGACCAACCGCTCTCGTTTTGTCCGGCTTCCTGTAAACGCCGTTTAAGAACTCCCAGCCTCCTGCTCCTGTCCCTCCACGGAGAGTGAAGGCTCTTCGGCTCCCCCGCACAAGCTGATCTCCACCTTTGGCGCGGCGGGTGCGCTTTTATGTCATAGTCGATGCTGCTGATCGGGAAGTTACGCAGCACACCCTCCACGATCCGCACACCGCCTCCTGGCAGCTCCTCCACTTGAGGGCTTCTGTGCAGCTCCCTTCGCCGTTGTCCAGCAGCTGCAGCCACTCCACCTCCAGGCCTAGGTAGAGGGGGAAAGCCTGTTGGGGCCGAGGAAGCGCGGTGCCACATGGGGATCGCCTTCACCCGGGTAGTTCTCGGCGCTGTGCTCCAGCGCCAAGAACACATAGCCGGCAGCAGCGATGGCGACCTTCGTTGTCCAGCCCCCGCCGCTGCGGGATCGCCCGTTCCTCGCGGGGCACCGCCGCCCGGACGCCCAGGCCCTCCAGCGCCGTGCACCGCCGTCTCCTGCCCGGTTGATACCTGCAGGACATACCATCTTACCATGTCCTCACCTCGCTTCCAGTCCGTCCTGTTTCTTGCTGTTCAGGAACTCATTGACCTGGCGGTAAAGGTCAGGCCGCTCCTTGGCCATGGCCTGCCACACCAGGGACTTGACGGCATCCAGCCCGCCTCGGTGGTGTCCTGGTTTTGGATCTCCACGCGCTTCTTGTATGCCGCCGCGCGCACCAGCGCGTTGGCCTCGCTGCGCAGCATCTTGTCCACGCTCACGCCCTGCCAGTCCTCCTCCGAGGTGTTGGCCCGGGCGTTGAGCAGGTTCTGGCTGGTCAGCCGGATGATGGCCTCGGTGGTGTCCAGGTCGGGGTATTTGTCCAGCTCATCCATCATGCGCCGGAAGTTCTCCTGGGCCATGTTCAGCATCTGCACTTCGGCCTGGTATGCCCTGGCGTAGCGGCAGACGCTGGCGACGGAGATGCCCACCCCATTGTCGCCCAGGAAGTCCACGATCTCGGAATAGGTGCTGCCGGACAGGAGCATCTGCTCCACTGTCTCCGCAGAGCGGGGTCGAGAGCGTCTATTTTGCTGTGCTTTCGGTTGCCCGCTTTCTTGCCCATCCCTTACACCTCGATCATATCGTCCTCGATGCCCCCCGGCCAGAAGCCGGATGCCCTTGCTGGTCAGCTTGGCCTCCAGCGCCGTGTAGTCCGTGTCGGCCAGGGCCGCAGGCTCTTTATTGGAGATGCGCCGCAGGTGGATGTAGCCCTCTTTCAGTCAGGAAGTTTACGCTGTCAGAAACTCATCCTCGGCGATGCCGTCATCCTCCAGGACACTCTGCACACCCGTCAGCTTGTTGTACTTCAGCCGGAGGATTCACCGTCCGCAGGTTGTTATGAACAAAGCTGCCCGCCCGCAGAGCGCGCTTTTCAAGATTACTCACCCTTCTTATCCCCTTTCATTTCCAGCAATATATCCATGATGCGGTCGAGCTTCCGGTCGGTCTTGGCCTGCTCGGAAAAGTCCTCCTTCGTGATATAGTTCGCCTTGATCTTCTCCCTCCTCGGACTTCCTTCATGTCCTTGTCGTAGTCGCCCTTTGACTTATGCTGCCTCGCCGACCGACCGCTCCACGCTTATCCACGCGCTCAAATACAGTGCGCTTCAAAAGAAACCAAAAGCCCCCGGTCAGCCCCTCCCAGGAGGAGAAGCGCCAGCCACCAGGTGCCAGCATCAAAGTTCATACAAAACCCCCGCGCAAAAAATAGAAGGTACATCGGTTTACACCGATTGTACCTTCTATTTGCGAAGCGGGAAAATAAAGCCCTTTATGAAATTAGTTAAAGAGGATTGCTGCCCATCCATGGGCCGGGCGCGGAACTCCCGCATCTTATCTGATACAATACTCCTGATCCGCACTTCTGTCAATCCGTACCTTCCGGCCAGCTCTTTGAAGTTGTATCCGTCGAACTCCTCGCGGATCTGCTCATCGCGGGCCATCCGCTCCCAGGCGTCCGCCTTGGGGATGTAGATGGACAGGCCCCCCGAACACAGACACCAGCCGCTTGTAGTTGTCCAGGCCGATCAGCTCAGCGACCTGCTGCTGTTCCTCATCCAGGTCGGACATCTGCACCCGATCCAGCGCGCTCATCCGTGCCCACCACCTCGCTTTGCGTTGTTCACATACCCCTTCAGCACCTCGATCAGCTTGTTGCAGGCCCGGAAGTCCAGCCAGATAAAGGGCTGCTGGGGGGTGGAGTCCACCTTCAGCTCCTTGCGGATGATGCCGCACAGCCGCTCCCCCAGGGAGGCCGTGCTCGGCTCCTTATCCGCCTTGGCCAGCTGATACATGAGCGCCCACACCTTTCGCTGCTGGCCGTCTGTGGCCCCGCCTGGCCGCTCCGGGTGGGTCTTGGGCTTGTGCCGGGGCAGCGGGGCCGCGCCCTGGCGCTTCTGCAGGTCGGTGATCACCGCCTGGGCCTCCGCATAGGTCAGGGACTTCACCGAGTCCTTCCCGGTCAGGGCGGACACCAGCGCGTGTAGGTCATCGTCCTCGTTCCCGCGCTCCACAATGCCCAGGGCATTCCCGATGGCATAGATCTTCCTGATCTGCTGGGCGTTGATGGCTGCCATGCCCGCCCCTCCTTTCTGTTACACTTCCGGCTGCCGGCCTCCACGCCGACCTTCATGCCTTCCTCCACGATCACGGCGGCGCGGATGATGTCAATGGCCTCTTGGGTGGTGCCCTCCCAGCCTGCGGCCTCCAGAACCTGCGCCAGCCATTCCCAGTTGATGACCTCGGCGGCCAGAAACGCCCAGTCGCTGGCCTCCTGCTCCGGCAGCCCCGCCACCTTCTCCAGCAGCGCCTTGTCCTTCTCATAGCGCCCCTTCAGCTTCTTCCGCAGGGTCGCCTGGATCTTGGCGTCGCCGGTGATGGCCCGGATGGTCTCCTCCAGGCTGCCCATCGTGAAGTTGCCCTGGCAGACCATGGCCAGCAGCCGCTTGCAGGGTTCCGTCATCTTGTCCACGGTTTCGGACTTCACGAAGTCCCCGGCCACCTCGCCCAGCACCTTCTTCACCATGGTCAGGGAGATGGGCTTCACCGTGGCCGTGTTCGTCACCGTCACCCGGCTGTTTTGGCTCCCCCAATAGCTGATGGACAGCAGCTTGGTGTCCTTCAGCGCGGCTGTGGCCATGGTTTCAAACTGGCCCTTCAGCCAGTCCATCCGCTGCTTGATGCGGTCAGCCTCCAGCGCCAGGGCCGCGTACTCGTCCACATAGCGCCGTACCTGGTCGGCCCGCTCTTCCTTCTTGGCTTGCAGCTCCAGCAGTGTGTCAGCCAAGTTTCTCGACCTCCTCCCGGATGCCCAGGAAGCACTCCCGGCAGATCTGGAAGCCCCGGAAGGTCACCACCTCATAGGTGCCCTGGCAGATATTGCAGGTGGGGCGGTGCTTCTCGATCACCAGCCCGCCGTCCCCCGTAGGGGTCAGATCCACGGCGGTGCCGCCCTGCAGCCCCAGCTCGTGCCGAAGGTGCTGCGGGATGGTCAGGGTGCCCTTTTTCCCCATGCGCTTCGATGCGTTTCGCATTAGCTCAACCTCCTTCTGTTCTTGTAATGCCTCACTCTGCATTTCCACGGGCTTGTGACCGTTCCCCCATGGGGGAGCTGCATTAGGGCCGGGGGCCGAAGCCCCCTGCTCATACCTTGACCAGTTCGATGCTCTGGTTGTTGGCGCAGAAGTGTTTCTTCAGCGCCCGGAAGGATGACCACTGCGGGGTGAAGCAGGAATATTGCATGGGGTACTTCTCGCGCAGCTCCTTCTGCCTCCGCTTCGGTAACCGTTCAAACTCGGCCATCTGTTTGCCGGAGAGGATGCTGTGCTTCCGCTCCTGCAGGAAGCGGCGGCGCTCATCACAGTCCTCTGCCATCCACTGGCCCCGGAACTCGCCGCCGATATAGACCATGATCTTGTTTTGATATACGCCCACCCGCTCTAAAATCAGGGTGATGTCGTATCCGTCCACCTTCAGCTCCACCGGGTGGAAGAAGTGGGTCAGGGCCTCCTCCGCCTGCTTCCATTCCTCTTTCGTCATCGTGGATCACCTCCCATTCAGCTGTGCGTGGCCTCGAAGTTCTCGATGGCCCACCTGTTCCCGGTTGCGTAGACCGCCTGCCGGGTGCGCTCGGCGGGGCCAGCGCCGCGCTGCGGCGGGCTGTCCATCCGCAGCTGCTCCGGCAGCTTCTCCACGATGGAAACCACCCTGGCGTCGCCGAACTTCTCCAGATAGGCGGCGATGTCCTCCTTGATCCCGATAGCCTGGCCGGACGGCGCATTCACCTGGATCGTGATGGTCAGCACTTCCTTCCCCTCCTTCTGCGGGCCTTGTCCTCCAGCCCGCACCGTGATGGGTGGTTCTGGCAGGCGTTGGCGCACCGCCTGTCACAGTCGGCGCAGCAGCGGCTTGCCTGCACCTTGTCGCAGTAGAAGATGGTGCAGAACCGGCCTGTGTAGGCCCGCTTGCGCTTCATGGAGTTATTCATCACCACACCCTCCCGTCACGCTGCAGCGCGGGCAGCTCTGCGGGATCTCCACCGTGGCCTCGGCTCCGGGAGCGATGGTACCTTGGTAAATAAACTGGCCGCACTCCGAGCAGCGGATAGCAAAACTGGGAAAATCGCCACTTTTACTGCCGCCATCCATGCCGATGATATAGCGTGTCGGATCCTGCAGGAGGGGGATCAAGGTTTCGTGTGTCTGGATCTGCGGCTCCGTGGCCTCTGGATGGGGCAGCGGCTCCAGCCCGTACAGCTGCGCCCCGCTCACCCCGAACACCTGCTCCAGAGCGACCAAGGCAGTCCCACATGGGTCTCGACGCTCGTTTTCGTAATTGATGATTGAACGCAATGGAAGTCTTGTTTCTTGCGCCAGCTGCTCCTGCGTCCAGCCCCTTTTCTTGCGGAGTGTTCGGATGTTCTGTGCGAGAATGCTTTTTTCCTTCATCGTCAGCCCTCCTGTTTTTTCTGGAGCCGGATGTCCCTGCCCCTGAACTGCACCACCGCGTACATCCCCGCCAGGCGGGAATGCACCCGGCTGCTGTATGTCCGCTCGATCTCCTGCAGGCCCAGGTTGGTGTTGATGATGGTGGGCTTCCCGGTGTTCAGCCGGTGGTTGACCAGGTCGTAGACCTCCGCCTGTGTGTACCGGGTCACCAGCTCGGTGCCCAGGTCATCGATCACCAGCAGGTCGCACCCGAAGATGACCTCCCGGAACTCCAGCGCCGCATCGTCCTTCTGGAACTTCCCCAGCTCCAGCTGATCCATCAGGTGCGGAGCGGACACATACATGACCAGGTGCCCCGCCTTGGCCACCCCTTCGGCGATGGCCAGGGAGAGGTGGGTCTTTCCCAGGCCCGGCGCGCCTGTGAACAGCAGGCTCTGGCTCTGGCCGCCAAACTCCCGGACATACCGCTGGCTGCTCTCCAGCACCTTCCCCATGGCCGCCCGATCCCGCCCGCCGTAGTAGCGCAGCTCGAAGTTCGCAAAGCTGCATTCCCGCGCCGGGGACACATCGCACAGCTGCTCGTACACCAGCTGGTTCAGGATGACCTGGCGGCACTCGCACATCTGGCCGCCCTCCTTCACGCCCCGGTCTCCGCAGAGCGGGCAGGTATAGGCTGGCTCCAGATCAGCCTCCGTCAGACCGGCTGCGGCTATCGCCGCCGCCCGGCGCGCCTGGGCCTCGTGGATGGCTGCTTCAACCTCGCCGGTGTCCTGGACTGGGTCGAGCTGCAGCCGCGCCCTCTGTGCGTACAGCAGCGCCAGCTCCCGTCCCACGGCCCTGATCTCCGGGTGCTGCTCATCCAGGGCCGCCATCATGCGCCTGTGGCGCTCCTGGGCGGTCTGGCGGCGGGCCGCGAGGATCTCATCCGCTCGCCTCACCAGCCCCTTTGGGTATCTCATTGCACCACCCCTCTATGTTGAATGTCATGCCTCACTCTGCATTTCCACGGGCTTGTGACCGTTCCCCCATGGGGGAGCTGCATTAAGGCCGGGGCCGAAGCCCCAGGCGTTCATTCACTCCTGACTTGAAATTCCTCCGGGAAGTGGTACACATCAATGTGGCTGTGGATCTCCACCGTCCCGTCCTCCAGCCCCTTGTGATAGCCCCTCCGGTACCCCTTTTCATAAACCCTGCTGAAGTGTCCCTGCGCCTTGACCTCTTTCCCAAGCGCGAACCCGAAGCCCACCAGAAGAATGACCAGCGGCAGGATCAGCGCCTCGCCCCCGATGGCTGCCGGGCGGCCATCAATGATCTCAAACCCCAGCCGGATAAACGCCCCGGCGAGAACCCCTGCGGAAAAGCCCAATACCAGGTGCAGCAGCTTATTGACCTTTTTCATCCCCGTCTCCCCCCTCATACCAGGCCGATGCCCATGGTGCGGGCCATGGCATACAGCCCGTCATAGCTGATGTCCTCGTTGTTCACCGCGTTGTTGTAGACATTCACCGCGCCCCGGATGCCCCACTTGGACTGGCTGATGCCGTGCAGAAAGTTCAGCTCCTTCTTCCGGCCCTCCTCGGCCAGCTTGGGGAACAGCTTCGCCACATCCTGCTCGGTGACCTTTCGGGTGCTGTAATAGCGGTTCATACGGATCCGGCTGAACAGCTGGGCGAACCGCGCCTCCTGCTTGCCCACCATCCTGGTGTAGACCTCTGTGTTCCCGATCAGCGCGATGCCCACGCCCTGCTGCCCCGTGATGGGGTTGGCGTCCGCCCAGGTTCGGATCTCCTCCAGGGAGCGCAGCTGCAGGTGCTGGGCCTCATCGATGATGATGACCTTGTTGGTGCCCTCCAGCTTCTCCCGGATGGCCAGCGTCAAGTCCAGCTTGTTCCGGGTTTCCGGCACCTTCAGCGCCCGCGCCAGTACCTTCAGCAGGTTTGCTAGGGTGCCCGTGCTGGGCGTGGCCTGGATATAGACGCTGGCCGTGGGGTTCTCCCGGACAAAACGCTCGGCCCCTTTGGTCTTGCCGATGCCAGCGTCCCCGTGGATGATGACCATGCCCTTCTCCAGCTGGCAGTAGCGGATGAGCTTATACACATCCTCTGAGATGGAGGTGGGAATGTAGTCCTGGGTGGGGCGGTAGGGAAGGGCCTTCTCCGTGCTGGCCTCCTGCTCCTCCTGGGTGCGGAAGAACTCCTCCAGCTTGCTCTCCAGGGCGGAGATGTCGCCGTTGTCGTACATACTGCGCCGGTACTGGCTCAGCGCCGTCTGGCTGATCCCCATGAGCGGGGCGGCCTTGGCCTGGCTGATGTTCTTTTCCTTCAGGAATTGCTCCACCCGCGCCTGCAGCGCGCTGTTGTACTCTTTACTCATGATCGGCTCCTCCATTTCGTTTCAGTGCGTTTCGGTTCATCGTGTCCAGATCCGGGCCGCCCGCCACCGCCTTCAGCAGCGGCTCCTCGTCAGGCCGCTGGAGCGCCAGCACCTTCGGGTCGGCGGGCGGGATGATCCGTGCGGCCTTGCTCTCGTGGGCGGCCTCCATGACCAGCTCCAGCGCCGTGTGCCGTCCGAAGGCCGGGAAGGTGCTGACCTTCTTGGCCTCCTTGGTGATGCGCTCCATGCGCCGCACCTTGGCCATGGCCTCCTTGACCTCCTCCTTGCTGGCCCCGTAGGTCAGCACCGCTGTGTTGTCGGCGGGGACAGTCATGATGAAGCGGTCTTGCAGGTCGTACACCCGCACCTCGCTCAGATCGTCCGGGTCATAGCGGTAATAGACCTGTTGGCCCAGGTAGTTGAACACCAGATCGTCGTTCCAGTAGTCAATGCGCTGGCCCGCGATGTCCAGGTGTACGCCCCGGCGCGTGACCTTCTGCGCCCGGCTGCTCCGCATCAGCACCAGGTTCAAGTCCTCGGCGCTGGCCACCCGCTTGGTGTGCAGGTTCTCGTTGTAGACCTGCTGGCGGGGCTTGCCGTGATCTCTGGCACAGCGCCGCCGTAGGGCTGCTGGTTGAAGTACCAGTCCAGCAGCTCCTCCACCGTTTCCACCAGGGTGGCGTCCAGCGGGATCCTGCCGTCCTTCAGAACCGATTTCAGGCGTTCCGGCTTCTCCAGCACATTGCCGCCGGTGAAGGTCTCAAACAGGCGGGAGAGGTGGTCTTTCACATCCCGGAAGCGCCGCTCGATGATCTTCGCCTTTGCGTTCCGTACAATGGCGTTTGTCATGTGGATGCCCAGCCGCTCAAATACCGGGGGTGGCTCAAACCGCTCCTGGCCGTCCTTCGGCTTCTTCTTCCGGTGGCCCTGGCCGCCGATGTCGAAGGTAAGGAACTCGCGGCCATTGTCCACATAGATGTTCTCCGGGATGCCGTATTTCAGGATGCCGCGCCGCAGTGCGATCAGTGTCGCCTGGGAGCTAGGGATTTGGTCACGTAGCACCCGGTAAAGATGTCCGCTCCTGGCGTCGAAGAAGGCCGTCAGGTACAGGCGGTGGCGCTGCCCGTTCTCTCCCTCGGTGATGATGTCGAAGGTGTGGTTGTCCGCGATCCACCACTCGTTGCTCTGCATCTCGTCATAGATGCGGCGGATATACGGCAGCGGTCGCGCATTTTCAGGGGTGCTGCCGCTCATCCGAATAGAAACTGAATGCCTGCCACATGGGATCCGGGATGCTACTCTGCCCTTCTGCTTCCACTTGCCACGCTTGTCGATCAGGCCATCCAG
>VOFD01001534.1_pt1 | contig 25244 bp, 38 predicted proteins | sample 5384101 | NCBI WGS metagenome assembly VOFD01 (sample SAMN12384723, study PRJNA508395) | human gut metagenome | isolation source: healthy gut C | host: Homo sapiens
ACGGTAGTTTATGACAAAACAGAGCTTTATCTTTTCAGAAACGAACAAATTCCCGGAGAACATCTCAAAGAGGGGGATCAGGTAAAGGTTTACGTTACCGGCATCGTAAATAAATCGAAAAAACCTATAATTAAAATCTCAAGGGCTCACAGGGATCTTGTAAAGCGTCTTTTCGAGCTTGAGGTTCCGGAAATTTATGACGGAATAGTTGAGATAAAGTCAATATCAAGAGAAGCGGGTTCAAGAACGAAGGTTGCCGTATGGTCAAAGGATGAAAACGTTGACGCTGTAGGCGCATGTATCGGACCTAAAAAGGTCAAGAATACAGGCGGTGGTGGACGAATTAAACGGCGAGAAAATAGATATTATTAATTACAGCGAGGATCCGGCTGAATTCATAGCGAAATCTCTTGCGCCCGCTAAGGTGATCAGCGTTACGGTATCAGACGGGGAATTGAAGGAATGCAGGGTTGTGGTTCCGAACGACCAGCTTTCGCTCGCTATCGGCAACAGAGGTCAGAACGCCAAGCTTGCCGCAAAGCTGACCGGGTATAAAATTGATATAAAGCCTGAATTTGAGATACCTATAAAGGGTTTGGACAGATACGATTCTTCAAGGCAGGATGACGATATGGTATTAACAGACGATTCGGCTGAACAATAATATTTCTGCGGAGGCCAAAATATGAAAAAAAAAAAAATACCGATGCGAATGTGTTTAGGCTGTAATGAAATGAAAAGCAAGCGGGATATGATAAAGGGTTGTAAAAGCTCCGTCAGGCGAGGTTTCTCTGGATTTTACGGGGAAAAAATCCGGAAGAGGCGCGTATGTCTGTAAAAATATCGAATGCTTCCGTAAAGCCAGAAAGGCAAGGCGTTTTGAAAAGTCGTTATCCTGCATGATAGAGGAATCGGTTTTTGAGGAGATGGAAAATGAACTCACAGCAGAAAATAATTAATCTTCTTACAATATGCAGGAAAGCCGGCAAGTTAGTAATAGGCTTCGACGCTGTCAAGGAAGCGGTTTACGGCGGAAATGCGTCATGCGTTATTACGGCGAGCGATATTTCTGTAAAGACTTTAAAGGAAGTAAAGTTTTTCTGTAATAACTCCGCTGTGGATGTAGTTTATTCGGATTGGACTCCGATGAATTTTACGACGCCGTCGGGAAAAAGGTTGTGGTCGCCGCGGTCTGCGATTATGGATTCGCCGTGAAATTCAAGTCGCTGGGGACGGTTGCGGGACCGCACAGAGGAAGAAAAAGAAAAAACGGCGGAAATAACAGTGAGTGATGAGCTTGCGTTTATATAGATCATATAATAAACTTTTAAGAACATATAGGAGGTTTCGCCTATGACGAAAAAAGTAAAAGCTTGCAGAGGCTGCAAAGGACCTTAAAATAGAAAATCAGGAGCTTATAGATTTTCTTGAAAAATATGACGGGACAAAAAGAAAAAATACGACAGCCTTGACAGATGAGGAAATGAATATTATTTTAGAAAACTATTCACAGAAGAATCAGGTTGAAAGCTTTGACGATTACTTTGAATCTAAGAATAAACCGTTAAAATCAGACGCGGAAAAGGAAGAGGAAAAGTCCGTCAAAAAGGAAACGGTAAAAAGCCGCTTCTAAGCCTAAAAATACTAGGAGCGCGAAAACAGCAAATCCGGAACCGGTTCAGGCTAAAAAGGAACCGGCAAGGAAAGAAAGCGCCAAGACCGACCTTAAACCTGTCAAAACAGAATCAGATAATATAAAGGCGGAGCAGAATAAAAAGAACGCCAGACAGCCGGCTAAAGCGCAGAAGCACGGCGAAAGACAGAAGCTGGGAACCAATATGTCGTCGAGCGTGGACACAACAGTCGCCAATAACCGCAGGACAATTGACACCAGAGGCTCTTATGTTAATCTGGATAAATACAATGAGCGCTATGAACAGATAGCTCCGACCGGCGGCAAGCATCATAAGGATAATTATTCCAAAAAGCAGAAAATCAATCAGAAATCGGCTCAGAGGAATAAAAAATAAATATTCAAGCAAAAAGGAAACGGAGTCTGATAGACTTCGCCGTATACAACTGGAAAAGGCCAGAAACCAGCAGCTTAAAATCATGATACCCGATGAGATAACCGTGGGAGAGCTTGCGGCAAGGCTTAAGGCGACTGCTACGCAGGTTATCAAAAAGCTTATGGGACTCGGCGTTATGGCTACGATTAACGAAGTGATTGATTATGATACCGCGGCGCTTGTAGCAGACGAAATGGGCGCTAAGGTAGAAAAGGAAGTTATTGTTACTATTGAAGAGCGTCTTATCGACAACAGTGACGATAATGACAATAATACGGAGGAAAGAAGCCCTGTGGTTGTAGTTATGGGACATGTAGACCACGGTAAAACATCGCTTCTCGACAGAATCAGACACGCGAACGTTACAGCCTCGGAGGCTGGTGGAATCACACAGCATATCGGAGCTTATCAGGTTAAGGTGCAGGAAAAGACTATAACCTTCCTCGACACTCCCGGTCATGAAGCTTTCACCTCAATGAGAGCCAGAGGCGCGGACATTACAGATATCGCTATCCTTGTAGTTGCCGCCGACGACGGCATTATGCCTCAGACAATTGAATCTATAAATCATGCGAAAGCGGCCGACGTATCTATAATAGTAGCTGTCAATAAGATGGACAAAGAAGGAGCCAATGTAGACAGAATCAAGCAGGAGCTGACTGAACACGGTCTTGTCGTTGAGGAATGGGGCGGAGACGTTATGTGCGTTCCTGTTTCTGCAAAAACGGGAGACGGCATTAAAGAACTGCTTGAGGACGTACTTCTCATAGCAGAAATGAAGGAGCTTAAGGCTAATCCAGACAGGCTTGCTAAGGGCGCCGTTATAGAAGCAAGACTCGACAAGGGAAGAGGACCTGTCGCTACGCTTTTGGTGCAGAACGGAACGCTTCATACGGGAGACGTAATAATTGCGGGCACGTCTGTCGGCAAGGTTAGAGTTATGACGGATCATAAGGGCGATAAAATTGATTCGGCAGGACCTTCTGTGCCGGTTGAAATAACAGGACTTGCCGAGGTTCCAAGCGCAGGAGATACCTTCAATGCCGTTGAGGATGAAAAGCTTGCCAGAGAGCTTGTTGAACAGAGAAAGCACGAGGCAAAGCAGGAGCAGTTTAAGTCCTATCAGAAGGTTACCTTAGATAATCTGTTCAGTCAGATAGAGCAGGGAGAGGTTAAAGGAACTGCCTATTATTGTAAAGGCGGACGTTCAGGGTTCGGTTGAAGCGGTTAAGCAGTCACTTGAAAAGCTTTCAAATGAAGAGGTTAGAGTAAAGGTGATTCACGGCGGCGTAGGAGCGGTTTCGGAAAGCGATATTATGCTGGCGGAGGCGTCCGGAGCTATAATTGTCGGATTTAACGTGCGCCCCGATCCTGTTGCCGAGGAAAATGCAAAGCGCGACGGCGTTGATATAAGGCTTTACAGAATATTTACGACGCAATAGAAGAAATCGGTACCGCTATGAAGGGAATGCTTGCGCCTAAGTTCAGAGAGGCGGTTCTCGGAAAAGCTGAGGTAAGACAGGTTTATAAAATTTCAAATGTCGGCGCTGTCGCAGGTTCTTATGTCATAGACGGCAAAATAACAAGGTCCTGCGAAATCAGAGTTGTACGCGACGGTATCGTTATTGCCGAAGACAAGATAGATTCGCTTAAGCGCTTCAAGGACGATGTAAAGGAAGTCGCAAAGGGCTATGAATGCGGAATAAGTCTTGAACGTTTTGCAGATATTAAGGAAGGCGATATCCTTGAAGGCTTTATTATGGAGGAATATACTGAATAAGCTTTTTTTAGTAGATATTATGCCGGAATAACTTATTCGGAGGTAGCATATGTCCAGTTTCAAGGTAGGAAGAATGTCTGAGGACATTAAACGCGAGCTGACCGATATTCTAAGAGATATCAAGGATCCCAGAGTGGACCGGATGCTGACGGTAGTCAGAGTCGATCTTTCAAACGACCTTTCTCACTGCAAGGTATATGTGTCTTGCTTTGAGGGCATTGAAAAGGCTGAGAAGTCGGTCGAGGGTCTTACAAGCGCGGCGGGATTTATAAAAAGAGAGCTTTTTCATAGGCTTCATATGAGAAAATGCCCGGATTTAAAGTTTATTGCTGACGATTCCATCGCTCACAGTGCAGAGATTAACCAAAAGCTTAAAGAGCTTTGAGGATATGATTTATTAGGAAGTGAAAATATGAAGATAGATTTTAATGAAGCGGCAGGGCTTTTTGAAAAATTGCGGAAACGCATATATTCTTATTCATCAGAGCCCAGACGGCGACTGTACCGGCTCGGGCGCCGCGCTTTACCACATATTGAAATATATGGGAAAAAAAGCAAAAATCATATGCTCTGACGAAATACCAAAGAGGTATGGATTTATAACTGACGGATATACCGACGAGGATTTTGAACCTGAGTTTATTATAATAAATCTTCTTGGAAGATACAAGGAGATTTACGGCGGAAGAGTTGATTTATGCATAGATCACCATATTTCTAATACGGATTACGCTGAAAAAACTCTTGTATGCCCCGACGCGTCGGCAACCTGCGAGGTGGTTTTCGAGCTTATGGAAATGCTCGGCGTACCCTTGACGGAAGATATTACAAAATGCATATATACGGGAATTGCAACCGATACAGGCTGCTTTAAGTATGAAAACACTACTGCAAGATGTCACGAGATAGTAGCTGAGCTGAAAAGGACGTTCGATATTGGATACGCTAAAATAAACCGAGAAATGTTCGAGGTAAAGAGCAGGGGAAGAATAAAGATAGAGAGAGCCGTAACCGATATAATGGAATATTATCTCGACGACCGCTGCACTATGATCTGTGTTACTACTGAAATTCTTGACAAGTGGGGAGTTGATTCCTCAGAGCTTGAAGGTCTTGCCGGAATTCCTTTACAGGTTGAGGGAGTAGAGGTTGGAGTCACAATAAAGCAGAGAGATGAAAACAGCTATAAAATATCAATGCGTTCCGCTAACGAAGTAAACGTGTCGGATATTTGCGCTTCATTAGGGGGAGGCGGACATGTCAAGGCGGCAGGCTGTCTGCTTTACGGTACGATAGACGAGGTCAAGAGGAAAATAGTGGACGCTGTTGCAGAAGGAATTAAAAATGCAGTTAAACGGCATAATCTGCATAAATAAGCCGGAGGGCTTTACCTCTTTTGATGTAATAGCTAAAATGAGGGGTATCCTTAAAAGGAAGCGTCTTGGACATTCCGGAACTCTTGATCCGATGGCAACAGGAGTTCTTCCGGTCTTTGCCGGAAACGCTACTAAAGCGGTTAGTATTATCCCGCATACCGGAAAGAGCTATATTGCGGGCTTTAGGCTTGGGGCTGTAACCGACACACAGGATATTACCGGAAAAATCTTATCTGAAACGAAAGCAGAGGTTTCACTTCGCCGGATAGAGGAGGCGGCCGACTCTTTTTAGGCGAGTTAAGTCAGATACCGCCTATGTATTCGGCAGTGTCTGTCGGCGGGAAAAGGCTTTACGAGCTTGCCAGAAAAAAGGCGTCGAGATAGAGCGTAAGGCGAGACGGATAACCGTCAGCTCTTTTGAAATAGCCGATTATGATGAAAAAACCTCTGAAGGAAGGATATCCATAGCCTGTTCCGGAGGAACTTATGTAAGAACTCTTATTCATGACCTCGGACAAAAACTGGGCTGCGGCGCGGTAATGACAAGTCTTGTAAGAACATGCTCTAACGGATTTAAGCTTGAGGATTGCATTACGCTTGGGGAGCTTGAAGCGTTAAGGGATAATGGCGGACTTAAGAACGCCGTTATTTCTGTTGAAAAGCTTTTTGCCGATATGCCGGCAATTTATCTGAACGAGCTGAAAACTAAGCTGTATAAAAACGGGGTGAAGCTTCGCCTTGACAGGCTCGAAGGCTTTGACGGAAAAGAGCGTTATAGAATTTATTCATATAGAAAGGAATTTATGGGACTTGCCTTTGCCGATTTTGACAATAACGAGCTTAGGGTTTTGAAAAACCTTTATCAGGACGGTGACTGTTAAAATGATTGATATAACCGGCGGATCAATGAAAAGCAAGGCGGCCGTTGCTCTTGGGATATTCGACGGCGTTCACTGCGGCCACAGAAAAATTATAAAAGCCGCCGTAGATTATTCTAAAAAAGGGCTTGACTCCGGCAGTTTTTACATTTCCGGCTGACGGAATAAGCTATAAGCACGGAAAACCGTATGAGTTTATTTACGGGAACAGACAGAAAATTGATATACTTAGCAGACTGGGAGCAGAATACATTTATTCGCCTGATATAAGCGATGTATTTGAGATGAGCGGTGAAGAATTCGCTGAAAAAATACTTGCCGGAAAAATGAACGCGGAAGCGGTCGTATGCGGTGAAAACTTTCGTTTCGGAAGAGGGGCCTGCGGCGTATGCGAGCTTGAGAGCTTTGGCAGAAGATTCGGCTTTGAGGTGAGCGTATGCGGCATGGAAAGGAAAAACGGGCGCGAGGTAAGCTCGGAAATTATACGGAGGCTTCTGAAAAACGGGGAGGTTTCCGAGGCGGGAGAGCTTTTGGGAGAAGCTTACTTTATAAGCGAGGAAGTAAAAAGAGGGCGCCAGGCTTGGCAGAACGCTTGATTTTCCTACGATAAATCAGATTTTCGGTCAAAAACAGCTTGTGCCCAGAAATGGCGTTTACCATACGTTAACGCTTATTGACGGGAAAACCTACAATTCAATAACCAACGTGGGAGTTAAGCCTACGATTGAAAAAAAATACGGATCCCTTGGCGGAAACGCATATACTTGATTATTGCGGAAATCTTTACGGAAGAATAATAGAAGTTCGTTTCCTGCGATTTGTAAGAGATGAAAAAAAATTCAGTTCCATAGAGGAGCTTAAAATCAGGTTCATGAGGATATAGCCCCTAATTCGACAGGAAAAAACGGATACAATACGCTAAAGTCTTTAAGAAAGGAATGAATTTAAAATGTCACAAAGAGTAAGAACAAGATTTGCGCCGAGCCCCTACGGGTTATATGCATATAGGAAATCTGAGAACGGCTCTTTACACATATCTTATAGCTAAGAAAAACGACGGCGACTTTATTTTAAGAATCGAGGATACCGATCAGGAAAGATACGTCGAGGGCGCGGTAGACGTAATATACGATACGCTCAGAAAAGCCGGACTCAAATGGGACGAGGGCCCGGATGTAGGAGGCGAATACGGTCCCTATGTGCAGTCTGAACGAATGGGAATGTTCAAGGATTACGCTTTAAAGCTTGTTGAAAGCGGAAATGCTTATTACTGCTTCTGCGATAAGGACAGGCTTGACGAGGTGAGAAAAATCCAGGAGGCTTCTCACATACCTCCGATGTACGACAGGCACTGCCGTAATCTTTCTAAGGAAGAAGTCGAAGAAAAGCTCGCGGCGGGTATACCCTACGTTATTAGGCAGAAAATGCCGCTTGAAGGAACAACTACGTTTCATGACGAAATATATGGAGACATTACGGTGGATAATTCTACGCTCGATGATCAGATTCTTATTAAGACTGACGGTATGCCGACATATAATTTTGCAAATGTCGTTGATGATCACACAATGGGGATTACTCATGTTGTAAGAGGAAACGAATATCTCTCCTCCGCTCCGAAATACAATCTTCTCTATAAGGCTTTCGGCTGGGACGTTCCGGTGTATATACACTGTCCGCCGGTTATGAAGGATCAGACGTCGAAGCTTTCAAAGAGAAACGGAGACGCTTCGTTTGAGGATATTGTGGCAAAGGGATATCTTCCGGAAGCCGTTGTTAATTTTATTGCCCTTTTAGGCTGGGCGCCAAAGGGAGAGGAAGAAATTTTCAGTCTGGAGGAACTTGTAGAAAACTTCGACATAAGCGGTATTTCAAAATCGCCGGCAATATTTGATCCTGTAAAGCTTAAGGCTGTCAACGCCGCTCATATAAGAAGAATGACGCCGGAGGTATTTCTGGAGCATGTTACTCCTTATATCCGTCAGACCGTAAAGAGACAGGATATAGACCTTCCCCTTCTTGCTTCGGTGCTTCAGCCAAGAACTGAATTATTTAACGATGTTCCTGAAATGGTTGATTTTATTGACAAGCTTCCGGAATATGATATAACAATGTACTGTCACAAGAAAATGAAAACCAATGAGGAAACCTCCTGAAAGCTTTAAAGGCGGTTCTGCCGGTTCTGGAAAAGCTGGAGGACTGGAATACGGAATCTATTCATAAAGCGCTTTTTGGACTTATAGCAGAGCTTGAAGTGAAAAACGGCTGGCTGCTTTGGCCTGTAAGAACGGCGGTGTCCGGAAAGCAGTTTACTCCCGGCGGCGGAGTCGAGTTATGCGATATTTTAGGGAAAGAGGACGCTTTGGCCAGAATACGCAGAGGAATAGAAAAGCTTTCATAGCTTTTTTCATAGAACTGTCACATTAATTAGATATAATGTTAATGCTTAAAAGCTATGTTAGGAGGTAGCGCTTAAAGTATGATAGAGGTAAAAAATCTCACTAAGAATTACGGTGATAAAAGGGCTGTGGATAATATAAGCTTTACTGCCAATGACGGCGAGATACTGGGATTCCTTGGACCTAACGGAGCCGGAAAGTCAACTACTATGAATATTCTTACAGGATATATTTCATCCACTTCCGGATCGGCGCTTATAAACGGCGTAGATATCTTGAGGATCCGATAAAGGCTAAATCCAATATCGGCTATCTTCCGGAGCTTCCGCCGCTGTATCTGGATATGACGGTAAAGGAATATCTGAATTTTATATACGATCTTAAAAAATGCAAGCTTCCGCGTAAATCGCATCTTACAGATATATGCGAGCTGTGTAAAATTACAGACGTTAAAGAAAGAATAATAAAGCATCTTTCTAAGGGCTTTAAGCAGCGTGTGGGGCTTGCTCAGGCGTTGATAGGAAATCCGCCTGTGCTTATTCTGGACGAGCCGACTGTGGGACTTGATCCTAAGCAGATGGTAGAGATCAGAACTCTTATTAAGAAGCTTGGAAAAAATCACACAGTTATACTTTCTTCACATATACTGTCTGAAATACAAGCCGTCTGCGACAGAGTGGTTATAATAAATAAGGGAGAAATTGCAGCGGACGACACAGCCGGAAATCTTTCAAAAAAGATTTCGACTGACCACCGCCTCATATTGAGGATAGAAGGAAATAAGGATGAGATTCTATACGAGCTTAGAAAAATCGAAGGTATAAAATATGTAAGGGCGGATATGGAACGCGAGCCCGGCGTATTTGAGTTTGAGCTGGAGGCTGAGGAAGGAATCGACCTTAGACGTGAGATAAATAAAACGGTTCAGAAGCACGGCTGGCCCATTCTTATGATGAATTCCTCGGAAATGACGCTCGAGGATATATTCCTTAAAATCACAATGGGCGAAGGAGTTCCGGATCAGTTGAAAAAGCTTCAGGAAGCAAGGCCCTATGAAAATGAATCTGAAAGCGGAGGTAATAACTGATGGGCGCTATATTCAGGCGCGAGCTTGGTTCATTTTTACATCAAGCATCGCTTATGTATTTTTGGCAGTATTTTATGCCTTTTCCGGATTTTTCTTTTATTCGTCGACGCTTTATTCAGCGTCTACAGATATGACCGGATTGTTTTCCACATTTTTCACTATTATAGTGTTTCTTATACCTGTTCTTACTATGAAGTCCTTCAGCGAGGAAAAAAGACAGAAAACTGAACAGGGGTTACTGACTGCTCCGGTAAGTCTCGGAGGGATAGTTCTCGGAAAGTATTTTGCAACTCTTTTTTAGTTTACATAATGGGCGTAAGTATTATATTTATATATGCTCTTATATTAAGCTATTTCGGAGACGTAGCATGGAATATATTATTTGCAAATTATATTGCCCTCATTCTTCTGGGAGGCGCGTTTATTGCTATAACTATGTTTGTTTCCGCACTTACCGAAAATCAGGGGGTAGCGGCTGTCGGAGGATTTTTTCTGTTGATGGTTCTGCAGATGTTCGACGTTATTGCCTCGTTTATTAAGATTGATTTTATCGCTAATTTATTTACTTCATTATCCTTTTTATAATAAATATAATGAGTTTACCTATGGTATTTTCAATCTTTCAAGCGTGCTTTTTTTCTATATCAGCGCCGCTGTTATTTTCAATTTCCTGACTATCAGGATTTTTTGAGAAAAGACGCTGGAGCTAAGGAGGATAAATGCAAATGTCAAATGACGCGATTAAACCCGAAAAGAAAAAAAGATCTTTTAATAAAAGAAAGTTTAAATATGGATTTGTGGCTACGGTTATAACGTTGGTTTTCATTGCGGTTGTAATAGTGGTGAACCTAATAGTCGGTATTTTGACCGACCGTAAAAATTTAAAGCTTGATTTAACTGAAAATCAGCTTTTTGAGGTTTCTCAAGATTCTATAGATTACGTGAAATCCATAAAAAAGACGTTGAAATAGCTGTAATGAAAAAATGAAAGCTATTTCACAACCGGAAGTACATATACAAAAATGGTTCTTGAAACCTTAGAAAAATATAAGAATTATTCCGATCATATTAAACTTGATTATTATGATATTGCTTCGAATCCTGATGTTGTGACTAAATATTCAAGCAGCTATAATGGAGAAATAAAGGAAGGCGATATTGTTGTTGCGTCCGGGGATAGAGTTAAGGTTATGAGCGTAGACGATCTGTTTACCTTTCAGTCCGATTATTACGGTAACAGCAGTATTACCGGATATAAGGGCGAGCAGGAGCTGACGTCTGCAATTATGAGCGTGACGGACGCCAATCCAATTAAGGTAGCGTTTATAAGCAAATACAACGGCTCGGCTATCTATCACTCTGATAACGCTTATTCAATTTCCGCGCTTTATTCAATGATGGATAAAAAACGGATACGAGGTTTCTGAAATAGATATAATGTCTGACGAACTTTCTCCGGAGGATTATGATATAACAGTACTTCCAGCGCCGATTAACGATCTTACTGAAGACTGCATAACAAAGCTTGACGATTTTCTTTATAACGGAGGCGATCTTGACAGAGATTTGATTTATATTGCGGACGTTCTACAGTATTCAACTCCTAATATTGATGATTTTCTTGAGGTTTGGGGAATTGAAATCGGCGGAAGCATAGTTTATGAATCAAGCAATGACAAAAGCCAGTATGTTACGACTATGAAAGGACAGCTAAGCGCGCCGATTGCGGTAATAGGAGACGAAACCTACAGCGAGGGTTTGTCTAACACAAAGCTACCTATAATTGCTCCGTTATCCCGACCTGTAAATCTGCTTTTTGACGCGAATGTTGACAGAACAACCTCGGCTCTTCTGACAACCTCCGACACAGCTTTCCTTTACCCGCTTGAAATGCAGACTGCGGAAGAGGCGCAGGCAAAGGCGGATGCTTCTGAAAATGAAGACGCTGCGGAAGCCGAAACAGAGGAGACTACGGAGTTTGATCCTGACAGCGCTGAAAAATCCCAACAGAACGTTATGGCTGTTGCAACAAAAACTAATATGGACAGCGAAAATAAAGCTCATGTAAATAACGTTATGGTTATCGGCAGCGCGACGATACTTGATCAGGTTTTGTTATATTCCAGCAGCTATAACAATGCTGAATATATTATAAATTCAGTTAATAAAATGTGCGGCAAGGAAAACGGAATCATTATAGCTGAAAAGGATCTTTCTGTACAGACTATTGATACTACGTCTTCTCAGATTAAAGCGATCAGCAGAGTAGTGATATTCGTAATTCCTCTCATAGTTGTGGCAGCGGGAATCGTTGTATTCATAAGGAGAAGAAACCGATGAAAAAGAACATAAAAACGCTTATCGCCTGTGCTGCGGCTCTTGCGGTTGCAGGCGGAGGATATGCGGTATTGGTTCTCACCGGCGATGACGATTCAGAAAAATTATCGTCAGGCGATTCGTCTGTATCAGATTCTGCTTCTGTTTCGACGCCTATTTTTGAATTTGAAAAGGAAGATATACAGTCTGTTTCAGTTAAAAATACTGAAGGAGAATACAAGGCTGTTCCGGCAGGCGGACAGACGGAAGACGAAACGATTACGTTAACGATAGAAGGCTTTGAGAATCTTCCGCTCAACGACACTTTATTAGGCACATTATTAAACAGCAGCACTTCTCTTAGCTCAGATTCAACGGCTGAGGATAATCCGTCCGATATTTCAAAATACGGTTTGGATAATCCCACGGCAGAAGTGACGGTTAAAACTTCTGCCGAAGAAAAGACGCTGCTTGTAGGAAACGAATCTCCCGTTGATGGGGAGACCTACCTTATGGAAAAGGGCGGAAGCGCCGTTTATCTTGCCGCGACAAGCAGCTTGAGCGTATTTCAGAACAATCCGGAATATTTTATTTCAACAACTCTGCTTGAAGAGCCCGCTGAGGACAGTTATCCGAATGTGGAAGAGATAAGCATTTCAAGGACTGACCTCGATTACGATATAGTTCTCGATTACGATGAATCGGCTGATAACGAGGACGAAAAGAGCGGTACGCTTGCTACTCACTATATGACCGAGCCGATATTTGCATATCTTGACGTTGAGAAATCTCAGGACGCCACTCATGGATTATTCGGTCTTACTGCTCAGTCGGCAGTGTCAGCTAATCCCGGAGACGAGGAAATAAGCGCGGCGGGGCTGAAAGAACCGTTTTGTACGGTAATAATGAAAGCTGACGAGCCTGAAACATATACTTTAAAAATCGGAAATCAGCTTGAATCAGAGGACGGAAAATATTATCTCGTTATGATAGATGGAATCGACGTTATTTACGCCGTATCCTCAGACAGCCTCTGCTGGGCGGAACTTCAGCCCGGAGATATTACGTCTAAAATGATTTTCGGTACTTATGTATGGGATATTTCAAAGCTTGAAATCAGTATTAACGGAGGAGAAACTGTCAGCTTCAAGGGAAGCGGCTCTGACGAAAGCGATTATACCGTTACTAAAAACGGAGATAAGTGTGACAGCGAGCGATTCAGAAGCTTTTATACATTTTTACTTAAAACCTCGGCTGAGGAATTTGTAATAGATGAAAAGCCTGAGGGAGATGCTGTCGTTACAATAAATCTTGAAACTCAGGACGGAAAACCAAGCAGACTATAGAATTTTTTTAAATCTGACGGCAAGAAAGCGCTGATAAGCGTAAACGGAGTACCGAGCTTTAAATGCAGAATGGCCTATGTGGATCTGCTGATTGAAAATCTCGGAAAATTCGACTCTGATGAAGATTTTGTTATGAACTGGTGACATTATCCGACATCATATGCAGACGAAGTATGATAGAATAGAATTACACGACATTAGATAAGGAGGAGAAATATGAGCAGCAGTTTTTTTTACTTACAAGGGATATCCTCTTGTCAGACACGATAATGTGATTTACTACGGCAACATGTCTGATGATTATGTAGTTATGCTGCAGATATTGCAGAAAAAAAAGGTTAAGGATCTGGAGATTGCCAGTAAGATAAAGGTTTATCAGATGTCAACAGATTTAACGCTGCCGCCTAATAAGGCTATTACAAAAAGCAGTGAAAAGGAAAGTCTTTACGAGGCGCTTGATCTTGCAAACGCATGGCTTAAACGTACTGTCAAAAGCTGAAAATAAAAGTATATTAGAATATTATGCAGAGTCTTGAAAAGACGTAATTTAAGCTGCCGCCGTTTTAAAACGGCGGCAGCTTTTTCCTTTTTTGAAAAAATAAAGATTTGACGACATTGCCAAGAGGCTTTAGCTTTTTATATATGAAAAAATACCTGCGCTTTTTAAGCGCAGGTTTTTGAGTATTAGCCGATACAGCCGAGTCTTTGCTTATCGTCATATCCGCGGATAAAATCAACATAAAAGTTCACTGCCCTTGCCAGTGAGGAAACGTTAAGGTTTTCGTTGACCGCATGTGCGGATTTCATTTGACTGTCGGTCATAGTCAAAGGAACAAACCTTAAAACGCAGTTGCATATTTTTGTGTAGTGTCGCGCGTCTGTTCCGGCAAGCATGACATATGGTATTACGGGAATTCTGCCAAAGGTGTTTTCAACCTGCCTGACAACCTTTTTATAGGCGGGACATGTTGTATCGGCAGCAGGCGGAATATCATATCCGGTAATCATTTCCATCCATATATCGTTTTTATCGGCAAGCTTAAGCATTTTTTTAAGAGAGGCTTCAAGAGGCTCATGAACCATAAATCTCATATTCGCAGTTGCGGACGCCGTTTCCGGAATTACGTTTGCGCCGCGGCTCCCTTCCGCCATAGTGAACACGCATGTAGTAGATACGAGAGCTGCAGGCTGTCCGCCCATTTTTTTTCATGAAAAACGGCATAACCGGTTTAGCAGCCAAACGTTTCCTAAAAAGAAAACGGTATTTAAAAGGCATATACGGCGCCATTGCCTTATACATTTCAACGACGGGTTTTGTTCACCTTGCCTTGAAAGGCGGCCGTGATTCGACCTTGTTAATAAGTCTCGCTAATCTTGCGAATGGATTGTGTCTGAAAGGAATACTGGCGTGTCCTCCGTGTGAATGAGCTATGAATTTTACGTTAGCCCGTCCCTTTTCCAAAACTCCTATCATAGCGCAGGCGGCTTCTGATCCCATCATGTTTCCCATTACAGAGCCGCCCTCGTCCATCACAAGCTCAGGGCGTATTCCGGCGTTATACATATATTCAACTGTTTTTACTGCTCCGTCTCCGGTTATTTCTTCATTGCATGAGGAGGCTATGTAAAAATCCCTTTCAGGGATAAAACCCTTTGAAAGCAGATACTCTACGCTTTCCAGTATCGCGCATAAAGCGCCTTTTTGTATCTACGGCGCCTCTGCCCCATATTTTTCCGTCGGCTATGGCGCCGGAAAACGGAGGATATTTCCAGTCTCCGGCAGCTTCAACCACGTCATGGTGAGACATTAGCAGCACCGGAGCCTTTTGACGGTTCTTTCCCTTCCATTTGTACAAAAGAGCGCCGTCTATATCCTTGACCTCAAGTCTGCTGTGAATCAGAGGGTAAAGCTCTTCAAGCCTTCTGTGCATTTCATAGATTTTGGTCAGGTCGCCGTTTCCTCTTCTGCTGACAGACGCGACCTGTATCATTTTTGAAAGGCGCTCCGCATGGAGACTGGGATTTATTCCTTCCTTTTCCATATTATAAGGAATTTCAGCGCCGCATTCTTTTTTTTATTATTTCTGTGCGTATGAGCGCAATAAATAAAAGTATGGCGATTAGACCAAACAATCCGGCTATAGCAAATAAAAATATCATATAAAATCTCCGTTCTACATATCAGACAGTCTGACAGTTTTCTATATTCAAGATTTTCAGCAGCTTTTCTGCGTCCTTGACGCTTAATCCATGAAGCTTGTTTTTTTTAGCTGTTTCCGAATTAAAATAGAAATCCAAACGGCATCTGCCGAGTTTCTTTTGTATAGGATTCTGAATTATCTGTATTTTAACTATTTTGTTCATATCGGCCAGAACGGTATGGAAAGCAAAGAATCTTGAATATCTTATGCTTATAAAATTATCTTCAATCGAGGCGCCTGTTGAAAACAGGGCGGCTATTTTTATAATCAGCATCCATATTGAAGGAATTTCCGCCATAATGGCAAAGAAAAGCACAAACTGATAAATGGACGGGATATAGTAAATGAGTATTTTTGCGGCAACCGGTATACCCAGACATAAGGATAAGGGTATGCCGGCGAATGTTATTACCGCCGCCCTTTGCGAAGCTATTGTTCGTTTACCTATTCTTTTTCCGAAATCCAGAATATCTAAAGCTCTGTTTGACTGCTTTCTGTTTAAAATCGGCAGCAGCACCGGCAGTTCGTTTTTCATTTCCATAGCCGGAGCAGCTTATATTCAGCGATGTTTTCCTGAAAATCTTCATGATCATGCTTTGGCGCATATCAATATAGTTTATTTTATCAGAAACAATATGAAAGCTGCGCCTTGTAATGGTTCCCATCTTTATTTCAAGCGAACGCTTATTTTTTTTCATGACAAATCCTGCATATCTAAGGATATTTGAAATAAAAGAAAAAAGCCATGTAATTATTATAATAATGGCGAGCGTTATAGCGGCGGGAGGAATACTCAGGGCAAATTTTGAGGAAACCTCGCTGGTAAGCTGGTTAAAGGCGTTCTTTAATTCGTTTTCCAGAAGATCCTTTGAGATTCTGCCGAACTGAAAAAAATAATGCGGACATATAAATTACCCCTGATATACTGCTGGAGAAAACAAACGCGAAAAAAACTATAGTAAACCATTTTGGACGCACCTCAAAGGTCTTTTTACCTTATTATGAGGATTGGGGATTTTATGATGCAGCCGCCGCAGATCCTTTCTTCTCATAAGCAGCGACATATCCGAGCCGTTGAACGCGCCGGCACAGGTATCTACGCTTACCCGCACTGCCTTGAACGGCCGAAGATAAAACGAATGCTCCGCTGTAACTGCGGAAATGCTTTCGTATGGAATAGACGTTTCTTTTTTTATAAATATTCCGGTCATAAGAGAAACCTCATTTTCACCGAATCTGAACCATGTGAATATCCATCTGAAGTATCCGAAGCCTATAATCAGGGCAATGACAAGTATATCGAACCACGCTCCGGTTATCCAGCTATAAAAAACGTCAAAATCAAGGTGAATTGTTCTGATTCCCTGAGAAGAGGGAAAATCAGAAGCCAGATATTTTTCGAAGCGTTTTTCAGTATTTTAAGAGGATGCTCGTGATACATTTTACGCTCACTTTCTGAATCTGAAGCTTAGCTCTTCAAAATCGTGTTTATTCAGAAACATAATGGTCATCATGCCGCCGAATGCATAAAGCACGACAAAATTAAGCCCTGTAAGCCTGTTGAAGGGAGTTGCGACCGAAGTCGTATACTGAATTGTTTCAAGCTTCATAATTTGTTTTTTTATGAAAAAGAATCCGCTGACCTTAATAATTTTTTTCGTCTGAAACGTAATAGCAAAGGTTTCTGAAATATATCGGCAGATAGATAACGGTAATAAAAAATCCGGCTGCAAAGAATATTATATTAAGAAAAATCATAAGTTTAGGAATAAAGGAAAGAAAATATGCGCAAACGCAGAGAAGAGCAAACGTTATTATAATAACTGCTAAACGCAGAATATTAAGACAATTTTTATCCGAATAATATTTTTTCATGTTTCTCTCCTGTATAAATCTATATAACTTTATTATAGCATAAAATAAATGCTAAATTCAAGAAGGGATTGAAAATAATGCTGACGTTGATTAATGATCTGGTGTGGGGAAGCCTCTTTTGATTCTTTTGCTGGGGACAGGTTTGATATATCCTTGCGACTTAAATTTTTTTCAAATAAGAAAATTCCCTTTATCATGAAAAAAACGTTTTTTTCGCTCTTTAAGGATAAAACAGCGTTAAAAAGCCGCGACTGCGACAGTATTTCACAATTTCAGGCGGTTTCAGCGGCTCTTGCAGCGGCAATGGGTACGGGAAATATAGCCGGCGTCGCAACTGCAATAACATTGGGCGGTCCGGGAGCTATATTCTGGATGTGGGTATCCGCGATAGCCGGAATGGCTCTTGTATACGGAGAAAACTATCTTGGAACGGTTTACAGACGTAAAAAGCACGGAAGATGGTACGGCGGTCCTATGGCCTATCTTGAAAACGGCGCAGGAAGCAAACGGCTTGCCTGTTTATTTGCGGTGTTCTGTGCATTTGCCGCTTTGGGAATGGGAAATATGACTCAGGTAAATTCGATTTCCTCTGCTCTTGACGGCTGCTTCGGAATACCGCCGCTTGCTACCGGTATAGCCGCTGCGGTTATTGCCGGTATCATAATTTCAGGAGGTATTAAAAGAATAGGTTCGGCGTCTCAGGCTCTCATTCCTTTTTTATCAATAGTTTATATAGCTGTTTCGGCATATGCTATAATCTGCAATATAGAAAACGTTCCGGGCGCTTTTTCGCTTATTTTCAAAGAAGCCTTCGGTATTAGGGAGGTAGGCGGAGGAATAAGCGGAGCAGTTATAAGCAAAAGCGTTAATGCCGGATTAAGACGAGGCGTTTTTTTCAAACGAGGCAGGACTTGGAAGCTCAGCGGTGCTTCACTCCTCCGCGGACTGTAATAATCCGGGACAGCAGGGAATGTGGGCTGTTTTCGAGGTATTTGCGGATACGATTGTATGCTGCACGGTTACGGCTCTCGTTATTCTCACAACAGGCGCCGCGGACAGCGGAAAGGACGGGGTTCTTCTTGTTACGGAGGCGTTTGGCAGAATTGCCGGAATCGGAAGACTTTCTCCGTATTTTATTGCTGCGGCAGTGGCAATGTTTGCTTTTTGCGACAATTATAGGCTGGTTTTACTGCGGCGAATGTGCTGTTACATATCTGTTCGGAGATTCCGGAATTCCGTTTTATAAATTTATATTTACAGCGTTTATAGTAGTGGGCGCGGTTTCAAAGCTTGAGGCGGTCTGGATGGTTTCCGATATTTTCAACGGTCTTATGGCCATACCCAATCTTACCGGACTGATTATTTTAAGAAAAGAAGTAAAATCTGTATAAAAACCTTAGGTTTGCGGGAATACTCCTTTTGGAATAAACAACCGAAAGGAGTATTATATATGAAAGCTGTAATAAAGGAAGGACAGATAACCGGAGGATATTCTCCTGCGGAAGCCGTATTTGCGGGTATCGCTGCCTCAGAGGTTTCCGGAAGAATTATAGTCGGAAGAAGCGAAAAGGGCAGATCGACGGAAATGGGAGTAATTTCCGGGCTGCTGTCCGGCGGAAGCAGCGTGATTTCTCTGGGGAGATGTCTTGAAACGGAGCTGTTTTTTGCTTCAAGACTTGCAAAATGCGGTTTGTGCATATATATAAAGGACGAGCCTCTTATGAAGCTTGACATAAGGGAAAAAAGGCGGACTCCCTCTTTCTTCGGATAAAGAGAGGATAATATCCGAAGCTCTTTCAAAGCGCAGGGTTCGGATCTGGCAGTTCCCGAGGGTATGCTTACCGACGGACGCAGCTTTCGGGAGATTTACAGGCAGCATATAGAGGGACTTATACCTGAAAACTGTCCTTATAACATAAAAAATAAGCTCGTCCTCCCTGTGTGTGTGAAAATACTGCTTAATCGGAAGGGAGAAAAGGAAATGGTCGTTCAGCTTAGTCCTGACGGCGTCAAAGCGGCGCTTTATTCGGATGAAAGCGGATTTGTTCCTTATGAGAAGCTTATATTCATATGCTGCAATCATATCTTTTCTCAGGGAAGGGACGCGGCTCTTCCGTTTGATTTCACGTTTGCCGCAGAGGATTATGCAAAGTCGGGGAAGAAAGATATATCGTTATTATTCGTCCGGCGACGGAGAGAGGACGAGCATGCCCGCAGGCTTGCGAAAAAGAGCAGAATTTTACGCTTGACGGAATTTTTTCTGGCGGCTATGGTAATAGGAATTCTATGCGGCAGAAAAATAAATCTGAAGCAGGCCGTTTCGGAACTTCCAGATTTTTATACTACGAAACGCTTCATTAATACCGACGGCGATAATATACGAAGCATTATGAATCACTGGGAGGGGAGAAAAACTCCTGATGGAACTGCGTTCAGAGATAAGAAGAGCAGAGTAATAGTTAAGCCGTCGGTTTCAGGCAGGGGAATATGGCTAAGCGTCGAAAGCTTTTTCAATGGAAACCGCTTCAGAGCTTTGCGGAGAAATTGAAAGCAGGATAAAAATACTGAAAAATAAACGAAAGGCGCGTAAGCGGAAATCCGTTTTCGACAAAATTCCCTTGACATTTATCGGAAGTCAGGGTATAATTAAAGTGTATATTTGTGTGGCTGTAAGAAAATAATAGACATAGTTATTTTCTTAATCGTTTAATATAAGTATCCGGAGTGGTTGCATTCCGGATACGTCTTAATTTAGATTTTAAGGAGGGTATGCCTCCTGAAATATAGAGGTCTTGAACGAAAAAAAAGACCGGAACGTTTTTTCATTTAATTCAGAAAAAAGTTTCACCAAACAAGAAGTACATAATAAACCGGGAAATTGATTCAATTAATTTTGCTTATTGCTGAAACTGAGATAATATGTTACGATAATTCTGCGGACGAATTTTTAAGCTGTACTTTTAAACGTCGGTTGATTTACCATTAAAACCAAGTCTGTGTATTAATTTATACGGTCTATGTCTTGAGAACATTTTACTTAAAGTTAAAAAAAAACGATCATTCCCGGAAAAGAAAAGCGAGGTTAAAAAGTGGAAAATAACACAACCAAAAATCATCAGGATAACAGAAAAAGGTATTCGGGAAAGAGAAGCGCGACGTCTTCTGAACAGAGCAAAAGCGCCGTTCCGGCCGTACCGGTAAAAAAGGCGCCGGTTGCCAAGCCGAAGAGAGAGCCGAGAAGAACGCCTGTAAGAATAATTCCTCTCGGAGGCTTGAACGAGATCGGAAAGAATATGACCGTTATAGAATGCTCCAACGATATGTTTATAATCGACTGCGGACTTGCTTTTCCCGATACGGAAATGCCGGGCGTAGATATAGTTATACCTGATTTTACTTATGTTGAAAAAACAGGGATAAGCTCAGAGGCGTAGTTCTGACTCACGGACACGAGGATCATATAGGAGGACTTGCCTATCTTCTCAAAAAGTGAATGTTCCGGTATACGGAACAAAGCTTACGCTTGGACTTGTTGAGGGAAAGCTAAAGGAACACGGTCTTTACGGCAAGGCCAATCTTAACGTGGTTTCTCACAGAAAAACTGTTCGTATGGGATGTATGGCGGTTGAGTTTATAAGGGTAAACCATTCTATTCTGACGCTGTGGGAATGGCGGTTCATACGCCTGCCGGTATCATAGTTCATACCGGTGATTTTAAAATAGATTACAGCCCCATTAACGGAGAGATAATTGACCTGACGAGATTCGGCGAGCTTGGAAGCAAAAGGCGTTTTGGCTCTTATGGCCGACTCGACTAACGCTGAAAGACCGGGATATACCCAGTCTGAAAGAAAGGTCGGGGAATCCTTTGAAAAGCTGTTTACAAAGGCGGAGGGAAAAAGGATAATAATAGCGACATTCTCTTCTAATATTCATCGTATTCAGCAGATAGTAAACTGTGCTGAAAAGTATGGCAGGAAGGTTGCCGTGTTCGGCAGGAGCATGATAAATGTTATTTCAACCGCCATTGAGCTTGGTTATCTTGACGTTCCGAAGGGTATCATCATTGATATCGACATGATGAACAGATACGACAGCTCGGAGATCATTCTTATTACTACCGGAAGTCAGGGAGAGCCGATGTCCGCTCTTACAAGAATGGCGATGAACGATCATAAAAAGTAAATATAACTCCTATGGATTTTATTATAATATCAGCGACGCCTATTCCGGGAAATGAGAAATTCGTAACAAAGGTTGTAAACGAGCTGATGAAATCAGGAGCAGAGGTTGTTTACGAGGCGATGTACGAGGTTCACGTTTCAGGTCATGCCTGCCAGGAGGAGCTTAAGCTGATACAGGCTCTTACAAAGCCAAAGTTCTTTATTCCTGTTCACGGCGAATATAAGCATCTTAAAAAGCATGCCGCATTGGCAAGAGAGCTTGGTATGCCGTAAGGAAAATGTTATAATCGGCGAAATAGGAAATGTAATAGAAACCGACGGAAATAAAATGAAGATTGTTTCTCAGGTTCCTGCCGGAAAGGTGCTTGTGGACGGATTGGGCGTCGGGGACGTAGGCTCAATAGTTCTGAGGGACAGAAAGCATCTTGCCCAGGACGGGCTTATTATCGTTGTCAAGCAATACAATTGTTTCCGGTCCGGATATAATATCGAGAGGCTTTGTCTATGTAAGAGAGTCTGAGGAACTGATAGACAACGCCCGCCATCTGCTGGCGTCCACTCTTGCCACATGCTCCATACAGGATTTTAGAGAGTGGAATTCCATCAAAACGCGGCTTAGGGACGCTCTTTCCGATTATATTTATGAAAAAAACAAAGCGCAGTCCTATGATACTGCCGATTATAATGGAGATATAGGCATATCTTAGCTTATAATATTATAAATCTTGATTTACGGAGGTGAAATCCGTTGAAAAGAAGATATCCGGTTACATTTATTATTTCTGCGATAATGCTGGTAGCGTCCTGCATAATATCAGCGATGATGTTCTTTATAATTACGATAGAGCAAAAATTTGCGGTAGCTATTATTCCTACGGCGGTTTTTGCCGTTATATTCTTTATAGATCTGGCGCTTGCTGAGAAAAAATTCACTCAAATTTATCGCCAAGCTCAACGAGGCGGTCGGTACCGCTGAAAACGAGGCGCTTTATTACTTTGAAACGCCTTCCGTTATCGTTGATAGCGACTTTAGGGTTCTATGGTGCAATAAGGAGTTTAACGATCAGATAATTCCGGAGTATGATATATTCGGAACAGAGATTTATAAAGCTGTCGATATTGATATAAAAGCTCTTATGCTTGAGGGAGCGGCAACGGTGTTTTTCGGCGACAGATCCTTTAAGGTAGGAGCGGTCGCAACGCAGCGTTACGATCAGAAGCTGATATTTATGAGCTTTACTGATATAACGGAATTTGCCGAGCTTTTCAGTAAATATAAAAGAACGAGGCCGTCTGTTCTTCTGCTGGTTATCGATAATTATGAGGATGTGCTGCAAAATTTCAAAGGAGAGCGAAAAGGCGCAGGTGGCCGCCGCCATAGAAACCATGCTCGAGGATTTTATGTCGCAGACTACCGGCGTTCTCAGAAAGCTTGGACATGATAAATTTATAGCGGTTATAGAGGAACAGCATCTTAATAATATTATTCAGTCAAAATTTGAAATTCTTGATAAAGCGAGAAATATCAGCATTGGCGAAAAAAGCAGTATTATAACTCTTTCAATAGGAGTCGGCAGAGGAGCCTCTACTCTTGAAGAGAGCGAAACGTTTGCAAAGCAGGCGCTGGATATGTGTCTGGGACGAGGCGGAGATCAGGCGGCGGTTAAAACAGAAAACGGATTCAGATTTTTTCGGCGGAGTTGCCAACGGAGTTGAAAAAAAATCCAGAGCTAAGTCGCGTATCATTTCTAATGCGATACAGGAACTGGTACATAACAGCGACAATGTTTATATAATGGGACACAGGTTTGCCGATCTGGACGCTGTAGGCGCCGGAGCAGGACTTGCAGGAGCAGTAAGACAAGCCGGAGGGGAAGCATACTTTGTGGTGGATCCGATAAAAAATCTTGCAGGAGGTCTTATTGAAAGACTTTACAGCGAAATTCCGGATCTTTTGATTACTCCGCAGCAGGCGGTAGAGAATTTTTCTGAAAACAGTCTGCTGATTATAGTAGATACTCACAATGCGGAGCTGGTTGAAAGCCGTGAGCTGCACGATATGGCAGTCCACAAGATAGTTATCGATCATCACAGAAAATCAGTTAATTTTATTGATGACGCCGTTATTTTCTATCACGAGCCTTATTCGTCGTCGGCGTCTGAAATGGTGACCGAGGTTATACAGTATTTTAAAAACGTAAGCTTTCTTCCGCAGGTTTACGCCGAGGCGCTTTTAGCAGGTATAATGCTCGACACTAAAAATTTCATAATGAAAACTGGAGTCAGAACCTTTGAGGCGGCCGCTTATCTCCGTAAGAACGGAGCGGATACCGTTAAGGTTAAGGGCTTGTTTACAAATTCCATCGAGGCGTACAGAAAAAATCAGCGCTTATATCTACGGCGGAAATATTCGACAGGTGCGCAATTGCTGTTTCTGACTCCAAGTCTGACGATATAAGGATAATAGCTCCTCAGGCGGCCGACGAGCTGCTTGGAATCAGCGGGGTTGACGCTTCGTTTGTTATATATAAAACCGGAGATGTCGTTAATATTTCAGCAAGATCCTTGGGGGTTATGAACGTTCAGGTGATTATGGAAAGGCTGGGCGGCGGAGGACATCAGACGATGGCTGCGGCGCAGCTTACCGACGTTTCAGAACAGAAGGCAAAGGAAATGCTGATAGAGGTTTTAGATCAGGATTGAGAAAGGACGTAAAAATAAATGAAGGTTATTTTTTTGCAGGACGTTAAGGGATCCGGAAAAAAAGGAGAAATAAAAAATGTTGCCGACGGCTATGCCAGAAATTTTCTCATTGGTAAAGGTCTGGCGGTTGAAGCCAACGCAAAAAACATGAATGTTTTAAACGGACAGAAAGCCGCGGAGCAGCATAAAAAGGACGTTGAAAAGCAGAATGCCGAGGATATAAAAGCGCTTATCGACGGTAAAAAACTACTGCGCGGCAAAGGCTGGTTCAAACGGAAGGCTTTTTCGGATCTGTTACAACGGGAAACATAGCGGAATTAATTGAAAAGCAGTTCGGGAAAAAAATTGAGAAAAAGAAAATTGTCTTAAAAAGCGATATAAAAAAATTTTGGCAGCTACGAGGCTGAAATAAAGCTTTATAATGGCGTTTCAGCGGCAATAACGGTTGAAGTTGTAGAAGAATAGAGAAAATTAAGGCGGTCATATTTCGGCTGCCTTTAGGTGTTTACGGAGTTTTTCATTATGGATTATCCTGATTTTTCAGATAAGGAAATGCCCTATAGTCTTGAAGCTGAGCAGACTATTTTAGGAGCCATTTTAATAGATCAGTCTGTTATATCCAAGGTGCTTGAAAAAAATCAAGCCTGAATGCTTTTATAATGAACAGCACAGACTGCTTTTCAATATAATGCTCAGAATGTTTACTTCCGGCATAAAGGCGGATATAATAACGGTTCTCAACGAGGCTGTCAGGAAGGTATTTTTGAAACGGCTCAGGAGGGAAGAAATTATCTTGCGGCTTTGGTCAATATGGTTCCGTCCGTTGATAATATCGACAGCTACTGCCGGATTTGCTCGGAAAAATATTATATTAGAAGTCTTGCTTTGGTAGCGAGAGAGCTTCTTCATGAAATAACTCTCGGTCAAAGCAGCGCCCAGATTCTTCTTGATTCGGCGGAACAGAAAATATTTGATATAAGACAGGGAAAGGACGTTCAGGGATTAAGCCCTATAAGCGATGTTATATTTG
>VOFD01002233.1_pt1 | contig 25241 bp, 23 predicted proteins | sample 5384101 | NCBI WGS metagenome assembly VOFD01 (sample SAMN12384723, study PRJNA508395) | human gut metagenome | isolation source: healthy gut C | host: Homo sapiens
TATAGTCCGTTGTAAGGCAAAAGCTGTTCTCGCAATGCACCGAGATCCGATGGCTGCATTGACTTATCGCCGTTATCGAAATCAACATGATCCGTGAAGCAAATCTCACTCAATCCACGCTCGGCGGCGGCTTCAAGCTGCTCCGTCACTGTTGCGGATGCATCTGCCGAATAATTCGTGTGTACATGGTAATCTATCATAATGATTCTCCTCCGTGCCGATTCATCGCCCTTTTCGGAATGACAATTATATCACGTTCATGCAATATATTCAATATGTTTTTCCCGTGAGTGCAATAATTTGCATGAATCGGCCCCCCTGATACATTATTTGCGGCGTGCACACAGTTCGACCGTGCCGCCGCGCCTTGGAATAAAAAGTTCGTTTTTTTGCAAGTTCAATATGGTTTTGCAGGCCGTCGTCGCCATGCATTCGCATCGTATTCAAAATAAAAAGCCGCCCGACTTACGTTTTCGGAACGGCGTTTCAATATCGGTTTAACAGGCAAAGTTTAATCAGTGCGGCGTTCGGGTTCACAATTAAGCGCAGCTTATCAGGACTCGTTTGCGGAGTTTTGGTCATTTTGACGGCTGCCGCATGTTTTTCTTCTTTTTCAGTCCGCTGTTTCTCCCACTCGATTTTTTTCGAGCCGTCTCTCGCGGCCCTCCATAATTCGCCTGATATTCGGAAGGTGAGCAGTGATGACAACAGCGGCAATCACAACAGCAATGAGCATCAGCGGAATATTGCCCCGGTTGCGGTAAATCACAAGGGCAGTCGCGATTATCGTGCCGACAACAGAGCCTACGGAAACCATTTTTGTTATTGCAATAAGAATAACCGCACAACCGACAGCAATGAGCAGCTGAACCGGGGACAGCACAAGCAGACCGCCAAGCGCGACCGCAACGCATTTCCCTCCGCGGAACTCATAAAAAACAGGCAGCAAATGCCCGAGTATCGCACCCAACAGCCCTATGCAGCCGAGTATTCCGCTCAGATTTTCTGGCATGACATAATTCGAAAACAGTGCCGGAGCAATTGCCGCAGCGGCGTAACCCACGCCGACGCTTGCCGCACCCTTCGCACTGTCGCTCGCCAAACAGATAAGCCCCCATTTCCAGCCGAAGGTTCTCAATACATTTGTTGAACCTGCATTGCCGCTTCCGCAGGCATGGATATCCGTGCTTTTGCTTCGTGCAATCTTCACCGCACTCATTATGCTGCCGAGAAGATAACCCGCAATGAGGCAAAAACGGACAGAAGCACAGTTATCATAGTTTTCCCTTTCAGTTACCGCATTTTAATCAGGCTCAGAACTTAAATCGACCGCAGGAACGCATTTTTAAGAACCGCATACCGTGCATCAGCAGCCGAAATATGTCCTTGCAATTCCTGCATCAATCCGAATCTGCTCCTTAAGAGCGTCCAGCGATTCAAACTTTTTGACATCGCGGATTTTTTTAACGAAACATACCGACATCGGAAGTCCGTAAATATCCTCGTCATAGTCAAAAATATGCGTTTCTATCGTGCGTTTTGTTCCGCCGACAGTCGGGTTCGTTCCGATGTTCGTGCAGGCAGGCATTATGTCGCCGTTGACGCGCGCCATGCTCACATACACTCCGTCTGCGGGAATCACGCGGGCGGAATCGGGTTCAATATTCGCCGTCGGATAGCCGATTGTTCTTCCTATACGCTTGTTTTGAACGATTATGCCGTCAAGGGCATAAGCTCTTCCCAAAAGGAGCTGTGCATCCTGAACGTTCCCGCATGTTATCATGTTTCGAACTCTCGTGCTTGAAACAGGCTCGCGCCCCAAAAGCACGGGTTGAATAATCGCCGTTTTGATTCCGTATTTTTGGCAAAGCCTTTGAAGCGTCTCACTGTTCCCCTGCTTTTTTTTCTTTCCGAAAGTGTAATTAAACCCGGCAACAATAATCTTTGGGTTCAATCTTTCGGCAAGCATTCGGATAAAACTCTCTGCGGAAAGGTCGCGAATCGCACTTGTAAACTCAACCTCATCAACCAGCTCAATGCCCTGCCTGCGCATAAGAGCGGCGCGGGTTTCATTGCTGCAAAGCCGAAGAATTTTTTTGCCGAAAAGCTCCTGCGGATGATTCTTAAACGTAAACACAGCAGGAACAAGTCCGGATTGCCGCGCTATCAGAACGGTTGCGTCAATTATCTTCTTGTGACCGACATGCATTCCGTCAAACATGCCGAGAGCAACCACCGTACCCGGTTTGGCTGCGTTCGTATACTCTGTGCCCGGCGTGTTAATTTTGTCCTTGTTCTGCATCAAACGCTCATTTCTCCTTCCCGAACCATGCGGTGATATGCAATCCGGAATCATCCCGCAGCGCAAGACCCATGAATTCATTTTCAAGATACAGTCTGTAGACCGTTCCAGGCTCAGCCTGCCCGCATTCAACCGAAGCTCCGTTTGAAATAAGCGTCCTTTGCTTTTCGGAAAGGTTAAAAAGGCGAAGTTCCGGCAGGTGCCGCGCAGCCTCGTCAACGGGAACAACAACCGATTGAAGTTCCCCCGCTTCCTTCAGTTCCTTCAGTTCCGCGATCGTATGTGCTTCGCTGATATCGAAGGTTCCGGAAGCGGTTCGCAGCAGAAACGGCATGTATGCACAGCAGCCGAGGGCCCGTCCGATGTCCCTGCAAAGCGAACGGACATATGTGCCTTTTGAGCATCGAATGCGGATGAGGAAGCTGTTTTGTTCGAGTTCACAAATGGTTTCAAGCAGAAAAACTCTGATTCTCCGCCTGCGTTCCTCAGCCGGAGCTGTAACGCTCCCGTTGCGTGCCAGCTTGTACATTTTAACGCCGTTCACACTCAAAGACGAATAAATCGGCGGCACCTGCTCAATTTCGCCTATGAAATCAGGCAGAATTTTTCAAGCTCCGCTTTTGAAACCATGCGGCTGCTTTCGGCGATCACCGTGCCGCAGGCATCCTCCGTGTCGGTTTCCGCTCCGAACCGAATCTCCGCAATGTATTCTTTTTCTTTATCAACAAGATAGTCAAACAGGCGGGTTGCCCTGCCTATGCAGATGGGTAAAACGCCCGCCGCAGCAGGGTCAAGCGTTCCCGTATGTCCGACGCGCCGTTCGCCGAAGATTCTGCGTATATCCACCACGACATCGCTCGATGTCATTCCCGGCGGTTTCAGCACGCTGACTACTCCTTCAAATTGCATTGTTAATCAATAATTCCTTTGTTGTTCTGTTGAAACGCATCATTGCTTTTCATTCGGGCGTTAATGCGTATCGGGAGAAGAATCGTGTTTCTCATCCCTTTTCAGCTCTGCAATTGCCGCCTCTGTCGCGCTCGCAACAACGGTTGAAAGGGGCAGCCATGCCGTGTATCCGGCCGCTCTTTCATGCCCGCCGCCGCCGAATTTGTTTGCAATTCGGCAAACGTCCCCGACATCCTTGCTGCGAAGGCTGACTTTAAAACTTCCGTCCGCGCCTTCACGGATAAAAATTGCGATTTTAACGCTGTCGATATCACGAACACAGTCAACAATGCCTTCGCAATCCTCGTTTGTTGCATCAAAGCTCAGCATCTGAGCTCTTGTAAGCACGCCTATGCCGATTCTGCCTTCATCCTCAAGACGAATCCTTGATGTCACAAAGCCCTGAACCCTTGTTTTCGTGTACGGCACCGTTCGGTAAATCAGTCGGTTGACCTCCGAAACATCAACCAGTTTCTTTTCAATGAAATCGGCAATTATCCGCAAAGCATTCGGTGTTGTGTTGCTGTATGAAAGGTTGCCCGTGTCGGTGACTATTCCGGTATAAAGGCAAATTGCGGATCGCTTATCGATTGCAACACCGAACATGCCGTAAAGCTCATAAACAATCTCCGCCGTTGCCGCCGCATCCGAAACAACAAGGTTCACTTCGGCATAATGCGGGTTCGTAACATGATGGTCAACACATGCCTCTGCCTGCGCGGCATCGAACAAACGCACTGCACGGCCGAAACGCGGCTTGTCCGCACAATCAACGGCAATGACGCGGCAATAGCCCTCGGCATCCTCGGGCATTTTGACGGTTTCCGATTCCGGCAGGAATCCGTAAATCTTCGGAACGGGGTTCGAGCAAACGACCTCTGCAGTTTTTCCGAGAGCGTTCAGCAGCAGTTTCAGCGCGAGTGCCGAACCCAGGGTGTCTCCGTCCGGGGAAATGTGCGTGAGCAGCGTGAAACTCTGCCCATCGGATATAAACTTTCGGACATCGGCGAACTCCGCCCCATGTTTAGTCTTCATTTTGGGTGTTTTCCTTATCTTCTTCCGCATTGTTCCGATTCGCGTCAAGCTGAGCGCGCTCGGTTTGCAGTTTGTTGATTATTTCGGAAATATGCACGGAATACTCGATTGAGTCATCAAGAGTGAACTTCAGAGTCGGTATTCGGCGGATATCGATTCTGCGCCCAAGCTCTCTTGCAATAAATCCTTCCGCACGGTTGAGCTGAGCAACGGTTTCTTTTCGAACCGAATCATCCTTATCGTACACACTGACCCGAACCTTTGCAAGCTTCAGGTCGTTTGTTGCTTCAACGAGCATTATTGTCGTCATCGGAGATATTCTCGGATCTTTCATCTCGCGGACGATTTCGCTCAGTGCTTTTTGATTTCTTCATTTATTCTGTCGTATCTGACTGATGCCATAAGCTCCCTTTCGGATTTTGAATCCATGCCGCCGAAATGCTGCATTTAAATTTCTGTCGTTCAAGCCCGCCTTTGCAAACGGCCTTCTCCGCGTTCCGAATAACTGTTCTTCGGACACATGCCGGTTCTCGGTTAATGCGTAAACGCTCCGGCGGAAATTTATCTGATCAGCGTTGATTTAATCCCCGGTCTGTACCGCGGCGCAAAAAGCGTTTCCGGCACAGCCGGGGACGGATTATTCTGTTGTCAGCGTTTAACCTCTTCCATCATGTAGGCTTCTATAACATCGCCTTCGTGAATATCGTTGAAGTTCTCAATGCCTATGCCGCATTCATAACCGGCAGCAACCTCGCGGACATCATCCTTGAACCTGCGCAGCGATGCAATTTGGCCTTCATGAATAACCACGCCGTCGCGAACAACGCGAACCTGCGCATTGCGCTGAACCTTGCCGTCCTGAACGTATGCACCCGCAATCGTGCCGACGGAGCTGACCTTGAACGTGTTTCTGACGCTTATTGTACCCAAATGCACTTCTTTGAATACGGGCTTGAACATACCCTTCATAGCGTTTTCAACATCTTCAATCGCCTGATAAATGATGCGGTAGGTGCGGACATCTACCTTTTCCTGCTCCGCAAGATTGCGTGCTCCGCTGTCGGGACGGACATTGAAGCCGATTACGATTGCGTTTGAAGCGGAAGCGAACATAACATCCGACTCCGTAATTGCGCCCACGCCGCCGTGAATGCACTTCACGCAAACTTCCTCGTTGGAAAGCTTTTCAAGAGCCTGTTTAACAGCCTCAACCGAACCGTGAACATCCGCTTTGACAACGATGTTGAGCGTTTTGACTTCGCCCTCGGCAATATGGCTGAACAGATCCTCCAAGCTGACCTTGGACAGGTTTTTAAGCTGCTCCGCTTTGATTCTGTTGCGGCGTTCCTCCGCAACCTTTTTGGAAACCTCCGCAACGTTCATGATATCGCCTGCTGAAGGCACTTCGTTGAAGCCGAGAACTTCGACCGGGCAGCTCGGGCCTGCGGTTTTGACGTTTTCGCCCTTGTCGTTCATCATTGCACGAACCCTGCCGTATGCAATGCCCGCAACAATGGGATCGCCGATTTTCAAAGTGCCGTTCTGCACAAGAACGGTTGCAACAGGACCTCTGCCCTTGTCGAGCTGAGCTTCAATGATGGTTCCCTTTGCCGCTTTGTTCGGGTTTGCCTTAAGGTCAAGAACATCCGCCTGCAAAAGAACCATTTCAAGCAGCTCATCAAGATTCTGCTGTTTCTTTGCGGAAACGGGGACGCATATCGTATCGCCGCCCCAATCCTCGCACACGAGACCGTGTTCCGTCAACTGCTGTTTGACTCTTTCCGGGTTGCTCTCGGGCTTGTCGATCTTGTTCACCGCAACGATGATGGGAACACCCGCCGCCTTTGAGTGATTGATAGCCTCAACTGTCTGCGGCATAATGCCGTCGTCCGCAGCAACAACAAGGATTACAACGTCCGTGACCTGTGCACCTCTTGCGCGCATTGAAGTAAATGCCTCGTGGCCGGGAGTGTCGATGAAAGTTATCATCCTTCCGTTGCATTCAACCGTGTAAGCACCGATATGCTGAGTTATGCCGCCCGCTTCACCCTCGGTAACATGAGTTTTGCGGATCGCATCAAGCAGAGAAGTTTTGCCGTGGTCAACATGGCCCATGATCGTGACAACGGGAGGACGGGGAACAAGATCTTCCTCTGCATCCACTTCTTCGGCATTCTCCTGCATCGTCTCCTCATAAGTCTTTGCAACCTGGTGCTCAAGCTCGATATCGTATTCCATTGCAACAAGCTCACAGGTCTCAAAATCGATATCCTGATTGATGTTTGCAACAATGCCCATCATGAACAGCTTTTTGAGAATTTCCGCTGCGGGTTTTCCGATTTTTTCGGAGAAATCACGTACCGTTATCGTTTCTGTCGTTATAACCGCTTTTTCGATAACAACGGGTTCGGGTTTGCGATATTGAGTTTGTTTTGCGGCTTTCTTCTTTCTGCCGCCGTAGGATCCGCCGTCATCCTCCCAGTTTTTCGCGGAGGGAGCGGTTTCCTTCATGATCGTCTTTTTGTTCTTTGCCTTCTTTTCGGTGTCGAAGGTGCGAACATAGCTGCTCTTGTTTTCAGGCGCACGATTTTCCTTTTGAATAATTGCAGGTGCTTCTCCGGGCTTTCTGCCGACGGGGCGCTGCTGCGGGCGCTGCTGCCTGTTCTGCTGTGCATCTTTGTCATCCGGACGGCCGAAACCGCGGTTATCTCCCCTGCGCTCGCCCTGCGGTCTGTCGCCGCGTGCGTTCCTGTCGTAAGGAGGCCTGTCGCCCTGCGGCCTGTCACCGCGTGCGTTCCTGTCGTAAGGAGGCCTGTCGCCCTGCGGTCTGTCACCGCGTGCGTTCCTGTCGTAAGGAGGCCTGTCGCCCTGCGGTCTGTCACCGCGTGAATTTCTGTCGTAGGAAGGCCCGTCGCCCTGCGGTCTGTCACCGCGTGAATTTCTGTCGTAGGAAGGCCTGTCGCCCTGCGGTCTGTCGCTGCGGGAATTTCTGTCGTAGGAAGGCCTGTCGCCGCGGCGGCCGTCGTTCGTTCTTTGCGGACTGCGGCTTCTGTCGGAATTCCTTCCGTTTTCGGGAGACTCGTTCTTCTTGGGCTGCTCTGCATTTTCGGTTCGTTCCGCAACACGTTCGGAAGAGTCGGGCTTTGCGGAAATTTCGGTTTTTTCCGCTGTATTCTTAGCTTTTGCAGCCTGTTCGCTGTTTTGTTTTGTTTCTTTGTTTGCTCCGGGCATTTCTTTGTTGTTTTTATCCTTTGTTTCTTGCGCGTCATTGACACTGTCTGCGACCTTGTCAGCAACGTTATTCCGAACCGGTTCTGCCTTTTCGGGCTTATGTTCGGCGGGCTTATCCACGTTTTGTTCCTGTTCCCGTTCCGCCGCCTTTTCGGGTTTGTTTTCTTCGGGCTTCGGCGCGGGCTGCACCGGCTTTTGCTCGGGCGGTTCGGGCTTTTGCGCGCCCTTCTCGGGCTTCCTGTCCGCATTTTCGGGTCTCGGTTCACCCTGTACCTTTTCCGCCTCCGCCTTTGGTGCTTTTTCGGTGCCTGCATCAGCGGGAATTCCCGCCGCGGCATTTCCCACTGTGGGAATTCCCGCCGCGGGAATTCCTGCTGCGGCATTTCCCGCTGCGGAATCGCGATCGCTGACGTAAACGCCGCGCTGCTCGTCCGAATTGAGGTATTCAATCAAACGTTCAGCCTTTTCTTTTTCTCTGCGTTCCGCCTCTGCGGCGCGCTCCTTGCTGATAAGTTTGCTTTCATGGCGTTTTGCCGCTTGGAGAGAATTGCCGATGTCTGTTTTGAGGACGCTCGTTTTATCCAGCAATTCCTGTGCTGCGGCTTGGATCCTTTTTGCGTTGTTTAATAATTCAGCCTTTGTCATCGGTCATTGCCTCCGTAAGTTCAGTCATTGCTTCATTGTTTTTGTTGGAATTTTTAATTATCATTGCCGAAAAACCTTCGTCCGTCACGGCGGCAACCATTCTGGCAGGTTTTCCGATCGCGCTGCCCATTGCACGGATTCTTATCAGCGGAATGTTTCTGAAGCTGCATGCATCCCGCCATTGTTTTTTTGTGTTTTCGGACGCGCTCTCATCGAGCATAACAAGCTTTGCCGTTCCGGATCTGACGGCTTTCTCGACCGAAAAATCTCCGGAAGCAATTTTGCCCGCTTTCATCGCCAAACCGATTGAATTGTTGAGTTTTGCGTTGGTTGTTGTCAAAGCAGCTCACCCCTCATTGTTGTTCGCGGATGAGTTCGGCGAATCGGGCACCGCTTCGCGCTTTTCTTCCGCCGAATTTTGCGGTTCGGTTTTTGAGTGCTCAACCTGCGCCGCAAGCCTGTCAAAGACTTCGGGTTCGATTTTTTGAGAGAATGCCCTTTCAAGCGCACGTGTTTTAACGGCTTTTTTAAGGCATTCTTCCGTTGGGCATACATACGCACCGCGTCCCGCAGCTTTTCCTGTTAAGTCAACGGAAATCTGCCCGTCTTTGCTGCACACAACGCGCACGAGTTCTCTTTTGGGCCGCATCTCACGGCAGCCGACGCACATGCGCAGAGGGATTTTCTTTTGCAATTCGCAACCTCCGTACCGAAGTCCGTTCCGATTCACCAAGAACCTCGGTTAAAATTTAAATCATGTTTGAAATTTTGTTTCGGTGAAAATCAGATGTTCTGCCCGCCGAAATCATCAAAATTCATCGGAGCACCGTTGAACCCCTGCTCTCCGAATGCCTCGTCATCATTGAACATATCGTTTCCGCTTTCGCTGCCGGGAACGCCGTCAACGGAACCCATCTCAAGTTCCATATCCGCTTCAGCCTGGGAATGACTCTTGATATCTATCTTCCAGCCTGTGAGCTTTGCGGCAAGCCTTGCGTTCTGTCCTTCCTTGCCGATTGCAAGCGAAAGCTGATTATCGGGAACAATGACCTTTGCAGCCTTTTCCGCTTCGTTAATGTAAACCATCAAAACCTTTGCGGGACCGAGTGCCTTTGCGATATAAACCGCAATGTCGGGATCCCACTCGATGATGTCCATTTTTTCGTTATGGAGCTCGTTGACGATGTTTTCGACCCTTGTGCCGCGTTGTCCGACGCATGCACCGACGGCATCAACCTGGGGGTCAAAGCTTGCAACCGCGATCTTGGTGCGCTGTCCGGCCTCACGCGCAACAGACTTTATCTGCACGACTCCGCTCTGAATTTCGGGTACTTCAAGCTCAAACAGCCGCTTTACAAGGCCGGGATGCGTCCTTGAAACGATAATCTGCGGGCCTTTCGTGTCGCGCTGTATTTTCAGAACATAAACCTTGATGTGGTCATTCGGCGCATAGTTTTCGCCGACGATAACCTCATTGAACGGAATTATGCCGTCGGTTTTGCCGAGTTCAACATAAACACCGTTCTTTTCAACGCGCTGAACGATTGCCGTCAGAACTTCGTATTCTTTGTCGGAATATTCCTCAAAGATTGCGCCCTGTTCCGCTTCGCGAATGCGCTGCATAACGACCTGCTTTGCAGTCTGCGCCGCGATTCTGCCGAAATTCTTTGTGTCCGCTTCTTCCTCGAGAACATCGCCGATTTCATAAAGCGGATTTATCTGCTTTGCTTTTTCAATTGAAATTTCCGTAAAGGGGTTTTCAACCTGTTCAACAACGGTTTTGGAAGCCCAGATTTCGATTGCACCTGTTTCGCGATCCAGATTCGCACGGACGTTGCAGTTCACATTGTAGTTCTTTTTATAGGCACTTACAAGTGCGGATTCGATAGCATCCGCAAGGATATCAACGGAAATCCCGCGCTGTTTGCTGATTACGTTAAGCGCACTGATAAGCTCGGCCTTGTTCTTCATTATATTTATACTCCTTAGAAATCACAAATATTTTTCGGTTTAAAATTTTAATTTTTAGAACCCGCAGACCCGGGAATGTTTAAAAATCTATGTGCGGACGCACGAGTGCCGCCTGCCTGCGCCCAACGGTGACCGTTTCCGAAGCTTCGCCGGGCTTTCGCGGCAATGTGCGAACCGTAAATGATTCCGCATCAAACGAAACAAGCTCTCCGCAGAACTCCTTTTTGCCTTTCAGCGGCGCATAAAGCTTCACGTCGATCGTTTTGCCGATGCTGCGCTGAAAATCTTTGTCTTTTTTCAGCGGGCGATCTATGCCGACGGAGCTGACCGAAAGATAGTATGCCTGTTCAATCGGATCCGCTTCATCAAGAATCGGATCAACAGCATTGCTCACAATTTCGCAATCGTCAAGCGAAATTCCGTCTTTACTGTCGATATAAAGGGTGAGAACCCAATTGTCGTATTCCTTTTGATATTCAACATCATAGAGCTCATAGCCCAATTCACGAACTTTTGATTCCGTGAGTTCAAAAATCCTGTCTGTCAGCTTCAACCGCAATTCCTCCGAAACGCAATGCATGCGCAAGGTTTTTTCAAAATTAAAGAGCGGGTTTTGCCCACTCTTAAATGCACGAATACCTCATGCCGCTCATCCGAAATGATGCATTTTAACACGATTTCAAGGCTTAAATGCATCAAAAAACTCATTACTGAGGTAAGCATACCATACTTTGCCTCAAAAAGCAATAGCTTTCCGAAAAAACATTGCATATATTGCGGAATTTTCCGAATATCGCGCGGTTCGGATGTTTCTGCCGTCCGTGCGGCGCCCCGTCAGAACATTGAGACCTGATCGCTGTCCGGCAAGTCGTCAAGGCAGCCGAGGGCATCCAACTTTTCCATCACGGCAGAATTTGCATGTGTACGCTTCACAAACTCCTCGCGGGAAATGAATTGTCCTCCCTCCGCACCTTTTTCAATCAGCAGAGCGGCGTTATCGCCCAAGCCGGCAATGGCATTGAACGGCGGGCGAAGCTTGCCGTCCTCAACAGTGAAACGCGTTGCTTTCGATTTGTAAATATCTATCGGGAGCAGTTCGATTCCGCGCAGATTCATTTCATAGACCATTTCAAGGATAACTATCTGTTCCTCGTCCTTTGTTTCAAGTTTATCCTTTGCCTTAAGCTCTTCAAGATTGCCGAGTACGCGTTCCGCGCCGCCGAGGCACTGTTCAATATCAAATTTCTCCGCACGAACCGTGAAATAAACCGCATAGAACGCAAGCGGGTAATGCACCTTATAATATGCTACGCGGAAAGACATCATAACATACGCCGCTGCATGAGCGCGCGGGAACATATACTTGATTTTTTTGCAGCTGTCGATATACCACTGCGGAATATTGTTCTCGTGCATTGCATCCTCCATCTCGGGCTTAAGTCCCTTGCCTTTTCGGACGCTCTCCATCGTTTTAAACGACAGCGAGGGTTCTCCGCCGTGTGCAATGAGATAGTTCATAATATCGTCGCGTGTGCATATAACCTCCATCAGCGTTGCGGTGCCGTCCCGCACAAGATCCTGCGCATTATTAAGCCACACATCCGTGCCGTGGGAAAGTCCGGCGATACGAACAAGCTCTTCCATTGTTGTCGGACGCGTATCCATCAGCATTCCGCGAACAAAGTTTGTTCCGAATTCGGGAATGCCGAGGCTGCCGACATCGCATTTCAGCTCCTTAAGGGATATTCCGAGTGCCTCATCCGACTTAAAGATTGACATTGTTTTTTCATCGTGCAGCGGAATACTCTTCGGATCTACGCCCGTTATATCCTGAAGCATTCGCAGTGTTGTCGGGTCATCATGTCCGAGAATGTCAAGTTTGACAAGTTTGTCGTCCAATGCATGGAAGTCAAAGTGTGTTGTTATGCTTTCCGCATCAATTCTTTCCGCCGGATGCTGCACGGGACAAAAGTCAAAAATCTCCAAATCTTCCGGGACGATCACAATGCCGCCCGGATGCTGCCCCGTTGTTCGGCGCGTGCCGACGCAACCCATTGCAAGACGGTTTTTTTCCGCTTCGGAAAGGTTCAGCCCGTATTCCTCGCAATAGTGCAGCACATAACCGTATGCGGTTTTATCCTTAACGCCCGAAATCGTGCCCGCGCGGAAGGCATGACCTTCACCGAACATGACCTCCGTAAACTTGTGCGCAACGGGCTGATATTCGCCCGAAAAGTTAAGATCGATATCCGGAGTTTTATCACCCTTTGAAACCAAGGAAAGTTTCAAACGGAATTTCATACCCTTCCCGTCGCAGCGGAGTTCCGCAGTTCGGGCAGTCTTTCGGCGGAAGGTCAATCCCGCAGCGTGAGTCATCGCCTACATCGGGAAATTCGCTGTATTTGCAATTCGGGCAGCGATAATGCGCGGGGAGCGCGTTTACCTCGGTTATCCCCGCAAGGTGTGCAACAAAGGACGAACCGACCGAACCCCTTGAACCGACAAGATAGCCGTCGCTGAGGGATTTTGAAACGAGTTTCTGCGCAACCATATAGAGTGATGAGTAACCGTTGCCGATGATTGAGTTCAATTCCTTATCGAGTCTTTTTTGGACGATTTCCGGCAGCGGATCCCCGTAAAGCTCGTGTGCGGTGTTCAGGGCAAGGCCCTTAAGTTCATCCGCCGCGCCCGGAAGTTCCGGCGAGTAAGTTTGTTTTTCGTCCAAAAACGGGCGGAGCTGAGAACACATATCCGCAATCAAATTTGTATTCTTAACAACAACTTCAAACGCCTTATCACTGCCGAGATATTGAAACTCCGCAAGCATATCTTCCGTTGTTCTGAAATAAAGAGGCGGCTGAACCGCTGCGTCTTTGAAATTCTGAGAGCACATCAGTATTGCGCGGAAAATCGAATCCTCCGGTTCGATAAAATGAACGTCTCCCGTTGCAACAACGGGTTTGTTGAGTTTTTCTCCAAGAGCAACAATACGGCGGTTGAAATCGCGAAGCTCTTCATCATCTTTTGCAAGACCCTCACGCACAAGGAAAGCGTTATTTCCGATCGGCTGAATTTCAAGGTAGTCGTACCACGAAGCTATCTTCAGCAATTCCTCCTCGCTTTTTCCGTCCACCATTGCACGGAAAAGCTCACCGGCCTCACATGCCGTGCCGATTATAATACCCTCGCGGTGCAGGTTGAGAAGACTGCGCGGAATACGCGGTGTCTTATAAAAATGGTCAAGGTTTGAATACGAAACCAATTTATACAGATTCTTAAGTCCGGGCTGCGTTGCCGCAAGCAACACTATGTGGTTCGTTTTCTGCTTGTGAAGATTTTTATCGTGCAGTCAATCAGCGGAACCGTCGAAACATTCAGCTCACGGCATTTGCTCAGTAAATCGGCCGTGTTTTTTGCTGTCCATTCCGCTGCCGCACCCGCATTCAGCTCCGGAAGCTGTCTTTCCTCCGCCTTTAAGTCACGGCGCAGATACTGCATAAGCATTGAGCCCGAAACGCAGCTTTTGCTGAGCTCGAGTTCCTTTCCGTGCCCTGCCGCGGCAGTCAGTTCATGCAGCAGATCGAGCTGTTCCGGGCAATGCAGAACAAGCGCCGCTCCTCCCGCAAAATCCGAAAGCATATTCACCGCTTCGGAAAGCAGAGGTGCACCGTCGATATCATCATCCGTGTAACCCGTCAGCTTTGCAATGCGCGGAAGCTGAGGGACGCCGGGGTTCACCGGAGTTCTGAATGTTGAAATAACGCGCCCGAACGAATCGAACTTCACTGCGCCGATATCAAACACGCGCCCGTGAATGCCGCTTCCGAAATATGTCACCGCAACGGCACAATACTCCCTTTCAAGCGGAACAAGTTCGCAATCGGGAAGCAGATAGCCTTCGCAGCCGAATATAACCTTTATATTGTTCTTTTTGGCGGCTTTTTTGGCCTCCGGGAAAGAGTGCACAACGCCGTGATCGGTTATTGCAATTGCCGTGTGCCCCCATTTTGCGGCAAGCTCAACAACTTTGTCCAGATCCGCCGTTGCATCCATTGCGGACATTCTTGTGTGAAGGTGCAGCTCAACACGCTTTTCGGTCGATACATCAGTTCTGCGTTCGACGGGATAACGGTTTATATCGTCCGCAAAAATACAGTAATCACGGGCATAATTATCGTACCTGAACCAGCCGCGCACCATCAGTACCGCGCCCTCCTCCTTTGCTTTTTCAAGCAGCTGTGAAGTTCGCGCCTTTGCTGCTTCATCGGGAAATAGCTTTACCGCAACGGAGTTTGTGAGGTCGGTTATAAAAACCGTGATTATAACCGTTCCGCGCTTTGGTGAAACAAATGTTTCAATGCTCAGTATTGTTCCTTTTACAGTGACGCGCCCGGATTTATCGTCCAGATCCGCCATGCGCTGAACTTCGGGTTTGAGAATTTCTTTTCCGTAAACAATATCGCCGGGAGAAAGCTTTTTAATGTTCTTGCGCTGCGTTTTGACGGGTTTTTTCAAAGCTGCCGCACTGCCCCAATCGCGCTTTACGACCGGTTCGGCAAGATCGATTCCGTCATCCGCATTTGCATCGGCAACAATGCGCAGCGGCGTATTCCAACCGTAACTGTGCGCAACAAATGCGCGGAACTCACCTGCCGCCGCCTGAGACACTGCACGCGTGTACCTTTCCGGAACAAAGAATACATATTCGCCTCCGTGCCGTTCAACGCGGGAACGGCGCAGTATCGGTTCAAGCTGCGGTGCAGTTTCACACCAAAGATCCAGAAGCAGCAGTTCGGGTTCACCGTCTCCGCCGACAAGCCGCGCAACAACCTCGGAATAGTCAAAGCTGCATTTGACCGTTTGATATTGAAGCTCCGCCTGTATGTTTTTTTCCAGCTCCTCCGTTTCGGCAGGCAGCAGCAGGCGCGCACACTCGACATCAACACTGATTTCGCCCGTTTTTTTGCTGCGCACGGCAGACTTTATTGAAACCGTCCCGTTTGCAAGATACTCAACGGCAAGGTTCTTTTTTGAGTGTCCGCCGTTCTTTTGCTTCTCTGCTGAATTTTCTTTTTGATTTTTTGCACGCACGGAATCGGGCTGCCTGCACTCATCGATGCCGGATTCCCCGTACTCCGAGTACGAATAATACCCCCCGTCCGGCGGATCATCCCTCCACGGAACATCAGCCGTCATTTCGGAGAAATTGTCAGCCGGCGGAAGATCGTCCAACGGAACATCAGCCGGCGCAGCCGAGCCGGGTGTTCCTCCGTACTCATTTATGTTTTCATACGTATTCAATTCTTCCATACTGCTTTTGTTCATTTTCAACATGGCTTTCTCAACACTGAAAGCTTCCTTCCGTTTTTCGGGTTGGCTTAATTAAGCAAAATCATTATCAATTGCAAAGCCGCGAAAGCCGCGATCGAGTCATTTTGCTTTGATTCGGTTTGCTGATCAGTTCAAAGATTCAAGGCACGAATCAAGAATCATATCATGTCATTTCATTTCCGTTTCATCATTTCCGATGTATCTGCGATGAACCTGTCCACCACTTGCGGCAGCTTATCCGAATAGATTATTTCGCCCTTTTTAAACACAACTGCGTTCACCGAACCGAACGCAATGCCTATATCAGCTTCACGCGCTTCGCCCGGGCCGTTGACAGCGCAGCCCATAACGGCGATTTTCATTGCATTGCCCGTATCTTCGGGCAGCGCAGCGCGAACCTTTTTGACTATTTCTTCAAGGTTAACGCGGGTGCGCCCGCAAGTCGGGCAGCTCACAACATCCGCCCCGTCCTTACGCAGGCCGACAGCGCGAAGTATCTTCTTTGCTGCCTCAACTTCCTGCAAAACTCCTCCGGTCATCGAAACGCGCACCGTATCACCGATGCCGTCAATAAGCAGGCTGCCGATTCCGATTGCGGATTTCAGCAATGCGGTCTCGCCCATGCCCGCCTCCGTAACACCGATATGGAGCGGATACGGCATAATTTGCGATGCCAGGCGATAGGCGCGTACAGTCGTTACCGGATCCGACGCTTTAAGCGAAACAACAATATCGCTGAAGCCGCAGTTTTCAAGCAGTTCCGCGTGACGCTGTGCGCTTTCAACCATTGCTTCCGCGCATACTCCGTATTTTTGCAAAAGTTCTTTTTCAAGTGAACCGCCGTTCACTCCGATACGTATCGGAACTCCGTATGCCGAGGCGCATTCCGCAAGCTTCCGCACGCCCGCTTCCGAGCCGATGTTTCCCGGATTGATGCGGACTTTGGCAACACCCGCCTTGATTGCACCTATGGCAAGTCTGTAATCAAAATGGATATCCGCAACGAGCGGAATATGTATTTTTGATATTATTTGCGGCAATACTTCAACGCAGCGTTCATCATAAACCGAGGAACGGACGATTTCGCACCCAGCATTCTCAAGCTCCAGAATCTGTGTCACCGTTGCTTCAGCATTGCGCGTATCCGTGTTTGTCATGGACTGAATCGAAATCGGTGCACCGCCGCCCATGCGGACTCCGCCGACATTCACCTGTATTCTACTCATATTCAAACCGCTTCGTGCCCGTTTATTTCTTCCGTTTCGGAGTAAACCGTCCGAAGCTGCCTCCAAACTTTTTTATTGTCCCGTTTGCCGTTTTCGGCATTGTGCGCACGGCAGGGATAAAGCAGGACAAAACAGGATAAATATTGAAACTTTCCCGTTCCGCCTGCACGTGTTTACCTGATATCAATAATATGACTGCAATCCCACTCATGCGGGGTTTTGCTCATTGCAGCATGACCGACGGAAATTCCGATCATGAATTCGCGTTCCACTTCTATACCGAGCAGTTTCTTATATTTTGCCGCATTCGGGCCTTCAAAAGCGAGCCTCGGCAGCCCGAGTATGACGGAATCCAAGCCGATGCTTTTTGCGGCAAGCGCAATATTCTGCACCGCTATACCCGCATCAACCCCAGAAAATTTTGCCGGATGAGCAAAAATACCTACAAAAAGAGGTGCATCGTACATAATTTTGCCGCCGCGCTGTTTGATTCTTTCGGCAAAAGCAGCATCGCCGCCGGCGCACGCCGCCTCCACAACGCCCGCTTCAAGCTCTGCAATGATTTCCGCATTCGTAACGAACACAAACCGCTGATCCTGTGCGTTCATTGCCGTCGGTGCACTGAGCGCGGCATTCTGAAGCAGAGAAATCTGCTCTTGGGTGAGTTTTTCGTCCGTGTAGGCGCGAATGCTGCTGCGTTCAAGCATCGTTTTGATAACATCGTTTACATGTACCTTTGAATTATCGTTCATTTTCTGCCTCCGATTTAATGTAATCATTTCAGTATCGTTTTACCGCTCGCGGCGCACTGCCGCACTTCAAGTATAATTCAATTTAAAAAAAATTAGCAACCTTCCGCAGTGAATAAATTGAAAAATTTGCCGCAGCCTCTTCTGCGCATGAGCTTCGCATCCCGTGAACAAACTAATAAGGCAACAGCTTCGGCTTTTCGGCTGTTCAAAAAAAGCAGGAGGTACGCAAAATGAAAGCTATCGGTTTTGTCTCCGGAATTGCGCTCGGCATGGCAGCGGCGGTTGCTGCCGTTTCAGCGGTTTATCCCGACATTCCCAAGCGTGCAAAGCGCGACACGAAGCATATCTGGCGCAGCATGATGAGCAAGCATTGATCCCGCCCGCACAAGCTGTTACAAATCAGCACTTTTGAAGCGGTGCATTTCTTCATGCATATTCATGCACAAAAGCCGCAGTCGTTAAACCGCGGCTTTTTGTTTTATGTTATTTTGTTTACACTCCGCCCGAATCTGCGGAGCTATCAAGAATTCGCTCGGTGAAAAGCTCAGCCTGCGATTTCCTCGGGATAAACGCTGACGCACTTGCGGCCGCCGTGCTTGGTTTCAAAGCGAAGAATGCCGTCAACCTTTGCAAAGAGCGTATCGTCCTTGCCGATGCCGACGTTCATGCCGGGATGGATCTTGGTTCCGCGCTGGCGCACGAGGATGTTGCCGGCCAGAACGAACTGACCGTCCGCGCGCTTGGGTCCCAAACGCTTGGATTCACTTTCACGACCGTTACGGGAGCTGCCGACGCCCTTCTTATGTGCGAAAAGCTGCAAATTGATCCTGAACATAGTTAAACCTCCCTCTCTGTCAGTTTAAGATAATCACTATAATCTTGTTCAACGGAACGAAGCCCTAAGAGCATCGTTCCAAGTATAAGCTCTGCCTGCTGCAATTTTGAACCTTTAACGGTTTTTTCAAGCATCAGATAGAGCCCTCCGTCTTTAATCTCCAGTGCGGCCGGGCAGCGGACAAGTTCCGAAATGCCCATTGCGGCGGTCTGCGTGATTGCCGAAACCGCTGCACAAACAATATCTTCTCCGCATTCGGCATAACCCGTATGTCCGTGTGCATCAAAGCCTATCGGTTTGCCGTCCTCCAAAAAAACGGTTATCTCGGTCATGCAATTACCTCTCAGCCGATGGAAAGGATCTTGACCTTGGTGTAGGGCTGACGATGACCCTGTTTCTTGCGATAATCCTTTTTGGGCTTATACTTGAAAACAACGACCTTTTTGCCCTTGCCGTGTTCGAGAACCTCTGCCTTTGCAGAAACGCCCTTAACAACGGGGGTGCCGATCTGAACGTTTTCGCCGTCAGCCATCATCAGTACGTCGAAATTGACGTTTGCACCGATCTGCTCATCGAGCTTTTCGACCATGATCTCGCTGCCAACCTCAACCTTGTACTGCTTACCGCCGGTTACGATGATTGCGTACATTATAATAGTTCCTCCTCTTACCAGTCTCGCCCTTCCGGTGAATGCCTTCGCATCACTTTGAACCGTTTCGGAGCGGCTCAATGAGTAATGTTACCATATTCAGCGTGCATTGTCAAGCATTTTTTGCCGCCACAGCTGTATATTTTCGCCCGAGCACTTCCCTTTCCGCGCGTTCTGCCGTATAATCGGCATATGGAGTTCAAATATTTCAAAAACATGCTTGTTGTCAGCGGCGTGAAACCGTTTGATCTTGAAAAATGCTGCACCTGCGGGCAGGCGTTCCGTTGGGTCAAAAACCCCGTGCACATGCAGGCGGGTTTGTTTGACGAATGCGGTCTGCCCGATGCCGAAGCTTCCCTTGCGTTCGCCGGCGTAATTCGCGGACGCGCCGTGCTTGTTATGCAATCCGGCGATTCGCTCATTGTCACTCCGTGCGCCAAGGGCGAAGCACAGCTTTTTATCGATTATTTTGACCTTAAACGCGATTATTCCGCCGTTGAAGCCGCGCTTGCAGCCGACGAAAGGCTTCGGGTATGCCTTCCCGGTTCGTCGGGCATTCGCGTTTTTAACCAGGAACCGTTTGAAGCGCTGATCTCGTTCATAATATCCGCAAACAACAATATCAAGCGTATATCGGGTATTATTGACAGGCTCTGTTCCCTTGCGGGAGAAAAGCTGCCGGTGCGGTACTTTTCCGATTGCGCAGCCGCCGATTGCGATTTTGATAAAAACAGTGAAGTTTTTGCTTTTCCGACGCCGGAACGCATTGCCGCACTTTCCGAAGATGAATTGAAGCAAATCGGTGCAGGTTATCGCGCTCCGTATATAATCAAATCCGCCAAACGCATTGCCGACGGTTATGATCTTGAAAAACTGCGGTCGCTTCCGACAGCCGAAGCACGAAAGGAACTTTTGACGTTTCCGGGTGTCGGCCCGAAGGTTGCGGACTGCATCCTTTTGTTTTCCTCGGACACGCGGATGCTTTCCCCCGTTGATGTATGGATCGAGCGTGCAATGACCGAACTGTATTTTTCCGACTCATCGACCGCCGACACCTCGGCCGCCCGCCCTGCGCCTGCAAAATCAGAAATTCAGGCCGCCGCACGCAGCATCGGCAAGCTTTCCGGAATCGTTCAGCAATACATCTTTTTCTATGCACGAAATCAAAAACTCGGCACATAAAGCATCCCGTATGAAATGCCCGAATGCCGAGTTAAATACCGTTTTAAAAAACGACAACAATGAGCGTTTGCTCTTATCCTCTGCCCGCCGCCGCAAAAACATTTGCATTATGTTCAACATCGGGCAAGCTGCCCACATGGGACAGACTGCCTTCAAAGAACAGGCATACATGCCCTTCCATGCCGTTATCCGCCACGGAATCGCTGCCGTGCGGATAGCATTGAATTGAGGCAGCGACTGCCGTTTCTCCGAACATCACAACAACGGGACGTTTAAGAAAGTTATACTCGCTTCCGCAGATATAGTTGAAAGCTTCAAGTTCCGACTCGGAAGCCAACTCCGCCTCGGCATGGTTTTCCCCGCCTGTGAACACGAGCTTGCCCGTGTTGCAGTCAATAACCGTATACTCCTCGTTGACATTCAATTTCTGTTTTACGGCGTTCCAGCTTTGAACCTCGCCTTTAACTTTTAATGTATCCGCAATCGGCCCGCGCGGCAGATGAACCGAATCCGGAATGCGAAATTTCGGCGCACTCGGCGCAAACAGTTCAAGCATGGACTGCTCCCCCATTCTTCCGTCAACGCCAAGCCTTTCACCGTAGGCAACACAGCGGGTTTGGAATTCCTCAACCGCTTTTACTGTCATTGCCCTGTAAACCCCGGTCGGCTTAAACCAAAGGTAGCCCAGCTCGCGCAGGCGGATCTGTATCCGCACAACCGTTTCGCCCGCCGAATTTTCGGAATAGATCTCCGTCTGTGTCTGCGGTTCCGCATATGCGGAAAAAAGGCTTAATGCAAGCAGCATTGCCGCAAGAACCGCCGCTGTAATTCGTTTTGTTTTTCTCATAATATTCAATCCTTCCGGAATGTTTGGTTTTGTGCTGCTTTCGCCGCATTCGCCGGCTTTTGAAAGCTTCTGTCAACAGTATACCACAAGTGTTCGGCATGAACAACCGCAAAATCCCTTTTCCTTCTTTTTTTCAAAACCGATATTGATTAACCCAAAAGCTTTTGATATAATAAAATGCGGCGATTCAATGGCTGAATTTCCGCAATCGTATGCGGCTGACTTTCGGCGTTGAAAAGGCTGCAAAGTTTTGAGTTCGAGGAGGAAACATGTTTAAGCTCAAACAAAACAACACCACAGTTCGCACCGAATTGGTTGCGGGCATCACGACCTTTATGGCGATGGCGTACATTCTGATGGTCAACGCAGGAATGTTCTCCACGCTCGGAGGCGACGCACTCGGCGCAAGTTATTATAACGCCGTTTATATCGCAACCGCACTCTCCGCAGTGTTCGGAACGCTGCTCATCGGCCTGCTTTCCAACCTGCCGCTTGCACAGGCATCCGGCATGGGTCTGAATGCATTCTTTGTTTACTCGGTTTGCATCGGCATGGGCTTTACCTATGCAAATGCGCTCGTTATGGTTCTTGTGGACGGCATCGTGTTTCTTCTGCTCACGGTCACAGGCCTCCGCAGGCTTATCTTTGACGCAATACCGAAAGCTGTCAAGGCTGCAATTGCACCGGGCATCGGTCTTTTCATTGCATTCCTCGGGCTTCAGAATTCCGGAATCGTTGTTAACAGCGATTCCACACTCGTTGACCTGCACTCGTTCAACATTATCTTCGGCCACACCACATGGGCAGAGATAATGCCCCTGCTCATCACCATTGCGGCTCTCATCGCAATCGGCGCAATGTCAAAGAAAAAGATCAAGGGCGCAGTCTTCTGGGGTATCATCGGCGGCGCAGTGCTTTATTATGCACTCGGCCTTCTGACGATCGACGGATTCTATGCAAGCAATGTTCAGAGCAAGCTCTCTCTCAACATCATCCAGCCCTTCCGTGATTTCTTCAACATTTCTTTCGGCAAAGTTTTCACCGAAGGCTTCAACTTCTCCGAATACATCGCTGCCAACGGCGTCGGCAGCTTTGCGGCAACGTTCATCGCTTCCATGCTCGCATTCTGCATGGTTGACATGTTCGACACTCTCGGAACTCTATACGGTGCATGTTCCGCCGGCAACCTGCTCGATAAGGACGGCAATGTTCCCAACATGAACAAAGCCATGTTGGCCGATGCGGCAGCAACATGTTTCGGTGCAGTCTGCGGCACTTCAACAGTTACCACCTTTGTTGAATCCTCCGCCGGCATCGCGGAAGGCGGCAAGACCGGCCTTTCCTCCGTTTTCACGGCTGCAATGTTCTTCATCGCAATGTTCCTTGCGCCCATTGCCGCGCTCATTCCGAGCTGTGCAACCGCCGCTTCGCTCATCTTCGTGGGCATCCTTATGATCGGCGGCGTCAAGGAAATCGACTGGAGCGATGCTTCTGCGGCAGTTCCCGCGTTCATGACCATGGCGATCATGCCGTTCACCTACAATATCTCCTATGGTATTGCGTTCGGCCTTATCTCCTACATCTTCATCAAGCTCTTCACCGGCAAGATCAAAGATATCAGCCTCAGCACCTGGATCATCGGCATACTGTTCGCCGCAATGTTCTTCATTGCCCGCTGATAACCGACATACGAATCGTGTGAATTTGCATTGATTCCGACTTAAACAAACAAAAACGACCTGCCCGCTTGCCGGCGGACAGGTCGTTTGCTGTTGGTGTGGCTTTTATTCCGAATTCATTTCTGCTTTTTAAAAATCCTTGCATAAATGCGCCCGGGAACTGAAACTTCTTCTCTGCTCCGTTAAACGAAACCGTTATTTTTTTCCTGTCTCTGTGCCGATAACAGTACCTGTTCCGAACGCTTTATGAACGACAGTATCGCCGATCTCAATGTTTTGAACATTATTTTTGTCACAAGATTCTTTTGCTGCGGGCAGAACTGCTGCAACACTTTTTGTTTTTTGTTTCTGTGCAACAGGGCTTTCATTTCTCATCGAAATTTGCTTTGTTAACTCATTCTTCCGCGCAGCTGCCCAACCTTTTGCGTCCTCACCTTCAGGGTAATACTGCGCAATCTGTAAATCCGCCGCTTGCGGCTTCGGCGCAACTTCAGCAGCAGCAAGCTGCCCTGCCATTGCTTCGTATTCTTCACGCTTAAGCGATGTGCTGAAAAAGTCCGACCCGCTCCCCTCTGTGACGATCAATGCCCGTATATGAAAGGCTTGAATCCTCATAGCGTTTGAACTTATAAACAGCATCATTCATCAAGGCTTCGTTGAATACATTAAGTGAAACCAGCAGCTCAAAGTCATTAACTTCAAGTCCGGTAACTTTTTGAAAAGCTGCGGTTCAAGCTGTGTGATTACATCTTTAAGGCTATATTCCCTATAGTCAGTTAGATACATAAAAACAGGTACACGCGTTGCAAATTTAATCAGTTTTTCCTGAATCATTTTCCGCTTGCTTTTGTATTCTTTTTTCTGCTTCCGTCAGTTCTTTTTCTTCTTTTCAGAAATATTTCCGCCTTCCTTTTTCGCCCTTTTGACGGACTCCGACTTGTTTATTATCGTTTGAATATCGGCATTCAAACTGCGGAAGCCCTCAATTCGCATCAATGCCGCCATTGCTTCCTCGTTGGCCAGCAGTCTTGCAAGCGTTTCGTTATCAACATTCACAAGCAGTGCGGATTCCCAACGCTTAGCAAGCAATGTTGCAGATGTTCCGGCCATTGCCATGTCAAGTATTTCTGCTGCATTAACGCTGCGCATAGTGCTTCCGTCATATGCAAGCACCGGCAAAAAAGTTTACAAACTCCTCAACTTTCTTTTCCGGGTTGTTCTCACTGATGTTCAGTCGGCATGAGTAATCTGAAATCTGTTTTAACGCACGGTTCAGTGCAAAGTCAAAAACATAGCACTCTTCCTTCATTATTTCTTTTTTACCGTTGTCTTTTGTTATTACCCACGGGCTTTGAACACGAAATGCAGCCTGAAAATACGTTTCCGGACTTGACATGTTACGCAGCATAAAAATGCCTGTCCACGGTTTGACAGTAACTCCAGTCACCAGTTTTCCGCAGGAAAGCGTGATTGTTTTTGTTTCCAGAGGATCTCGCATCGATTTCAGCACGGGTTCCAAAGCTTTTGCTCCGATTCCGGCCTTTATTCCCGCGCAAATGTTAATATGATAGTCATGATAAAACCTATTCTGCTTCTGTTCAAGCAGATTTGCCATTGCGTAACAGGAGGCCACATTCGGCATAAACCACAGCGTATGGGACAATACGTTCAGCAAACGGGTGTCGGAATACGGCATCGGCGGCTTCTGCGCTCCCAGCTTCAATTCATCCGTCGTTGTTTCAAGATAAGACCCGCGAATCAAATCCAACCACTTTTGAACGTAATCAGAGTACACGAATCGAGCATTCTCTCCCTCACCTTTTGCTGAAAAGAAAACGTTTAAATCGAATTCATCAAACTCACCCTGTTTTGCAATGCGTACTATACTGTCCGGAAGTTGATAGGTAAGCATCACCATACGCGGCAGAGCAGCATATGGGTTGTTTTCCCCGTCCAGTTCAGTTTTTGCACGCTGTTCATCGGAATATGTCCAGTTATAGATCTGATCTTCAATAAATTCGCCCGTGTTCAATGCACGGAACGGCGTTCCGGACAGGTAAAGGTAATAACTCGTCGTGATAGGAAGCCAAGTCTCATCATACGCATCGTATCTGTCATACCTGCTTAAATCCTCCTCGAAAACATCCTCATCCTGTTCGAAAAGGCTCTTTGCATTTTCCTTCCATGCGCCGAAATGGTACTCATCAAATATAACTAAATCCCAATTAATTGCGTGCACCCATTCATTTTTTTTGCCTTTATTCCGCCCGTCCCGTTTTCGCCGAGAAAATCCTGAAACGAGCCGAAACACACAATCGGTCTGTCTTTGTTTGCCCGTTGATATTGAATCGATTTTTTCCTTTGAATCATTTGAGATGAACTGCCAACCCTCAAAATCAACGTGGCTCAAAAGATCATCCCTCCATGCTGTCTGCACGGCGGGTTTAAAAGTCAAAATAAGAATGCGAGTCATACCCATTCGCTTTGCAAGCTGATACGCAGCAAAGGTCTTTCCGAATCGCATTTTCGCGTTCCAAAGAAACTTCGGTGCGCGGACTGAATTCTCTTCATATGCCGAGCGATAGTATTCCGTTGTTCGGTTGACCGC
>VOFD01002598.1_pt1 | contig 25236 bp, 48 predicted proteins | sample 5384101 | NCBI WGS metagenome assembly VOFD01 (sample SAMN12384723, study PRJNA508395) | human gut metagenome | isolation source: healthy gut C | host: Homo sapiens
TGTCCATTCCATGTTGTCTTGCCTTTTTAATTCCTCTGTAATTCCTTCTTTTCTCCATCATCTGTTTTACTAATTGTTCTTCTCTATCCCTTGCTTCTGCATCAATCTGATTCAAATGCTCGACAAGTTTTCCTTGTAACAACAATATTTGATATTTTGCCTTTCTGTGTTCCTGTAAATAGCTTTTACGAAGCATCCCATATTTCCCATAAGTTGGTTCGATATCTGTAAGTGCCAATTCTGGCAAATAATAATCACCACATAACATATAAGTAAGTCCATTTTTCTCATCATAAATTTCGTTCTGCATAAAATATTCTCCTTTTCTTCCTATAATTGGTCGTACATCTTCAACAGTGTTCCCTTTTTCATTTGACTATATTTCACCTGTAATTCTTCATATTTTTTCTGAAGACTTTCATATTCGTTTTTCGGAACACTATCGGATAGTTTCTGTTCTAAACTCTTAATCCGTGCTTCCTGTGCTTTTGCAATAGCAGCGCTTTTAGGATTTTGCAATATCATTCCCTGTTGTTTTTCCTTCAATTCCATCATGACCTGTTTCACATTCGGATTATTATAGAAAAAACCTCTGGAAAGTCCTGTTAGTTTTGTAAGTTCAGCAACTGAAATTTTTATATTTTTTCTATACATTGTTTCAATAGCTGTTATTGCTGTTTCCGTCATTTCCGCACTTTTTTCTTTTGCCAGTGCTACCATTTTATCGTGTTTCTGCATTTTCCTTTTCCCTCCTGTATTGTGCTAATAATTCATTCATTTCATCTCGTACAGCCTTTGTATCCTCCGCTAATGCTTCGTTTCTTAACCGCCGATAATGTGGTATGGTTCGTGTATCCTTATGCCCCAACAGCCTTGCAATGCTATCATCATCTAATTTCATTTCTGTAAGTTTTACTCCAAAAGTATGTCTAAAACGATGTGTACGAAACTCAAAATAATTTCCTTATCATCCCTGATATCATTTTCATAAATCATGATATTTACATGATATTTCAGCATTGAATCTGTATACAATTTTCCATTATCTTGCAGAAAAATATATTCTGAATCTGGATGCTCCTTTTTCTGAAACTTCTATTGCTTTTCTAATCAATTCTGCCAGCTGATCGCTAACTGGTCTTTTGTATTTCCTTGTTTTCTGCTGGATAATAGTTATAAAATAATGTCCAGATTTCTCAGATAAGCAATCTCTTCGCAAAGTCAACGTATCCTCTATTCTTGTACCGAGCATCTGATGTATTATTAAACATCTGCCTAACTGGGGCTTTAATTTTGTTAATGCACAATTAAATCTCCTGATTTCTGCATCTGAATACGCTTCTGGTAAAGCGTTATCATATGCTCTGCAATCACTGGACAGAAAAAGGTTGCATATATTTTCTATTTCCAGTTCACGCCCTATTTCATCCAACAGATTATCCAAAACCGACAGCTCTGTCGTGTAACTGACTGATGTAAGACCGGTATCCGTTTTTATATAAACCAGATAATCTTCTATCATATCCCTGCTAATTTCTGTAAAGTGCTTTACTTCTGGGAATCGATCATACATGAAACTAGCAAACCGACGGAATCCATGCAATTCACCTTTTATACTACCCATTGCTTTTGTCTGGCAGTGGCTATACAATATTTTCTTTATTATCTCTTTAAATTCTTTCTGCCTGATCTCGCGAAAATCTAATCTATATCTTCCACGAATCGGATTACTCCTTGGCACAATATCCAACTTTCTCATATCCCATACATCTTTTTCATTTTCTGGAATATCTGCTGTTTTACACTTCACAACATACTCATAATACATTTTCAGAAAAGAAACCTGAGCGCTACTTTGTTGCTCAACATTCCGCCTATCCGGTCTATTTCTTCTAACGTACAGCGCCAATCCTTTTTTTATAAAAAATGCTTTATAACTTCTCTCCAGTTCTTCCCATTTTTTATCAGTAATGCTGCTACAACTTGTACACTTCTCATTCAGAAATTCTTTCAACAGATCAAATCTGTAAATATCATTTACTACTGTTGATAATGACAAACGTCTACATCTATCATCGATATACCCATAAATCTCATCCTGTATCTTTTCATTATGAATCTCAGATATGTAGTACACCCTGTTTTCCTTCCATTTCAGCCCTGCCAACTGTTTTTCTGTAGCTTGTTGATAACAGTCATACGAAATCAAATTAATATTACCTTTCATCATCTTCTGCTCCTTTCAATTTAAATGACTGATTTTTAGAGAAATATTTATCTTCAGCCGATACAATACGTTCCGGCATGAAATCAATGTACTGTTTTGTCATATTCTCACTTGAATGTCCTAGATAATCTCGTACCCCTTGTATAGAAACTCCATTTCCGTACATTGAGGTTGCAAGGTTATGTCTGTAATCGTGTGCTCTAAAGATATAATCTCCGCAGGCAATCCCACGTGCCTTACACTCCCGAATCATCTGATTTGAAAATGTCTGTCCATTAAATGCACCACCCTTTTTATTTTTGAATAAATACTCCCCATTTTTTATTCCGTACTTTTTTTTTCATAATCGTTCACCAATCCAACCAATAAACTGGGAACAGGAATGACTTTTTTCTCTCCGCATTTTGCTTTGATATATGCGCATCCAATTCTCATTGCCTTGTGAATAAAAGGCTCCCGATTTTATTGTACAAACCTCGCTTTTCCTAATTCCTGTGCAAAACAAAATCAAATACATCAACTGTAAATGCTCTGGGAATGCCGGCAGCTCCTTAATCAGATGAGCAATTGTTTTTTCTGGAACACTTCTTTCATTGTGTTCTGAAAAACCTTTTTTAAAAATCGTTCCGGATAAAACTTCAACACTTCAATATTTTTCATTTTCAAAAACTGTAGAAATGTATGCATATGTGTGATATATCGGTTAAAAGTAGAATACTTAATATCGGACTTATCCAAAACAGACACATAATCCTCTATATCTTGTATCTCCAGTTCAGTTACTTTCTTACTCTGTCCATCCAGATATTTTAAAAATTGTGAAATAAAACTTATTGTATTTCGGATATTTGATAAAGACAGATCAGATATCCCGACCAAATATTTTGCGTATAATTGTAAATACCAACGATTTTCTTTTTCGTAAATATTAATAAATGAAAGGCTTTTAACAGGTGAACTGGCATTGATTCTCGATTTATCAAACTGAAACCTATCCATATACCAGATACACGCTCGCCAATTTGTCTCTGGATCTGTTAAAAATAACGTTCTTCTCGCAAACTCAACAATCTTAGAAGCCTGTTTTTTATAATTTCCGACTCCTTGTTTAAATACAGATAAAATCTGTTTTCGTCTGCCTGTTCCATTTCTTCAATATCATCTATTCCGTACTTATCGCAAAACCGTATAAGTGCTTTTAATGGTTCTAAAAAATATCTTCGATGTCTTTGTACCTTATCCATATTCAGAATTTCACACAGCAATATTTTTGTCTGTCGCACCAACTGTGATGAATGTATCCTCGTTAAGTCCCATAACAAATCATTCTTATCAACCATCTGACGGAAAGATTGTGCTTTCTTCTTATTGGGGACATACAGCAAAAACAATTTGTCTTGCCTAAAAACTCCTGTTCTACAGAGAAGGGCTTTCCTTGTGAATAGACATCTGGCATATTTTCTATTTTTAAACGATCAAATAAGCTCAGTAATTCCGCTTTTATATTTTTCTGAAATATCCTCTTTTTCAAGAGAATCCATATACATTTTTCTCGTTTCATAGTTAATATCTGCAGTACACTGTATATCTGTATACTGAAAAAATTTGTATAACCGGTTATAGTATTTTGCTTCTCCAGTCGTAACTAAAGATATTTCTTCCTTTAATTTCTCAGATATTTTTTTTCCTGATATAACTTCGGAACAATTTTTAATACTGCCAAGGTAATCCCTCCTTCCTTTTACAGAAAATCTGCAATTTGGTATAAATCTTCATTATTTGAGTAGTATTGATCTGTCGCTTCTATCAATCGTTCATTATTTTCACCCAAGTATTTAATGGTAGTTTCAACTTTCTTATGCCCCAGGGCAAAACGAATGTCATTCAAATCCCATCCTTCTTTTCTTCTTTCCTCCGCAAAATAGTGTCGGAGCTGATGCGGATGGGAATTGATATCCGTTTTTTTGGATAGCCTTTTCAACATGCTATACACAGAATCCGCATCTAATGGCTCTCCTTTGTTTTTTCCAGTCAATTTTGTAAATAAATACTCCGAGTTCATCAGACTTTTTCGGTTATCAGAAATGTACTTAACCAAGAACTCAAAAGTTGTATTACTTAACAAAGCCATTCTATATTCTGCATTTTTTGCTCTTGCCAAGTTGGTATTGGATTCACGATACCTTACCCGAACCGTCCTTCTTTTAAAATCAATATCTTCGGTATAATGGATTCCCAGAATTTCCCCTAATCTAAGACCGGTTTCTGCCATCATTGCTATCAGCAATCGATCTCTATCATTCGAACAGGCATTTATCAGCTCCTGTATTTCTTCGGATGTTATTTCTTCCAGATTAGGTTCTTCTTCTTTGAAGAAACCTTTAAACGAATTCACTGCATTTTGATGATTTACTCCCATACTGTCAAAATACGATACTTTTTTACTCGTAAGACTTTAAGCATTGGCAAAACATCTTCCAGTGCCAAAAACTGGTAGTATCTGAAGACTGCACCAAGATACATATTGCAGGTCTTATTGCTCGTCTGTGTATTATGCTCAGTATGCTTTCCACTCTTAACCCAATACAAGAAATCAATAAAATGTTTATTCTGCTCTGAATAGGATAACAATGTAATCTCATCCAATCCTATCGTTTGCTCCTGCAGATAATTGTAATAATATGAAAGTGCGAAGGCGGCGGATTTTACAGTATTCGGAGAAGCATTAATCTGATCCAGATGCTTCAAATACTTTGATGGAAGGATTTCAATTTCTTCAATATCAGAAATAATCAAAAAAACGTGGTCTATTATCTTTCAAAACCGAAACAACCCTATATTTCAATCCACAGCCCTCCTTCCTTTCTTTTTTTGATTTGTTTGACTTCTTTGACTTCTTGATTTACATTATACACAAAGATGTCAAAATGTCAATTACGTTTTTGACTTCTTTGACTTTTAAAGGAATATCAATAAAGCATTTTTTGATTTCTTTATGTTTTAAATTGATTTTTAGGGATATAATTGATAAGATAAAATACAAAGAAGTCAATTTATACAAAGTCAAAGAAGTCAAGAGGAGATTTGAATGAACGAATTTATATCAAATTCAGGCACACTAATAAATCCTGACAGCGTTTACGATCAGGAAAGATTCATCAATATACTTCAAATCATTTTACAGAAAAAAAACACAAAAAGAATTATCTGAACAAACAGGCTTAAATAATGCAACCATTTCACGAATGCTCAACGGTGCCCGATCTGGAAGACCATATAAAAGCACTATTGATAAAATTGCAAAAGCCATTGATGATCCAGAACTTATCCAAGAATTATATGATGCAACGGGATATTCTTCTAAGAAAATACGGGAACGGAAAAAAGATAATTGCAGACAATGGATTTTCTCTGGATCTCTCTACTGTTCAGGTGCATGAAAATTTTTTTCTACCTTAATGCGTGGACTTTCCATGATGACAAGTCTGCATAAAGTTGAATGGACAATAAAATCCGGAACACCCAGATCATACGATTATTTAATTGAATTAAAAGAGGGAAATATAGATTATTGGTACATTAGATATGTAGATAGAATTATTTCTGATGAAGAAAGAAAAAAAGCCTTAACTGCCATTTATGGAGAATTTGCAAAATTGAAATTGGGCGGAAAAATCAAAGTTTCTTGCGCCACTCCTTCTTACGAAGATTATGATTATTTTGTTACAATTCCGCCATATCAATTAAATACAAATGCTTCAATTATACATTTTGATTCTGAACTCGAAAGATTTGCAGACGAAACCTTTTTAGAGACAGCTTTACCACTTAAAGAAAATATTCCTGTTAAGGATTTTTTGTAATCTTACCGAACCACTGATACTATAACTTTTTGATTTTATCACAGAGAGTTACTTATGGCTCTCTCTTTTTTTTGCACTTCCTCCTCCCACGTTCCAACTCATTATGGCTAATCATTTTTCTAAAGTAAGTATCGCCTAGAGTAACTCAAAATTCCATTTCTGGATTATGATTCTCTGACAAACTTGATGGAGATTACGATTCCCCATACCCTCAATATCACAAAATATCAAATTTTGCTATTAGCTCATAATAAATTTTCGCAGCTATCTGTTTTTGCACTCATAGTTATCAAAAGCTTTTTATAACCATCTGCTTCTACCAGTAACAAAATGTCAATAGTTTTTGAATCACTTTTTCAAAAAAGCAAAAAAATAGAACGTATAGATTATTTCCATACGCTCTATCTCACATTTCATATTAAATTTTTGAATTCTACAAACAGGAAATTAGCTATTTCGTTGCAACAATACTTATCCAATGATTTTTGTATTTGAATACATTTTTATCTCTGTAAAACCTGCTTCTTTCAAAGCAACAACGAGTTGCTCAGAAGTGTAAATCTTCATACCATCAATCAGCTTTGTCCATTTTTCATCTGTGTCATTCGTTCCATCACTTTCGTTACAAATCAGGAACGTCCCTCCGTTTTTCAGAACTCGATTTACCTAAAAAAACATTTTTTCCAATCCAGGCCAGAAGTAAACTGTCTCAAAAGCAGAAACATAATCAAAAACCGCATCAGGAAAAGGGATAGCAGATACATCACCTTGAACCACGCAACATTTCCCTTGTTTAATGGCGGCGGCGTTCAGTTTTTGAGATTCTGCCACGCTGACCTCCGAATAATCCATTCCTGTCACATGTCCATTTCCGCCAACCAGGCTACAATATTTGCACCGCCTCCGCAACCAACATCCAGTACCGTAGCGTCCGGATTCACTGAGATATTTGAGAATCCCCATTGCGATAATTTGGCGTGACCGCTGTTCATCATCTTCGTCATCAATTTTCCGCCGAAGCCTTGTGGCTTACGAGTATTTTCAAAGAAGTTCATTGCATTATTCCTCCTCTTTAAATTCCGATTTGTTACTCACATGATATCATATTTTTTCTTCAATTACATCCACCTAATTTTAATACACTGCCTGTCGACTTGCTTCTGTAACCAGCATCCGGTTAATCTTCTCCTGCATTGTTTCCTTTGCATTTTCATTGAAATGATAACGGACAACATAGACTGTCTGCCCGATTTTCTTTGTAAATGTGTTACCCTCTGTTTTTGTATTCATCATTTTTTCCATAATCATTTTTTTCCTTTCTTTTGGAGCCCCAGCAGAGAGTCATTCCATTGGTCTCTGTCAGAACATTATTCTTTAAATCAGGCCCAAAATGGGCACTTCCAGTTTCACAGGCTACCTATATATAGCCTTTTCATTTTTGCTTGCAAAAAGCCTTGTGATCACAGCACTTTTTTAACGTAAAAAGCGTTTTAATATGATGCAGCCAACGACAAGAAGCATATCTAACAAATATCATTGTCTATCACTTCTGTTTTCTCTGCCGATATCTCTCTGGTTAATGCCTAATAATCTTCCCTGCCAGACAAGACGATAAGTACAGCGTTTGCTTCTATCGTGTTTCCAAATACTTTCTTCCATCATCCGATGGTTCTTCATCAAGTTCCAGTCCGTGACGTTTACAGATATCTAAAAACATTGTCCGGCAGGCAGAATCGGCTGCAGATTCAAAATTTTATTATTCAAAAATAAATAAAAATGGATTCCACCAAAATACCCATCACCAAAAATGTACTGGACACTTCTATTCATTATATTTGCACCAACAACTTGAAGTTATCTTCCTGCTTACGACTTTCCAACAACATAAACTCCAAATATCATTTTGATAATATAAAGATACTTCTTTCTTACCCCAGAGCAAGATCCACCTGTGTTTAACAATATTGTCTTTCATCACAATATTCTCTTATCAGGTTTTCATCTTGCTGGGGATTCCCCAAACCCATTTTTCTATTTATGCCGAGGTCTCAGTATACACTAGAGCAAGATCCACCCCGGTAATACCATATCGCTATTTTAGCAATATGATATTTTCCGGATGTAGGATTCTTGCTGAGGATTGTGCTCCCCAGTTCCTCACATTCAGCATAAATATATAATTGGTTCCTCGAATTTCTTCGGTCACAGCACAGGGAGAAAAAATAGGCTAAACAGCCCTATATCCCTGTGAAATCACCATGTGATTATAAAAACAGCAAGGACAGGAAGTGTGGATACACTTCCGCAAAATTGCCAATTTCGGAGCCATATCCAAAATTGAAAAATACATAAAAATCAAAAATCCGAAACCTTACTTGATATCCAAAATTTATAATTTTTTTACAGATTACCAAAAAACCAATATGAAAATTTTACAAATTTTGTACCACCTGTAAAATTCCCATATTGGTTTTCATTCAGCTTTTATGGATTTGGAATATTCTATATTTTCCAAATATTCTGTGCATTAGCTAAGAGCCATTCTGCACGATTTTCTATTTCATGTTCGTTCCAATCATTTTTTTGAAGTACGTCATGTAATGTATAAAGTCCGCTCGCACACAAAAAAGTAAACCTGGTTTATTTTGTCCCTTTCCCGCCTTTTTTACATTCCATGCAGCATCACGTATAGATGCATTTAAAGCTTGCGGAATAATCGCCAAATTCCCCAATGTCAGTAATAGAGAATCTCTTTTTTTTTTGCATCATCTTCTGTCGCGCAAGCTCCCCAATTATTTCTCCATTTCTTTGGCATTAAATGTTCCAAACTGTAATTATTAAATCCAAGCAATGCTGTAGAACTATTGTCTGAACGAATTTTACTTTCTAACAAATAAATAATTCCTTTTGATTGCAGATTAACCAGTTTTGATGTTTCAAAGCCAATTTTCATTTCATTATCATCTGGACAATATGTAGTTGCATCACCAATTCCTTTTAAACGTAAAGTTAAAGTCTGCGAATCCAGCACTTTATTCAAAATCAATGAAGTGAATAAATTATTGTAACTTTTAGTAGATGCATGTACCACAACTCTTCTCATTATATAACTTTCCAAAATTCCACACATTTTATTTAGCTCGTTTTTGTCCTGCACGTTTTTTTGCAATATATAAAATATATGGTATCATCGTCGTATTTTTTAATCCAAAAATCACAACATTTATACGTTCAATACCTTCTTCCTTCGGTATACTCATTCCACATTGATTTGGCTTCAAATTATTTCTGAAACACTCCGCATATTCTTTCATCTGATCTAGCACAATATTTTTATTGCCACCACAATACTTATTGATGAAATGCTGATAAGACTGAGCAAGCCTGTCTACCCTGGAATACATAAGTTTGTCTTCATTAGAAATATTGTACTGCTTATCCTGAATAAATAATTGAAAATAGGAATCAAAAGAATATGTCAATAATTGCTCTCTTTATTCGTCCTGTCTCAATTTCCCTATCCCAATATACTTTAGTCTCATCATCTTTTTTTCAAATACATCTGCCCATTTTCTTTCATATTCGCCAACAGTCTCTCGATTGAAAAAATAATTTTTAATAACTCAGATGTAGTAAGATTCACGCCCAAAAGAATTAATTGTATCAAAAATCTGCTGTTCGTCTTCATCCGCATCCAAATCAATACGAACAAATTGGGTATTTACAAATATTGTCATAATGTCCAACTTACTTTCGTCAATATGTTCCACAAAATAATTAAATGCTCCAATTATTCTGGACGCCGGCTCTGGATTGTCGATTATTTCCGCTTTGCTTAATGTCATTACTTTTTTCAAAAGCCTGTATATCATTCCTTCCATGCCTAAGCGCAATCATTTGACCCATGATTCTAAATTGGCAGTCAAACAGTGCAGTCTGTCCTAATTTTAAGCAAAAAGCACTTTCATAAAAATCAAAAAAAGTTGTTAATCTCTGCTGACCATCAACTATAGTTCTACAATCTGCAAAATTTTCTCCTTGCCTAGGTTTGCGACCTTCTTTTAAAATAATAGAGCCCAAAAAATGTGGTTTTTTTGTCTTTACTACAAACTCCATATCTTCAAAAAGTCGCCCCCAGAGATCTTCTTTCCACACATACGATCTCTGAAAAAAGGGACTTCCACCAATGTCGAATTATTAAAAATATTGGTAATTAACGCTTTATGTGCATCCATCTTTCTTCGCTACTCCTCTTACTTATCCTTGCATTTTTTTGATATAGTTTCATCAATTCTGCAACACACTCTTCTTCTGTCATTTTTATGCCAAAACCATAAGCTGCCATAACTGCCTTATCATTTGCAATATGTGCTTTTCTTAATTCCACTGGCATCGTTAAAGGATCATACAAATCTGCAAGACTGCTATCTGGATATAATGCTCTTGCATCCAATATTCCTTGTGCCGATTGTTCTATTCTTTCTTTTTGTTTTTCCTGTAATTCTGGCCAAGGGAAATTATTATACACATGATTTACTGTGTAACTATAATCACTCTTTAATCTTCCACATATAGCTCTCATCCACGCCATATGTACATTAGATTCAAGTACACCAAAATGATACAATGTTCCCATTGGCATTATTCTTACTTTATCACTACATAGCACACTTTCATCCATGTATCCCATTGGTATATACCTTCTTCGTTCAGAAGATACCTGTGGTATTACTATATAGCTCCCTTTAGGGAAATTGGATACATGAAACCTTGTTGGTGTATCTGCAATTTTTCGTGTACCTGCACTTGTGCTTTGAAGTCGATACTCTCTAACAGCCTCCACTCTTTTCATACATTCTGGCAATTCTCTTAGTTCTTTTGGTGAACAGTTTCCCAAATATAAACAATATCTTGGAGTACGATTAATAAATTCTCTTGCTCCATACCATGGGTGAAAATACTTTTGAGATTTCGGCTCCTGTTTTATAAACTCCTCCATTTCTTCTTTATCAAATAAATAGTACCCCCCATCTATTGGTTTATTTCCAATTCCTATTTCCGGTACACTACAAATAGGGTGTTTTCTACTACCAACAAAAATATCGTCTGAATCAATTAAGTACGCATTAATATTTTCAGCAATTTTCATATCCCCATTCGTATCATAAATGACTTTTCTTTTATTACTTTTAGCATGGCTAAATCCTACAATTACACAATGAACATGTGCTTTTAAATTCGCTTCACTATCCCAACGGAACGTTCTATAAGCAAAAAATTGATATGTATCCCCATTTCAAATAATGGCTTCCAAAAATATTGCAGGCTGTTCACCTTGTGTAATAGTATTGGTTGAAACAAATGCAGTAAATATATCTCTGTTCTGAATGTAATCACTTGCCTTTTTTTATACCAAGCTGTTACAAAATCCAAGTTTCCAAAATCCTTTATTCCATGAAATACCAGTTCCATATCCTTTTTCTGTTCTTTATTCATCCACCTAGCACCAACAAAAGGTGGATTTCCCATAATATAAGATAGACCTGTTGCTGGAATGACCTCATTCCAATCCAAGCTTAAAGCATTTCCTTCTGTAATATTTACATATGTCTTCAAAGGAAGAAAATCATCATTAAATCCATAAACAATACTTTTTGTTTCTTCTAACATCTGAGATTCTGCAATCCATAGTGCTGTCTTTGCAACGGTTACTGCAAAATCATTAATTTCTATTCCGTAAAATTGCTGTATTGAGACTTTAATTGGGTTATGAGCTTCTACTAAAGTCATTTGTCCGCCAACTCTTTCACGTATCACTTCATTCTCCAAACGTCGAAGTGATAAATAAGTTTCTGTGAGGAAATTTCCAGAACCACATGCCGGATCTAGGAATGTAAGAGTTGCTAATTTATTCTGGAATTCATCCAGCTTTTTTTATCTTTAGTCCGCTTTACCTGAATTTGTTTTATTGCATTAAACTCTTCCTGTAAATCCTCCAAAAAAAAAGTGGATCAATGACTTTATGAATATTTTCGATAGATGTATAATGCATTCCTCCAGAACGTCTGGTCTCAGGATTTAATGTAGATTCAAATACGGCTCCAAATATAGTTGGAGAAATATCACTCCAATCAAAATCTTCTGACGCTTTTGTAAGAAGTAATTCTTTAATTTCCTCTGTAAAAGGTGGTATCTCAATAGTTTCATCAGCAAATAACCCGCCATTTACATATGGAAACTGAGCAAGATCTTCCTCCAAATACTCGTCCCGATCTGATATCGGCGTATCCAATACTTTAAATAATTCTATTAATGCTCTTCGACAATCCCTTACTTCATATGTTTCCAAATAATCATGAAACATATTTCTCTTACCCAAAATTCCAGCATCTTCAGCATATAAGCAAAAGACAATCCGTACACATAAAGCATTCAGGCTCTTTAATTTATGCTCTCTTTTTTTCTTTCTGTTCGGACGTTTCATCTTTTTCTTTAATATCCGGTATACGATATTGTTTTAAAAACGCATCATAAATAAGCCCAACAATATCTCCTGCTTTTTATTGATACTTCCATTTCATGCGATATTGTCTTTACTTCTTTTTTTTTACCAAGAAATCCAACAATGGATATTTGCTTTGTAATTCATCTAAAGCAATCTTTGTCGGTTCTGGCTGTTTCTGGTTCATATCATAAATCCAAATTTCCGCAAAATTTGACGTAACAATCCACCGAGCTCTTTCATCAAAAGTCAGCTTTCCATTATATCTGTCTGCCTGTTCAAATGGAGTAAGATCAACATCTCCTGAATTCCTGATTTTCTGATCCAATGCTTTTCCAAGACTCTTCTGTTCAATAATTACTGTGTTTCAGAATATATACATCAATACGTTTTGTATTTCCATCAATTACAACTTTCTTTTCAAAGTTCAAACGTTCTGTCAAATTATCCATTCCCAAAACGTTCGTCAATAAATCAATCCAATAAGAACGTCCATCTTCATCTTCTTTCCCTTTTTTTCCCATCCATCGGTTTACAAATTGACGGGCAGCCTCTCTTTGTTCTGCATCTGTCATGCTTTTTTTCCTCCTAAATAATCGTGCATTTACAAATCTTTCTCCGACTATTTTTACATATCATATCCACAGTATATCATAAAATTATTACAGAACAGCATTCATATATCATTATTTGTATTGTGTCTGCACACAAGGAACTTCTACCGCCAAATCATAATAATATTGATACATGATCATGTTATCTTTTGCTTCTATATACACTCTCTGCGCTTCTTTCATCAAGTTATTCCAAATATCTTTCCATTCACTAGGAGCTGAATCTAAAAACCACATATTATTAAATGACATTTCTATCGTCCCCCATAAATCATCTTCTTTACGCTCAGTTTTTATATTCATCTGCATATTTCGTGCAATTTCAATGCATCTTTTGTAAAAAAGTGAACTTTCACTACTTTTGAGGATCTGGAACTTTCTTAAAACAACGCATATGAGCTTCTGCCTTTTTTATAATTGTTTCCAATTGTTCATCATGCCATTTTTTATCCTCTAGTATCTCTTCTTCTGACATTTGCGCTTTTTTCTGCATTAATTTCTCTTTGCATTTCTTCCAATTCACGCTGTGCAATATCATAATATTTCTTTTCAATCACCATAATCTCCCAACTCCATAAAAAAAGAAACAGTCAACATTTTCGTTACAACTGTTTCCTTTATTTTTGAAGTCCCCTGAGCATTTGTATCACTACATTCTGTTCTTTTTCATCAAGATTATTCCAAATATTCAGAACCTCTTGTTGTGATTCTGATAAGCTTACTGGAACATCCATTCCGGCAAAGAATTGTGCCATTGTTACTCCCAGTGCATCACATATCTTTTTCTACAGTAGGCATGGTTGGTAAACTTTCTTTAGCAATAATTTTTCCAATCGAAGATTGAGATATACCAGTCAATTGTGACAGCCGATATTTACTCATATCACGTTTTTTACATAAAGCTATAATATTGTCCGCAATATAATCCTCTGTACGCAAGTAAATACACCTCTTTTCCGATAGTAGTTACCTTAATTGTAACTAGAAATCCGCAAAAATATTAGAGATGTATCTTACAAGTATTTACTAAGGGAAACAGTAGTATTAAAACAAAAAAAATAGAACTATATAAAGTTGTATTCCATTAATGTCAGCTTATTATCTAAATGCTCATATTCTCTTTGTACCTCTTCAATTTTATCATATAGTTTCAGCACTGTCGAACCCTTTATCATTTCATTTTCTTGGCACATCTGCCGGAATTTTTCTTTGTACTCCCGCAGTATTCTTCCTTTTTTTCCTCTAATTCCTCCAGTGTTTTAATTTCCTCTTTATCTGCCATGTATTTTCCTCTCAGACATAATTTTTAATACATAAATAATAACCTTTTTTTTCGCTGTTGTTCAATTACAACTTATCGCCTTTTTCTCCCATCAATCGACAATCTTCTTTTTTTGCTATATACATATGATATACTTCTTTTTATACAACCAATTACTATTGTATAGCTCACCATTTTTTCTATCTACAACACAAAAAGTCAAGTTGTGATGGAAAGGAGGTGAGGACATGGAAATAAATTATGCACTTATAGGCAAACGTATAAGAGAAACCCGCAAACAACGAGGATTATCTGCCGAGGAGCTGGCTGAAATCGCTGATCTTTCTACTGTTTATATAAGCTATATAGAAAATGCCAAGCGTAAACCCAGTTTAGAATCTTTAATCAAAATTAGCAATGCCCTTGAAATTACTATTGATGAATTACTCTATGGAAACTTGTTATACAATCCTACGGAATATCAAACTGATATTGATTTATTAATGGCAGATTGTACCAGCACTGAAAAACGTTACATATTCGAGGTTCTTTCAGCCATAAAGAATATTTTACGAATCAATGATTGGCATCTATCCTCAAAACACAATTACGATGCTGATAACCCGAATGATTATTAAATCATTCAATAACAATCAAATATCTATTTCTACATAAACCATCCGTTAATCACTTAACGGATGGTTTTGTCTTTTTCAATCTAAAAAATTCTATGATAGTTGTATCAACTATAAAGGATGTCGCTATTGATGAAAGAAAGTGAAGAACGAAGCAGTAATATTGATGAACAGAAAGCCAGAATCCGGGAAAGATACAAAGGTATTGATCCAGAAGAACTGGAAGTAATTCCGGCACTTCCACCAGAGGATATTTTTAAAACAGAAAAAAAAACTACGAGTATCTGTATATGCAAGGGTATCTACGGATGATCCACGCCAAACATCCTCATATGAATTACAGAAAAATCATTATCAGGATGTAGTAAATAAAAATCCGAATTGGATGCTTGTCGAAATATATGCCGACGAAGGCATTTCAGGCACTTCGCTTCAACATAGAGATGCATTCAAAAAAAAATGATTGAAGATTGTGAAGCCGGAAAAATTGATTTAATCATAACAAAAAGTGTATCCCGATTTGCAAGAAACGTTGTTGACTGTATCCGATATGTACGAGAGCTTTCTTCACTCCGTCCACCCGTCGGTGTATTTTTTGAAACAGAGCATTTAAATACTCTTGATCCCAAAAGCGAAATGATTCTGTCATTCATGTCAACACTCGCACAGGAAGAAAGTCATACCAAAAGTGAAATTATGAATTCTTCCATTGAAATGCGTTTTCGTCGGGGAATATTCCTTACACCTCCTCTGCTCGGATATGACCAAGACGAAAATGGAGATCTTGTAATCAATCCACATGAAGCTAAAATTGTGCAGCTTATTTTTTATATGTATCTGAATGGAAGCAGTACTCAACAAATTGCTGATTCTTTGACAGAACTCGGTTGTAAAACAAAAAAGAATAATGATGTCTGGTCATCCAGTACCATACTACAAATCCTTCAAAATGAACGCCATTGTGCGGATGTTCTGGCGAGAAAAACATGCACTCCTAATTATCTTGACCATAAATCAAGGAAAAACAATCAAGACCGTAATCAATACAGAAAAGTCGGACATCACGAAGCTATTATCTCCCGAGATGATTTCATAGCTGTTCAAAAATTAATTACAAATGCAAAATATGGAAATAAAGAGATTTTACCAGAATTACATGTGATACAAGAAGGCTCTCTAAGTGGATTTATAAGCATTAATCCAAGATGGTCTGGATTTAAAGCCAGAGACTACTTTGAAGCATCTCAAAGCGTCCTTAAACCGGCAAATATGAATGTACCTGATACAATTACTGCTTCCGCCGGTTCCTTCGATTTAAGAGACTATGAAGTTGCCAGAGGACAATTTTTCTCCTCTGTTGGTCGGATTTCTGTTTCTTTTTCATATAAACAGATCTCTTTTAACAAAGATGCTATACGGAAATTTCCAAACATAAAATTTGTCGAACTGCTAATACACCCAAGCTCAAAACTACTTGCTATCCGACCATGTTCCTCTGAAAAAAAAATAAAGTGCAGTGGTCACGTCTCAAAGATGGTCAACTTATTCCAAAACCAATTTCCGGCGCTGCATTTTTTGCCAACATTATACGAGATATTTAAATGGGACAAAAAATGCAAATATAGAATATTAGGAGTTGCCCACCAAAAAAAGACAATGAAAATGTCCTTATTTTCAACATGGACGATACAGAAATACGAATACCGACAAGTACCAACGACGTATCCGCCCCCAATAACAACATGCCTGATACAATATCTGATTCTAAGAGTGTGTTAGCTTATCCTGCCGACTGGATGAATAGCTTCGGTAATAATTACTATACTCAGTCTCAAGCGCCAGAATTAACAGAATTTACAGCAGACAAAACTGGCAGACTGCTTCAGAAAGTAAACCTTATAAAGAACCCGAGCTACAAACCACTCCCAAAGAAACCATTATACAAAATATAAAGAATATTATTACAGAAATTAAAGGAGACACCCAATGAGCGAGCAACCTATAAATCAATGGAATATGACTACAGAACCTTCTGATATGATGAAAATCAACACACCTATGCCAATAACAGTCGCACCCAGCCCCTCAAATCAAATGGAAGTCATTGACGATGATTCTTTCAGCTATGTCGGTTATCAAGTTGTACGTGGCGAATTCTTCGCTCATATTTACGAACCTTCGTTTACGTTTAATAACTACAAGGTATCTGTAAATACCGCCTGCATAAAAAAACTACCCGATGTCGAATATGTGCAAATATTAGTCAATCCCATTGAAAAAAAAACTGGCTGTCCGTCCCTGTCGAGAAGAAGAAAAAAGACTCTTTTCGTTGGTGTTCCTCTGGAAAAAGCGTTCGCCAAAACAAATCACCTGTCGAATTTTCTTTGCTAAAGTGATATCTCTCATGGACTGGAATCCTAATTATCGGTACAAGATTCTCGGCAAACTAATTCGTTCTGGCAATGAAATACTGTTCATTTTCGATTTAACTTCACCTGAAATATTTCCTCGTACACTAAAAAGACAATGGAACTGTAACCACTGCTAGGACACCTTCTTATCCTGAAGAATGGAAGAATCAGTTCGGTATTCCAGTGGAAGAACATCAAAAATCGATGCAAGTCAATATATTTGAAGGCTACGCAGTATTTGACATACAAGAAAAGAAGAAGGCAACTGATAAATCCATAGAAAAAGCAAAAGAACCATCAACAGCAGAAAGTGAGGAAAAATCCTATGAACAACAAACACTCTTCCCATCCACTAATATGTATTGACTTTAAAAAGAATCGTATACGAATCCACCGCAATACACTCCGTCAAATTGGTAACCCAGAATATATTCAACTTCTTGTTAATCCTGATCAAAAATGATCGGTATAAAGGCTAGTTGTGCGGAGGATAAATTGGCACATAAAGTTAAGGATTATTTTGTCATCAATGGTAACAGTTATGAATTGTACAGCCGAGAATTACTATATTCACTTTCCCAACTTAACCTTTCTTGGGAGAAATTTAACATTTTTCGTTTAGAAGGCAATATTTACCCAGATAAAAAAATAGCTCTATTTTCCATGGATAACATCATCACAAAACTGCCACAAACAGAATTCAAATCAGAAATAATGGGAGATGAGTATGCGCAATTATAGTATATATACATTAAAAACAAAACTAGAATTCACCAATTTGTATCAATATCTCAGTGAAAAAGATTATAAACAACTTGAACAACAGATATTATGTTATTCCTATCACACCCCCATCTGCACATGGAATGGTATTGTCATTAATGGTATAGAAGCATATGAATTATTTCGTAAACACAGTATTCCTTTCCGAATAAAAAGACTCCACTTTTCCAGTAAAGAAGATGTAATTTCATGGATATGTACTGACCAACTTAAACGAGAGGATTTAACCAATATCAATAAAAAATACCTGATTGGGAAAAAAATATGATGCTGAAAAAATTTTAGTTTCAAGACAACTTTCATCTACAAATAAATCTCATATTTCCGGTGCAAGCATCGCAGCAAAAAAAATATCCGAAGAATGTAATGTAGCAATGGCTACCGTTTACAAATATTCTGCTTACAGTAGTGCACTAGATATAATTGATGAAAAAGTTCCGGATCTTGTCAAACGAGTTCGTTCTGGTCAGCTCTGGATTTCCCAAGCTAATATTATTGAGCTTTCAGGATTATCAAAAGAGCAGCTTTTAAGTCTAAATAACTACCTTCTTGCCGAAAAGATAGAACATCTCAGTTATCATGATATGAAAAGAGAATTACTGTGGAATAATTACGCCAAACCGATGTTAAAGAAAGAATCTTCCGTTTCTATTCCTTCAATACGCAACCTGCCACAATTTGATCCAGATGCGGAAATTGCAAGTCTTACATTGACGATTCCCTCGTGGAACAGTTCTATCGAAAGGGTATTAAAAGTTTCAGATTTTAAAATTGCATCTGATACAGCAAAATATAAGCTTAAATATCAGCTTATGTGCCTAATATCAACCACAAATAATATTTTAAAAAAATTGGAGGAAATATAATTATGGATGGAAATACCGAAGATTTACAAAAGTTTGTTCCCCAAGTGCATTTTGAGCAAATACCTATTAAAAATTTATGTTCAAATCAAGATTATCAACGTAATCTTTCCATCAAACACGTTCAGCGTGCTGCAGCTAATTTTGACCTTTATCAGATAAACCCTGTAAAAAAAGTAAGTAGACGTGATGGGATAAATTATGTGTTCAACGGACAACACACTATAGAGATTGTTGCTCTCGTCTCTGGATCAAGAGAAACTCCTGTCTGGTGTATGGTTTATGATGATCTTGTTTACACCCAAGAAGCAGATATTTTTGCAAATCAGATGAAATATGTCAAATCGTTATTACCTTATGAAATATTCATGGCTAATATTGAAGCTGGTAATGATAGAGAACTTATTATTCGTGACCTTGTTGAATCATATGATCTCACTATTACTTCTTCCTCTCGCCCTGGAGGTATATGTGCTGTATCCACTTTAATTAATATCTATGAAAAATATGGTTTTCACACTCTTGATCGTGTTTTACGCCTTTGTGTTGCCACATGGGAAGGTGCGCCTATGTCCTTTAGTTCCAATATGCTTAATGCTATTGCCCGTCTGGATAATGCTTATGGAGAAACAATGAAAGATGACACCTTTAAAGAAAAAGTTGGGCGTGTCTCTGTCAGAGAAATCAGTCGTACTGCCAGAGAACGTCGTGCCGGTTCATTAGGATTCGCAGAAGCTCTTTTACTAGAATACAATAAAAATCCAAGTATTCACTTCCTTTTGAGAAATTATACACTCATAAAACACCCAAAAAAAGAACCATCAACTGAAGATGAATCCGGTCAAAGTTCCACTCCAGAAAGTCAGTTAGATTTATTTTCTACGGATCAGGAGAATACTCAGGCTCTGCCATACGAATAGCGCAGAGCCTTCAGCCTTTATTCTATCCATACTTTCAAAAGAACACCCTGCTTTAAGGCTCTCTTTCATGCAATCACTATTTTATCTTATCCCAAATTCATCATCCGCTCCATCCGCCACCTTATATATGAATACCCATTCCAAATATTTGCTTTTACCGGATACTCTTTCCTGTAAACAAATACAGTATGATATTTAACAAAATGTATTCTACACCAATTATGTATATCTTTCATATATATGTTATTTATACCATTCACCCACTGTTCTAAAGACCATATGTCTTTATCTGACACTAACTCCATTATGAACAGTACATTATAATATTGAATGACACCTACTCTCTTCCTTTCCTCTATTAACCTTTTACACAATAACCTATACTTAATGTTCATATCGTTCCTATGTCTCTCCCTCTAATCTATATTTTCCATCCTTATATACGTTATATATATAATCAGAATAATTCTCTTCCCGGTAAAAATCTGCTTTCTTTTTTCATATGGAACATCCTCACTGATCAACAATACCTTTTATCAGACCAATCTTCAGTAACTCCTGTACCATTTCCGGCGACGAACAGATTCGCACTCCTGCTGTCACCTCTTTTTTTTTCAAAAAGCAGCGCCTCCGCAAAGTCTTCTGACATACTCTTCTTCTGGATCACAAATTAAAATTTCTCTGTCGATTCTTTGTTCTGCTCCTTTCCGGCATGTCCGCCCTTTTTTCTTTCAAACTTTTGAATCAAATGCCGAATGGCATATGACGGAACACGTTTGCATTCCTTTTTGACACAGTATTTATCAGAATATAAATACTGCTGAAACTGATTTTTGATTTTCTAACTTATTGCTTTTTGCCTCTCTTGTAAGACGTATTATATGCGCCACTTTTCCCTTTGTCCATAGCTTTAAACCAGAAAAAAACGTTTTTGCGCAACACCTACATAAACTGATAAAAACATAATCCCATAAAGCATGGCAACTCCCGGAATTCCAAGACATCCGGACACAAAAATGACAGGACATTTAGTCCGACAGAAACAGGAATGTTTCTATAGTCCATCCATTGATTGACCAGAAAAATACTGCCCATTCCTGTCAAAGCCCTGACAATAAAGTTTATCTGCCATGATCCTCTTCTTTTCATGCTCCGCCACCTCCCTTGCTCTATCTTATGAACTTTTTCACACAGATATGTTTTTTACCTCTGAAAAGAAGTTCCTATGGAATAAAGAGCGCCATTGTCTGCACTTCGCAGTCCAATGGCACTTCCACATATCTTTTATAATTCAATTTCCACTTTTTCGCCCGGTCCGGTGATACTGATGATATCGCACCCCGGCACAGTCAAACATCATTTTAGATGCTTTTACAGTAGTTGTATTCGCATACTTGTCTGAATCATAGATTACTTCTTTGATTCCACTCTGAATGATCGCTTTTGCGCATTCATTGCACGGAAAAGCGATACATAAAGTTTGGCTCCTTCAAGACTTCCTCCACTGTAATTCAAGATTGCATTCAGTTCACTGTGTACGGTGTATACATACTTTGTCTTCAGCGGATCCTCACCTTCCCTGTTCCCACGGAAATTCATCATCCGAACAGCCTCGTGGCAGACCGTTGTATCCCATTGACAGAATTTTGTTATCTGCACTTACGATACAGCATCCCACCTGGGTATTCGATCTTTGACCGTCTTCCTCGAGAGAATGGCAACTCCCATAAAATACTCATCCCAGGAAATATAATCCTGTCTTTTTCCACTCATAATCGGTTCCTCTATTTTGTTCCGAAAATACGGTCTCCGGCATCTCCGAGCCCGGAACAATATATCCATGTTCATTTAACTTTTCATCCAATGCCCAATATACACTTCAACATCCGGATGAGCTTCCTGAAGCTTCTTTACTCCTTCCGGTGCTGCAATAATACACATAAAACGGATATTTTTACGCCTCTGTTCTTCAGCATCTGATCGTTGCGATACAGGATCCTCCCGTAGCAAGCATCGGATCTACTACAAATACTTCTTCTTTCTTCACAGTCAGCCGGAAGTTTGCAGTAGTATTCTACCGGTTCAAGAGTTTCCGGATCACGGAACAAACCGATATGACCTACTTTTTGCAGCCGGAATCATCGCAAGCATACCTTCTACCATTCCAAGTCCTGTTTCAGGATCGGAACAACAGCAAGCTTCTTTTCCGCAAGCTCTTTTTGCTGTCATCTTGCAGATCGGTGTCTGGATCTCGACATCCTGTAATTTCAGATCTCTGGTTGCCTCATAGCACATCAGCATTGCGATCTCACCGATCATCATTCTGAAATCCTTTTTGAACCTGTTTCCTCTCTCTTCTGATAATCCCGATTTTGTGCTGAATCAGCGGATGATCCATTACGTGTACATTTGACATTTGTTTTTTGCCTCCTCGTTTAACTTATTGGCAAGTTTTTGACATACCCCTGATCAGCTCATACATCTGCTCATACTGTTCCTGTGTCTGACCATATACAGACGGAATCTCTTTGCTTCCATTTACAAATTCACATAGTGTATAAACCTGTCCTTTTTCCCGGATAATCATTCTGTATCTTTTTGTTTGATACTGTCCTGCATTGCCAGAACAAGCGTATCTTCCCCAAATTTCTCTTCTGATAATGCAACAGTCTCATATCCTTCTGTCTCAACATGATGTCTCGCCAGAAGTTCTTCTGTTCTCGGATTCAGTGGCTCCGGGAAGAGAACCACAAGTCCTCTCGCACAACACCTCGTATTCCTGGAAAAGCGGCTTTTTTTTCAGAATTGCTGCTGCGATCGGAGCACGACAGTTCGCGCTGTTGCTCACAAATACAATCCTGCGGTAATCCTGAAGCTTCGTGATCTCAGATGCCTGCAGTACATGATGTCCTGCTGCTTTGCCCAGCCGGTTCATGATCGCAGTTCCGATACCTCCGCCTCCGGAAATGCTTCACTGTAAATGTAATCAACTTCCTTCTTCATCAAATTCACGCAGGACTTTATAAAGGTTTCGCAACCGTCTTTTTTCATTCACACGGGAACCTATGCATTTTACTACACCGGTCGTATACTGATCAACCGATTCATTAGACGCAATGATCCCCACCTTATATCCAAGTCTTACCTGCTCGTAAGCAATCTGTTGATCGCCCGAACAGCCTCTTCAGGCTCTCCGTCGACAATGATCATCTCTGCCTTCGGCGCGTAGTGACGGTACTTCATTCCCGGTGCTTTCGGTGCTTTTGTGCTGTTCTCTGAAATCAAAGTTTCATCCACAGCCACCTCACCGATCACTTCACTTAACATCTCTTTTTGTGATCGCTCCCGGTCTCAGGATCATCGGTGGTGTCACCGTCATATCCAGAATCGTAGACTCTACTCCGATATCTACACTTCCTCCATCCAGGATCATCTCGATCTTGCCACTTAAATCCTCTGCCACATGCTGTGCTGTCGTCGGGCTCGGTCTTCCAGATGTGTTGGCGCTCGGTGCTGATACATATCCGCCTCCTGCAAGGATCAGCTCGCGGGCAATCTCATCATCCGGCATACGCACAGCGACCGTTTCCAGACCACCGGTTGTTCCAAGCGGAACTTTTTCGTTCTTATTGAAAATCATCGTAAAGTGGCCCTGGCCAGAAATGTGCCGCGATCTCATCTACAATAAGTGGTACAGATTCAACGATCGCACCCAGATCCTCCAGTCTCGCAATATGGACGATAAGCGGGTTGTCTGACGGGCGTCCTTTTGCTGCATAGGTCTTTTTCGCTGCCTCCTCATCAAGCGCATTTGCCCCCAGTCCGTAGACTGTCTCTGTCGGAAATGCCACCAGACCGCCGTTCTTCAGGATTGAACCTGCTTCTTCCATAATCTCCTGATCTATTTGGTTTCTGTCTATTTTTTTTATTATTGTTTCCATGTGTTTCATTATAGCATTATCCACATGGCATGGCAATTTTAATTTCCATACCCGTTCAGGTATTCCAGACATTTTGCGATTCCTTTTGCAACGGCTTCTGCAACCTGCTCCTGATATTCTTCTCCCGACAATTTTTCTGCCTCTTCCGGATTAGTCAGAAAACCACATTCCACGATCACCGTAGGCACTTTTTGTCCGCCGCAGAAGATAATATGTCTCATTTGCTTTTGCCTGCCTGTGATTTTCCGGATCAATCTCCTGCAAACTTTCCTGCAGGATCTTCGCAGCAACCTCTCCTTCCGGGGAATGGCTGTAATAAAATACCTGCGCTCCATGAATTTCCGGGTCTTCATAGCTGTTCTGGTGGATACTCACTGTAGGACAGGTTTCGTCTCGTTGATCATCTTCACTCTTGCCTGCATATCTTCTGTCTTTTTACTTCCGTCTCCTGTTGTTTCCAAGCCCTTTATCCTCTTTTCTTGTAAGCTCTGCTGTTATCTTTTTCCTTTTCAGAACATTTTTCACTTTCTCAGTAATTGCCAGATTGATATCCTTTTCGAAGGTTATTCAGCCCGATTTTTTTTCCCGGATCACTTCCCCGTGTCCGGCATCAGGATACCTGGACCTGCTTTGCCTCCACCTGATCCGCCTCGGTATACCTGCTTAATGTATGGCTGCCATAAATACATCCGTCAGTAAAATAAGGCCAGAACCCACTTTATTTTGCTCTTGAAAATAGTTTTTTCCCTTTTTTACCATTTCACTGATTTTTTATTCAAAAAAAGAGCCTCCCTGCATATATTTTTACAAATATATGCTAGGAAACTCTTTTTCTATACCTTTCTCATTATGTAATCAATTTACATATTTCTGAATCAGATCCCAGATATCGGAAGTCTCAAATCAAGCTTCCATGCCGCCGTTCCTGCCAGATTATTGTCCTTCATAAGTCGAGTTTGACTTCAAGTGAAGAAGCATCCTCCAGCCAGATCCTGTAGGTTGAATCGTTATCTCCTGCCACTCTGCATAGTTCTGCTTCGTCGTATCATCCCATGTCACAGTTGCTCCGGCTTCGCTTACCCGCTGTGCCGCTTCTTCCATGCCAAGTGCTTCGCTGGTAACTTTTCATTGAATAGCTTGCAGCCTCGGTTCCCTGATCTTCCGCACGCTCTTCGTCCGTCTTCGGTGTCTCATTCCACAGCCTTGTATAGAATGG
>VOFD01001827.1_pt1 | contig 25184 bp, 53 predicted proteins | sample 5384101 | NCBI WGS metagenome assembly VOFD01 (sample SAMN12384723, study PRJNA508395) | human gut metagenome | isolation source: healthy gut C | host: Homo sapiens
AGTATTGCCACAGCCTGTAGGATCTACTATCTTATCTGAAGCTGCAGGAGGCAGATAATAGCACTCGTCTTTTGTAAAGGAATATAACCCTCTCTCCCCCACTCTAAAAGAGCACCATATCCACAGGTAGCTTTCTAAGCTCTGCTATGCAAGCTTCGTCTCCTTCTACATCAAAGAGATGCTGTGCCTCAGCAATATTGATAGAAAAAATATCTACGTACTGGCAGGCATATATGACTTTATCGAGATATTTCTTATAAGAGCTGGGAGCCTCTATCTCCCACATGATCTTAAATCCATCTCTTTCTTTTATAGCTCCCAGCTGGTCCCAAAACACGTGGTCACAGTTCTGAGCAACATATACACCCTTTACCCCCGCCCTGCTTTGTAAACTCAGCAATGTCAGCGGGGAGATGTCTTCATATATCCAAAATCCTGTATCCAGTCATCTCTAACATCAGCCTTATAAAAAGATTGTCTGAACCATATGTGCCATCCTGATAATATACCAGGTGACTATGGTTGCACTGCTCGCACATCACCTTTATTCCGCTGCTGTTTTATACCATTCTTTTGATCCAGGGATCAAAAAAGCGGATGAAAGTCCTCGCCCACTTTGCTGCATTGAATAACACTGTCTGTCCAAAGCTTTATTCCACTATAAGCAAAAGTTGCAGGTCCTCAATACTTTCCTTTGCATGCTCAGATCCATCTGCAAATCTGACTGTATCCAGCATGACATTCCCGCCGACAACGTAGTCCATTACATGACCTCCAAAATTCGATCAGGCCGCCTTTGCGTCCTTCTGCTGATCCATCTCCAGCTTCTGCCTTGCTCTCTTGAGCTTCCTTGCTTCTTCACCTGATCTGTATCCACTTACTATAAAGTATATGACAACAACCAGAAGATAAGGAAGTGCAGAAAGGAAGTAGGAATCTACAATATAAGGCTTCAGATAATTGGTTATATCATAAGCAAGTCCGAATACCAGGCTCATGATAGAAGCGCCAAGCGGCATACCATTTCCTATTGGCTGCAGCAAGTCCTATGAAACCTCTGTTTGCAGTAATATTTCTTATAAAGAAATTCTGATATCCCATTGAAAGATACATACCTCCAAAGCTTGCTACAGCTGCTGCAAGTACAAAGGAGAAAGTATAAAGCTTCCTGGGATTGATGCCTACTGACTCAACCGCACTGGGGTTCTGACCACAGGCCCCTTATCCTTAATCCCAGCTTAGTCCTGAAAAGCAGGTACCATACCGAGTATCATGACTATGGCAATATATGTAAATACATTATGTCCTGAGAATATTGCTCCTATAATAGGGATATTCTGAATGATAGGTATATTTATATTGCCCAGTGAAAGGCTCTGGATCACTCCTGCTGTAGTATTCTTTGTTCCAGTTGCAAGATAAACAACAAATATCGTTCCTCCAAGGAGGGCCATATTAAGGGAGATAGACATAAGGTAAGGTCTACCTTCATCTTAAATGTTGCAAAGCAAAGGAACAAGGCTATAAATACGGAGCAAAGCATTCCGCAAAAGGATTCCCAGCCATACATTATGGAACAGAGCGCTGAACATAACTCCAGCCAGAGAAGAAGTAAGCATCATTGCCTCTGCAGCCATATTTAACAGGCCGCCTGCTGTGATATAACTGATCCTAAAGCAGGCAAAGGCGATAGGAGTGGAAATACGGATCAAGCATAAATAAATAAAGTTAGTGATATACTCAACCATTTGCAACCTCCATCTTCTTTTCTTCTTCACGAGCTATGTTGAAGATCACCTTGCGTCTGGTCTTGCAAGGAACTCTTCCGCAGCAACGAACAGAACGATAACTGCCTGAAGCATGGTTACAAGCTCTACGGGGTATATTACTGTTAGCATTAAGTACCGCCGGCATCTTATATAAGCCATAACAAATGCCGTGATAGGCACAAATATCGGTTTTTTTTGCCATAACTGCTGAAAGCAGGCCATCCATTCCGACATTTGTAAGGACCGAAAGATAAAAGCTGTCATAAAGTCCAAATACCTCAACACAGGCTGCTGCACCAGCAAACAGACCACCTATGATCTGAGCTATGAACATCATCTTCTTAGCATTGATGCCTGAATAGATCGCAAACTTCAGATTATCTCCGCAGATCATATCTTTGCACCGATAGGTGTTCTGTAAAAGTACCAGACCTATGATAAGACCTATGATCATAACAAATATGGCGCTGGTAAAGTTACTTCCATTCCAGTATCTTGTGAAACGCATATTGTCAGGATAGTTAGGTGTTCCAAGGAATGAAAGAGACCTATTAGCTATAGTACCCTTTATGATCCAAAGAGCAGCATATTGACAGAAATAATTCATGATCGTGGATGTTACCATCTCATTCGCACCAAGCTTCTCTCTACCAAATGCAGGTACCAAAGGATCAACGCTCCTGTAATAGCACAGGAAGTAAGTATAAGTATAAGGTTGACTATCTGAGGCATACCAGCCATGAAGCTGGTTCCAAAAGAAGTACCAAACATAACCAGCAATATAGGGATAGGAGCCAGATTTATAGCGCCCTCACCTGCCATATTGAATCTGCCGGCAGCATAGATAAAGCACATTCCAAGTCCTGCCAAAAGATATGATGAATATTTAGCAAGGACCTGACCCATCCTTCTCTTTGTCATGAATGGTCCGACTACAAAGTTATAAACAGCGCTTGCAGGGTCTTCGTCACTTATCAGCACGATTATGAAGATACAGATCAAGAATGCGATAAGGATTCCAAGGAATACACGAAGAAACTCAAAAACGCATCCATTCTTTCTACTTTTTTTCAAAACAGATCCCCATTTCTTCCTTCGTCATTGTTTTAACACCGAGCATGTACTCTCCAAGCTCATCTGTGCTAAGGTGCTTAAGATCGTGGAATTGGGCTGTAAAGCGTCCCTCTCTCATGACTAACAGCCTGTCTGATACTTTCATTACCTCATTAAGGTCGGAAGATATGAGCAATGCTCCGATCCCCTTTTCCCTTGTATACTTTACTAAAAGTCGACGTATGAGATCTGCAGTACCTACGTCTATTCCTCTTGTAGGCTGATTTGCAACTATAAAGTTAGCACCGCAGCTGAACTCTCTTGCTATAATGACCTTCTGGATGTTACCACCTGAAAGGAATCTTATAGCCTCGTCACCACCAGTACAAGCTATTTCAAATTCTTTGATACAATCATCAACGAATTTATCAAGCTCCTTCTTATTTAATAGGAATCCCTTTTGAATTTCGGATTCTCCAGATATATCGATGCTATATTATCTCTGATAGACAGATTCTCTGCTATACCATAGGTCATACGGTCCTCAGAGATATGAGCAAGTCCAAGGTCTCTTATCTGCTTGATAGTCTTACCTGAAGTCTCTACTCCATTTAAAGTTATCTGTCCTTCAGTTCTGTGAAGAAGTCCGGTGATTATCTCTGAGAGTTCGGTCTGTCCATTGCCCTCTACACCAGCTATACCTACAACTTCGCCACTTCTTATTCCGAAACTTACATCTGAAAGTACACGTTTACCAAAATCATTTACATAATTGAGCTTTTCCACTTGTACTATGACGTCCTTAGGCTTAGCTGCTTCCTTCTCTATCTCCATGGTAACTTCACGTTCTACCATCATTCGAGACAGCTTTCCAGGATCAAGGCCTGCTATATCTCCCTGTCCTGTCACACGTCCATGCCTAAGCACCGTGCATCTGTCACAAAGCTCAATAACCTCTTCAAGCTTATGTGATATGAATATTATTCCATAGCCCTGGCTTCTAAGAAGCTTGAGCTGAACAAACAGCTCTCTGGTCTCCTGAGGGGTAAGGACCGCTGTAGGCTCATCCAATATAAGGACCTTTACGCCTCTGATAAGAGCTTTAAGCAGTTCCACCTTTTGTTTGTTACCTACACTAAGATCTCGTACCAGAGTAGTAGGATCAAGGTTGAACTCAAATTTCTCAGCTGCCTCTTTGGTCAGTTCTTCTGCCTTTTTCTTATCAAAATGCTGACCATGGCCAGGCTCTATCCCCAGCATGATATTTTCTGCTACAGAAAGATTCTCGACCTGCATGAAATGCTGATGCACCATGCCTATACCTTTGTCTATAGCATCCAGGGGATTGGCTATCTTAGTTTCTACTCCATTGATATATATCTTACCCCTCCTGGCAATTCTCGTGTCCAAAGAGGATCTTCATCAATGTAGTTTTTCCTGCACCGTTTTCTCCGATAAGAGCATGGATCTCGCCTTCATTTACAGAAAACGTTATATCCTTGTTTGCCATAAAGCCGTTAGGATATATTTTGTAATGCCCTCCATCCTAAGAAGTTCTTTTGCCATTATTACCTCTCCTATCTAATATACGGCGGGCGTACCCCGCCCGCCGTACGAAATATGATTTAGTTTGCAAGCTTAAGGTACAAACGGTGCATCCGGGTTATCACGATAAGTTGCAAAAGCGTCATATGTCTGGAAGTCAAAGTATGAAGGAACCTCAACCTCACCATTTACGATCTGCTCAGAAAGCTCTGCTATCTGATCCTGAACCTCCTGAGGAGTCCACTTCTGATAGTTCTCATTATCTGCAAGGCCTACGCAGCCCTCAGCTATACCATAGATCTTATTTCCAGGAGCGATCGAATTATCACCATTGATGCTCTCGAACAGAAGTGCTATAGCCTTCTCGGAATCCTTAAGCATGGAGGTAACCATGGACTCATAGCCTTCTACATCGCCAACTTCCTTGAAGTAGTTGTACTGGTCATAGTCGGAACCGATTATGAATCTTCCGCCTTCAGCTCCACCCTTCTCCTGAGCTGCCTGCATAGCGCCAAGAGATACAGATGCTGCTACGTTATAAACGAAGTCACAGTCATTATCCATAACAACGTTTACAGACTCATAGTCACCCTGTACAGTAAGCTCGCCAAGGTAGGTATACATCATATCTACATCGAGACCAAGCTCGTTGGCTGCATACTTATATCCGCCAAGCCATCCAGCACCGAAGTCATTGGTTATAGGGCTGTCAAGGTTTACACAGATACCGATCTTACCAGTCTGAGTCATAAGTGCCGAGTAAACAGCTACAAGGAAGGATCCCTCATTCTGTGCAAAAGGATATTCCGTAGATGTTGTCAACGTTGCTGAAGTCATCCAGAGGTGAAGTATCATACAGAACGAATGTGATATCTGCCCACTCGCCGTTCTCGCACATCTCTATGATCGTATCTGTAATATACCATCCAGAAGCTACTACATAATCATAATGAGATGTATCAAGAGCATCTACCAGTGAATTGATAGCCTGTGAAGTATCCTGTCCATACTCAACAAGTGTAAGGTCATAGCCATACTTCTCAGCTGCCGCCTGACAAGCTCTCCATCCCATATCAGCTATACCGAAGTCTCCGATAAATCCGGTATAGAAGAGCATCGTCTCCTTTTCCCCTTCAGCTGCCTCGGCCTCTCCGCCTTCCTCAGCTGCTGCCTCTGTCTCGGCTGCTGCTTCTGTCTCGCTGCTGCTTCTGTCTCTGCAGAGTTTCCGCCGCCACAAGCAGCCAGTGACATAGCTGTCAATGCAGCCACGAGCACCATTGTTAACTTCTTTTTTCATATTTTTCCTCCTTTGAAAAATATTGCCTGTATATACAGGCGATTTACATAACCTGCCTCAGCAGGATAAGTTTTAGCTTTTTGATAATTTTTTTTATCTTTTGCTATTATATCGGGAATCGTATGTAGTAAATATACACAAGTACCAATTTTCGTTTAAGAAATTTGTTAATATATAACAATCACTTTTATGCGCTTTTCTTTGGTGATTAGACAAACTTTATGATATACTTAAGAAGTATTTACGCTTTTCTTAACTTAACATATATTGGAGTATCTTTATGACACAGCGAGAAAGAGAAATATATGAGATCATCAAACAGGACCCTTCGATCTCACAAAACGAAATAGCTCAAAAGCTTAATATTTCCAGAAGTGCTGTTTCTGTTTATCTTAACGAGCTATACAAAAAGAAGATCTTTGTTGGGAAGAGGCTATATACTGAATGAGAATAAGCATCCAGTCGTCATAGGCCCGGCCCATATAGATATAAGAAGCATAACCGAATCGGACGAGCCAAACATGAACGGCAACTATATAGCCGCCAAGGCCCAGATCAATTATGGTGGTCCCGCAAAGAACGTTATCGATTTTCTTTTCAATCTAGGAATACAGCCTAGATCTATACTAGTACTTGGAGATGATGAATTCGGGCGCTCCTACATAGATTCCTGCGCCAGACTTGGTATCTCGCCTTCTGATTTCATAATTTTGCCAAATGAGTCTACATCCGTATACAGCGAACTTGTCGACAGCAATCGAAATATGATATCTTCTTTCCATAGCAAGCTTGATCAGATGGCAAAGATCACTCCGCTGGATATATATGCACATACCGACGTTTTTTAAATACCGCCAATATGTTCATACTTCACGATTCAGTTCCTTTAAATGTTTTTAATTACCTAAAATCCACATATCCTGATCTGCCTATAGTACTCATAGGCTCTGATAAAGCATACTTTTCTCAGTTAAAAGGATCTTTGGGAATTTTGAAATGCTGTATCATATCGATGAGTATCGCACTTTATCTTACACAGACGCCCAAGCCCGATTCTATCTCCAACGATTTTCTGGCAGAGCTCTGCAAGAGATTATATAAATTAGGATTAAATGATTTTTATCTTATGGCAGATCCTTATAATATGGTACATTGTGACGGGCATAAAGTAGTCATCAATATATCATTTAATCCATCTTATTCTAAAAGCACAAACTTCTCGCATTATTATTCTGATTGCAGGGATATCCTGGCGGCTATCATCAGTTTTCAGTTATTAAATGGGAAGCATCCGGCCTTAGATCATCTGGCAGCAGCCAGGAACCTTGTAAATACCAGTGAATTCTACTTTAACCGTAATATCTCTATAGAATTGCTTAAAGAATATACAAAGAACCTAAACAGCAGTAATACAACATATGAGATATAAATACGGGGGCAGACTGATCTGCCACCAAAATCTTTTTAGAATTTATTTATATCATTCTATCCCCATCATCTTTTTTGTATGCTTTTATGGCATCCTCTTTAAATTCCATCACTTCTATCCTTATTCCATCCGGATCCATGAAATGAACCCAACTACTCGTATCCAGCACTATAGGATCTGTACAGAATTTTACTCCTTCTTCCTCTAAATGTTTTTTAAATTCATTCATATCATCCACAAGGAATGCCACATGTCCAAGTCCTACATGGTTCGGCTCGATAGGTTCTGTACTTCCGGCATACTCATCAAGATACTGGATCATCTCGATCATACAACCATATCCTATTACCTGTCCCAACTCTATAGAAGCTCCGGGTACACCCATCCCAAGACCGGTAGGCTCTCCAGCTACAGGCTCCTTCCAGCGGTCAAATAATTTGAAACCAAGCTTATTACAGTAAAGTCTATAGACCTGTCCATATCGGACACCGTAAATCCAACATGATGCAGGAAGGGAAGGATGTGTTCTCTAACTTCGTATGACATATTTTTTCTCCTTTAGTTTATATTTTCTCTTTTTCTTGCTTTTGCCTGTTTAGAAGCAGACATTATGACCAAGCCTATAACCGTTGCCAGATAAGGTATCATACTTACTAATTCTGCAGGCATATTTAATGTAGATAGCGTTATGGATACCGCATCTGCAGCACCAAACCCTATAGATGCAAGCAATGTACCCAAAACCTGTCCATCTGCAAGATTGGCTGCGGAAATGCCTATGAATCCTCTTCCGGCCATCATATCTCTTGAAAAGCTGGATAAATATCCCATTGACATAAATGCTCCACCCAGAGACGCAAACAACCCGGAATAAAGAAAGGCTTCAAACTTGATCCTGTTTACATTTATCCCTACTGAGGATGCTGCATCAGGGTTAAATCCTACTGCCCTTATCCTTAAACCTGTCCTGGTCTTAAAAACGAGCAGATATGTCAACAACGCCATCAATAATGCCACATATGTAAGCGCATTATGTCCCGAGAAGATCTCACCTATGTATGGAATATCCTTTATTACAGGTATGTCCCATTTAGGAACAGTTAAGCTATTGAGAAGCCTTGAGGAACCTTTTTTCGCCAGTTATCAAATATAGCAGATATACTGTTCCTCCTGAGGCAAAGGTATTTAAAGCAATTCCAGTTAATACCAACTCTGATCTTTTTATCAGATTCATATAAGCAAGAAGGAATGAAATCAATAATCCTCCTATTATCGCCCCTACCAGCCCCATGATAACTGTGCCTGTCATGGCACTAAAAATTACAGCAAGCAAAGACGCAGTCAACATGATGCCTTCCATCGCCATATTGATCGCACCGGCATGTTTGGATATCAGTGCACCCATGGCACATATATATCAGTGGTGTCGAGATCCTGATTATAGAAAACCCAAAATCAACCAAATACTCTCTCTTGTCAGAAATTGGCCTAACATTTTTTGCCTCCATTTCCGCCATAGAAAGCTTTACTACAGCACGTTTTCTAACCGATTCAAGGAACATAGTAGCAGCTATCAGAAGGATTATGATCGCTTGTATCATATTGATAAACTCCATGGGCACATCTGTCGTTGCTCCCGCCACATTTGCACTACTTTTAAATATGCCATCAAAAATGCCGCTAAAAGGTACCAACGCCGGATTGTTTCTTGCTATGACAGCTATCATCAATCCATCAAAGCCATAATTTGTTTGTTCCATCCATAAGAATCTGTCATATCGGCCAAGTATTTCGATAGTACCTCCTATCCCCGCCAGAGCGCCTCCTATCAACTGGGCAGTGATCATAGATCCTACCATACCTATACCGGCATACTTTGCAAACTGCCTATTATTTCCTGTAACTCTTATCTCATAACCAGTTGGAGTTTTTGTACAATAGCCACCAAACAAATAGGATTGCAATAATGGCTACGAATATTCCTGCATGCAGATCCGTTCCTCTTAATAGCACTGGAAGTTTTGAATTTTCTGCCAGCTTGTAAGACCCCAAATAAGTGACCTGTGTATCTCTCATCCAGTTGCGAAGCATATGTGTTGCAAACAGTACAAGCACATAATTTAACATGATCGTTACTACAACTATGTTTGCATTCCATTTTATCCTGAGCAAAGCAGGTACTAATGCACAAGCCGCCCCTACCAAGCCTCCAATAGCCATAAGTAAACAAGGATATATGGCAGGCGGTATATCTGAAGGCAAAAGCTTACAGGAAAAATATGTTACGGTCGCACCCGCAAGACTAAAGGCTCCTTCTCCAATAAGATTGAATTCTCCGACCTGCATCATCATACACATTCCAAGAGAAGTCATTACAAGTGGTATCATCGTCTCAATAATATTAAAAAATCGCCTTTTTGTTTTCGAACGGACCTATAGCAAAAGGATTTCTATAGCTTGCAAAGGATCTTTACTTACAAAACACAGCAGCAAAAGAGCTATCAAAAAACCAATTATTACTGCCATCAGGACTCGGATCACTTCAAAATACTGTACGAATACCTTTTTTAATTTCATACGAGTGCCTCCTGTATCTCCTGAGCAGACATTTTCTTAATTCCTAGCATATATTCCCCAATTTCGATTTCATTTAAGCCTGTAACATCAGGGAAAAAGGCCGTCACCTCACCGCCACACAGAACAAGGATGCAATCGCTTACTTCCAGCAATTCTGTAAGATCTGCAGATACCAGCAAGACACTTGCTTCCTTTTTTTTCTTGCTATTTCGACAAGCTGTCCCCGTATAAACTCTGTTGATCCTACATCTATACCTCTTGTTGGCTGATCTGCAATTATTACTTTAGAGTCGCTGGTGAATTCTCTTGCAGCTATGACCTTCTGCATATTTCCACCAGAAAGCATCCTCATCTTAGTATTTGAGAGGGCATTCGATCTTAAACTCTTGCATGAGCTTTTCAACTTCTTTATCTACAGCCTTACTATTTATACTGTAAAATTTAGAAAACCCGGGCAAATAATAACGGTCTGCTATCAGATTCTCCTTTACTGTCATATCCGGCGCACAACCGTAAGTCATCCTATCCTCAGATATGCTACTTACTCCCATCTTCCGGATCTGACGTACTGACCTTTCCCTTGATGGGTCTCTTCAGGATCTCAATATTTCCACTGTTACAATTCCTCATTCCAGTCAGGATCTCACACAGCTCCTTTTGTCCATTTCCTTCTACTCCTGCTATCCCTAGGATATTCTTCTTACACAATGAAAATGAGATATTATTCAGCACTTTTTTACCAGAAGGATTAACGTAATTTAAGTTTTCTACACGGACAACCTCTGAACTTGCAGATCTGGAAGGGATTTCAGTTTTTTCAATGGTCAGAGACTTCCTTCCAACCATCATGTTTTGAAAGTTCCTGTTCTGTATGATCCTTAACTTTTCCTGCTGCTATAGTGCGCCCATTTCGAAGTATGGTAAAATCGTCACATAATTCTTTTTACTTCATTAAGCTTATGCGAGATAAACAGGATCGTATGCCCTTCTTTTTTAAGTTTATTCAGCTCTACAAATAGTTCTGATGTCTCCTGAGGAGCACGGCCGTGGGCTCATCCAATATCAATATCTCTGCCCCCGCGGAGCAAGGCTTTTAAGTATCTCGATCTTTTGTTTCACCCCTACTCCGCAATTTCCCACTATAGCTTTAGGATCAATATCAAAATTGTACTTTTCAGCTATCTCTTTAGTTATACTTATCGCTGATTTCTTATCAAAAAGCCATTTTTTATCGGCTCAGCACCAAGTACAACATTTTCTGCAACTGTAAAGTTCATCAACCAGCATGAAATGCTGATGTACCATGCCCACCCCATGTTTAATAGCATCCAATGGATCCTTGAATCGTATTTCCTGGCCTTTTACATAGATCTTTCCACTTTCTGGAGTTATAAGGCCAAAAGGACTTTCATCAATGTAGTCTTCCTGCACCATTTTCTCCAAGAAGCGCATGTATAGTACCCTGATCACAGGATAGAGTAATATCCTTGTTTGCCACGAACCCATTTGATATATCTTGGTGATGTTGTCCATCAATAATATTTGTTTTGTCATATTCTCCACCAAATATACATAGGCTAAAGGCTCCTGTACATTACATCACTCTGACAGACTCCTTAAGAGCAACATAATCCTCTTCTGTCATATCAAAATAACTAGGGCACTCTACTTCTCCGGCTATTATTCCCTGTTCAACTTCTTCAATTTCTGTTTTGATATCATCGGGAACCTGCTTCTCATAGATTTCATTCTTTATAAGCATACATCCGCCTTCTTTGATACCATAAACAGATACTGTTCCCCAAGGGATAGAATCTGGATCTTCCAGGGTCTGCTGTATCCAATCGTAAGAAACCTGTCCCCAATCCTTATATGCTGAAGTGATTATGCAATCAGCCTGCTCATCATCAATACCTATAAACTGGGCAGCAAGATCTGTGTCGCAGCCCATGCCCCATACTCCACTTTCCTTACATGCCTCAAGACTTCCAAATGAAGATGCTGCTCCAACGCAATATATTACATCGCAACCCTGACGGATCTGAGCTAAAGCCGCTTCTTTGCTGCGCCCTGATCAACCCAGTCTCCAGATGCTGAAACAGCTACCTGGGCATCGGGATTAGCCGCTAATGCACCATTTATATACCCTGTCACAAAATCGCAAAGAACCGGATACTCTACACCAACAACTACTCCAACTTTCCCGGTTTCTGCTCATGCGCATACCTAAATATCCTGTTAAGTATGAAACTTCATTCTGAGCACACAAAATACCGTAAACATTGTCCAGATCTTCCAGCCCCTGCTGATCTATAGGTGTGTCAAGAACCATGAATTTTTTTTCAGGGTAATCCGGAGCCATCTCTATAACTATATCTATCATTCCACTTCCTGCAGAAGTAAATATAAGCTCAGCATCTGTATCGCAGGCTTCCTGCAAAGCTGACTTATAAGCAGCTGCATCAGCCGGAAGCTCTATATACTCTCCGTATATTGGCAGCTCTTCTAAGGCTCTCTCAAACCCCTCATAGGTAGCATCAGCAATACCAGCATCACCTAAAGTTCCACCAACATAGACCACATGTGTCTTGCCCTCATTCTCACTTGCTTCTGATGCAGCTTCTGCAGAAGCACCATTTCCACCCCCCTGCAGGCACTCAAAAGACCCACTGCAATCACAGCTGCTAAAAGAACGATTCGTTTTTTCATAAATTGATTCCCACCTTTCTTTTTATTGTTTATATTAACTAAATTTTATTTTAATATTGATAATTTTTTGGCTAAATTAATTACATTTTACCACCCCCCCGGTTTGTCAACCGGTCTTTGAAAATACGTAAAAATTGCACAAACAAAAAAGCCTGCTTTGTGAAAAATCACAAAACAGACTTTTAGACCAGGCAAATATTAAAGTATCTTTATTGCATCTGACAATGCCTCAGTCAAACTATCCACGCACTTATCCGCATATCTTCTGACTTCTTCCGGGAGAATCCTTAAATGTATAAGATACATCAGCCTTATCGAGTAGCGTTATGTCATTATATGAATCTCCTATCCCGCAAACAAATATCACACCCTAAATGATCCTTTAGCAACTCCAAAGCCATTCCTTTTTTACTGCATCCTATTGGAGAAATATCTACACTTGTAACATTTTGATATGCTATCACCTGATCTCCGAACATAGAATTAATATCTGCACATATTTCTGAAGCTTTGTCTGTGCTATCCGCATTAACTGATACACTGCAGAATCTGTTTCCAGCCAATTCTTCAACATCATTAAAAACTTTAAAGTAAGCAGGTATATCCAGTTCATCCTTAAAGAGAGTATAAGCCTCAACTTCTGCCATAACTATACAACCAGCTATATCTTTTATACGATTTACAATACTTTTGACAATATCAAATGATATGTTTTTTCGTATATAAGCTGATGGTCTTTGTTATAGATTATCGCTCCTCCAGAAAGGATATAAAAATCAAAATTGACCATATCGCGCGATATAGCAAAGTGTGCCGCTTAACGACCTTCCGTGCATACTCCAAAAAGATTACCAGCTTTCTGAAATTGAGTGATGGCACTCAGGTCACTCTGTTTAAATGGATCCTCTATATTGCCGAAATAGATAGTCCCATCAAAATCACTCGCAAAAACTATAGGATTTTGTTTTTACTTCTATTGAATTCCATTTTTAAGCTTATAGTCTCTACTCATATTCAAAGCTATGCATCCAAAGATCAATGCTGCAACAAAAGTTGCGATTCCAAGAAGGAAGGCACCCGTAAATGATCCAGTCAAATCATATATTCCTCAATGGGGGCATATACAAATGCAGCTATCATACTATTTCCTATCATCATGATAGCCCAGATCTCAGAGTAATGCTTATTGCCTACAACTGTACGAGCAACCAGCGGCGCCTGAACGCTATACATATTCAGTCCACCAAATCCAGTCAAGAAGCAAGCAGGAAGTAGGAATATACTATTTTGGATAGAAAGCATCAGTCCTCCCATACCGAGAGTCATAAAGAATAATCCCCATATCATACCTGCTTTTTACACCAAATTTGTCATTGATACGTCCAAGAAGGTATCCGCAGCAGACAGAACCAACGCTATAAATACTGGATGCTATCGATCCAAAGCTGATGCTCTTTTCAAGTTCCAGTGTCGTAAATGTAGCCAGGTATCCAGGAACACTGCTGCCTACACTATAGCTCAAGCAAGTAGCCCAGGCAAAATACAGCATGGGTAGAGCAAAGGCCTGTTTTTCTTGTTACGCCCCAGCTCTGACTACTAGTTGTCTGCTGAGCAGTGGTTGCAGAAGCATTCTCAGCTCCATAAGGAAAGCATCCAACTTCCTCAGGGCTTTTAAGATGTGTAACGATAAAGGAAGCGCAAGTACCAGAGGGATAAGAGGAAGTACATGATAAGCAGTCCTCCATCCCCAGTTTACTATAACCTGTGCGCTCAATAAATTGAAAATGATTCCAAAAGCATTGCCACAGGAAACGCATATGCCAAGAGCTGTGCCAGTCTTTTCCTTAAACCACATATTTATGATCAGAGGCATAGCCAGATACTGGGTAAAAGCAGATCCCGCTCAATCATTACAGCCGAAACATAAAAACCCCCATATAGAACTATACGATCCCATCAGGAACATGCCAAGTAACATCAGGAAAAGCGCTGAAGGAACAACTACCTAAGCTTTTTTTTGTACTTAAAACCTTTCCTGCCACAGGGTATAGTACTGCCATAACAACACACTCTATGCTGCTTGTAAGAGTCATAGCACTTACAGGAATACCAAAAGTCCGTTACTACCGGGTTACAAAGTTACCACGGCTTGTAGTTTATCATACTGGTCGTAAAATAAACCAATATGCAGCAAGCAACTATAGTCCACGCATAATGTCTTTTGGTCTTCATAATACGCCTCTTTTTAGTATTTGCTAATAAATTTTAGTATTTGTATAGCGACTTAATTATTGTATCTCATTGCGGATAAAAAAGTAAACTGATACATTTTCATAAGACCTATCATCAAATAAAAGCGACATATATCAATAGACTATAATGTAATTATATGATATTATTACAACAAGCTACCAAAGCGGTAGGCGGTTAACCCTGTAAGCTTTCTTATGGGGTCGCTCTCCTTATAATGTATTGGACGTTTCCTTTACCTGAAGGGAGGGCTTATGACTGATTATGAAATGCTTATGATAGTACTTACTATCATGATTATAGTAGTAACACTCATAAAAAAATAACCGCCCCTCGCCAAAGGTTACGGTTATTTTAACCTAACTACAGGCTAACCGTCTATCGGTAGCTCTTTTCATTTACATTATAGACAACGCCTGGCTTTTTGTCAAATCCGACTGTCTCAAATATATATTGCTTCTATCTCCATTCTTCATCCAAACCATTTTCTCTGACAAAATGGTCATATTGCCAATCGGTCCGTCAAACAACAGCTCCAGCAGGGCATACTGTAGCTCGCTCTTTTTCATTTTAGAAACATATCTCCTTACATTTTCGTAAATTAATTCCTGGCGCTTTTCCTGTTCCTCCTCATAGGCCATTGCTTCATTATAAAACCGTTTGGCTTCATCTGGAAAAATAGAAAAATACACTGCTACCATATGTTTGCATATGATCCTCTTTCCATTGGCGTGAGGACAGTTGCACTTTGACTTTCGCGGGTGATCAAGGTGAAGCTCCACCATATAAGGAGATTTTGAACTTCCTGACACAGTTGCTGTATAATAGCCATTTTTCTCTTTTTTTAAAGCTCAGCACCTTATTTTCTATGTAATCTGCTTCTTATACTCAGGGTCAAATACGGCCTTTTCCAGCTCGTCCTTCTTGCCCTGGTCCCTCAGCATGGTGAAAAGCTTTTACTGAACGCTGGCTCTCGTTGTCCATGCCTTGATCAATACCCTTTGCATATGATCGATACCTATGTTCAACGCCCTTCTCTCTATAGCATCTGCAAATGATCCCACCATGACCTTTATCCCCCTCTTTCTTCCTTAGTACTCATCACGCTTTTAATATATTTATCTTGATGATAGCAGGCGATTGCCTGCAAAACAACAGATTTTATCACATTTTGATAGTTTATAATTATTTTACTTTTAATGAGTCTCTGGTCATGTTAAGATAATCCCATCTAAAGATCTAATGATCATCTTGTAGCATTTCTGTTCATCGATTCTAAAGGAGAAAGTCTATGTATGACACATCTACCAACACATCCATGAGACACATCGAAAACACCCTGATAGCCACTGACCCCGGAAAGGAAAGGTATGATGCCACACTTAAGGAGCTCATGTCTGATCGCCAGTTCCTCTCACGCATCCTTAAACGATTCGTCCCCGAATATAAGGAGACATCCCTTTATGATCTTGAATTCCGCTTCATAGAATCTCAGAGCATACAAGTGGCATCGATACCAGTGGGGCGTAATCTTACCAATGCCATAAGTCCTACCATAGAGGGCCTGAATACGGAAGATAAGACATTAAACGAAGGCAATATCTATTATGATATAGTCTTTAAAGCACTGTACCCCAACGATCAAAGGGAAGTACATAGAGATGTATATCAATCTGGAGATGCAGCAAAGATATCATAACCGATATGAGGTAGAGCAGAGAGGCCTGTTCTATGCGGCAAGGAGATTTTTCATCCCAGCTAAGGACCATATCAGGGGATACAGATTATTCCATACTCAAGAAGGTCTATAGCATATGGCTGTGCATGGGAGAGGATGTGCCTGATAAGGTGTCCAACACGGCTACCTTGTACAATATCAGTAAAAATGATATCATAGGATATATAAATAAAGACCCTATCTACTATGATCTGATCGATGTGATAGTGATAAAGGTTAAATGGGAAAACAGAGGTCAGTGATCCGGTGATGGAGCTTTTGCGTACCATCGTGGATGGGCAGATGGGAGCTGAAGACAAGATAGAGAGACTTAAGGAGCTTGGCATAAGGGAAGACCGAAAGATAGAGGAGGAGGTAAGAAATATGGGATCATTTGCAGATGCTATAGAGAGAAGGGCCCTGGATAAAGGCTTTAATCGAGGATTAGATCAGGGATATGCAAAGGGTATAGACCAGGGCATAGCTCAAAGGCATAAACCCAAGGCATGGACAATGAAAAAGAGCGCACCACGAGACTTTTCAGGTTTCTGAAGGACAGTGGAAAGACTGAGGAGCTTGAGCAGGCCATGTTTGACTCCGATCAGAGGGAAAGACTTTACAGGCTCTACAACATAACCTGACACACCTGAAAACAATCAGGTGTTACAGGAAGCATTACCAACCAATGATGCATTAAAAGTACCCCAATTTATATCAGAGGGTGTCTGCCGCCTCGAAGAGGCAAAGGGCCCTTGATATAAAATGGGGCTTCCTGAAATGGGGCTTGACAAAATCCTGATCTCCTATTATCATCTTACACATCAGCGGAGCGATCATCGCTGAGTAGCACCTTATAACTACATATCATATCAAAATGGCGTTGAAAAGAAGAGTAAGCTGCATGAGTTCCTTACAGAGAGTTCCCCTTGGCTGAGAGGGAGCAGGCGCGAAGCAGCCGAAGATGGTCTTGAGCAGCACGGATGAACCGGAGACATTTTCCGGATAAGTCGTGACGGAGTCGCCCGTTACAGCGATAGGGTATAAAACGAAGGCCTTCGGGCTCAGGGAGTACCTGATGAGGCCCTTGTGTGCGAGCACAGGGTAAATATAGGTGGTACCACGGGATAAGTATACTTATGTCGTCCTATATATCTTTGCGGATATATAGGGCGATTTTTTATTTGTCCGGGTCCTGCCTGAGGCAGGTCTGCGGTAGCAAAGGCTCCCTTATCCGCCATACAGGAAAGGATCAGATCTATGATCGAGCTTAAACATGTAACAAAAACATTCAGTTCATCAGGCAGCAGCGTGCATGCCGTAAAGGGATGTCAGCTCGCATAGCTGATGGCGAGGTCTCTGGCATCATAGGATTTTCCGGAGCAGGAAAGTCCACCCTGGTAAGATGCATAAACCTGCTTGAGCGTCCGGAGAGCGGTGAGGTCCTCATAGATGGCACGGACCTTACAAAGCTTCCTGAAAAGGAGCTAAGAGAATTCCGCAAAAAGATCGGCATGATCTTCCAGCATTTCAATCTGATGCCCTCCAGGACGGTATATAACAACATAGGCTTTGCCCTGAGGCACAGCGGCCTCTCAAAAGGAGGAAAAGGACAAAAAGATACTTTCACTCCTTGAGCTGGTGGACCTGCAGGACAAGAAGGATGCCTATCCCCCCAGCTTTCCGGCGGGCAGAAGCAGAGAGTGGCCATAGCAAGGGCCCTGGCAAATGATCCAAGGATACCTTTGTGACGAGGCTACCTCAGCCCTGGATCCCCAGACCACCAAGTCCATCCTGAAGCTTCTGGAATCCGTCAACAAGAAGCTGGGCATAACCATGATCATCATCACCCATCAGATGGAGGTGGTCAAGGATATATGCGACAAGGTGGCAGTCATGGAGCATGGAAGCGTGGTGGAGGAAGGCGAGACCATAGAGGTCTTCTCCCATCCAAGGAAGCCCGTGACAAAGAGCTTTATAGAGACCGCGGGCAGCATAGGCAAGATATATGACCTCATCGCCGAGGACAGCCCCCCATAACCAGACTGGCCCGGGTCAGAAGATGTACCTGCTCACCTACTCCACGGATACCACCAGGGAGGCCATCATCTCCTATGTGTCCAGGACCTATGATGTGGACGCCAGCGTAAGCTTCGGTAATGTGGAGGTCCTGAAGGACAAGCCCTCGGCAAGCTGGTAGTCATATTCAGCGGTGAGGAGGAAAATATAGAAAAGGCGCTTAAGCATATGCAGGACGCCGGCATAGAAACGGAGGAGCTTAAGTGATGAACCTTATATATCAGATATTTCCCAACCTGGAAAAGCTCGGGCCTGAGCTTCTGGAATGCATCTGGGCCACGGTACAGATGGTGCTCATATCAGGCTTCATCTCATTTGTATTCGGCATCTTCTTCGGATCACTGCTGATCGTGACGAAGAAAGGCGGCATACTGGAATGTCTGCCGGTATATACGATCATAGACAAGGCCATAGACATATTGAGATCAGTGCCCTTCATCATCATGCTGTTCCTGCTGAGCCCCCTGACCCTGTATCATCATGGGTACCTCCCTTGGTATAGAGGGAGCTCTGGTGCCGCTGATATTCGGTACGGTACCCTTCTTCTCAAGGCAGGTGGAGACAGCCATAGCCGAGGTAGATCCGGGACTGGTGGAAAGCAAGCGAGGCCATGGGACTTTCTCTCCCATTGAGATCATTTTCTCAGTTTATCTCAGGAAAGTATACCCGGCATAGTGAGGGTATCAATGATCACTCTTATAAGCCTCATAAACCTCACCACCATGGCAGGCACCGTTGGAGCCGGAGGAGTAGGCGACTTCGCCATACGCTACGGTTATCAGCTACACATGTATGACATGATCTGGATATCCGTCATCATCACCCTGATCATGGTCACCATCATCCAGCTCATAGGCAACCTGATACTCAGGCGCACCATACATTGATAAATAAAAAGGAGATATAGATTATGAAAAAAACTGTTGGCAATCGCTACCCTTATCACCGCAGCTCTTTGCTCTTTCTGCCTGCGGAGCCTCTTCCTCAGCTGACACTACCGCAGCTGATACCTCTGCCGCAGGGACAGAGGCATCCGCAGCTGAAGGCGAGACTACAATAGTTACCGTAGGCGTAGTCGGAGCCTACAACGATCACTGGGATGTGGTCATGAGCCCTGGCTCCCGAAGGCATCCAGGTGGAGCTGGTGCATTTCTCTGATTATGGCACCCCCAACAGGGCTCTCAACGATGGAGAGATCGACCTCAACTCCTTCCAGCACAAGGCCTTCCTCAAAATGACGTTGAGACCGCGGGCTACCAGATCACGGACATAGCCGACACACTTATAGCTCCCCTGTCCATATACAATAATAAGGATAAGATACAGTCCGTCGATGAGATCAAGGACGGCGACATCATAGCCATCCCCAGTGACCGCACCAACGGCGGCAGGGCCCTCAAGCTCCTGGAGGCTGCAGGCCTTATAGTATGCGATCCCGAGACCGGCTCCATGCCCACCGTGGCAGACATCACCTCCTACAACAAGGAGATAGAGATCATAGAGGCTGAGTCAGCCACCCTTGCAAACCTTCTTCCCGACTGCGCCGCAGCCGTCATCAATGGAGGAAATGCCTTTACCGCAGGACTCAACCCTTCAGTGGACGCCATCTTCACCGAGGATGTAGACCCTGAGACCAATCCAAACGTGGCTGATCTCATAAATGTTATCGCAGCCCGTACCGCAGACAAGGACAATGATACCTACCAGAAGGTAGTCGAGGCCTTCCACACTGACGAGGTCAGGGGAAGCCATCCTCGAGTGCTACGATGGAGCATTCATCCTGCGTTCTGATAAACATTTGACTTGACATGACAAAGCTGCCGAAGCAGAATAGGATCATAGTTATATGATCGCCCTGCTTCGGCATTTTTTATGGAGGTTACACATGCTCAAGGATTACATACTTAAGGAAAAGGATTATATCATAGAAAAGACGCTGGCTCCATATGCATCCCGAGCTCAGCATGAAGGAATTTGAGACTGCAGCTCATAGAAAGGGAGCTCGACAGCTTTGGCATACCTCACGAGCGGGTGGGTGACACGGGGAGTCCATGCATGGATAGACGGAAAGGGCTCCGCTTCCGTGGTCCCTGCAGGAGGTCATCGCTGCATAGCCCTCCGCTCAGACATAGATGCCCTGCCCATGCAGGATCTCACGGAAAATGCCTATACCTCCACAGTTGACGGCGCATGCCACGCCTGCGGCCACGACGGACATACGGCCACCCCTGCTTGCCGCCGCCAAGGTGCTTAAAGAAAAGGAGGCTGAATTTTCAGGAAAGGTCAGGCTCTTCTTCCAGCAGGGAGAGGAGGTCTGCGGAGGAGGCCGCCTTTTGTAGAGGCTGGACTCATGGATGATGTGGACAGAGTCTACGGCGCCCATGTAAGCCCCTTATATCGATGTGGATGCATCTCCCTGACCCTGGCCCGGTCAATGCCTGCAGTGATCATTTCCGTATCATCGTCCATGGCCGGAGCTCCCATGCAGCCACTCCTGAGCTTGGCATAGATGCACTCTACATAGCCTCTCAGATAGTAGTCAGTCTCCAGACAGTAGTAGCCCGCAGCACCTCTCCTCTGGACACGGTAGTGGTCGGAGGCAAGCTGGAATCCGGCACCGCCTACAACATAGTAGCTGAAAAGGCTACTCTCGACGGTACCGTCAGAGCCTTTGATCCTGCCTCCCGGGAGCATACGGCTGAGCGTATAAGGGGAGATAGCACAGGGGACCGCTGCCATGTACGGAGCAGGGATCGAGTTTATATATGAAAGGCATGCAGATCCCCTGATCAATGACTCCGCGGTGGTAGACGAGGTCACTAAGGTCACGGAGCAGCTGATCCCTGCTGATCACATCATTCATGACATGAAGAAGTCCCTCAGTGCCGACGATTTTTGCCGCCTACCTCACCAAGGCCCCCGGCATGTACGGCTACGTGGGCACCCGAAACATCAAGAAGGATCCCGAGACCGGGACCCCTTATCACAACGGCCACTTCAACATAGACGAGGAAGCCCTGCTGCCTCCTGCAATGTCTATGTGGATTATGCGCTGGCGTATCTGAATGGCTGCCTTTCAGAGCAATAAATATAAGTCAGGGCCATATACCGAGGGCCCTTCGCATCTTCGATGCAGCAGACACCCATTGGTATGTGGCCTGGATACTTTCTTTGATATTAATTCGGTTCTGCTCGACTCGGTTTCATCCGAACAACTCCACAGCCTTCGTCGCCATGCGTTTTCCATAGGTCTCAAAGTTCTCGGAAAATCCTCGGAAAAGGCCGTTGACGCTGACAGGGCCCAGGTGGATGACCGGCTTTCCGAAGCTTCCGCCTCCGAGAGTACGCCAGCATACCGAGCACCAGCATATGATCCAGTATGGACTGTATGCCCAGCTCTCCGCCGCCGTGTACATAGTCTGCGGTAGCAAAGGCGCCGCCCAGCTTGCCCGCAAGCTCTCTCTTGAGAGGGTCATGATCAAACCAGTCCTTGACCTCCGTGGGTATGCTCGCCATATATATGGGGCAGCCCATGATCACGCAGCTGCTGCCTCATGGAGCCAGTCCTGTCAATGTCTGACAGGGCAAAGGTCCTGCCTCTACCCCGCTGACCTGCTCCATGCCTTTCCTTATATACTCTGCCATATCCCTGGTATGGCCTGACTTGAAGAAAAATAAAGTATCGCTGCCTTCATATCCTGTCTCTCCTTGTATATCGTACTTACTTTCCTTATATGTATCTAATCATCTTCCATGATGATGTCTGGCTGCCTTACATATTGGCAGCGAGCTGACAGCAGGCACATCCTCTACCACCTTTCCGTAGTGGACAAATGAAGCTTCATATCCCTGTCCAGGATGAAGGCAGCCGGAAGCTGCAGCTCCTCTCCCTCATACTCCCCATGTACGAAGCCCATGCCTCTGGCCTTGCCTATTTTTTCCCTTTTTGCCTCCGGGCCCAGCATGTCCTCCATGGAGGCTGCTGCCTTTATGTCAAGAAGCTTATAAAAGCTCCTGCTCCGGATCACAGGCTATCCTGAAGGGCAGGCTGTCCTTGTCGATCTGAGCCGCCAGCTTTTTCTGGATCAGACTGCAGCACCACAAGAAGCTGTCCATCCTTGCCTCTTATGCTGTCATAGCCCTCCTTGAAAAAGATGTATGTCATACTGGCAAAGGGTGCAGCCATAGTATCTCAGAAATACCACAGCAGTCCTTCCCGGCACTTCCTTTACCACTTCAGAAAGCCTGAGGCCCTTTTCAAAGGGAGTGTCGAAGCTGAAGTCCGGCATCTGATCTCCGGTCCTTAACATGGTCATATCTCTTCCTCCTATAAAAAATGCCGCCCCGCAGCCTGCCGAAGGAACGTTAAAAAGGGCAGTCTGCGGGACAGCTGGTCAGTAAACTGTATTTATTTAAGCGTTGAATACATACTTATCCATACGCCCAAAGGCTTCCTGTACTCTTGAAAGAGGCAGCGCCAGGTTGATACGCAGGTGGCAGGGGCCATGGAACATACGTCCGTCCTGGCATGCTACCCCACATCCCAACAGGCCTTCTACCCAGTCGATGTCCTTGCCGTGCTTTCGCACCACTTCAGCAGTCAACGAACAGCATGTAGGTACCCGGCCTTGCACACTCTACCCATCGAAAATGCTCCTTGATGTAGTTCATCGCATAATCGATGTTGCCAGTGATCACCCTCACAGAGCTCGTCGGTCCACTCTCATAGCCCTCAGGCTTATAAGTCCTGATAAGAGATACATGGAAAGCATGTTCATGCTGTTGTAGTGTGAAAGTGAGGGACCCTTGTCCACACGATCCTTGATCCACTTGTTGTAGATGATGTGATAGCTGCCTATAAGTCCTGCAAGGCTGAAGGTCTTGAGGGTGCATAGAATGCAGCCGTCCTCATCTTTGCGTCCTCTGATACGGACTGGGTGGGGATGTGCTTAGGCCTGTGGTGATGATGTCGGACCAGATCTCGTCTGATACTACATATACATCATACTTTTGTACAGCTCCATGGCCTTCTATCTATCTCCCACTTCTCCCATACTCTTCCTGGGGGTTGTGGAGGTGAGCAGAAGATGGCTGCGTGGATCTTCTGGGTCCTGAGCCTCCTCCATGTCCTCGAAGTCCATGCGCCATACAACCGTTCTCATCCTTCTTGAGATCGCCAGTACTATGTTGTAGCCGTTGTTGATAAGGCTGTTGGTGAAGCCGATATATGTGGGCTTGTGTACCAGTACCTTGTCTCCCCTTTGGAGCAGAATACGTTCAGCGCTGAGATGACTCCGCCAAGCACCCGTTCTCATAGCCGATGCTCCTTTGTCAGTCCCGTCACCCGTTCCTGGTCTCATGCCACTTGATGATGGCATCGAAGTATTCGTCTCTTGCTGAGAAGTATCCGAAGTGTGGCTTCTTGATACGCTCGATCATGGCATCGGTGATGGTGTGGAGCGTAGGATAGTTCATGTCTGCTACACACATGGGGATGGCATCGAAGCCCTCCTTGGGTGCTCCGGGGCCATACCGCCCTTGCCAAGTCCGTCAATAGCTATGGCGTCCTCTCCGGCACGCTGCATGATAGTTGTAAAATCGTATTTCATCAACTCTTCTCCTTTGTAAAGTAGAAAAAATATTACGCTGCTTAAGGCCTGAGCCTGAAGGCGGTGGTTCCGGCCAGATATATATCTGCCTCATAAAGCAATTAAAATCCTGCCATATAAAGTATACCATAATATAAGAAGGATATCACCGTAAATACCAGTACCAGCGGCACGGTTCTTTTTGACCAGGTCACCCAGGGACACGGAAAAGTCCTCGCACATATGGTCAGGCATATGTGCGTGGGTGAAAGCTGCATGGCTATATAGTTCATGCATCATCAGCACGAACATGGCAAGCCCAGTATGTCCTGGTGCTACTGATCCCATGGCCATGGACATGCACAGCACTATCATGGCCTGTGATCCCGCCACTATGGTACCCTATGAGGAAAAATATGAGTGCAAACAAAAAATGCAGGTATGGGCAGAGTGGAGAAAACTCCGGCAGGGGACTGTATGACCCCTGTGGCAGTCAGTATCTCCTTGAAGATCATGATCAGCCAGGTATTGAGTAAGTCTGTCTCAAAGGCCGACCTGAAAACGGTATCAGCTCTCCCACACTGAAGTGATTCACAAAAAATGTTTGATAATGCTTACAAATACGGCTGCCTCCACGGGAAGCTCCAGCAGGAGTATCAGGGCTATGGTCAATATGATCATCCATACGGATCTCATAAGCAGCCTTACATAGTAGCCCTTCGACTCCTCCGGATGATCTCCGGTCTCTCTGGGTATCCTCCTGAGATATACCAGCCATCCCAAAAAAACAAAGCAGCAATCATGGGCAGCATAGCCAATATAAAGGCCTGGTGCCGTAACTCTTCCGTTTGTGAAGGTCAATGCTATGAATATGGTGGTATAGGTCGGCAGGAAGCTCTCCGATATGTGCCTGAAGTAGGAGGTTATGGCCGCGGTCTCCTCTTTTTTAAGGAGTCTCCCACGCTCTCCTGACTATGGGCCCTGCAAGGTTCTCCTCGCTCTCAGGCACTGCCAGAGCGTCGAGGTCTGCTCTCAGAGCAAGCTTCTTTCCCTCACGTCCCGTATCCAGTATGGCCACTACCGAGAACTCGGTAGGACGATGGATATCCTCGAAGCCATATTCACGGAGCTTTCCTTCCACAAATGCACTGGTATCAACCTCAGTGTTGGAAAG
>VOFD01002646.1_pt1 | contig 25178 bp, 25 predicted proteins | sample 5384101 | NCBI WGS metagenome assembly VOFD01 (sample SAMN12384723, study PRJNA508395) | human gut metagenome | isolation source: healthy gut C | host: Homo sapiens
CGGATGACTGCATACATCAGACAATAATTCCGGTTCCAGCTCCCATAATTTCTGATAAGTACTTTTCATAAGAGGAGACGGTCCATGTACCGTATAAACCCGGTAAATCGTTGAAAAGCCAGTTCTAATACATTGTACAGAAAATACATCGGAGGATATCCTATATGAAAATATGCCCATGGCTGCTTTCTTTCTTTCTTTCTTTATATTACTGCTTATCAAAATACTTCGCCAGCAACATTGTATTATTTAAGTAAATGTATGGCATTGTCGGATCAACCACATTTGCCACATCCGGCTGAAGTGCTAACATTATTCATCGGTTTTTCATCTTTAAAAAATCTTCCATATAACGGTTTTAACAGAAACATATCATCATTAAAATAGACAAAATTTGTTAACTGGAATTCGATGGAAATTCATTCAATCGTATGTGAATTAAATGTAGGGAGAAATTTTGAGGGATAAAATCTTCATAACCAGACAATATTCAGTTTTCGATGTTTTGTATTCAGCCACATTGAGTGAATATGTCCCCATGTGACAAAATGAACCTTTTTCACCCATGGCGCATATTTCTCCACCCATGAAACCAGTATCGGAGATTATCCCAATCTGTACCGTTCTTTTCTATCATCCGCATTTACAGATATATCCATATCTTATTAGTGTCCCAGCCTTGAAGCCTTTTCTCTTCCATTCCAGGTCATTTCCATCTACCCAGTAATAACAAAATCTATATCCTGCGTGTTCTTATCTACTTTTCTCATGTATTATTCCCCACATACTTTGTGAGCATAAGTATACCATATCTGTTTAGCTTATTACAAATAAAAAGAAATGATATAATAGTCCTGCTTCTCCGTATGGATGAAAGTCATGTCTTGGCCACAAAGCATATCCCTTTCCAAGCTCCATCAAAAATTTCGCAATTAGAAAGAATACTTTTCAAGGTCACTCTGTAAAATCTGTATTCTGAGAAAAGCCTGGATTTTGAGAATGATGGTGACAACGCATGGTGACGTCTCGATAAGCGACCGCCACGAGCGCTGGATCTTCACCGGCGTGATCGTCATCGCGGCCAACAGCGGCGGCGCATGGTCTCCCATAGGCGACGTCACGACAATCATGCTCTGGATGCGCGGCAACGTCACGGCCGGAGCCCTGTCGGGTTATCTGCTGCTGCCGTGTCTTGTGTCGCTCATAATACCTACGGCGTTCGCCTCGCGTATGGTCAAGGGCCATGTGACGCATGTGGCAGATGCGGTGGCGGCGGATGCGCTCCCCGAGGGCGTCGGGCCGCGTTTCAGCCGCAGCGTGCTTATAGGCGGTATTCTGGGCCTGCTCTTCGTGCCGGTATTCAAGAGCCTTACGGGACTTCCTCCCTATATGGGTATGATGATCTCGCTCAGCGTGCTGTGGGTATGTACCGAGATCGTCTACGACCGCAAGCGGGGTATCGAGGAGTCGATCAAAAATCGTGTGGCAAGGTGGTGAAGCATATCGATATGCCGACCATACTCTTCTTCCTCGGTATACTGATGGCCGTGTCGGGTCTGCAGTATGCGGGTGTGCTTTCGGATGCGGCGCACTTTCTCGATACGCATGTCCACGAGGCCTTCTCGATAGCAACGGCCGTGGGTATCCTCTCGTCGGTTGTCGATAACGTGCCTCTGGTTGCGGCCTGCATGGGTATGTATCCCGTGGCCGACCCAGCAGCCATAGCCGCTGCAGCCGACCCGTCATACATGGCGGCCTTCGCTGCCGACGGCACATTCTGGCTTATGTTGGCATACTGCGTCGGCGTGGGCGGCAGCCTGCTTATAATTGGTTCGGCTGCGGGCGTCGTCGCAATGGGCCTCGAAAAGATCGACTTCGCATGGTATTTCCGCCGCATTACGCTGCTGGCTCTGCTCGGATATGTAGCGGGTGTGGTTGTAATCTTCGTCGAGCATATTCTGGTTGGCATAGGGTAGCGGCCCCTTCGTCACCATATAATTGAAGCGGCGGGCTCTGCATATTGCAGGCCCGCCGCTTCGCGGTAGTGTGTAGTGTGTGATCATAGTCCGAGCGCCCGGCACAGGGCTTCGGGCATGGGGATCTCGTCGCACGAGATGCCGCCGAAGGCATTGCGTCCCTGCTCCGTGATGGTGAAATACATGCGCCGCTTGTCCGCGGTGCCCATGCCCCGCTCGATGAGGCCCTTGCGTTCGGCCGCGGCTATCACCTTCGAGGCGTTCGAAGGGGTCAGCCCCAGCATCTCGCCCAGCTCTCCCGACGAGAGCCTTATTCCGTCCTTGAGGCTGCACAGCACCATCCCCTCGTTCAGACTAATGCCGTAACGGCGTTCGAAGTCGGCCTCGAAGCGTGTCACCGCCTGCCGTATGTCACGTATGGCGCATAGCTTGTCCATTGTCAGTATGTGTGTTTATAAAGTCGTTCGGTTGTGTGCCGCCTGTCTGCACCGGATAGACGATTCGTATGCCTGCGGTGTGTCGCGCGGCCGACATGCGGCTGCGGAAGGATGTCTTCCGAAGGGGCTTTGCCGCATCGTATTGTTTCGATGCGGCTTTCAAGCTCCGTTTGTGGCGTCAGTCTACTCTTTGCCCAGCAGTACCGAGTCGATGATCTTGCGGAAGTCGGCCTTGCCCATTGCGCCCTGCACCATCTGCGGCTGTCCCTGCACGGGGATGAATAGCAGCGAGGGTATCGAGCGTATGCCGAATGCCGCGGCGAGCTCCTGCTGTCGGTCGGTGTCGACCTTGTATATGACGATGCTGTCGCCATACTCCTCGGCCAGCTCCTCAAGTATCGGGGCCACCATCTTGCAGGGACGGCACCATGTGGCGTAGAAATCTACGATTGCGGGCTTCGTGCCCTCGTATTTCCATGTCGTGGGGTTCGACTCGTAGTCGAATACCTTCTCGATGAATTGCTGTTTGTCAAGTTCGATCGTTTTCATTGTCTTATTGTTTTTATCGGTTTTGTTCTGTGCGTTTGTCGTACATGCCGTCAGGGCGGCTGCAATGCTCATTGCGATCAAAAAGTCTTTTCATGGTCGTTGTCTTTGCGGGCTCAGCCCTCGGTTTGCATTTTTTATTATGTTCCTTTATTATTTCTCCTTTTTCCTCTTGTCCCCTTTGTCCCCTTTGTCCCCACTCATTGCCGCACTCGCGGCATTTCGGTCGTCGTAACCGGCTCCCGCAGTGTGACTGTTGGCTGGTATGCGTTGTGCGGCAAATACCGTTCCCCGGTAATTGTATGGCAAAGGTAAATATAAATTTCCAATGTAACAAATTTCCGTAGGAAAATATTTGAGATGTTTTTTCTCCTGCCGGCTGTCGGTTGCGGCGGATTTCACTTATGGGAGTGCGGCATGCGGATCAGGATGATATGTATTCTGCTGGATGTCATGATTATATATGGGTAGAGAGTGTCATACGTCCGTTCCTCGGCCGAAAAAAGGCCTTTTTGCCGGAGGCGGCTGCCGCTTTTGGATATCTTTTCATATATTTGCATGCGCTCTCGGAATGAATATTGGACGGGAGCGGGTGAAACATTAAAAGACGACAGTTATGAGACGAGTATTCGTATTTTCGGTAGTGGCCGTGATGGCTCTGCTTGCGGTCGGTTGCTGCGCCTGCCGTAAGGGCAAGAATGCAAAGCCTCTGGTAGGGACGCAGTGGCATCTGGTGCGGATGATGGAGCGTGACCTCCAGATTGCGCCCGAGGATTTCATCTTCACCTTCGATGCGGATGGACACTTCGGGGGCAAGGGTGCCTGCAACCGCATGATGGGCAGCTACACTACAACCGATAAGGGAGGCATTACCTTCGGTAATGTGGCATCGACGCGAATGATGTGTCCCAATGTGGATATGGAGGCGGAGTTGTCGAAGATCCTCGAGGATGCGACGCATTACGAGATCGACGGCGACATGCTGATGCTCCTGAGCAACGGAGAGATGCAGGCCGTGTTCCAAGCCGTCGAGGCCTCGGCCAAGAGTGATAAATAGTATTGTCGGCCCGCGGTCGGGTCGCACGTAAAAGAAATGGTCCATGCCGTAGGCGTGGACCATTTGTCGTTTACATACGTATGTAGTGTCAGTTGCGTCCGAAGAGCAGGTCGGTAACGTCGTTGAGGGTGACGTCCCCCACGATGTCGCATGCGAGGCGTGCATCGCCCTTGGCGATGAATATCAGAAACTCCTTGCCCGACTTTTTGTACGGTGCCGAGTATATGTAGACGGTCTCCTTGTCGACCGTCATGATCGAGATACGTTCGTAGGGCTTCTCTTCGGCGGCGCGGCGCAGGCGGTCGTAGAGGTCGATGTTGTGCGGCCCCGAGAACTTTATCTGACGTATGACATCTATGCGGTTTACGAGATTTCCCTCATCGTCCGCCTTGTCGGGAAGGATACTGCGCAGCATCTTGCCAGAGAACTCGGATGTACGCAGCGACTCGTCTTCCGTGGCGGCGTTGCGGTCGAAGCGCGTAAGCGCACGGTCGTAGACCTCCATGAACTGCGGCGTCTGGGCTGCGGCCGCCGTCGCCGCGGCGAGTAATATTACGATTGTTGCGATTGCCTTTCTCATTGTCGGGGCGATTTATATTCCTATGCCTATGGTCCACATCTGTGTGCGCGGGCCGCAGCCGCTCTTGAAGATCGATGTGGGAGTATAGTTGCAGTAGAGGCTTATGGTATGGAACGAGAGTCGCAGCGTGGCACCCGCCTGTATGAAGTTTACGGGGAAGTTGTGTTCTTTGTCCTTCGAGCCGCCCTTATACTTGATCTTGGTATGCGAGTTCATCACTATGTCGGCGAAACCTCCCGCCGATACCGAGAACTTGTCCCAACGTCCGAACGATATTTCGACGGGGATGTGTAGAGCCGCTACGGTGAACTTGCTCTTCTTGACCTGCAGATCGCCGCCTAAGGTCGAGGGTGTGATCATCGGCCCCTCGTCGGCAAGCGTCAGCGACTTGTCGAGACGGAAGTTGTTGGCGCGGATGCCTATTGCGGCCGAGATACCGAAATTGCGGCGGCGGTTGAAGGCCGAGAAGTTGAGTATGTTGACGGTCACCTGTGTCGATTTCCAGTTGTTCAGGTCGAGGAAGGGCCCGTAGTTCATGCCGTCGTAGATGCCGTAGTCGACGGGCGCGAGCATATTCCATCCGAGTTCGAATGTGGGTATCGTAGTCGAGATGTTGCGGCCTAAGGTGAATGACGACGACGAATACCGTACGGGCAGTCCTACCGCTACGGGCGACTTCTGCTCGTCGACCGATGTGAACTCTATGCCGTCGATACCCAGACGCATCGACTGTGCGGCGGCCTTGTCGATGCCGAAGATGAGGGCTGCCGTGAAGAGCAGCAGGGAGAGGATGAAGATCTTTTTCATTGCGGTGTTTGTTTTATCGTATTACATTCGTTTTTGTTACTCGATGTCGAGGATGTCGCGCAGGGGGGCGGTGCGGTCGCCGTCGTCGGTGCGCATGTCGGAGAACATACGCTCCGAGCAGTCGCGCGCCTCGGCCAGCGACGTGACGGGACGCCCGTTTACATATCCGTAGACGGTGGGTCGCGTCAGCGTTACGACCGCGACGACTACGGCTGCGGCCGCCGTTACCGTGGCTATGGCCATGTGCCACGGATTCGATGCTGAGTGATGCAGCCGCAGCGCGACCTTCTCGCCGCGGGTCTGCTCGGCAAGCGAGAGCATGGCGGCTGCGGCCCGCGCCTCGGGCGTCGTTCGGAATGCGTCGGCACCATCGTGTTGTTCTTCGCCTTGCGAGAGGATACGGCGCAGCGTCGCCTCCTCCTCAAGGGAGGTCTCACCGCGGAAATAGCGGTCGACGAGTCGTGACAGATGTTCAGAGTCCATGGTTCATGATCTTTAGCAGCTCCTCTTTTACTCGGTTGCGGGCGCGCGAGAGGGCCATGCGCACGCTCTGCTCTGTGGAGCCGGTCATTTCGGCTATCGTCTCTATGTCGAGACCTTCGATATCGCGCAGATGCATCACCTCGCTCTCGCGCGGCGGCAGCGTCTCGACAAGGTGTCGGGCCAGCGCGCAGGTCTCGCTCCGCTCGACGGTGTCGTATGTGCGCGTCTCGATCGAACGCTCGGCCGCGGTGATGTCGACCTTCTGGGCGGAGCGCCGCCGCGTGCGTATGCGGTCGATGCAGAGGTTGCGCATGCCCGTCATGACAAGAGAGCGGAAGCCCGTCACGCGGATGAAGATACGCCGCCGCCACAACCTCTCGTAGAGGTCCTGTACGGCATCCTCGGCGGCGTGGCGGTCCCGCAGCAGGGTTATGGCATAGCGATATGCCGAATCCTTGACTGCGACAAACTCGCGGTTCAGTTCTTCACTATTCATCTGTGACGGTTATCTTCTCCGTATGCCGCCCTTGTGGTGCGGTTCCGAATGTAATACGTTTATCGGGAACAAATATAACATCCGATATGTGATTTTCCCCTATTTTATTCGTTGTACCGCTCAAAGTCTGCGCGTTACGGCAAAAAAATATCCGCTGTCCCTATCGGGCGGCGGATATTCCGTCATCATTTTGCCGTTTTGCCGCATCCGGCCAATCGGCCGTTTCACTCCACTTCGCGGCGGTTGCGCAGGGCATGGGTTATGGTCAGCTCGTCGACATACTCCAGCTCGTCGCCGAAGCCTATGCCTCGGGCTATGGTCGTGACCTTCACCGAGGGATATTGCCGCAGACGGTTCATTATGTAGAAGAGTGTGGTCTCGCCCTCCACGGATGTCGAGATGGCGAGGATCACCTCCCGTATGCCGCCTTCGGCCACGCGGTCGATGAGTTTGTCTATCTGCAGGTCCGAGGGCCCGACACCCTGCATGGGCGATATGACTCCCCCGAGAACATAATACAGGCCGCGGTATTGGCGTGTGTTCTCGATCGACATGAGGTCTCCCACCTGCTCGACAACGCATATCGTGGAGCGGTCACGCTCCGGATCTTCGCATATCGGGCATATATCCGTGTCGGAGAGGTTGTTGCAAAATGTGCAGTGGCGTATGTCGTGGCGGAAGCGGGAGATGCTCTCGGCCATGCGGCCCACGGCCTCGGGATCCATCTTGAGCAGGTGCATCGTCAACCGCAGTGCCGTACGGCGGCCTATGCCCGGGAGCTTGGCAAACTCCGATACCGCCTCTTGCAGAAGTTTTGACATCCGGTTTGGGATCAGATACTGTTTGGTTTGTTAGAATCAATGCGTTGGCGCGGCGGCGGGTCAGATGCGCTCGATGCGGTCGGTCTCGACCCAGCCCTTGTTGCCGTCGGCTATGCGCACCTCAGCCCAGCCCCTCTACCGTGCTGCCTATGGTTACTACGGTTCCCTCGTGCAGTACGAAGAGGTCGGTTGCCGACTTGTCGGGCGAGCTCTTGACCGAAAGGGCCGAACTCATGACTACGGCCTCATTGCGGTCGACGAGCATGTTGCGTTCGCTCCATGCCATGAGTGTCGTGGCGAAGAAGAGCACCAGTGCTGCGGCCATGCCGTAGAAGCCGCTCTTGCGCATCGATATGCGCTGCGAGAGCAGATATACGAGTCCCAGAGCGAGTGTTGCGGCCAGCAGCACGAGCGAGATGACGGTCCACGCCGTGCAGCTCATTGTGCTGCGCAGCTTCTTGCCCCACGATACGAGGAAAAACTCCGGAATCTCCTCGATCTTGTCCTTTGTCGTGCGTTCGGCATATTCGAGGTTGTGGCGTATGTCCTCATCCCCCGGCGAGAGCCGCAGGGCGCGGTTGTAGTAGAGGATTGCACCTCCCGTCTGCCCGCTCTTGAACAGGGCGTTTGCCAGATTGTAGTACAGCGTGGCCGAATAGAGACCCTTGTCGACGATGGCGGTGTATATCTCCGCCGCGCGGGCGTAGTCACCGGCCGTGTAGGCGGCATTGCCCGCCTGCCACAAATCCTCGGTCGAGGCTGTCGCGGGATCTATCGCCGCGGCGGCAGTGCTGTCTGCAGCCTGTGTCTGTGCCGTCATAGCCGTGCTGTCGGCCTCTGCGGCAACAGCCTGTACGCTCTCCGTATCTTGTCCCTGTGCGGCCGTCTGCGCCTGCGGCGCCGCAAGTGCGGCTGTCGCAAACCCCGACATCATCATCACCATGACGGCCATGTATCGTATGATCTTCATGTCGTTGCGTTTTTATCGTTTTACAATCGACTCGATGTGCGATATGATACGCACACCCTCCGTATATACCTCGTTCATCTCCACCGACGTCGAGGGCGAGTATTGGGCCTCGTCGCAGCGGGTCATGATATCGGTGAATCGCTGGGCCTCCTCCGTGGTGACGCCGCGGCGCAGCAGCTCCTCGCGTATCGACTCCTTCGTCAGGTCGGCAACGGGGATGTTCAGCTTGTCGCTCATGTATCCCCAGAATGCGCGCAGCATCTCCTTGTAGAAGGCCTGACGGTCACCCGAGCTCATGAACCGTTCGGCGGCGCGGAAACGCTGTACGGCAACCTTGTTGGCGCGGCGGTTACGTACCAGAACGGTATTTTTGCTGTCGCGGATCATCTTGCGCAGCAGGAAGTAGAGCGCGACGAAGATGGCGATGATGAGTATCAGCAGCACGAAGTACGTACCGCTGAGCATGAGCGGGGCCGTGGACTTGCGCAGGGCGGGGCGTGTGAGCTTTATGAAGCGTATGTCGCTGCCCAGCTGTCGCACATCCTCCTTCGAGGTTGATGTGACGACCTGTGCTGGCTGGTTGCCGCCCGAGGCGTCGGGCGAGACCTCCATCTTCAGCGCCTCGGTCGAGAGGGTTACGTAGGCGTCCTTCTGCGGGCTGAAGAACGAGAACTCGACGGGCGGGATCTCGTATTCACCCTCGGCACGGGCGATGAAGGGGTACTCGTACTGACGGTATCCCGTCGTTCCCTGTGTCGTGGAGCGTATCGACTCGGTGTTGCGCACGCTGTATGCCTCGAACGACGAGGGCAGGGTGAGTGTCGGCGCCTGCAGGAATGTGAGGTTTCCCGTACCCGAGATCTTCACCGTATATGTCGCGGCCGAGTTGGCCTTGATCTGTGCTGGCGGCATCTCGGCCGAGATGGTAAACTCACCCACGGCACCCGAGAAGGATGCGGGGGCGCCGGCCGGAAGCTCGTTCACCTTGACGGTGATGGCTCCCGTCGTGAGCTTGCGCTTGACGTTGTACTCCTCGACGCCGCCTCCGAAGAAGGGGTCGAAGTTACGGGCGTTCTGTATGACGACACGGGCTACGGCCGTTATATCCGTAGGTTCGATGGTGAGCGAGCCGCTCTGCTGCGGATAGAGCAGATACTCCTTTATGATCTGCGAATCGTAGACCTTGCCGTCGAGCGTTTCGCGCTGGGGCTTGTAGTTGTCCACAGGCAGTTCCTGCGACCAGAATCCGTTGAACGACGGCAGCTTGACATCCTCGAAACCTACGATGCTGGCGCGTGTGTAGAGCGTGAGAGATGCGCGTATCGGCTCACCCATATAGACGTTCGTACGCGAGAGGTTCAGACGCAGCACGATATCATCCTTGGCCACCTTGTTCTGCACGGCATTTCCCTGTTCCGCGGCGCGTCCCTGCTGTTGCTGCTGGCTTGCACCGCCGCCGTCGACAACCTCTATGGGTGTTGCCTTGGTGGTGTAGCGTTTGCCGTCGACCTCGATTGAGGCGGGGCCTATGGTTATGTTGCCGGCGCTCTGCGCCACCACTACGTATGTGATGGTGCAGGTCTTCTTCTGTGACGATACGCCGTTTATGCTCTGGAACTCGAATCCGGTTGAGGTGGTCGGGCCGGCCAGAATATCCAGACCCTCGAATGATGGTGGTGTGAAGGATCCGTCGTCGGGCTTGTTGGTATCGAGGACGAACTCCACACGGAACATCTCGCCTGCAGTGACTATGAGCGGGGTGTTTATCTCGAAGGTGTGGGTATCGGCGGCGCGCACGGTGCCGAAGCATGACAGCGTCGTCAGCAGCAGAAGTATGTGTCTGAAAAAATCGTGTCATATCGTATCTAAAGGTCTTATATGGCAAAACGCTCGTGCGGGCGGTTTTATTTTCCGCCGTGAGTCAAAAATAACCTAAAAAGAAGTTCCGCATCCTTTTGGGGTGCGAAACTTCTGATCTTTTGGGTCGTTTAGTGCTTGAAATCGGCGAAGAAGTCGTTGCCCTTGTCGTCGACGATGATGAAGGCGGGGAAGTTCTCGACGTAGATCTTGCGCACGGCCTCCATTCCCAGCTCGGGGAAGTCGACAACCTCGACGCTCTTGATCGAGTTCTTGGCCAGCACGGCGGCGGGGCCGCCGATAGAGCCCAGATAGAAACCTCCGTTGGCCTTGCAGGCATCGGTGACGGCCTTTGAGCGGTTGCCCTTGGCCACCATCACCAGCGAGCCTCCGTGCTTCTGGAACAGGTCGACGTAGGGATCCATACGTCCGGCCGTGGTGGGTCCGAACGATCCCGAGGCCATGCCTTCGGGGGTCTTGGCCGGGCCGGCATAGTAGACGGGGTGCTTCTTGAAGTATTCGGGCATGGGCTTGCCTTCGTCGAGCATCTGCTTGATGCGGGCGTGGGCGATGTCGCGGGCCACGATGAGCGTACCCTTGAGGTTCAGACGCGTCTTGATGGGGTATTTGGTCAGGATGGCGCGCACCTTGTCCATACCCTCGTCGAGATCGATGTCCACGGCGGGAGACATGGCCGGAGCCTTGGCCGGCAGGAAGCGTGCGGGATTCTTCTCCAGCTTCTCGAGGAAGATACCTTCGGGCGTGATCTTGGCCTTGATGTTTCGGTCGGCCGAGCAGCTGACGCCGATGGCGACGGGGCAGCTTGCGGCGTGGCGCGGCGCGCGGATCACACGTACGTCATGTACGTAGTACTTGCCGCCGAACTGCGCACCCATACCCAGTTCGTGGCACATGTCGGTCACCTTCTTCTCCCACTCCAGATCGCGGAAGCAGCGGCCGCCCTCGTTGCCCGACGTGGGCAGGTGGTCGAGATATCCGGCCGAGGCCTTCTTCACGGTCGAGAGACACATCTCGGCCGACGTGCCGCCGATACATACCGCAAGGTGGTATGGCGGGCATGCTGAGGTTCCGAGGTCGGCGAGGTGCTCCTTGAAGAACTTGGTGAGCGACTCCTCGTTGAGCAGGGCCTTGGTCTGCTGGTAGAGGAATGTCTTGTTTGCCGAGCCGCCGCCCTTGGTGATGAAGAGGAACTCGTACTCCATGCCGGGCTTGCCGCCGTAGATGTCGATCTGTGCGGGGAGGTTGGTGCCCGAGTTCTTCTCGTCGATCATCGAGAAAGGTACTACCTGCGAGTAGCGCAGGTTGCGGTCCTTGTATGTCTCATATACGCCGCGGGCGATGCAGGCGGCATCGTCGGCACCCGTATATACATCCTCGCCCTTGTGGGCTATGCAGATGGCCGTACCCGTATCCTGACACGTGGGCAGCTGGCCTTCGGCCGCTACCGTCTGGTTGAGAAGCATGGTGTAGGCGACGAACTTGTCGTTGTCCGAGGCTTCGGGATCCTCGAGTATCGATGCGAGCTTAGCAAGGTGTGCCGGACGCAGGTAGAACGATACGTCGGCATAGGCCTCCTTCGAGAGCAGTTCCAAACCTTTGGGGTCTACTTTCAGTATTTTACGTCCGTCGCACTCGACGACCTTAACGTAATCCTTCGTCAGAAGGCGGTACTCGGTGGTATCCTTCTCGATGGGATAGGGTTCCTGATAGATGAAATCAGCCATAGCTTGAGTCTGTTTTATTCGGTTTATTGTTACGTTTGTCTTTACGGCATTATTCCGTTGCACATCAAAATCTTTGCAAAATTATAAAAAAAGTGCAATTATCCGCTTCGCCAATCTTTTTTTCGGCGCAGCCGCCGCGTCGGTCGGGCAAGCTCCGCGGCAAGGGGATGTGCCGTGTGCGGATTATGGCGGGCAATGTGATATGGTGTGGCGTACGGCATGTGATTTTGCGGGCGATTTTGTCGCGTCGGGATTTGGGCGGTTACGATGATATGCATATTTTTGTAAATGGATACAGTATGTTCGGTGCGTGTGCTGCGTATGCTGCGGCGTGCGTACGGATGTCGAAACTCAAAAACGGAATTGCTTATGGAATCATTGGGCAAAGGGCAACATACGCAACATGTTGCGAGATTATCTCTACGGCGAGATCGAGGATTACATCTCGTCGTGCCGCGGCATAGGCTGCACCGAGGGGTGGCGTTCGGAGGTGCGCGGCATAGCGCGGCGGGCATTGGAACTGCTCTTCACGCACGACGAGGCGGAGATCACCGAGGTCGAGCAGTCCGGCACCAGCCTCCGGTTTACATATATCCTGCGCGGCTACGGTATGGGCGAGGCGGCGAACGTCGAGTTCGAGCGCGACGGATACGATTATCTGCGCATACGTTTCTCGGTGCTGCGCGACGGCCGCGTCTCGACGATGGCGACCTATGAACGTCAGGACGGCGATGTGTCGCTCAGCTACCGTCGCCAGAACGGTGAGTTTGTATATGTAAGGGGGTGATACGCATACGGCAATCTCCGGCATATCTGTTGTATAGGCTGTATAAGTTGTGCTTATGGCACGATAGGAAAAAACGATGCCGCGATTTGATTTTTGTCGAACAACGCATCGTTTTATTGTTTATTTTTGCATCAAAGAAAAAACGATAAGCAAAACTTATAAAAAAATTAGAGCTATGTTGAGTAAGAAGATGCACGATGCGCTCAATGCGCAGATCAATGCCGAGATGTGGTCGGCCTATTTGTATCTTTCGATGTCGATGGATGCCGCCGACAAGGGTCTCAAGGGTGTGGCCAACTGGTTTGCCGTACAGTACAGGGAGGAGCAGGACCACGCACAGATACTGATAAACTACCTGCTTTCGCGCGGTGCGCGCGTGGAGCTGGCGCCCATAGCGGCTGTCACGACGTCGTGGGCCTCGCCTCTGGAGATGTTCGAGGATACGCTCTCGCACGAGAAGGAGGTTACGGCCATGATCAACGACCTGTGTGGCATTGCCGAGGCCGTCAGCGACCGCGCTTCGTCGAACATGCTGGTATGGTTTGTCGACGAGCAGGTCGAGGAGGAGCAGACCGCCGCGGATATTATCGGCGAGCTTAAGATGATCGGTGAGGACAAACTGGGCCTCTATATGATCGACAAGGAGCTGGGCGCCCGTACATACGAGGTTGCCGAGCCTCTGGCTTCAAAGGCCTAAAGGGTCGCGGCGAAACGTAACCGGATGAAAACTCCGCATTCCGAAAGGGATGCGGAGCTTTTTGTATTCTCAGTCGGCTGTTGTGCTGGCGCATGTCTTGATTGTCGCCGTGAAAGTTTCTCTTTCCGGGCGGCCGCCCTCATGTGGCTCTGTCTTCGTGCTGTCATTACGAGCGGAGCGGAGTAGCAATGTTAGAGCAGACAGGGTTAAAGCAGCCCGAGGTTGCATACGAAGATGTAGATAAGCAGCAGGGGTGATGTATCGCAGCGTAAAGCGCAGCAACGGGAATGCCCGGCCGCGAAGCTCGCCGTAATTTGTCATCTCGCCCCGCAGGAACGTCGGTTTCATGTACCAAGCGGCGAAGATGCAGGTGAACAGGCCGCCCAGCGGCATGAGTATGTTGGCTGTGGTGTAGTCGAATATCTCGAAGAAGGATATATCCTCAAGGTGCAACCACGATCCGATGTTGATGTCGAACGTGAAGGCGAGCGTCAGGGCGCAGAGCGCTACCGAGAGCGCCGAGGTCAGACGTGTGGCATTCTTGCGTGAGAGCTTGTGCTCTTCGGCGAAGTATGCCGTCAGCACCTCGTGGAACGATATCGTGGATGTAAGCGATGCGAGCGTCAGCAATATGAAGAACACGGCCGACCAGAGCGCCGCGAAGGGCATGCCCTTGAATATCTCGGGCAGGGTGACGAATATGAGCGAGGCCCCCTCCGTCGGTTCGAGCCCCGCACTGAAGACGGCGGGGAATATGACCAGACCTGCCAGCACGGCCACGAGCAGCGTCAGCAGCGATACGCTGAATGCGGTTGTGGTGAGGTTGTTGTCGCGTTTGAAGTAGGATGCGTATGTGACCATGCAGCCCATGCCTACCGAGAGCGAGAAGAATGCCTGCCCGATGGCCGTGAATATGGTCTGCGGGGCGAATGCCTCGCTGAAGTCGGGCTTGAGAAAGAACCAGTATCCCTCGGCGGCGTCGGGCATGAATGCCACGCGTATGGCCATGACGATGAGGATTATGAAGAGTGCGGGCATCATCACCTTGGCAGCCTTCTCGATGCCTTTCTCCACGCCGCGGATGATGATCATGTGCGTGAGCAGTATGAATATGACGGTATATATTGCCTGTCGCGGGGATGCTTGGAAGGCATCGAACTGTGCGGTGAAACTCTCGGTGGAGGTGTAGAGCGGGCCGAAGAGTGAGCTTACGAGATATTCGAGCGACCATCCGGCCACGATGTAGTAGTATCCCGATATGAAGAGTGCGGCCAGCGCACCGTTGTATCCGACCCATTTCCAGCGTTTCGACAGGGAGCGGAAAGCACCTACGGCATTGAGGTGAGTCTTTCGGCCCACGGCGAACTCGGCGAGCATGACGGGTATGCCCACCACGAATACGCAAAGCAGATATACCAGCAGGAATGCGGCGCCGCCGTGCTCGCCGGCCATGTATGGGAAGCGCCAGATGCTTCCCAAACCTATCGCGCTGCCCGCGGCGACGAGTATAGCGCTTATCTTGCCTCCGAAGGAGGCTCTCGATTCTTCGCTCATATATGTTGGGAGTGTGAAATTGCCGGTCCGCAAACCGACGGTCACAAATATAGCAAAAGTCGGGCGCAAAGTCTCACGCGCAGGGCGTAATTTTGTCCCGCGGTCTGCGATATTCATCATATATGCAGAAAATGGGGCATTTTTGCCTGCATGTCCGGCCTCTGATGGATAATCTTTTCATGAGTATTGCGTTGTTGCAGAGGTTGTGGCTATTATTTATATTGGTTGATGTTTCGATTGCGGGGCGTCTGCCGGCCATTCGTGCCGATTGTTCACATTGATCGTGTGTGTCGACTTTTTGTCCCCGATTTTTTTGTGAGGATTCTTTACATCGGATCTTTGCGCGGGGTGGGGCATGCGCCGATAATATTTTCCACGGGACGAGGTATAATATGCTGCCATAAAAATCTCCCCGCAATCAACGTTGCGGGGAGGGTGTATAGCGATACACGGCGGACGAGCCGCTGCGTGTGGTCACCTTATAGGATAGATATGTGTGCGGATAGGATAGATATGTGTGCGGGTCGGGTCTTAAATGGGACGGAGAGGGCTGTCCGCCGTTTTACCCTGTAATCTCTTCTCCATGCATTCAAAAGCGTTGTGCGGCTATCGTAACCTCCTTATCTGCGTCCAATGAATTGCATATGATCGTTTGTATCCAGATGTTTTTCGTCCAAAAGAATTTTCGTTTACCCGATTGCATCCATTGCCGCCCGAACGCTATGCGGAGCCCTCTCCTTGCCCGTGTCTCTATTTATCGGTTGCTTTATATGTTTGTTTGTCTGGTCAATCTCTTATCTTGTTTTTCATCTCTTGCCGTATGCCTATTTAGCCTTGCCTCTATTCCATACACATACCTATATGTCATACCCATGCCTCCATGTATATACTTTACGGAGTTTTTCATTCTTCCCGTGCCGAGCCGTCCACTGCTTTTGTATCAGCCCCTTTTGCCACATATTCCTTATCCGGCCCCTCGGTCGGGGAAAGGTATGGGGAGCGAAGAGAGGTACCGATCCTTTCCGATAAATCTACAACTTCTCTCTGTATGTTTCTACGTCCAAAACAGTACCTCAATCATCCTTCCATGTCATGAATTGCATTCTGTGGCACCATCTCTCCGCATCCCCATTATATAATTATTATGCTTGGTAGGGTCAACCCCGAATCTATTATATTCTTACCATCAAATCCTTTTCTCTCTCCTTGTTCTCTGTTCTCTCCTCGCTCTCTCCTCGTCTCCTCCTTGCTCTCTCCTCGTCTCCTCCTTGCTCTCTCCTCGCCCCTCTCCCTTCTTCTCTGACGTCCTCTTTCTATCCCTCTCATCCTCATCCACACCCTCATTCACACCCTCATTCACACCCTCTCGCCCTCGGTTTCCTCAGCAATTTTCCCTCTCTGCCCTCGGGCGGTAAGACGACGTTATTTGTCGGGGAGCTTGGCGGTGTATTGCCAACTGCGGAAGTTGTGTTCGTCGTCGACGGTGAGTTCGTGGGAGTTGAACCACTCGACGAAGGCGCGCCACTGCTCTTTGTTGTCGGCACACCATGCCGTGAAGGCTTCGGGGTCGCCCCCGCGCAGGATCCAACGGCTGTATGCCTCCATGTGTCCCGCCTGCTTGATCTGGCGCTGGCGGTCGAATAGCAGGTTGGGATATACGTATCCGTAGTCGTTCGGTTCGGAGAAGTATTCGTCGACGAAGATGTCGCGTATGCGGCAGAGCTCGTCGATCGAGAATGGCGGCAGCCCCACCTTGACTACGGCATTGCCCAGTGTAGGCTCATATACGGCCACGCCGTACGGGAAGCGCATCACCTTGAGGGTCTCGTCGTACCATATCGAGTTGTTTTCCGAGAAACTTATGTATATGAGATCCTGCCCGCTGTCGTTCTTCTCGTGCCAGATGTTCGAGTCGTATGCCTCGGCCAGCAGACGGCTCACCTCCATGTTCTGTTCGCCGTTGCACACCATATTCATATATATCTCGCCGTAGATCATCCCCCAGACCGACTCGGGCGAGCTGAGGTATATTCCGGCAGCACGCCAGTAGTTGTCGGGATACGAGGGGTCGAGCTCTATGCCGCGCTCGAAGTACATGAGGGCCTCGTCGTAGCGTTTGTCCTTGAATGCGAGGGCTCCGAGCTCCATGTGCAGGGCTCCCGAGTGGGGGAATGCCTTGAGTCCGCGGCGGTATATCTTCTCGGCCTTGCGGTCGTTTCCGCGGTCGGCGTAGCTGTTTCCCCATACCTGATAGAGCCGGTCGTCGACCGACATGTCGCGTGAGAGGCGGCTGAAGATACGTCCGGCACGGGTATAATCCTCCTGAAGGTAGTAGGCGTATCCCAACTCATAGTTGGTGAGGTAGCTCTGCGAATACGACGAGAGGGCTCTGCCGAATACCTCCATGCTCTTTGCCACCTCGATGTTGTCCATCATCTCGGAGGCGTCGTAAATCCTGTTGACCTCGGTCTGCGCGAGTGCCGGCACCGTCCACAGGAGAAAAACTGCTGTAAGTAGTCGAACGGTTTTCATAGGCCTGCTGCTTTTATTATCGCATAACAAATATAATAAAAAAAACAACAAGAACCTATTTTAATGTAATATTTTTGATTAAATATATCGCGCGAAGCGTTTTTTTCTCTATTTGCGCCCGAGTTCCGCCAAAAATGCCTCTATCTCCTCCATCTGCGTGGCACAGCTGGTGGCCAGACGTACGATCTGCGTGCCGTCGGCGAGTTTCTCCCACGGGCTGAATGTGGCAACGGCGGAGAGAGTCTGGAGGCTCTGGGGGGCGAGCCGCAGGAATATCTGGTTGGTGATGGGTTGGAATGCCGTGCGGAAACCCGCTGCCGCGAGGCCGTCGGCCAGACGTGCGGCCGTGTCGATGGCCTCGCGTGCGATGTCGAGATATAGCCCGCCGGTGAAGAGCGTGTCGAACTGTACGCCGAGAACCCAACCCTTGGCCAGCAGGGCGCCCTGCTGCTTGATGGTGGTGAAGAGGTGGGGTATGAGGCCCGCGCGGGGTATGACGACGGCCTCGCCCAGCAGGGCGCCGCACTTGGTGCCGCCGATATAGAATATGTCGCACAGGCGTGCTACGTCGCGCAGGGTCATGTCGCACGCCGGTGCTGCGAGAGCATATCCCAGACGCGCACCGTCCATGTAGAGCGGTATCGAGCGGCTGCGGCATACGCGGCTCAGCGCCTCCAGCTCGTCGAGCGTGTAGAGGGTTCCGTACTCCGTCGGTTGCGATATGTATACCATGCCGGGCCATACCATGTGGTCGCGGTTGCCGTCGGCGCGAAAGTCGTCGATATATCGTGCGACGGTCTCGGCGCAGAGTTTGCCGTCGGTGTGGGGCAGGGGAAGGACCTTGTGTCCCGTAGCCTCGACGGCGCCCGCCTCGTGGATATTTATATGTCCCGTATCGGCCGCCACCGCACCCTCAAAGGGGCGCAGCAGAGCCTTGATCATGGTGGCGTTGGTCTGGGTGCCGCCCGTAAGCAGATGAACCTCGGCCCCGGGCGCACCGCACGCTTCGCGTATGCGGGCCCGCGCCGAGTCACATATAGAGTCACAGCCGTAGCCGTCGTGTTTGTCGAAATTGATGGCGGTCAGGCGCTCCAGTATCGCGGGATGCGCACCCTCCATGTAGTCACTGTCGAAATGGTACATCTTTCGTAAATCTTTTATTGTATATATACCTTGTCGTTACCTTGTATGCGGTATGTTATGCCGTCGGCCGCGCGAGTCCTACCTGCCGCTCATGGGCCGCATGTCGGATCCCTCCGATGGAGGTACCGAATCCTCCGCCACGGCCCATGTGAGGCAGGGGCGGTTGCCCATCGTGAGCTCCAGTGTGCCGCCCGCCATCAGATCCTCGTGCGAGAAGTAACTCTTGTCGTAGGGTTTGCCGTTCAGGCGCGCCGACTGTATGTACTTGTTGTCGGCCGAGTTGTTTCGGGCGATGAGGGTGAAGGTCTTGCCGTTGTCGAGGTGTATGGTGACGCGGTCGAATATCGGGCTGCCGATGACGTAGTAGGGCATGCCTGCCGTCACGGGATAGAATCCCATGGCCGAGAAGACGTAGAAGGCCGACATTCCGCCGCCGTCCTCGTCGCCGCAGATGCCCATCAGGTCGTTGCGGAACCAACTCTCCATAAGCATGCGGATACGTTTCTGCGTCTGCCACGGGCGGCGGGCATAATTGTAGAGGTAGGGTATGTGGAAGCTCGGCTCGTTGCCCATGACATATTGTCCGACATTGCCCGACGAGTCGGGCAGCTTCGAGTAGTATTGCCATTTGGATGTGTGCAGCCCCTCGGCAAAGAGACGGTCGAGCTTGTCGGCAAATGGCTTCTCCCCGCCGAAGAGGGCGATGAGGTCGGCGATGTTGTGGTGTACGTCCCAGATGTATGTCCACGCATTGTTCTCGTCATAGTAGTCGCGTGCGCCCAGACCGCCGGAGAAGATGTAGTCGAATGGCTCGATGAACTCGCCGGCGGCATCCTTCGGATGGAAGAATCCCGTCTGGCGGTTGAAGAGGTTGCGGTAGTTGAAGCTGCGGCCGAGATGGAAGTCATATTCGTCGCTGCGACCGAGGTGCTGTGCCAGACGCGAGATGCACCAGTCGTCGTACGATGCGGCCAGCGTCACGGCCACGGCCTGACGGCGTTCGCCTCCCGTGACGGCGGCGACGCTCTCCTGCTCGCCCGGGTGCAGGGCGGGGAACCAGCCGTTGGCGTGGTAGAAGTCGTCGAGTTCGGTCTTGGGGGCGCGCACCCACGGTATCATCGTCTCGTTGAGAACCGTATGGCGGATACCCTCATAGGCGCGCTCCACATCGAAGTCGAGCCCCTTGCAGAGGGCGTCGGCAAAGACGGCGGCCGAGTGGTTGCCGTTCATGCAGTGGGCGTCGCCGAAGACACAGGGGAATGTGGGCATCCATCCCGACTGCTCGTACATGCGTATGTAGGATGCGATCTTCTGCTGCTCGGCCTCCGGGTCGAGGATCGTCTGCAGCGGATGCAGGGCGTGGTACGTATCCCACACCCAGTCGTCGGTCCAGAAGGGCGTCCCCTCGTCGTCATGCACCTTGCCGTCGAAGGCGCTGAAGTAACGTCCGTCCTCCGATATGCATACCATACGTTCATGGCAGCGGTAGAGGGCCGTATAGAACGTTATCTGCTGGTCCTCGGTGCCGCCCTCGACATCGATGCGCCCCAAGACGTTGTTCCATGCCGTGCGGGCGTCGCGCTCCATGGCGTCCATATCCCAAGAGCCGATCTGCTCGCGCAGGTTGCGCTCCGCCTGCTCGACGTCGATGTACGATATGCCGTAGCGGGCCTTGACGCACTGCGTGCTCTCGGTAAAGCGGGCGCTGTTGACATCGGCCGCAGACGCGGCGAAGGCCTCGGGCGCAGAGTCGAACTCCAGATAGAAGTATTGTTTTATGCCGCGGTAGTTGTCATATCCCCACATGGCGTTGCCCTCGCCGTGGATCTCGCCGCCGGAGGATGCGATCTGTATGTACCGGCCTCCCGGCTGCTCGAACGTGCATGAGAAGATCGCGGCCTTGGCCGCAGGCACGAAGTCGGTGACGATGCCGTAGTCGTCAAGATAGACCGTATAGCGTGCGGGCGTGGAGTGCTCCTGATCGTAGCGGTAGCTCATGTTGCGCGTCAGGCCCTCGGCCGCGCCGCAGTAGGGCATCATCATCAGCACGCTGCCGTTGCGGTGCGAGGGGACGTTGAGCGGCAGGCCCCCCATGCGGTCCGTGGTGAACTCGTTGTGGTCGGGGATCATGCGCAGCATCGAGTTGGGCAGGTGCGTCGTCGGATAGGTCGGCACGAGCAGGTGGCTTATGTTGCCGATGCGGGTATTTACATAGTCGACCTTTTCACGGTCGGGACCGCACGCTGCGGCGAGCAGCGTCAGCGAAGCGACAGCCGTTACAATAATACGGCCGCCGACGGTTGAGGCTTTTGTTTCGTTCATGTCAGGTAGGGAGTGTAGTGAAAAAGCGGCGGCGCATGTGGCGCCACCGCTTACAAAATTAACACTTTTTCGTCGATCCGTACCCTTTTGCGGCGGGTTTTTCGCCCGTAAGGCGTGCGATATGCCATGACACTACCGTATCTCGACGTTGATGACGGGCTGGCTCTTCTGCTCGTCGAGCGGCTCGCTGCGGTAGGTTATAGTGTCGAAGTCTATCTGTGCAAGGTCGATACAGCGTATGGCGCTGTTGTACATGGTGCGGTAATAGATCTTGCGGGCGGCGATGTCGGTGGCCGAGGTCCATTGTGTGGCGCTTGGTATGTCGGCGGGGATCTTGTCTGCGGCGAACTCCGTACCTATCGGTATGTCGAAGTTGCTGAGTATCTGGAAACCCTGCATGACGGCCTCGAGGGTTGTGTTTCGCGGCGGCGCCGTCACCTGATAGAATGCCGCGCGCACGAACCGCGACGGGGGCGTTACGTCGCCCGGGATGCCGAGCATGCCGCTGCCGGCGCCGAAGGGTGCCAGACGTACCGCGCCGAACTCCTTGTCGGGGGCGGCGCCGGCGTAGAGGTTGACGTAGTTGTTGAGGTTGGTCATCTGCCACTCGTATCCCGGGGAGTTTGTCAGCACGCCCAGACGGCTGTCGAAGAACTGCATGTGTCCGTCGACTATCTCGAGCACCACCTGCCGTCCCGTGGCATCGGTTATGCGCCAGTGTACGGTCGAGGCGCGGGGGTCGAGCCCTACGACGTGGATGCCGCGCAGGGCCCGCATGACCTCGTCGACGGTGGCATATCCGCCGAGCATCCACGCCACGAGCTGCAGGTCGGCCACCGACGAGGATGCCAGCGCGGGGTCGTACTCCTCATATCGCCCGTAGTCGGGGAAGTAGAAGAGTCCGGCCGAGAGTCCCGCCTCGTTTATGCCCTCGGCGACGAACTGCTCCATCTCGACGGCGAGTCCCACATATCCGTACCGAGATGGCATGAGCATGCCCTTCTTCTGGTCGGGGAGCATCGAGTGCTGGCGGTATCCGCGCGGCACCACGACGTAACGGCTGTTGAGGTCGCTGCCGCCCCACTCGATGGTGCGGGCCACGACCGTGCCGCGGTCGGGCACGCGGAGCGTGATGCCCGTGCAGGCGTCGGTCTGCAGGGCGGCGGCAAGAAGGGCCGCAAGCGTGAGGATGATGATCTTTTTCATAGTGTCGGTTTTATATAGTCTGTTTTTTGTCCGTGTGTCCTGATCTTTGTCCGAGTGTCGGTCTCGGCGCGGCAACTGCATGAATACAATTCGAATATACGTAAAAAATCCCATACGCAGCGGTTTATGCGTATTTTTGCTGCAAAGAGGCCGTGCCTATCTGTGAAATGTATGGCAAAAACGCGCCGCCGACCGTATCTGCGACGTGAATATGATTGCATGAAAGTGCCGTGGGGATATTTTTCCGAGAGGATGCGCCGCCGGCTGGAAAGCCAAAAAGTCGTTGTGCGGCAATAAAAAAACATCCGCAATGATGTTGCGGATGTTCGGGTTTCGAGAGCCGAATCCGAGACTTGAACTCGGGACCCCTTCATTACGAGTGAAGTGCTCTACCACTGAGCTAATTCGGCTTTCAACTGAAAATCAATAGATTACAGTCTTTCAAAAGATGGAAATCCGTGCGGTGTCCAACAAAGTGTCCAACAATCGCTGTCTGCAATTACTTGCTGGTTAATGATAAGTGGTTTATTTATAGGTGATTGTATGTATTGTAGTTATATAGGGACAAACTTTCGCAAAGGGGTATATTTGAGACCCCTTTGCAAAGTCTGTCCTCGGAACCTATTAGATGCTTTTGTATTTATGCAAACTGTTCCAAATATTTCTCATTGAAGCCAGCCAACGGAAATTTGAATACACTCGGTTTGCCTTCTTTTGTCGTATAATCGAATACAATCATATCGCTGTCTATATGTGCCTGAAACATATTCAGGGTTTCAGTAGTTTCCGTAAAGGTAACAATGTTGGGGAACGCTATTGCTGAAATTTTGATTGCTGGATTTAGTAGAAAAGACATGCCTGCAAATCCTTGTCCTCGTTTCTGAAAAGTCATAGATACTTGTTGTGCTGGGTCTATATCCAAAGCAAACATGTATCAAAAACTCCACGGGTGTAGGATTATCTTTTTACGGGCAACAATGAGAGTCATTACACAATTATCATCATAACTTACGGATTTGGCGACATAGGCTAATTTCATGCCCTCTTTTGTATCCGTGCCTGTTTTTCATTCTATTCTTGGTGTTTTTCTTTTCATTTCAGCTAAAATTTATAGGGTGATTAAATCTTTGATTATGATGTAAATATAGTTAAAATTTATGAGATTTGCAAATAATATAAAAGGACAAACTTGAGTAGAACGGTATAATATAGACCGTCTGCACAAGTCTGTCCTCTATCAATAAGTGCTACTTAAAAATCATATCCGACGATTTGATTGGCATATGTTGTCCAGCCATCTGCAGCTTTATATTCCTCAACAGATTCGCGAGGAACATAAAAAACAGCATTAGATGCTATAGAATTAAATACTGTATTTCCATCCAATGTGGGAGGGGTAGTCGGCGTACAATATATTTCTGTAAGTTTATTACAATTTGAAAAAGCGCTACTTCCAATAGATGTAACATTTTGGGGAATTATAATTTGCGTTAAGTTGCTGCATCCAGAGAATGTAGAGACTCCAATTTTTGTTATATTATTGCTAATGATAACTGTAGTTAGATTTGTACAACCTTGAATGCGGAATTTCCTAACACTATAACATTATTAGGAATGGTAATATTTTCTAATCTACTGCAATTAAGAAATGCGCTAGACCCAATCCAAGTAACATCTGTAGGGATTATAATATCAACTAAAGAATTGCATCCGCTAAATGCACTTTCTTCAATCCAAATAACATTTTGAGGAATTGTAATGGTGGTGAGATTTTTGCATTGTTTGAATGTCTCTACCCCAATTTCATCTATACTTGTAAATATTGTAATTCATCAAAATATTGAATAGTTGTTCCTCTGAAGAATTTACGAATGCTTGTTACTTTTGTGGCTTCTCCATGTGACAGTTCTCCATCTTTATTTGTATCCCAATTTTTTATGCAGATAGCCTTGACGCTTTCGTCTTTGAACTGGATAATAGTTGTATCTTCTTCTGCTTGGTCTGATTTAGCAATTGTGATGATTGTTCCATCAGTCAATTCAAAATAAACATTCTTATCATCTTGCGTGACAGCCTTGAATATTGAATCTCCATCTTTACCATCCTCACCTGTAGCTTTTGTGAGCTGTTCCCAAGTCTCACCGTTGTTGTAGGAAATGTACCAATAATCATTTTCGATTTTGAATTGGGGCGTGATTCCATCTTTACCATTTGTACCGTCTGCACCATCGTTTCCATCTTCTCCATCCGAACCATCTTTACCGTCAGACCCATAAGCCTTGATCTTATTGCCGTGCTAGTCTGTCAGCCATTCACCATTGAGCGTCCAATAATAAACGCCATCCGAGTCTTGTTTTACTCGATGGTGGGTGTTACAGCATCTGTTCCATCCTCGCCATCTACTCCGTCTTTGCCATCTGTACCGTTATAGATTGTAATAGAATTGCTTTTTGCAAAGGTTATCGTATAACCAATAATTTCACCATCATTAGTTATCGGAGTAACCCCCGTTATATAATCGTTACTCTGCAATGCTGTTACGAGGGTCTGCAACGATGAAATATTGGTGTTCATCTGTTTGCAAAATTCTTCCAGTTTAGCGACTCTGTCTTCTAAACCATGTACACTGTTCCACAAATCATCATCATTGTACTTGCACGATGACAATACAATCACACACATAAGCGTGATAAGAGATAGTAGCTTCTTCATAATTAGCAAAATATACGTGTTTAAATCATTCCCATGCAGAAAGCTCTATGATAGAATCTTTGTCAAGATTTGAATCCTCTGTAAACGGCTGTAATGAATTGCTTAAATTATATAGTAAACATCTATTTTCACCTTTGAACAAATATCGATCGTTGGGACAACGAAATGGAGATAATTTAAAATCGACAGGTAAAATTTTTATTATAGATGCTTTTTTTTGTTGCTCATTCTCAAAGACTGCATAAGAAATTCTTTTTAGAGAAGTTTGCTTACCCGTTTCCAAATCTTCAAGTAGATAAGTTCTTTCTTTGGGGGATAACTCATCCAATACGTAATAATATCCCATAGCGTAATAAATTTGTACCGTACCAACTCCTAATGCGGTGGGTTATGGGTAAAAAAGAAAGTGTGGAACTGCAATATATGATATTAGGGGAGTCGGATACAGCC
>VOFD01002447.1_pt1 | contig 25051 bp, 44 predicted proteins | sample 5384101 | NCBI WGS metagenome assembly VOFD01 (sample SAMN12384723, study PRJNA508395) | human gut metagenome | isolation source: healthy gut C | host: Homo sapiens
ATGGTTAACGGAATCAACTCTTCTTATGTCCCTTACAGCGGATATCCCGCAAATGCAACCGGGGCAACACAGGTAACAAAAAGATATAGCAAGTTATTGCTATGATACACAGCGTCCTAAAATAGCAGAGACATACGGATATCTTACATCTAATGAAAAGCCTGATTACACATGGCCTGTAATCGGTACGGTCGTTTCTGCATTATCTCTTATAGCAGTAAGATTTATACGTCGCGGCTGATGCTTTGTCTAAACAGCTTTGCAGTATTTTGCCAAAAACAAGAAAAGATTCATTACTTCCGGAATTTTTTTCTTTGCTGTTTTCTGCAAGAATTTCTGTAAGTCCCTGATTTAGCCCCAGCTGGCATGCAGGACAGGTTGTAAGTATAAAATCGACTTTGGCATCCAGATAGGACTGTGCTTTTTGTTTGGAAATTTTTCTGAGATTTCCTGATTTTGCAGTGCAAATTTTCCCGAAAATCCGCAAAGCACTTATCAAAGTCTTTTGCCTCAATATATTCAATTCCTTTTATATTTTTTACTATATCAATAAAATCATATGTGTCGTGGCAGGGTTTATGAACTGCAACTTTATATTTTTTATTTGATGTAAAATTAAAATCTTTGAGTAAATCTGAAACCATAATGGTTTTTTTCTGTTTTTTTTTTTGCTGTTTCTTTATTGCTGAATAATTTATAGTTTTTTAATACTTCATTGCAAGAAGCACAGTCTGTTAATACAAAATCAAAGTCGTCCTTCAGTATTTCGAGGTTTTTATTTAACAATTTATTAAATGCATCAATATTTCCGTCATTTAAATAACTAACACCGCAAACATTCAAAAATTTTTTTTGATTAGTTCTATGTTTGAACCTGCCAGAATTGTTTTTACCGCTTCTTCTGTTTCTTTGTTTATATATTTATTAAAACATCCTTCAAAATACACAGCTTTTTGCGTTTTATGGTTTGATTTTGCAAGTTTGTTTTTGTATCTGCTGTGTGCAAGTGAGTTTAACAGTAAAATCCGTTTCCCCGGTATTCCTGTTTTGCATATAATCTTTTCAAAATATTTCAAAATTCTTGGCAATCCAAGAAATCTGTATATAGAAAAAAATATTTTGCCTGATTGCAATGCTACTTTAAATAAAGCATAGGAATTTATAATTTTTTCCCAAACAGATATCTTATTTTTTTTGTAATATTCGGATTTTGCAGCTATAAATATTTTTTTACATCTATTTTGCTCGGGCAGAATTCTTTGCATGCATTACATCCGGTACAAAGATCAAGATATTTTTTTACTGTTTTAGTGAGATTCAGCTCTTTTTTTTATTATTCCGTTAAGGATGTTAAATTTACCTCTTGAAACTGCACATTCATTTTGTGTTGCTTTAAATACCGGACAAACAGACTGGCACAATCCGCAGCGCATGAACATTTATATATATCTTCTTCATCTTTCAAGTTTTTCATATTATTAATTATATTCACAAAGAATAATTTAGTGATAGAATTTTCATTATTAGGGATCTAGAGAAAATTAATATGAGAACAGCGGTTGCTCAAAATCAAAAGATAGAAATAAAAGATGTTCCTTGTCCGGAGCTAAAGGATTTTAATAATAAAGGAGCTATTGTAAAAGTTCTTGGTGCGGATTATGCGGTTCTGATATTGTAAAATTTTTTGCATGACGGAAATGAAAAGGTGCTCGGTCATGAAGTTGTGGGTGAAATTGTCGACATTAAACCTAAATTTATGTCGAAGTTTAAAGTCGGAGATAAAGTTGTTCTCGGACATCATGTTCCCTGCATGAAATGTGATTATTGTCTGAATAAAAAAATTATTCCATGTGCAGACAGTTCAAAGAAACAAATATTATACCGGGCGGCTTTTTCAGAATATATATATGTTTCTCCATTACATTTAAAAAATACTGTTTTTAAGGTTCCGAAAATTTAGATGATATGGAAATATCTTTTATGGAACCTCTGGCATGTTGCATAAGAGCTGTTGAAAGAGCGGAAGTAAAACAAGGTTCGACATCTCTTGTTATAGGTTTGGGCTCCATAGGGCTTTTAATGGGTCAGGCTGTTAAAGCTTTTCACGGTGATGTAATAGGTTGTGACTTAATAGAAGAAAGAGTTGCTCTTGCCGGCAATTTGAATTTTGATGCTTCAATTAAGTTTGAGGATAACGACACAACTTCTGAAAAAGATAAAAGAAATGACCTGCGGTCTGGGTGTTGATATTGTATTTATGACATCAGGCTCTGACAAGGCTATAGATTTTGCACTGAAATCAGTGAGAGATGGCGGGACTATTCTTGTATTCTCCTCTGTTCCTAATGATACTGCGGGGTATACTAATAACGATATTTATTACAGAGAATTAAAAATTCTTGGCAGTTATTCGCCATCTCCTATGGATTTGGCGCTTGCTCATAAATTATTGACAAGAAAAAAAGGTTGTTGTTAAGTATTTTTCAACTTTATATACATTGGATAATCTTGGAGAAGCTATTCAGGATACTATAGAGAATAAAACATTAAAGGCTTATATAAAAATAAGTGAATAAAGCTTTTAATAGTTGAAAAAAATCAGGTTTGGGTTTACGGTGAATAAATAAAATATGAAAATGAAAGCTATAAGATATTATGCCCCTCAGGACATAAGATATGAAGAAGTAGATATAAAAGAACCGGACAAAGGAGAGGTCCTTGTAAAAAATTGAGGCTGCTCTTACCTGCGGTACGGATATAAAGACATTCAGACGCGGTCATCCGGTGTTAATAAAAAAAACGCCTTCGGGTTTCGGACATGAATTTGCAGGGATTATTGAAAAAGTCGGCAGTGATGTTGTCGGATTTAAACCGGGCGACAGAGTTGTTGCGGCTAATTCCGCACCTTGCGGAAAATGTTTTTACTGCTTGAGAAAACAATATAATCTTTTGTGAAACCTTGATTTATTAAACGGTGCATATGCAGAATACATAACGGTTCCTGCACGAATTGTAGAAAAAAATCTTTTAAAAATACCTACGGGGCTGAGTTTTGAAAAAGCAGCATTTACTGAACCTCTGGCAAATGTAGTGCATGGTGTGGAACGAACTAATATTCAACCGGGAGATACAGTAGGAGTTGTTGGTATAGGCCCTATAGGTTTAATGTTTGCAAGACTGGCAAAACTTAAGGGAGCAAAAGTCATTCTTTGCCGGCAGAAATCCTTTGAAGCTCAAGCTTGCTGATGAATTTGCTCATGCTGATGAAATTATTGATCTTAAAAAATATCAGCATCCTGAAAAAATATTTAAATCTTTTACTGAAGGCGGACGCGGCTTGGATGTGGCTGTTGAGTGTGTCGGGCTGCCTGAGGTCTGGGAAAAGATGTTTTCTCTTGTCAGAAGAGGGGGCAAGGTACACCTCTTTGGCGGCTGTAAATCCGGTACGAGTGTAAATATTGATACAAAACTTTTGCATTACGATGAAGTTCAGATTATAAGTGTTTTTCACCATACGCCCCAGTATTTCAGGCAGGCTCTTGATTTAATAGCTGACGGGCATGTGGATGTTACAAAACTTATTACAAAAAAATATCCTTTTATCGCAGGCAAAAGAAGCAATTCTAGAGCATGAGAGCGGTAAAGCGGTAAAAGTTTTGTTAACTCCTTAATTTGAAATATTAAGTTTTGTATAGCATTTATTTATTGTTCAAAATACACTATTTCCGCTGTTTTTGCAACTTTTTCATAAATCGAGTGGATTGCTTTGTGAATTTAATATGATAAACTAGCAAATAATGGAATTCACGAACTTTATGTAAATGAAGTTTAAATCACCTAAGACTTGTGAAAGAGAAAATGAAAATTTTGCAAACGACAAAGGTAAATAAGATTCCTGCGCCCAGAGATTACAAATCGCATTTCGGGCAGGTTTCCGATTTTTCTCTCCATTCTTCTTTTGAGAACATGTATCATGAGTCACTTAATTCTAAATCTATTAGTTTTCAAGTAATAAAAAAGACCGCCAATGTTATTTCATTTGGCGGTCTTTCTTTATCAAAAGTTCAAAAAATTAAAAACTCAGGTTTGTGGAAGTTTTTAAATGCCAAATGGTTTGAAAAATTTATTGCAAAAGCAGACGCAAGCCAGACATTGTTTGATGCATTCTTTGCTCTGTTTCTTACATGTGCACTGCGCCCCGCTGCTATAATGGCTCAGGCAAATGAAAAAACAGAAAGAAAAATACAAAAAGCTGCCGCTCATTCCATTTCTTCCGGCATAATTGGCTATGGCTTTGCAAAGGTGGTATTCTCTCCCATAAAAAATGCCATAGACAAAATAAAAGCTCACCCTGACTTTTTTATGCTAAAGGCGCAGAGAAATTTTTCAGATATGCTGATAAATTTACAAACAAATCTATGTACAGAACAATGAGTGCTTCTAAGAGAATGCAGACATTTACAATGCTGTTTAATAAATCTGCAGAAGTTCTTACGGCGAGTGTGCGTTCCGGTATAACTATTGCAATGATTCCTTATATAGACAAATATGTTTTAAATCCTCTTTTCGGTTCAAAAGACCCTGTATCTGATAAAAAGGATTTTGCAAATGCCTGCTTATAAGTATTCATATATTGTAAACTTTAAAAATAATCAGGAAACAAACAGAATCTTTCAAAACTTTACTGGAGGGATTAAATAATGATTATAAATTCTTATAATCCTAATACATATAAATATAATAATCCTTCTTTTAAGGCTGTTGATGCTTCGAAATTGAAAAAAAGCCGTTAATCAGGCCAAGGTTTTAACCCACAATACTTCTGACAGAGCTACAAGCTATATGGCATTGGGTATAGGAAAACTTGCCTCCTTCAAATCCGTGCAAAATGTTGTTGACTGGTTTAAGGATAAGAATTATCAGGCACACCTCGCTGCAATTGTCGGATGTATTTTATCAGGCTTTTATATGCTTGATACTGCCAGATCAAAAACAATAGAAAAAGATCAAAAAATGCCTTTAATATTGAATCAGGGCGTTGTCTGCGCTTTTTCTACGGCGGGGGCATATACACTAAACAGCTATCTTGATAAGAAAATTAATAATGTTGCCGAACTTTTTAGTATAGCAAAAATCAAAGATACAAAATTACAGGAACACTTTTTGAAATACAAAGCAGACCCGCAATATGCCGATGTGGTTGAGCGTGCTTTGCTTTGAAAAATGAAAAAACTAAGCCAAATACTGAAAAAACTTGAAAATAAATTTGAATTTACAAACAATACACTTGTGTTTATTAAGGATGAACTTAAAAAGTCAAAAGATGATACTGTTGCAAAGAATTTTATTAAAGAAATAAAAAATATAAATACACAGGGCAGAGATAAGGCTGATGTGCTAAAAGAACTGTTTTTAAAACGTATGAAAGACAGTAAAGTGTTAAAATCCGTGTACAACAGAGAAGCAATGAATAATGCCGTCAAGTTATATGCAGGTCGTCCTGAATCCGGAAATCTTCCTAAGTTATTGAACGGATTTAAAACAGCAAAAAGCACTTATGATATTTGCTTTGATATACAGATTCGTTTCGCCTGTTATTGCAACACCTATAGCAAACAAATTCAGCGAAAAATTTGAAGCAAAAAAGAAATCCAAATATAATCTTTGCTGCATAGCAAAAAAAATCCCGCAATATGCTAGCGGGGGATTGGTTAGGTTTTAGTTCATAATAGGTTATTGTTTAATTTGACTTGTTTATTTCATATTAGTATTAGCTTAATTGTGCTAACAGAGCCTGTAATTTGTCTGCTCCTTTTGCATTTGCACCTATGCTGTAGCCTTCTTTTTAATGTTTGAGGAGTATGAGTTGTGTATACAACTTCACCTTGTCTCATTAAGTCAGGTCTGATATCTGAAAGATTATTGTTTACTTTTTCCTATTTGAGCAGTTGGCATGCTGTATACTGTTCCTGAAGAAGGAAGGTTCATAGCGCCTGTTGTTTTGCGATAGCTTCTGCCTGTCTGTTTGTATATCTGGGAAGCAAACCTTTTACTGTTTGTTCCGGTGCGGGCAGATAACCTTTAACACCTTGTTGAGGAATATTAAATGTTTGCTGTTGTTTAGGTAAATAATTTTCAATAGGACCTAAATTTACTTTATTTGATTCTGCGAGTACAGGGAAATTTTGCTGACCTGGTGCGGGCAGATAACCTTTTAACACCTTGTTGAGGAATGTTAAATGTTTGCTGTTGTTTAGGTATGTAATTTTCAATAGGACCTAAATTTACTTTATTAGGTTGTACCGGTACCGGCAGAGAATTATTCGGTGTAACCGGATTCGGGTTTACAGGATTAACCGGTGTCTGGTTAACCTGTGCTCCTGTTGCAACAGGCAGATACCCTTTAATCTGCGGTTGTGGATTTGAGGGAGTTGGATTAACCGGTGCCGGATTAACCGGTGCTGCTCCTGCTGTGTTTGTATTTGTATTAACCTGGCTCGGTGCAGGTAAATATCCTTTAATTTGAGGTTTTGGCTGTGCGGGTGCTGGGTTGCCTGCTGTCGGATTAACAGGTGTATTGTTAACAGGTTTGTTAATAGTAGTTTTGGTTCCTCTACCCGGCATTTTTACTTTTTACCTTTTGCCAATGCAAGCAATAAAGCTGCCGTACCTAAAAGCTGTACCGAGAATACCAAGCATTGTCGGTACTTCATCATGTTTTTTATGAGCAGCTATAGGTCTTGCATAATAGTTATTATTTTTATCATCATTTTTTATTAAATAGTCTGCATTGAATTGACCGATTCCAACACCGTTCATAGGGGTCATAAAACCGCCCATTCCCATGCCCATATAGCCTGCGCCCATTCCTGGGTAATAACCGCCCATTCCTAATCCTGCGCCGTATCCGTTACCGTAACCGCCGGCTATTGCGTTGTAATTGGCTTGAACATTATACATCGGGCTCATTAAGCTTTGAAAACTTGTGCTGTAATTGTCAAAATTCATAACCATGACCTATTCTCCAAACTACCTTTAATTTTATAAATCTAACCTTACATTTATAAAAACAATCGATTTTGGAAAATTGCCTGAATAATAAAACATGTTAAGAAATATTAAACAAATTTTTTAAATAACTCTATTAATTTGGCTGTCAGCAGGTACAATAGACATAGGTTATAATTTATATATATATTTAGAGTATAAACAGAGGAGATAAGGATGCTTGAATTTGACTACAGAAATGTCAAAGCCGAGATTGTCGGTGAAGAAAACGGGTTAAATCTTGAAGAAGCATTTAACAATTTTAATGACAAAATAGCCAAAATTATAAGCGACTTAAACTCTAAAAAAGATAAACCCGGACAGTGGCTGCAATGGATGAACCTTGGCTACAGTGAAGAAACAGTGTGGCTTGTTAAAGAATATGCAGCTATGACACAGGGGCTGTTTGATAATGTTTTAGTGCTGGGTATAGGCGGATCTGCTCTTGGCGGTATGGCTGTTTGTGAAGCATTGTTGAAACCATATTGGAACTTGCTTTCTGATGAGCAAAGGAATAATTTTCCGAGAATTTTTTTCCTTGACAATGTTGATCCTGATCAGATAAACGGATTGTTAAACATACTTGATTTAAAGAAAACGCTGGTCAATGTTATTACAAAATCCGGTTCCACCGCTGAAACAATGTCTCAGTTTATGATATTAAAAAACAGGCTGCAGGAAGAACTGGGAGACAATTATGTCAGGCATATTGTAGCTACAACAGATAAGAATTCAGGTATATTAAGACAGATTTCCAATGAAGAAGGGTATAAAACTTTTGTAATTCCTGATGATGTTGGCGGAAGATTTTCTGTATTTTCTGCAGTAGGGCTATTGCCATTTGCGCTTGTCGGTATTGACATAGAAGAGCTTGTACAAGGTGTCAAAGACATGGATCTTGCTCTTAAAAATACAGATATCAGACATAATATTCTTTGCACAGAACGCTCTTATTCACTACTTAATGGATACACAAAGGGGAAAAATCTTTCCGTTATGATGCCTTATTCTACAAGACTCAAATATGTCTCTGACTGGTTTGTGCAGCTGTGGGCGGAAAGTCTCGGTAAAGAAAAAGACAATAACGGTAATATTGTAAATATTGGTCCTACACCGATAAAGGCACTGGGTGCTACTGATCAACATTCCCAAATTCAGCTATATAATGAAGGTCCGAATAACAAGCTTATAAACTTTATTCGTGTTAAAGAATTTGATACAACACTTGAAATTCCGAAGATTTTTGAGTTTACGGGCGTAGGTTATCTTGGCGGCAATACTGTTAACTCGTTAATAAATGCTGAGGCCGATGCTACCAAAGTGGCTCTTGTTGATTATCAAAGACCGAATGTAACAATAACTCTGGAAAAAGTAAATCCATATAATATAGGGGCTTTTATATGCTTGAGGTTCAGACTGCTATAACAGGCGAGCTTTATAATATTAATACATTTAACCAGCCCGGTGTTGAACAGGCTAAAAATTATACATATGCGCTTATGGGCAGAGCAGGTTATGAAGAATCTGCAGCTATGTTAAAAGAAAAAATGGCATAAACCTTATTGGTGTAACATAAAGTTACATATTTTTACATACGGTTATGTCTCTGCTAAAATTAAATACGGAGCTTTTAATTTGTCCAAGAAAAATTTTGCGATAAGAAAGTGAGCAAAATTTTTGAGTGTCACTTTGAAAAGGTGAGCAGATGCCGGCTGTATCGAGCTAGCGGCAACTGCGACACTAGATTAGATAGAGAGTAGTTTTTTATGGCAGACATTAATTACTTTGAAATAATACAAAATAAACTGGACGCACTGGTTGAAAAAATAGTACAAAAAGAAAATTCCGATGAAGATTTTCGTATCACCTATGCTCAGATTTTAGAAAAGATAAATACAAAAATGGATCTCTTTTCTAATGATAATACTTATGAGCGTATTAATCTTATCGGGATCGAACTTAATAAGCTTATAAAAGAACGCCAGGAAGTCGTTGATGCAAAATTCAACGCCGTAAAGGTGAATTTGACAATCTCAATGAGATATTATTAAACTCTCTTAAAACTCCTGAGCTTTTTGGCTGCATTCAATAAAATACAAAATCAGATACACTATTTTTCGGAAGAACTGGAAAGCCAAAAGTTTGCATTTAATTCGATAATCTCGCATATTGAAAAATCCGGAACGCTCGAAGAAACAAATGACAAAGATGAGAGCTAATTTTGCGATTGTTAAAGAGCAAAATACAATAATCAACGAAAATGTTAATAAGCAACTGGATTTATTAAATAAATATAATTCTGTTATAGAAGAGAATAACCAAAAAGTTTTAGACGACTTAAATACGGTAATTTTGAGTGTCAGAGAGTTTTCTGAACTGACAAATAAGGACAATGAAGAGATCAAGAATTTTGTTGATGAGAAAATCTCTGCTGTCTCACAAAAGGCAAAAGATATCGACACTTTAATAAATGTTTTGAATAACAATCTTACTACTTTGATGCAGGTTGTTGGCAACATTTTTGATGATGAATCCTTTCAGGAGGTTAAGTCTGATGTTGCTGATATTCTTGTAAAGACTGCTTTTCTTTCAGAGGCAGTTGCTAAAATTGCTACCAAAGATGAGTTGTTAAGTAATTCCGAAAAGAATAAGGAAGAAATTAAGGATAATACAAAACAGCTGGTCGGCTCTCTGGAAGAAAAACTTCTTTCCAAGCTTGATTTTTTTCTTCTCTTGAAGATATTAAAAACTATACAGAAAAAATGTTCTTTCAAGGCACGGAAGTTCTTAAGGAAGAAATATGGGCAATAAAAGATACTGTTACCAATTTTAGTAAAGAATCTTTGAAAAAAGCTGATTTCGATGAAAAGCTTGCTAAACTTAAAGAACTTAATAATACTATTAAAGAGGATTTAACGGATATAATTTCCGAAGAGAGCGTTTGCTTCTAATCAGTTAAAAAAGAAATTTCAACATTAATAAGCACACTGAAGGATAATTTAACTGATATTGTTTTAAACGAACAAAAAGAGCAGATTGACAAATCTCTTCAGGACTTGCAGACAAAATTTGTTACACAGCTTGTGCAAATAGCTGATAATGTTTCTTTTGTTGAAGAAGCTGACGAAATTAACGAAAATATCTATACTTCCGGCGAAAAAATAAAAGAAAAAAATTTCATCAGATATAGACTCTGTTAAGAACGATATAATCCAGTTAAAGGGTGAGTCTTCGGCTGAAAACAACAAAATGCTGGATATCCTTACCGAAATTGATTCTGCTGTTAACAATGAGATAACAAGTGATTTAAAAACTCTTATTTCAAGCTTTAAGCTTTTAACAAGCGGTTTAAAGGATGATAAGGATTATTTATATACTCTGCCTGATATTGAATCTGATTTGTCTAAGATAAGAGTTGATATTAATAATATTCAAAAGACACTTATTTCTTCTTCAGACGAATCTACTGAGGAATGTATTGATATCACATCAAAAATCAACAACATAAAAGCTGTTGTTGAGAAAATACAACAAAGCCCTATTAATGAAGAAATATCAGAGATTAAGGCGCTTTTTGACGGCTTAAATGAAGATATATCGAGCATAAGCAAACGTACAAATAAACTAATCATCGCTTCTGATGAGGTGAATAAGGCATTAAAGAATAATGTCATTGCGTTTACTTCTTTAATAAATGAATTCGAAAAACAAAGCAGAGAATTTTATAATTCTGCTTTTATGAATGAACTGAATGCAAGAATAGAGAACCTTTCTAAAAATGACGGCATCTGTTATGCAGTCAGATCAGGTTTTGACTGAAGCTTTTTTTATGTATATGGGCGAGTGGATTGATTCAGCCAGTGATTCATTTGATGAAATCAAGGCAGATGTCTCCAAAATGAAAAAGACTCTTCTCTCTGATGAAACAGGAGCGACAGAGAAAGATTGGAAGAAACAGTTAATGCTTTGAGCCGGAGGGTTGAACTTCAGGATGCAAAAATGGATGCTGTTGAGGAAAAACTTGATAAGCTTCTTGCGCAACAGCAAGAGTCAAAAAAGAGTTGAAATCTCTTATTGAGTATGTTGCATCTCAGGTAAGCCTTACAAACGAAAAAGTTGTTGAAAATGATAAACTTGCACAGAAGATTGCAAGTATGGAAAAACAACTTAAAAAAATAGAAAAAAATGTCGCCGCAATAACCGAATACATCGATGAAGATGAAGAAGATGATGAATTCTTTGATGATAATGAATCGGATGATTAGTTATTGCTCAAAACAAGTTTGAATGTTGCAAGATTTTTGATTGCGAACAATTTTGTTTTCATATTTTGTTCTTCGTTAATTTTGAAGATTCTTATAATACGTTGAATTTCTTCAACATTCTTACGTGATGAAATATCATAAACATTTTTTATCGGATCTGAAACAACGTCCATTATAGTATTTAATTCATGTTCTTGCATAATAGGTATTCCTCTAAGACTCTATATTTCTATAAAGTGAATCTCTTTATAAAAATTGCCTAAATTTTTATAAATTGTTAAAAAAATATATACAAAGTATATAAACTAACTCCCTGATGTAAAGATATACTTGAAATAGTGGATAATTTCTTTGCATTTTAGTATATAATAATAGACATACAGATATTATATATAAAAAAGGAGATAATATCTGCCTATAGTTTCTGAAGAGCACGCATCTTTAGCATTTGCAGAGATTTTTTCAGGATGTCCACGGTTGGAGAAAAAAAAATGATTCACTACATTAAAGATGAGAATCCTGAAATTAACAGTGCAATAATCGAGGCTGCAAATAATACGGATCTTGATCCTAAAGCTGTTGCTCTTGGCGCATATATGACATATATTTTGCTTGAAATGGCGGCCAAAAAGATGATGACAGCATGGGCTATGATATAGAAGACTAGTCTTATTGCATTATTTTTATCTTAAAATTCTGTATCGGCTGATTTGTTAAAAAGTTTTTTCTGATTTTCCAGAGTATTTTTTATTGAAAATATCCAGCCTGTTTTTGGATTTACAAACAGGAAAAATGCTGCCTGACTTTCAATAATCCTTTGTTGTTTGTCTATGATTAATTCCCCTTTATCGGAAAGTTCAAAAACCGTAAAAAGATAAAGCATTGGTTATATTGCTGTCAATATATGCATCAAACATTGTATTGCGCAGTTTTGTCGTATCTTTTAAAAACAGGCTGACCTTTGTATGTTGTGCACCAGTGGTAAAGTTTAGTTATAATTTCATCACGACTGCTGCTGTTTTGACTGTTTGTGTTCATTCATTAATCCTATAAATTCGTCAACAAGCTTTTTTCATTCCATTTTTACCGGATTCAAGCTTTATTATTTCCAGAGCTTCGTCCTTTGTTCTTGCAACTCTGTATGGTCTGTTTTGTATAAGTGCAAAATAAGCATCAATGAGTAATATAATCTGTGAAGAAATAGGTATGGATTCCCCGCTGAGCTGCTGCGGATAACCGGTACCGTCCCAGTTTTCGTGGTGTGCTTCAATTATAGGAACTATATCTGCTATTGTGCTTATGGGTTTTAATATTTTCCTTGCCGCAATTAACGGATGCTCTTTTATCTGTTTCTTTTTCTTCTTCCGTGAGCGGTTCTTTTTTATTTAGAATCTCTTCAGGAATCATCAGTTTGCCGATATCGTAAAGAAGCATTGCAATTTTAAGTTTATCAATGTCTTCTTTTGTCATTTCCATCTTTCTGCCCAGTTCAATTGCCAGAGAAACTTTTTCTTTAGTAAGTCCTCTTTTGTAATGATTGTTATATGTTTGAGCAAGAGTATCCGCAACAGAAAAAAATAGTGTCCTTTGTTTCTGCTGTATTGATAGCTTTAAGCTTTGATGTAACTTCTTTGGCAATTTTGTCCGGTATCGGTACTTTTTGCTTTGTCAGTATGTCCATAAAGGCACCAAAAGCCACTTCATGCCATTCGGCTTCGTCTTCTGCCGTTTTTGCAAGAGTTACCCTGTTTCTTCCGTTTATCTTAGACTTATACATTGCCTGATCGGTCATATCAAGCAGTTCATCCAGCTTAATGGAGTGTTCGGGGAATGTACCGACACCCAAACTTGCCGTAATATGTCCGATTGTGTCAAGTTCTTGTGCTTCAATTGCAGCTCGGATTCTTTCTGCGGCAATCATAGCGCCTGAAGAGTCTACCCCGGGCAGGAGTACGGAAAACTCTTCGCCGCCTAAACGTGCCGGAACATCAATAGAGCGGGCATTCTTTTTTCAGAATATCAGCAATCGTTCTTATTGCAAGGTCACCAAAGAAGTGTCCGTATGTATCATTTATCTTTTTTCAGGTAATCCAAATCAAGGCTGATTATAGAAAACGGCTGATGCAGGCGCATCGCACGTTCTGCTTCTTTTGCAAGCGCCTGATTAAAATATCTTCTGTTATACAATTCTGTTAATGAATCGGTAACGGCTTCTTTTTTCAGGTTTTCAAACAGATTAGCTATAGTGATAGCCATTTCTACCTGATTTCCGAATAGTGTAAGAAAATTCAATTCTTTATCCGTTACATCTTCTCTGGGAGAAAACACCATCATAACTCCGAAAGGTTTATTCGAGGGATTAAGCGGTATACATATTACGCTTTTACTTACGCCAAGTTTATTTATAGAGTCTATATACTCTGATTTGAAGTCATACAGAAGGCTGTTGATTACCTCCAGATATTCTGTTGTATGCAATATGCTTTTTTCTTCTATTGCTTTGGTAACAAACATTTTTTGTCGTATTTTTAAATGATATTCGTGAATATCCATATGTTTTTTTCTTTTAGATATTCCGTAATTTTTTTTTAGAATAGGGCTTTCTGAAAAAGGCTTTTACCTTATAATATTTCCCTTTTTCATCATCACAAACCTGCAATATTGTACTGTTTATATAACCCATTTCACCGTGCAGTGAGTTTACCAGTTTTTGAAGCACACTTGATAACGGTTCTGATGAGTTCATTAATTCCCAGACGTGTTTTAATGTTAAAAAAGGCTTTATTTGCCTGGTCAAGTTCCTGGGTTCTTTGTACAATCTCTTTTTCTAATGCAAGATTTCTCTCATATATTTCAATAAATTCTTTTTTTATTGTTAGAGATACTGTATTCTATTTCATTTACTTTTTGTGTATATTCTTTGAATTTTTTAAATAAATCCATGCTTTTTAATTAATTTAGCTTGTATGTACCGTGAAGTTTTATTATACTACTTTTCTTATACAAATGTAAGGGGCTTATAATTGGATTGATATATCATTTACATTAAAAGCAACTAAATGTTGCTTTTATGAGAGGTGCTAAGTCAGATACGAAGTATCTGCGTGCCGTATAACATTGACGGGTAGGATTTTAAGTCACTCTAAAATAAATATCTGCTCTCTCGTTTTTTTACTTAGGGATGCATAAGGTGTTTGCTTCGGTGACTATGGAGTGACTAAAGGCGCTGTCGGTTGGGCATACCTGCCCAACTCAATAAATCCCGTCATTCTGAAGAGGTAGGTTGGGCATACTTGCCCAACTCAACAAATGTCATTCTGAAGCATTAAATGTGCTTTTTTGCAAAAATATTGATGTGTTCAGAATCTTACACACCTGATGTGTTATCAAAAGAGCCTGTAAGATCCTGAGCTCGCTTTGCTCCTCAGGATGACATTTTTATATAATAAATATTATCAGTATATAAGCCCCTGATAGTTTTATCAGAGGGCTTGTTAATCTTTTTAGATTATACACATTCGTGTTTTTCTTCACCTACTTTTTCCTGAACATCATAGCTCGGCCAATTATCCGGCAGGTCATCAATTTCAGTATATCCCATTTGTGTATCAAGTCGTTTCTGTATCTCGTTTTCCAGAATATTTGTGACATATTCTTTTTGTGACATAAACCGGCAAGGGAGTATAACTTTTGTGCCTATTACTTCTTCGGGATCTCTTTTTTCATATTTTCTGAATAAATCAGCTGCAATTTGTAAATGACCTATCTCATAATCAAGGAACATTTCCCAGATTTTTTTTGATTCTGTCGTTTTCTTCATCTTCCATACAGTTGTAGTATGTACAGACTTCCACAAACTCGTGTAAAAGCAGTTTTTCGTATAAGGATTCAGTTGGGTCAATTAAGGATTCATACATAGTAACGTGTTCTTCTTCCACGTCTTTGATTTCCGCATAAGTTTCTCTTATGCATTGATTTCCGTATTCCATACCGTGTTCCGCATAATAATTGTGTGTCTGTTGCTCACCTGCAACAAGAGTATAGATATTTACCTTTGTCTGCGGGTCAGCAGTTGCTTTGTCATATGGTTTTCTTAGTCTTATGCGGTTGTCATTGTGGTGATTTTGCGTCGGTCTGCTGAGCATAATATCTGTCTGCCCCTGTACTATATCATTGGGGCTTATTCCGTGCTCAAGATATGCCCACTGGCTGTATCTGTAAAGATGGTCAAAATCTTCCAATAAGCCGAAATCAAAAGTTTCTTTTACATAGTCATCTGGCTCATTTTGTGCCATCCAGGCAGTTAAATCCACAGCAACCTGTTCATATCCGAGAGTCGTTTCAAGAACAGACTGGTCAGCAGGAGTCAGCCAGTTAACTGTTGTCTGCTCGCATATCTTCGATACGTCTTGTCTGGGCAATAAATTTATTAACCTCTGTATCGGAGCAGTTTCTTGCAAAATTGTGTTTAAAATTCCACGCTTCTACTTCGATACCGTTCATTAGTATTTGTCTTGTTCTTGTGTAACAGTCTACCTCTGTTTTATTAAACGGCTTTTTTTGCTATTTCGTGCCAGCTTCGTATTTGTTTGTCTATCGGTGTTCCTTTTTCTAATAACGGGTTAAAAGTCATTTGTTTACCTTTCTAATATCTTTTTCATAAAAAAACAAGCTTCCTGAATTTAGGAGCTTGTTTTTAGAATAAGATATTAGAATTATTTTTAATCACCGGATATACTATAATTGCTTACCCATAAGTTCTGATTTTTTAGCTGTTTTTTCAACGGTTTCGAAAAGAATATCAGATATATTACTTTCGTTTAAGACTTTATTACCCTCGGCCGTAGTCCCTCCGGGGGTAGTAACATTTGTAATAAGTCTGCTGCGACTCAACACCGGATTCCAAAATCATCTTTGCAGAGCCGAGAGCTGTCTGTGCAGAAAGCATCAGGGCTGTTTTGTAATCAATTCCTAGTTTTTCACCTGCTTTTGCAATCGCATCAATTATATAGTAATAAAAAAAGCCGGACCGGAGCCGCTTACGCCTGTAATAGCGTCGATATCCTCTTCTTTGGCTTTAATTACTTTTTTCCTACGCTTTCGAATATTTTTATAACCGTTTCAAAATCCTCTTCCGTAGCGTGTTCACCTTTGCACACAGCGCTCATTCCTTCTCCGAGAAGTGCTGGAGTATTTGGCATAACTTTTATAACTCTTGCTTCTTTCTCAAGTATTTCTTCCACTCTCGAAGATGAAATTCCTGCAGCTATTGTAATGATGACTTTAGAAGCATCAATTCTGTCTTCAATTTCCGTCAAAACTTCTTTTTACGACAAAAGGCTTTACCGCAAGCAGTATGATGTCAGCTTCTGCAGCTGCTTCACGGTTATTGTGCACCATTTTTATGCCCAGTTCTTTTTCTGTTTTGTGCGCATAGTCTTTATTTGGCTCGGAGGCTATTATATGATTTTTATCAAAAAGACCTGATTTTAATAAGCCTTTTATAATAGCTGTTGCCATTTTTCCAGCACCTATAAACCCTATTGTTTTATCCATATTGTGTAAACCTTTATTAACTCTTATTCTGTCTGCATTTGACAATTGTCTGTGTCTTTTTTATCATGATATAACGCAAAAAAAATTAATTCAAGGAGCAATAAAATGAGACGTACATTAGAAGGAACAAAAAGAAAAAGACAGAACGTCAGCGGTTTTAGAGCAAGAATGGCTACACCCGGCGGCAGAACTGTTATGAACAGAAGAAGAGCAAAAGGTCGTCACAGACTGGCTATTCAGGCTAAGAAAAGAGCTTAGTCAGCTGTTTCAGTCTTAAAAAGTTTAAAAAAAAGACCTGCCATCTAACATTATGCAGGTCTTTTTTTAATTTTAGAGTTCAATTGTAATTATGCTTCCTAAAAAATACAGACTTAAAAAATACAAAGGCATTTGATGCCACATATAAAAATCACAAGATTCTCTCTGATTCTGTTATGACGGTGTATATAGGCAGAGAAAAAAGGACATCAGCGTTCCTTCAAAATTCGGTTTTGTAGTAAGCAAAAATATCATAAACGTTCTACTAAACGAAACAGGATAAAGAGACTTTTGCGAGAATGCATAAGACTTGCTATAAAAAACGAAAAGCTTGGCAATTTGAATAAATATATGTCTTTTATTGTTATGCCCAAAATTTCTGAGAAACATTACTCTTTAAAACTAAAAGACATTGAAAATTCTTTTTTTATAAAATTGTAGAGAGGATAAAATGAATATATTTAACTACAATGAAATTCCCGATGAATTTTTTTGCAAATATTGAATTTGAAACAATTAAGAGCGTGAATGATATCATTGACGATGTAAAAAAAAGCGGAGACGGTGCGCTTATAAAATATTCCAGACAGTTCGGAGACGGATTGCTTGACTCTCTTGAAGTTTCAAAAGATGAAATAAAAAAAGCCTATAAAAATGTTGATAAAAAACTATTGATGCAATAAAAACGGCAATCGATAATGTAAAATTATTTGCCCAAAAGCGGCTTGAATGTTTAAAAAATTTGGACACAGAATATGACGGAATAAAACTCGGGCACAGAATTATTCCGCTAAAAAGAGCCGGCTGCTATATCCCCGGCGGGAATTACCCCCTGCCAAGCACAGCCGTAATGACTATAGTTCCTGCAAAAACAGCAGGAGTAAAAGAGGTAATAGCGTGTTCACCAAGAATTAAAGACGTTACTATTGTTGCCTGTGATATGGCAGGTGCAGATAAGATTTATAAGGTTGGCGGGGTACAGGCAATAGCTGCAATGGCCTACGGAACGGAAACCATCCAAAGGGTAGATAAAATAGTCGGACCCGGAAACAAATATGTTACAGCCGCAAAAAGCAAATTTACGGAGATTGCGGTATAGACTTTCTTGCGGGGCCTTCTGAGGTTTTAATAATAGCTGATGAAAGTGCCGATGCAAGATTTGCAGGCTGCTGATATGCTTGCCCAATGTGAACATGATAGGGATGCACGAGCCTATCTTATTTGTTTCTCTCATAAGTTTGCAAAAGAAGTTGATAAATACGCAAAAGAAATGCTTAAACAGCTAAAAACCTCGGAGATAGCAAAAATCTCTTATGAAAAATCTTTTGCTGTTGTTGCAGATAATCTTGAACAGGCTGTTGAAATTTCTGAAAAACGTGCACCCGAACATCTTGAGCTGTGCATTGAAAATGCGCAGGCTAAGTTGGATATGTTTTCAAATTACGGTTCTTTGTTTTTGGGTAACTATTCAGCAGAGGTCTACGGGGACTATTGCGCAGGAACAAATCACACACTGCCGACCAATACTGTTGCAAGATACTCCGGAGGGCTTAGTGTTTTGATTTTCTAAAAGTTCAGACATACCAGTATGCTGATAAAAATGCTGCAAAAAACTATCTAAAACAGCATCAATAATTGCAGAAAACGAGGGACTTTGGGCACACAAGAATGCAGCGGATATAAGAGCATAGATAATTTAAATATATAAAAAGAGCTGAAATTCAGCTCTTTTGTTGTTATAGAATCATAAAATTACGTATCTATATTTTGTGCAAATACAGCGTTTGTTTCAATAAAGTCTCTTCTTGGTTCTACTTTTATCTCCCATTAACACGTCAAAGAGCTGATCGCAAAGCATTGCATCTTCTACATTTACCTTAAGAAGCGTTCTTGTCGCAGGGTCCATTGTTGTTTCCCACAGCTGCTGCGGCATCATTTCACCAAGACCTTTGAACCTTTGCAGCGTCAAGCCTTTTTTGCCCCTTTCTTCTACTACCCTTTGCAATTCTGCAAACGATGTTAACTGAAGTTCTTCCGTGCCTGTATCAAGCACAAGCACTTTTCTTCTTCTATCAGATAGCTTCTGATTGCAGGGTATGCATTTTTACACGCTGAAATTCATTTGATTTAACTAATACAGCTGTCAAAAGCACCTGTTCTGTCTCTCTTTCAAGATGCAGATTCAGATTGTACTTTTTTGTGTTTCCGTATTAAATTTAATTTCCACGCTGTAGTTTTTAGCCTCTTCAATACCGTAATTTTCGGCGTGGTCTTGAAGATAATGATTAATATATGCGCAGTGTTTTTGCATTGCTTCTTGAGAATCAAAATCCTCAGGTTCAATGTTGGAACGAATTAATGCTCTCATCACAACAGACGGAATAGCGTTGATAAGAGGATTGTTGAAAGAATGGTAGAACGTAGACATATTTGCCAGAAGCTCTACAAGTTCGGTTCCTGTCGCACTTTTTGACTTATCTTTGTTGTAAAGTGTTAAATCCTTGATGCCTCTTTCTCTCAACATCTTGTCTAATGCTCTGTCATCATAGAGATACTCTGCATTTTTGCCTATAGTAATTTTATACAAAGGCGGCTGTGCAATGTATACATGTCCCTGATCCAACAATGGTTTTGCATATCTGAAGAAAAATGTCAAAAGTAATGTTCTGATGTGTGCACCGTCAACATCAGCATCTGTCATAATGATAATTTTGTGATATCTCAGTTTTTCAATATCAACATCATCTTCGTTTTTTGCTTATGTTTATGCCAAGAGCCTGAACCATGGATTTAATTTCGTTGTTGGCATACATTTTATCAAGTCTGGCACGTTCAACATTAAGAATTTTACCTCTTAACGGCAAAATAGCCTGAAACATTCTGTTTCTGCCCTGTTTAGCCGAGCCGCCGGCAGAATCACCCTCTACAATATAAAGTTCGCATTTTTCGGGTTCTCTGTTAGAACAATCAGCAAGCTTACCTGGAAGTGTGGATGTTTCCAGCGCAGATTTTCTTCTTGTAAGTTCTCTTGCTTTTCTTCTTCGCTTCTCTTGCTCTTTGTGCCTGCAGGGTCTTTTCAATAATAATCTTTGCATATTTTGGGTTGAATTCAAGCCATTCCTGCAATTTATCTCTGATAGTATCCTGTACTGCAGCAGTAGCTTCCGAGCTTCCGAGTTTATCTTTTGTCTGACCTTCAAACTCAGGATTTGGCGCTTAACAGAAACGATAGCTGTCAAACCTTCTCTTACGTCATCACCGGAAAGGTTAGCATCAGAATCTTTTTAAAAGTTTATTCTTTCTTGCATAGTCGTTCAATACACGGGTAATACCGTTTCTGAAACCGGTAAGGTGAGTACCGCCGCCGTGTGTATTAATATTATTTGCAAAGCTCAAAACAGATTCGTTATAAGCATCTGTATACTGCATTGCAATTTCAACCTGCATATTATCAACAGCCTTGTCTATGTATATCGGCTGTTCAAAAAAAGAACCGTTTTATTTTTATTTAAAAATTCTACGTAGCTTCCGATTCCGCCTTCAAAGTGAAAATCCTGTTCTTCTCCGGTTTTTGCATCTATATATCTGATTTTTAACCCTTTATTTAAGAACGCCATTTCTCTCAGACGGTTTGCAATAACATCTCTGTCAATCTGTGTTGTTTCCGTAAAAATCTCCGGATCCGGCCAGAAAGTTGTTCTTGTACCTGTTTTATCCGTTTCTTTTACTTTTTCAACAGGAGTAGTCGGCTCACCTCTTAAATATTCCTGACGCCATAAATATCCGTCTCTTGCAACTTCAACAACATATTTTTTCCGATAGTGCGTTTACAACAGAAGCACCTACGCCGTGCAGACCGCCTGATACTTTGTAAACCGCCGTCACCGAATTTACCGCCGGCATGGAGTACTGTATGAACAATTTCAAGAGCGGATTTTCCTGAATCAGGTTTTATATCAACGGGAATACCACGCCCGTTGTCCTCAACGGTAACGCTCTCATCCGCATTTATTGTAACGGTAATCTGTGTACAATATCCGGCAAGTGCTTCGTCTATAGAGTTATCCACAATTTCATATATACAATGGTGCAAGCCCCTCTGTGATGTAGAACCGATATACATACCGGGTCTCATTCTGACGGCTTCCAACCCTTCTAAAACTCTGATATTACTCGCATCATAATGTGTTTCTCTGCCATATTTTAAATTTCCCCAATAAGTCTAAAATTCTATCTTTAATAATATTGTACTACAAACAAGCAGATTGAGCTATTTTGTAAAAGAAAGAATAGTTTTATATTTAATCCGTTTTTTGATAACACATTAAGTGTGAAAGATTCTGAACGCAGCAGTATTTTTGCGAGCAAAGCATATTTAATGCTTCAGAATGACTGGCTTTGTTGAGTTGGGCAGGTATGCCCAACCTACTGACTAATTCGGTGACAGTTTTGTATACTGATAATATGTATTATGTAAGAAAAAATGAATTTTGAGGGGCATAAGGTATTTACTTCTTCGTTCCGATTTCGTCGTCCCTCCTTCATAGTCACTCCGAAGCAAACACCTTATGCCTCCCTAAGTAAAAACGAGAGAGCAGATATTTTATTTTAGAGTGACTTAAAATCCTACCCGCCAATGTTATACGGCACGCAGATACTTCGTATCTGACTTAGCACCTCTCATAAAAGCAACATTTAGTTGCTTTTATTCGGCAGAGTCTCTAAAAAATGATAATTAATCATTTTTAGAGTTCTTGAACGAAAAAATGAAATATCTGCTCTCAAATGAGAAATATTCATTTTTACATAATAAATATTATCAATACAAATATCTTAGTGGCAGAAGCTTACATCTCCGATATCAGAGCACTTGGCATTATAATCGCCGTAGCCGCCTTTGACCTTTCTTATCCTTGTATAGTTAAGAGTGTTGTATCTAAATGGCACTGCACTTGTCTGTGTATAATTTTCATTTGAGAAGGATGTATTCTGTTTTTGCGCTTGCTGTTTTTTGTTGTTTGCATACCATGCAGATGATGAATAATCACTGCTTTTGTATTTGTTACTTGAAGAAGAAGATGATGATGATACATTTGTCATCTGTTTCCAGTTACCTGAGTATGAGCCGTTTTCATCAAACATTGATGAAGATATGGCTTTATCTCCCAAAAAATAAAGCACAGCAAAATATTATTAAACAAAGTGTAAAAAATATTTTTCTCCTCATAAAGAAATTATAGCATATTTATCTGCATATTTTGCTATAATACTCATATTGCTTATTTTTAGGATTTATTGACTATGATTGATTTAAAAATTGATTTAAAAAAGAGAGCAGAGATTTTTTTTAATACAGTATACAAAGATATGCTTGAGCAGTTTCCAAAATCGGAGCTGAAATCTTTTTGAAAGGTTTATGGAACTGCTGTCAACAGATAATTACTGTCTGTATTCCGCCAGGGCGGATGATACGGTTGCAGGGTATTTTATTGTATTTATAGACAGTGAAAACAAAAATTTATGGCTTGATTACATTGCGGTTTTGAAAAAATATCACTCCAGAGGATACGGACATAAGATTTTTGAAGAATTGAAAAAAATATTTTGCTAATGATTTTAACGGTATCTATCTGGAAGTTGAAAAGCCTGATGAAACTGATATAAACACAATAAGACGGATTAAATTTTATGAATCAATGAATGCAAAAAAACTGGATATAAGATATTTTTATCCAAATGAGGACGGTTGTGCGCCTATGGATTTATATTTTTTACCTTTTAAGCAGGATAAAGTTCCGCCAAAAGAAGAGATAATAAATACTATACAAGAAGTGTTTGCCTCAATTCATTCTGATTGTAATAAACTGGATGCTATTCTTGCACAAATTAATTGACCCCTGTCTCTTCTGCAGCGGGTTTATGCACTCTGGGTATGCTAAAGCCAAACACGCAGGTCTGGTTTTCATAGCTGTTTGCGTGTATTTCGCCTGAGTGTGCATTTATAATTTGCTTTGATAAGTACAGTCCAAGCCCCGTACTTGCTTTATTAAATTTTGCATTTTCGCTGGATTTGTATTTAAGAAAAATTTCCTTCATCCTTTCAGGCGGAATATATCTGCAATGGTTAAGAACATCTAAAAATATCCTGTTGTTTTCTTCTCTCAAAACAACCTCAATATCGGTTTTGTCAAAGCCGTAAGTAATAGCGTTGGAAATCAGATTTACAACGGCTCTTTTTATCTGTAGTTTATCTGCAGTTACATACGGGTTATCTATGGAAGACTTAACTATAATATTTTGTTCCTTTGTCCGTGCAAGATTGCATATTTCTTTGCAGGTTGAGCTGATTAGCTCCGTAATATCAAATTCTTCAGGTTTTAGTACAACCTCACCGCTTTCTGATTTGTATGTGGCAAGAATGGTTGAAATCATATTGGACATATAAATATTTGAATTAAGCGTCAACTCTACCATTTCTTTTTTTTGCTGCGGGTTTAGAGGACCTAAAGAACCGTCAAGAAGCAGCTTCATTGCATTCATCTGTGCGGTTGTCGGAGTTTTTAAGTCATGAGTAAGAGTTGCAACAAAAAGTCTCTTTTTGCGCCTGCAGCTTTTTTTTTCATCATCGATATTAATAAAATACACTATTATCCCTATAACTTCATTTTCATCGTTAAATATAGGCGACTTTGTCACGGAATACCACGCTTTTTTTCTTTGCCGAAAATACGCATATTTGATTCGTATGATATTTTTTCTTTTCTTTTATAATTTGCGCATCTTCTTTTTTTATTCTGTCCGAAATATCTTTTAAGAAAGTGTCAGACAGATTTGTTCCTATAACATTTTTACCGGCTGATTTATGTAATTTTCGAGAATTTTATTGCAGGCTATTACTCTTCCTTCAATATCTTTCAAATAAATTACAAAAGGTACATTATCAAGTATGCTGTTAAGCTGTGCATTTTTGATAATATACTTTTCTCTCAGCGCTTCTGTCTGTGTTATATCCCTCATAATCCCCAGTACACCGGATATTTTGTCTTTGTTCATTGTCGGGGCAAGAAGAGTATCATAGATTTTTTTTGTTTCTCCCGTGAAAAGCTTTTTCTCTATTTTATATGAGACAACCTCTCCTTTTTCAATAACTTTTTTATCATACTGTCTTAGCGTTTCGGCTATATCGGAAGGAAAAACATCAAAATCGTTTTTCCCGGAAATGTTACTTTGACCGTCCACACATATCAATTTTTTCATCTGCGGATTGCAGTCTATGTAATTAAAATTTTTGTCCTTTAGATATATAAGATTCGGGCAGTTAATAAATAGATTTTTAATAAGTGATTTTTGGTTATTGAATTTTTGAGACAATTTATTTAAAAAGATATTTTTATCAATTAATGAATGAATCCAGAATACAAAAAGTGATATAACAGCAGCGTCTTTTAAAGACAGATTTATTTTGGGATGATTAATTAAGAAAGTAATAAATATTAAAAAATAAAATGTAAAATAGTATTTTCCGCAAACTCTTTTGGTTAACACAATATTCTCCTACTGAACTATTTTTGTTTTTACCGCTTTTACAGCACCTGCACTCTGTCACTAACTGATAATTTTGACAGTACATTTTTTTTATGAACTTTTTGCCGTATGTTTGCTTATGTTCATCAGTTTTGCAATTTCCAAATTTGTTTTTCCCTCAACAATATATTCAATAACCTGCTGCTCTCTTTGTGTAAGATTATAGTTCTCAGAGATTTTAGTATAAAGATGATTCAAATCATTTGTCAGATTAGGTTTGGGTGCAAAATTATTCGCTACACCGGCAACATGCGGATGCAGCCATAGTGCGCCTTTATAAACTTCTTTTAATACATAAAACAATGATGATGTTTCAATATCTTTTAAACAATACGCATTGG
>VOFD01000518.1_pt1 | contig 25011 bp, 28 predicted proteins | sample 5384101 | NCBI WGS metagenome assembly VOFD01 (sample SAMN12384723, study PRJNA508395) | human gut metagenome | isolation source: healthy gut C | host: Homo sapiens
AGGGAGGTTTTGGAAACCATTATTGAAAATGCGGAACTTGCCGCGCGTAAAGCTGTGCCCCTGTGCCAGGATACCGGGCTTGCCGTGGTGTTTCTGGAAATAGGGCAGGAAGTGCATTTTACCGGCGGCGCGCTGGAAAAAGCAGTTAACGCCGGTGTGGCGGAAGGCTACACCAAAGGATATCTGCGCAAATCTTCCGTTGATGACCCGCTGTTTGAACGCAAAAATACGCAGGATAATACGCCTGCCATTATTCATACCCGTCTTGTGCCGGGCGATAAAGTAAAAATTACCGTTGCCCCCAAAGGCTGCGGCAGCGAAAACATGGGCGCCATGAAAATGTTGAAGCCTGCCGACGGAGTGCAGGGCGTAATTGATTTTGTGCTTGATACCGTGCGCAAAGCAGGCCCGAACCCCTGCCCGCCGGTAACGGTTGGTATAGGCATCGGCGGCAATATGGAAAAATGCGCGCTTCTGGCCAAATATTCGCTGACGCGCCCCATCGGCGAGCACAACAGCGATGAACGCTATGCAAAGCTTGAAGAAGAACTTTTAGAGCGCATTAATAAAACCGGCATCGGCCCTGCGGGGCTTGGCGGCACAACCACTGCCGCTGCCGTAAATATCGAGTACGCACCGACGCATATCGGCGCGCTGCCGGTGGCCGTAAACCTTAACTGCCACGCTGCACGCCGCGCGTATGCCGTATTGTAAGGGGGCGCAGAAATGACGGACGCAAAAATTAAACACATTACCACGCCCTTAACGGCAGAAACCATAAAAGACCTGCACGCCGGTGACGTTGTGCGCATAACCGGCCCTGTTTACACCGCGCGCGACGCCGCGCACAAACGCATGACGGAAGCAATGGCCGAAGGCAGGCCGCTGCCGTTTGATATTAAGGGGCAGGTTGTTTATTACGTTGGCCCTTCGCCCACCAAACCGGGCGAAATTGTTGGCAGTGCCGGGCCAACCACCAGCGGGCGCATGGATAAATACACGCCGGCGCTGATTGCCGAAGGTATGCGCGGCATGATTGGCAAAGGCCTGCGCGGCAAAGAAGTTGTTGAAGCCTGCGTGAAATACGGCGCAGTGTATTTTGTAGCCGTCGGCGGTGCGGCAGCGGTAATTTCCCAGTCCATTAAAGGCGAAGAAATGATTGCCTATGAAGATTTGGGACCGGAAGCCATCCGCCGTTACGAAGTGGAGGATTTTCCTGCTATTGTGTGCATAGATGCCGAAGGCAACGATTTTTACAAAGTTGGCATTGCCAAATACAGCAAGGAATAAACAGCATATTAAACAATAAACCGGCTTTGGCCGGTTTTTGTTTTGCGTAAATTAAGCGCGCCAATAAAATGTTAATTTATTTACAATTTACAGTAAAATTTGCTGTGCGCGCCATAAAGCGTAAACAAAGCTGTAAAAATTGTAAAATTTTGTTGACAATATCTTGCGATTGCTGTATTATAATTTCATCTTAATAAACACACTCTTATCGAGAGCGGTTGAGGGACAGGCCCAATGAAACCCGGCAACCAGGCTGTGCCATGGTGCTAACTCCTGATAGATGAGAGGAAAGTAAAGTATATGCTCTTTCCTCGGAAAGAGTTTTTTTATTGCTTTCGTTATTGCCAGTAAGTAGTGTGTAAAATTTAAAAGGAGAGATGTAAAGATGAAAAAAATCCTGTTAGTCCTTTGCTCCGTTTTGGTGCTGGCTCTTTTAATTGCCGGCTGCGGCGGCAGCGAAACCAAATCCGAAGGCGGCAAAACCGTGCTGAAAGTTGGCGCAACCCCAGTGCCCCATGCAGAACTTTTGAACTTTGTTAAACCGCAGCTTGCCAAAGAAGGCGTTGACCTGCAAATTATCGAGTTCAGCGATTATGTAAAACCGAACCTTTCTTTGAACGACAAGGAAATTGACGCTAACTTCTTCCAGCATATTCCTTATCTTGAAGAATTTGCCAAAGAACGCAACATGCCGCTTGTTACCTTAACCAAAGTGCATATTGAGCCTATGGGCATTTATTCCACAAAATACAAATCTCTTGACGAACTGCCGCAGGGCGCAAAAGTTGCCATTCCTAACGACCCGACTAACGGCGGCCGCGCACTGATGCTTCTGCAAAGCGCCAACCTTTTAAAACTTAAAGACGGCGTAACCATTACCGCAACCCCCGGCGACATTGTAGACAACCCCAAAAACATTGAAATTGTGGAAATCGAAGCAGCTCTCCTGCCGCGTTCCATGAACGATGTTGATTATTCCGTAATCAACTCCAACTTTGCAATGGAAGCAAAACTGAACCCGGTTAAAGATTCCCTCTTTACCGAACCTAAAGAATCTCCGTATGCTAACGTAGTTGCAATCCGCAAAGGCGACGAAAACCGCCCCGAACTGCAAAAACTGGCTAAAGCCCTTACCAGCCCCGAAGTTAAAAAATTCATTGAAGAAACCTATAAAGGCGCTGTTGTACCGGCATTTTAATTGCTGTTAAAACTTTAAAAGTTAATAAGCTAAACCGTACAATAAAAATCCCACGGAATTTTCCGTGGGATTTTTGCGTATATGTGCCCAAGAAGATTTTATGTTATAATAAAAAGTAAGATTAGAATGTTTTGAGCGGTTGAGCAAGAAGGTTATATATTATGAAAACAAACAAAAAACTTTTAAGTTTAATAGTTTTAAGCCTGCTGTTGGCAAAACCATATAACGTATTTGCGGCTGGCGCTGATAGTTTTAGGACGGACGAATATAAGCTATGGGCGAAAACGTGCTTGATTTGATTAATGCTGCTGGTGCTTATGCGCAAGGATACACCGGCAAAGGCGTAACGGTAGGTGTTACTGATGTAGGTATTGTTAATTTCAGCCATCCGGAATTTAGCGGCAAAACCAGCAGCGGCGTAGTGTTTGATGGCTTGGAAAGCTCTGATGTTCCGTTGACATGGGAGGCAGTTTACCATCCAACTCCTGTAGCAGGCATTGCTGCGGCAGATAAAAACGGTTTTGGCATGCACGGCGTTGCTTATGATGCCGATATTGCCAGCAGTTCGGTTATGGGGCATTATTATGGCGGTGGAGGCTTTGAATCTAGTAATAGTTTTTATGATAATTATTTAACTAATCCCGATATAAAAATAATCAATAATTCATGGGGCGATTATAATAATTATTTATCAAATGTACAAAATGAAGAAGATTTTAATGAAATAATAGAGTATTTACAAAGTGATATAGCTAGTTTTGAGATAGAAAAAGCGGTTAATAATGATAAGCTGCTGGTGTTTAGTGCCGGTAATGATGGGAAGTTAGCGGCGGCTTTAGAAAATAATTTGGATGTTTTAACTAGTGACAAAGCGTTTAACGATAATATTATTACGGTAACGGCAGCCAAGGCAAACAGCTTTACAAAGAATCAAAACGGCGGTTTTGATGTAAAAAGCGACGCCATAGCAATATTTTCTAATCTTGCCATGTATAATGAAGATACAACCTTAAGCGCACCGGGGTGGAATATAAATTCTGCTTATGCAGATTTTGATGCAAGTGGAAAATATTATAAAGATGATTCCGGTACATCTATGGCTGCGCCCATGGTTACAGGTGCAGGCGCGCTTGTGCAGCAGGCATTTCCGTATTTAGGCGGAAAGCAGATTGGCGATGTGCTTTTAAGCACGGCTAATAATAATATAACTAATGACAGTGGTTATTTTGTAACCAGTCAATCGGACTACGATGAGGATGAGGTTTTAAGTTTAAATATTTTATATACTGGTAGTGTTGATTCAAGCAACGTAGAGAATGATATTTTTAAATATTTTGATAGCCATAGAGATGATTTTATAATGTTCATGGCGCAAAGCGAAGATGATTATTTGAAATTAAAAGAGATTGATAATCAAGATGAGTTAATGGAGTATTTAGATAATAAAAAAATTAGTTACGCTGTGTATAATAACGTCCCATTAGACGTTATCTTCGGGCAGGGCATAGTCGATGCAGGAAAAGCCGTTAACGGCTTAGGCGCGATAAATGTGCGGCGCTTGGATAAGAGTGATATCAGTGAAAATTATACTGTGCAAGGAAGGTCTGAAAAACAGGCGTTATATACAGTTGATACGCAGGGTTATAATTCTGTTTGGAGCAACGATATATCAGAAATCCGCGCAGGGTATATTGCCGAAAATCCGCTGACAGGTAAAAGCAGTGTAGACGATACATATAATAGTGGTTATGATGAAAATTCTAATGATTTTAATGAAAAATTTGCAGGCTTAACAGATTTGCACGACCGCTGGGTATTTTATACAACTAATAATTTTGATGATAACCCTGTTGATAGTGAAGATTATAACTGGATGGTTAATCATTATATACAGCAGTACAACAAACAAGTTACAGCTTCCGGGCTTGCCGGTTTGCACGCAGGGTTATATAAAACCGGTGATGGCATTTTAGCACTGACGGGCGATAACACCTATAAAGGTGCGAGCATTGCCGCAGGCGGCACTTTGCAGATTGACGGCAGCGTAGCAGGCGATGCATACAGCGAAGGTGCAGGCACCATTGCAGGCAGCGGCACAATTAAGGGTAGTTTGTACAACAACGGCGTTGTTGAAGCAGGCAGTTGGGGCGCTGTAAGTGATAAAGAGGGCAATACACTTAAACTTACGGTAAACGGTAAATTGGACGGTAACGGCGTAATCAGCGTTAATACGGATGGCGAGCAGTACGGCATAATTAATGTTGTAGGCACTGCCGATGTAAACGGTATGAGACTGAAAGCAGGTACTTTTGCCGCACCGGGCGTAACAGGTACGATTTTAACGGTTGGTAAAAATGATGATAATTCTATCGTAAAAACTTTAGCAATAACTGATACGGAAAACAGCATAACCGGTGCGGAAAGTTTAAATACTGATTTCAGCGGCATGTTAAACGGCAAAGTAACAAACACTGGTACTAAATTAGAACTTACAACATCAATCAGCAATAACGCCGGTATAGACGGCGCACGCTTTAACGCCTTTAACAGCTTATACAACAACTTAACAAAATCAGAACAGCAAGAAATGCAGCGTTTGTATGCGCTGAATAACGGCAGCTTAAATAATGCGGTAAACGAATTAAGCCAAAGCGAAAGTATGCACATGGAACTTGCGCGCGATGCTATTAAAAACCGCGACGTACGGCAGGCTATTGTGCGCCAGCAGCACCTTGACCGTGACGAAGGTTTATGGGCAATCACCGGCAAAAACTGGGGCGAAACGGATGGCGGCATTACCCGCCACAGCTATAACCTCACATTAGGCAAAGATTTTTACAACAGCGATAACACCTACACAGGCGCGCTGTTTGCTTACAGCGATAACAGCATCGGCGGCAACAATGCTGACGGCGAATACAAAAACTACAGCCTTGGCATTTATGGCGGCAGCAAAAACAGCCCCGGCACGGTAACAGGTTATGTAAGCTACGGCGTTCAGGATAACGAACTTAACCGTCATCTCGGAAGTGCATTCAGCCACAGCGGCATGGGCAGCAAGCTGGAAAGCGACTACGACAGCAGCGTCATCGGCGTAGGCGCAAAATACGCTTACGATTTACACTACGGCAAAGAAGGCTGGCACGTAAGCCCGTATGCAGCACTGGATTACGCACATTACAAACAGGATAGCTTTACAGAACGCGGCAGCGTATTTGGCGTGCAAAGCGGCGGTTTTAGTGATAACTACTTAACAGGCGAACTCGGCTTTGATTTTAACCGTGAGGAAGACAACGGCAAATATGGCTTTAGCCTGGCATACAAGCGCATATTAGACGGCGATACTTTAGACGCAGACTTTGCCTTTGCCAAAGGAGGCAATGGTTTTGGCGTGCAAAGCATTGACGGCAGTAAAAACCACATAGTAGCCTCTGCCTACATCAGCACTAAGCTGAGCGATAAATGGGAAATAGGCGGCACACTGCTGCACGACTGGAGCAGTACCGACCGTGACTTAAGCGCGGCAGTAAACCTTAATTATTATTTTTGATTGATGATATATAATTGAAAACATTTAATCAGATGAGCCCTGTGCGGTAAGCATGGGGTTTTTACTTATGTAAATTCAACCCCGGCGTTTTTTACTGTTTTAAATAAGTGTACAAACACTGATTAAGTTCACTGTTTTTATTATATTCTTTACATTTTGAAGATTAATTTGCAAAAGTTCACAAAAATTTACGGTTTTTATTGACAGAAAAGAATTTTGGTGATAAATTTCAAGCTATATTATTATTTTACTTTAAGGGAAAGAGGTAATTATCATGACAGGATTAATGTTGTTAGGTATCGCATTAGTCGTGTGTGCATGCGGTTATTTTATCTATGGCCGCTGGCTTGTAAGACTGTGGGGCGTAGATCCCAATGCAAGAACACCGGCTTATGTGCATGAGGACGGCAACGACTACGTTCCCTCCTCCAAATTTACGGTTTTTGCGCATCAGTTTTCGTCCATCACGGGCGCAGGCCCTGTAACCGGCCCGATTATTGCCGCTATGTTCGGCTGGGCACCGGTAATGCTGTGGCTGATGATTGGCGGCATCTTCTTCGGTGCCGTGCAGGATTTCACCGCGCTGTACGCTTCCGTTAAAAACGAAGGCAAATCAATGGGCATGCTTATTGAACAGTACATCGGCAAAACCGGCAAAAAAATGTTCCTTTTGTTCTCGTGGCTGTTTACCCTGCTTGTAACCGCCGCTTTTGCGGATATTGTTGCCAGCACCTTCAACGGCTTTAAGGCAGACGGCGGCCTTGCAACCCCTAATGCTGCTGCGGCATCCATTTCGATGCTGTACATTGTTGTTGCCATTGCCTTCGGCTACTTTTTAAAGAAATGCCCTCTGGCAGAAGGCCCGAAACTGGCAGTTGCCATTGTGTTAATGATTGCCATGCTGTGGGCAGGCATTGAATACCCGCTGTATTACGATAAAACAACCTGGCTTTATGTAGTTTTTGCTTATATGTTTATGGCGGCAGTAATGCCGATGTGGCTTTTAATGGAGCCGCGCGATTATTTAAGCGTATTTTTGCTTTTAGGCATGATTGCCAGCGGCGTTATCGGTGTTATCTTCACCAACCCGTCTATCGAACTGCCGGCATTTAACGGCTTTGTTGTAAACGGCCAGCCGCTGTTCCCGATACTTTTCATCACCATCGCCTGCGGCGCTGTGTCGGGCTTCCACAGCCTGGTATCTTCCGGCACTTCTTCCAAAACCGTTTCCAACGAAAAAGACATGCTCTTTATTGGTTACGGTTCAATGCTTATTGAATCCATTCTTGCAGTTGTTTCGCTTATCGTTGTAGGTGCTGCTGCAACCGGCGGCGTAATGCCCAAAGGCACGCCGTTCCAGATTTTTGCCGGTGCCGTTGGCGGTTTTATGGGCATGTTCGGCCTTTCGGCGCACGTTGCCACCTGCGTAATTACCATGTGCGTATCCGCACTTGCGCTTACCACGCTCGATTCCGTTGGGCGTATCGGCCGTATGTGCTTTCAGGAACTTTTCACCTCCGGCAAACCGGAAGAAATGAGCGGCCTGCAGAAAGTTTTAACCAACAAATATTTTGCAACCGTTATCACCCTGTTCTTCGGTTATCTGCTCTGCCTGGGCGGCTATATGAACGTATGGCCGCTGTTCGGCGCAGCCAACCAGCTGTGCGCAGCGCTGGTATTTATTTCGCTTTCGGTATTCCTTAAAGTTACCGGTCGCCAGGGCTGGATGCTTTATGTGCCGATGGGCTTTATGTTTGCCGCAACCATGAGCGCGCTTGCCATGAGCATTTACGGCATTGTCAATAAACTCGTTACCGGCGCACCGTTTGGCATGCTTACCGACGGTTTGCAGCTTGTTGTTGCCATTGCCCTTATTATTCTGGCACTTTTAATTGCCACCAACGGGCTTAAAACTTTGTGCGGCAGCAAAGCCGGAAGCAAAAATGAAACCGCAAACGCATAATTAAATGTAAAAAAATTGTGGCGCAGCCTGTAATACGTACGGGCTGTGCCTTTTTATGCGATTATTTTTTTACTGCATACTGTTTTTTTAATCTGAATTGTGTTAGAATTATTACATAGCCATTTTATCTTGGGAGGTAAGAGAATGAAAAAATTATTTAATCTGTTAATGGTAGCCCTGATGGCTGTATGTTTTGCTGTTCCCGCTATGGGCAAAGCCGAAGCCGCTAAAGTTGTAGTACTTCCTCTGGTTAACAACTCCGGTTCCGAAACCGCAGGCCAGATTTATATCAGCGGCGCTATTCAGCTGTTCGATTATCCTGAATACGAACTGCTTGAAAATGACGCTACCAACGATGCTATTGCAGCTGAAAACATTGGTAAAGACGGTGCTTCCAAAGACGCTATGGTACGCATTGCCAAAGCATCCGGTGCAGACCTTGTTGTAGGCATGGTTCTTGATACCTGCGAAGACAACCCGGTATTCCCGAGCGCAGAACGCATTCTGAAACTTGACATCACCGGCAAAACCTATGCTTACAGCGCAGTAAACGGCAAGTTCTATGAACACCGCATTTATGAGGACAAAGAAATCGATGAAACCCTTACCAGCCGCTGGGATTGGGTAAGCGAAGAATTTGGCCGCTGCGTAACCCGCGAAATGAAACGCGTTGACAAAGCATTCATGGAAAACGACTTTTAATTAACGGCTGATATTCGGGCTCCTGCTTTTGGGCAGGGGCCTTTTTATTTTGCAGGTGGAAAAAATTATGTCTATATGGTAAAATTAAATGATAGAGTCAGCTTTATATTAACGGAATTATTATATAGACAGGAGGATGGCACTTTGAATAATGACATCCATATAGTTTTGGACAGCATTGCTTCCGCCGCGGAAACGCCGCTGGCGCATGACGCACGCTGCCATATTTTGCAGCTTATTTTCCGCCATAAAGCGGTTGAGTGGCGCGACGGCGAAAAAACGCCGGAAGAAATGTTTAAAATGGTGAAGGAAAGCGGCGAACTGCCGAAAACTTCGCAGCCGCCGGTTGGCGAGTTTTTGGATTTGTTTACGAGCCTTGCCGAAGAAGGAAAGAAAGTTATAGGTATTTTTGTAGACAGCGTTTTAAGCGGAACTTATCATACCGCCTGCATGGCAGCGCGGCAGGTAATGCAGGAAATTCCCGGTGCCGATATCCGCATTTTCGACAGCCTTACGGCGGCAACGCCCATCAGCGCACTGGCGCTTGATGTTTTGAAAAAGGCCGATGAAGGCGCCGGTATGGATGAACTGGAAGCGTTTATTAACGGCGCCATTGCACGCACGGAAACCTGCTTTTCGGTAAATACGCTGGAATATTTGCAAAAGGGCGGGCGCATAGGTGCTGTTGGCGCGCTGCTCGGAAGCCTTTTGGGCATACGACCGGTAATAACTTTGGATAAGGAAGGCAAACTTGTTGTTGCTGCTAAATGCCGTACCCGCAGCAAGGTGCTTAACACAATGCTTGAAATTTCTTCTTCGCACGGAGAGCTTGAAAGAATCTGCATTGCCCATGAAGGCGCGGAAAAAGATGCCGAATATCTTTACGGAGAAATGACAAAGCGTTATCCCGGTGTGCCGGTACTGAAGACGGGGCATCGGCGCTGTTTTGGCCACCCATTTGGGACCCGGCTGCATTGGGCTTTTTGTACGTACCAAAGAATAAATCCGGCGTGGCCGGAAAATAAAAAGGCAGGGCTATCTGCCATAATCAAGGAGTGAAGATGAACTTAACACAGACGGCTGTAATTAACGGCCACGATATAAAAAACATGCTGCTGGGCGCTTATGCGGCTTTTGCCGCCGGTTACCGGCAGATTGACGAATTAAACGTGTTCCCGGTGCCTGACGGCGATACCGGGACGAATATGATGCGCACCATGGAAGCGGTGCACCGTGCGCTTTTGCCGCTTGATACGGATTCTGCGGCGGAGGTTGGCGCAGCGGCTGCCAAAAGTGCCATTATGGGCGCGCGCGGCAACAGCGGCGTAATACTTTCGCAGCTTTTGCGCGGCATTGGGCGCGGGCTGGCGGGCAAAGCGCGTGTTACAGGCAACGAGCTGGGCAAGGCCTTTCAGTTTGGCATTTTATATGCCTACCGCAGTGTTGCCAAACCGGTGGAAGGCACCATTTTAACGGTGGCGCGCGGTATAGCCAAAGAGGCTTACCACGCAGTGCGCCGCGGTGAGGACTTTACCGAAATTTTAACCGAAGCCATTGCCGGCGGCAAAAAGGAGCTGGCGCGTACGCCGGAACTTTTGCCCGCTTTAAAAGCAGCCGGTGTGGTTGATGCCGGCGGCCAGGGCTTGATTGTATTTTTGCAGGGCTGCTTAAACGGCCTTCTGGGCAAAAACTTGCCGGAGGAAGATGAGCAGCACATATCCGTTAATAAAATTGCTGCCCTGCCGGCAGAAGAGGTTGACTTAACAAATCCGTACTGCACGGAGTTTATTGTAAAAAATACGGCAGTGGATGATAAAACCGTGCGCGCTGCGTTATCGCCGTTAGGCAATTCGCTTATTGTAGCGGCAATGGATGACGTGGTAAAAGTACATATCCATACCGCCAATCCGGGCGCTGTTTTGCAGCAGGCACTTGAATGGGGCACGCTGCACGATATTAAAATTGACAACATGGCGGAGCAGCACGAACACCGCGTATTCAATGCGGCGGCAGTGCAGCAGCCGGCACCCAAAAAAGAAGGCACGGGCCTTGTAAGCGTGGCGGCTGGCAGCGGCATTGCGCAAATTATGCTGGCGCAGGGCGTTGATGAAATCATCAGCGGCGGGCAGAGCATGAACCCGCCCGTGGAAGAATTTGTACACGCCATTGAAAACGGCGCTTACAGCCAATATATTATTCTGCCCAACAATAAAAACATAGTGCTGGCAGCGCAGCAGGCGCAAAAACTGCTTGGCGCAGACCGTGTAAGCTATGTGCCGACCATTAATCTGGCGCAGGGCATTGCCGCCGTTCTGGCGTTTGATTCTTCGCAGACGATGGAAGAAAATACTGCCGCCATGACGGAAGCGGCGCAGAGCGCACATTGTGCGGCAGTAAGCATTGCCGTGCGCGACAGCGTTGTTGGCGGGCTGCCCATTATTAAAGGTGATTATATCGGTCTGTTGGAAAATAAAATTGTCTGCACAGGCTCGGGCTTAAACGAAGCGGCCGTGGGCGCGGTGCAGAGAGCCGGTACGGACTGGGAACTTTTAACCCTGTACTACGGCAGCGATATTACCGAAAACGAAGCGCAAAGCGCAGCAGCAGAACTTGAAAAGCTGTGCCCAGGCGCGGAAGTGCAGGTGCTTGAAGGCGCGCAGCCTTTATACCCGCTGATTATAACTTTGGAATAACATAAAATTAAGGCATGCAGGCCGCATGCCTTTTGTTTTGGAGGGGACTTATGCAGGAAATCATGCTGGCGATTGTCCTCGGCATTGCCGTGGGGCTCGCTAATTTGCTGAGTTATAAAATAAAATTTTATTTGAGTAAACTTTCTACGCTGTGCCTGTGTACTATGTTATTTTGCCTTGGCGCAAAAATCGGCTGTGATGATGCGCTGCTGGCAAAACTGGGTACACTCGGCGTTCAGGCCGGAGCCATTGCTTTTGGTGCGGTTTGCGGCAGCATACTTTTTTTATCTGCTGCTATTAAACTGCTGGCGCGCCCGGCAGATACAGAGGAGGGCGAGTAATGCTTAGTGTTGCCGTTTCCCTCATTGGCGGGCTGCTTTTTGGCTATTTGTTTTTAGATACGGGCGTTAAAGACACGCTGGATTTAATTTTAATGTCGGCACTGGACGTAATGATTTTTATTGCCGGTATCGAAATCGGCAGCAACCGCGGCATTTTAAAACGTATCTGCAACCTGCACAGCGCGCTTCTGGCGCTTGCCATACCTTTTGCGGTAGCCTGCGGCAGCATTTGCGGCGCACTGCTTTTGGGGCATATCGCCGGGCTGAGCGCGTATGATTCGCTGCTTGTCGGCGGCGGGCTTGGATGGTACAGTTTTTCTTCGGTTGTTATCAGTGCTATGTACAGTACGGAAATTGGTACAGTAGCGTTTTTGGCAAATATGATGCGCGAAATTTCCGGTTTCTTTTTAATACCGCTTTTGGTGCGCGTGCATAAATTTCTGGCGCTTGCCCCCAGTGGTGCGGCTACTATGGACAGTGGGCTGCCGGTAGTAATAAAATATACCAACCTGCATGTCGGTATGTACTCCTTCATTAACGGGCTGGTGCTTACCCTCATTGTGCCCGTGCTTATCTCGTGGCTGTTGAGTTTAAGGTGAAAAATATCGTCAATATATAAAACAAAACCTGCCTTTCGTAAAACGTGGGCAGGTTATTTTATGTTTGTAACTGATTATGCAGTTGTAATTTGTACTGCTCTTTTATATTCGCAAAGTGTTTGCAGTTTAGTATTTGGAATTTGCGTAAGATTGCTGGGTGAGGCATTTTCCTCACCATAGCATTCGGGTTCCATTTCAAAGGTAAGAGAAGTTACAAAAATATCATTGGAATCATAAGGGGATTTAGTTTTATAAATTCCGTCCGATATTTTTTGAAAATCAGATGTCATATATTTTTGGGGCGTGAAATTTTGAAAATTTTTCATATCGTCTTAACTCCTATAAATTTTTAATTTGGAGCTTTTCTTCACTCCCAAATAAATGGGAAGTTATTATCTAAATGCTGCTGGCACATGGCAATATGGTTCCCGAGTGAAATCAAGATTAGCGGGTTGTTCATCAACTAACTCTCCATTCCACTCAAGTCCGGTTTTGAAAGCGTTTGCAGCAGCCTTTGCTTCCATTTTTGTTAATAGCAATGCCGCATCCAGGTTTATATCTTCCTCACTGCACTTTGATGGGCTGCCGTATTTGTCGTAATAATAAGTTGGGCCGCAAAGCCAGTAGATCATTTTAGCAGTAACTATATCACAAGCTGGATTCATTACAATTTGTTCAACTGTAAACATTCCATCATCATAATTATAATCTGCAATCATGTAGTGGAGTTCTTCGGCGGATGTGATATGCGAAAATAATTCTGCAATTTCTTTTTTATAAGCTTCAAAACCTATTTCTCTTTGATGGCAGAATCCTTTGTAAAATTCTTCTTCCTCACAGCCTTCCATTTCATCGTCAAACTCATCTTGTTCCATGTCTAAATAATAGTCATCTCCAGCACAAGACGCACGTTCCATAAGAATATCAAGTTCTTTTTTTCTTTCTTCTGACAGCATGATAATATCCTCCTTATCTAATAAATACATTGAATTGAGGTTTATTATTCTAATTATATTTTAACATAAATAATTAAGAAAAAATTTTAATGTGGGATATGAATTATCAAAAATTATTAAATTTACATAGGCATCATAAGGCTGTTATAAAACTAAAATTGGCTTTGTATAAAAAGTAACAGCAGTAAAAACTAACTTAATAAATAATAAACTTAATTATAATTAAAACGTTAATGTAATCATATACAAATAAAACAAAACCTGCCTTGCATAGAAATGCGGGCAGGTTATTTTATTTCTGCTGTAAGCAGGATATTTAGTTTTTATTACATGCGGCGGCACGTTTCAGGCTTAAGCCGATACGGTTGCGTGCTTCGTCGATGCTGATAATCTCCGCTTCTACAATATCGCCGACGGCAACAACGTCAAGCGGATGGCGGAAGCGTTTATCCGACAGTTCGCTGCGGTGCGCAAAGCCGCTTGTTTTAAGTCCAATATCGATAAAGGCGCCAAAGTCTACCACGTTCTGCACGCGCCCCTTAACAATGCTGCCAATGGCAAGGTCGCTTAATTTGGCAACGTGTTTGCGGGTTAACGGCGGCGGAGTGTCCTCGCGCGGGTCGCGCCCGGGGCGTGCCAGTGCTGCCAAAATGTCCGTAACGGTGGGCAGCCCGGCATCAAGCTCTTTGGCTATTTGTTCAGCGTCGGCGTTTGCCGCGGCGTGCTGCAATTCTGCGCCGGTGCAGTCTTTTAAGCCAAAGCCCAAAAGTTTTATAATTTCTTCCGTCAGCTTGTAGCTTTCCGGGTGTACGCTGGTGTTGTCAAGCGGGTTTTGGGCGCCTGCAATGCGTAAAAAGCCTGCGCACTGCGTAAAGGCGGCGGGGCCAAGCCTGCTTACTTTTAAAAGTTCTTTGCGAGCGGTAAAGCTGCCGTGTTCATCGCGCCAGGCAATAATGTTTTTGGCAACGGTTGGCGAAACGCCTGCCACATAGCTTAAAAGTGCGGGTGAGGCGGTGTTAAGTTCCACGCCAACGTGGTTAACGCAGCTTTCCACAACGCCGGTGAGCGTTTCGGCCAGTTCTTTCTGGTTAACGTCGTGCTGGTACTGCCCTACGCCAATAGCCTTCGGTTCAATTTTTACAAGTTCCGCCAGCGGGTCCTGCACGCGGCGTGCGATGGAAACCGCACCGCGCAGCGAAACGTCAAGCTCGGGCAGTTCTTCGCGCGCCAGCTTGGAGGCAGAATATACTGAAGCCCCTGCTTCGCTGACAATGGTGTAGGCAATGTTAAGCCGGTGTTTTTCAATCATCTGCGAGGTAAATTCTTCCGTTTCGTAAGAAGCGGTGCCGTTGCCGATGGCAACAAGCGTTACGCCATAAGTGTTTACAAGGTTTAAAAAGCCTGCTTCGGCCTGAGCCCTTTGTTTTTCGCTGCCGGTAATGTATAAAGCGTCGGTGGCCAGTGTTTTGCCCTGCGGGCTGATGACAGCCGCTTTGCAGCCGGTGCGGTAGCCGGGGTCAAGCCCGAGCACGGTGTGCCCGGCAACAGGCTGCTGCAATAACAGCTGGCGCAGATTGGCCGCAAAAATGCTGATGGCCTGCTTTTCGGCCTTTTCGGTAAGTTCGTTTCTTATTTCACGTTCCAGTGAAGGGAAAATAAGGCGTTTGTAGCTGTCGGCAAGTGCCGCTGTATACATTTCCGTCCATACGGTGTGCTGTTGTATTTTAAGTTTGCGCGCCAGTTTTTCGGTCATAATTTCGGCGGGGTATTTAAGGCTTACTTTTAACAGCGCTTTGCTTTCGCCGCGGTTCAGTGCCAAAATGCGGTGCGGCGGCAGGCGGTGTACGGGTTCGGCATAATCCGCGTACATTAAAAAATCTTTGGCTTCTGTTTCGTCTGCGCCAAGCGCCGATGCAAGCTCGGCGTTCTTCCACAGTTCGCGGCGTATAAAATCGCGCACGGCGGCGTTGTCCGAGATGTTTTCGGCAACGATGTCCATTGCTCCCTGCCACGCTTCTTCGGCGCTGTTTACGCCTTTTTCCGCATCAATATGCAGTGCGGCAAGTTTTTCAAGCGGCAGCGGCGGCTGTACCTGCTGCGTTATAAGTTCTGCCAGCGGCTCCAGACCTTTTTCGCGGGCTATCTGAGCGCGGGTGCGCTTTTTAGGGCGGTAGGGCAGGTATAAATCTTCAAGTTCCTGCATTTTTACTGCGGCGTCAATCTGCGTTTTAAGTTCCGGCGTCAGTTTTTCCTGCGCTTCAATGGCGGCAAGTATTTCCGCACGGCGTTCTTCCAGCTGGCGCAGGTATTTGGCCCGTTCTTCAATGCTGCGCAGCGCTTCTTCGTCCAAAGTACCGGTGGCTTCTTTGCGGTAGCGCGCAATAAAGGGTATGGTGTTGCCGCCGTCCAAAAGCTCCAGCGCGGCGTGCACCTGCTGCGGTTTTACTTTCAGCTCGGCTGCTATAATTTGTTCAATAGTCATGGCGTACCTCGTTTTACAAAAATAATATTACTACATTCGCCGCGGTTAGAAAAAATCCTTGTGGCGTTTTAGTGAAATATTTTTGTCAACGGATAATGAATATTGACAGAGAAAATCTTATTTAATATAATTATTAAAAAGATTTATTAAGGCTGCATTGCTTTAAGGGCAATGCCGGAAGGAGGAGCTTATGTTAACTAACAGCGAACTTACTGCTATTTTGCGCGAAAACGGCTATAAAGTTACGCCGCAGCGCCTGGCTGTGTACGAAACGCTGGCAGCAACGCATGAACATCCCAGCGCTGAAATGCTGTACAAAACGCTGCGCCCCAAATATCCTTCCATGAGTTTTGCTACCGTATATAAAACCGTGGAGATATTAAACAGGCTGCATGTCATCCAAATCATCAATACCGGGGAGGACAGCTTCCGCTATGATGCCGACATCAGCGACCATCACCATGTGCAGTGCACCTGCTGCGGCAAGGTAGAGGATTTGTTTAATGTTGATAACAGCGGTATTATGACACAGGCCGAAAAAGAAAGCGGCTACAAATTAAGCGGGCACCAGTTCTATTTTTACGGGGTCTGCGAAAACTGCCGCAAAAAACACTGAGCGTACTGAAAGGGCCCCGTTCGGGGTCCTGTTTATTTTTCAGGGGAAAATAAAAGTTACAAATATTTAAAAAAATTTACTTTTTTATCAATCTTAAGTGCTTAACTTTTGCTATAATTATAAGGTATAAAAGTAAAAATGGGGAGGATTAACTATGGAACTTGCCCAAAGAATTGAACATACATTATTAAAACCCGAAGCAACCGTTAAAGATATTATGCGCCTTTGCGACGAAGCGCAGAAATACCATCTGTACGCCGTATGCGTAAATCCGTGCTATGTGCCGCTGGCAAAGCATCTTTTGCAGGGCACGGAGGTAAAAGTTGTAACCGTGGTTGGTTTTCCGCTGGGCGCAACTTTCAGCAGCGTTAAAGCGCTGGAAGCAAAAACGGCAATGGAAGAACATGCCGATGAAATTGATATGGTTATGAATGTTTCGGCCTTTAAAACAGGCGATTATGCTGCCGTAACGGAAGATATCCGCCGCGTGGTGGAAGCAGCGGCGCCCTGCCCGGTAAAAGTTATTATCGAAGCGGCGTACCTTACTCCGCGTGAAAAACGCACTGCTTGCCGCATTATTGCCGACGGCGGCGCAAAATTTGTAAAAACCTCTACCGGTTTCGGCAAAGGCGGCGCAACTGTGGAGGATGTAAAACTTTTGCACGAAGAAGCAGGCAAATATGGTTTAAAGGTTAAAGCCGCAGGCGGAATCCGCGATGCGGAAACTGCCAAAGCCATGGTTGCAGCCGGTGCCGACCGTATAGGCACAAGCGCAGGTGCGGCCATTGCCGCAGGTGAAGCATGACGGGCGAGTTTAAAATTTCCGTGCTGGCCAGCGGCAGCAAAGGCAATGCCACCATTATTACAGCGGGCGGCAAAAACTTTTTGATAGATGCCGGTATCAGCTGCCGCCAGCTTACGCAGCGCATAAAAGAAACCGGCATGCAGCCGGAGGATTTGGACGGCGTGCTTTTGACGCACGAACACTGCGACCACATCAGCGGTCTGCCGGTATTCAGCCGTAAATACCATTTGCCGGTGTTTGCCAACGAAGCAACCTGGCGCAATTTTGCACAGCGCAGCGAAATGGAGCGCAGCTGCTGCCGTCTGCTGCCCAAGTGTCTGGAAACGGAAGGCCTGAAAATTACTAATTTTGCCGTTCCGCATGACGCGGCAGGTGCCGTAGGCTATGTGTTCAGTTATGCCGGTGCGCGCTGCGTGTACCTTACGGATGTTGGCTTTATTACGGAAGAAATTAAAAATAATGTTGCCGGTGCGGATACACTGGTGCTTGAAGCAAACCACGACGAAGAAATGCTTAAAAAAGGCATTTACCCATATGCCTTAAAGCAGCGCATTCTGGGCACACGCGGGCATTTATCCAACAAAGCCGCGGGCTGGCTGCTTTCGCAGATGGAGCGGCTGCCGGGTGAAGTAATACTGGCGCATCTCAGCCAGGAAAACAACACGCCGGAGCTTGCGCTTAAAACGGTGCGCGGAATTTTGGAAGCAGGAGAAACCGGCGGGGATACGCAAATATATGTAGCCTCGCAGGATGAAATAGTAAAAAATTATTGAGGGGTGTAAAAAATGCAGAAAACATTGCTTAAAAAATCAATGAATTTATTTTTGTGCGGCATATTAAGCACTGCCGTGCTTTTAGGCGGCTGCGGCATCGGCAATACTGCCAATACGCAGAAAGAAGAACAGCCTGCCGCCGCAGTTCAGCAGGAAGTAAAACTTTCCGGCGCGCGCAATACGCCGGTAGTGGTAGCGGCACAAAAAGTTGGCCCTGCCGTTGTAGGCATAACCAACAAAGCCTATGTGCGCGACTTTTTTAACCGCGTGCAGCTTACCGAGCGCGGCACAGGCAGCGGCGTTATTTACGACAAAAGCGGCCTGATTGCCACCAACAACCACGTTGTGGAAGGTGCGCAGGAAATTATCGTGAGCCTGACGGACGGGCGCAGCGTTAAAGGCAAGGTGCTTGGCGCAGATGCCGCAACAGACCTTGCAGTTGTTAAGATTGATGTTGATGAAGATTTGCCGGTAGCCAAATTCGGCGATTCTTCCACCTTGCAGGTTGGCGAACCCGCCATTGCCATCGGCAATCCGCTTGGGCTGGAATTCCGCGGCAGCGTAACGGTTGGCGTTATCAGCGCGTTAAACCGCTCTATCGAACTGGGCGACCGCAAGTTTAACCTTATTCAGACTGATGCCGCCATTAATCCCGGCAACTCCGGCGGCGCTCTTGTTAATGCCGACGGCGAGGTTGTAGGTATTAACTCTGCCAAAGTAGCGGTAAGCGGCGTTGAAGGCATTGGTTTTGCCATCCCGGTAAACTCTGCCAAACCTATTTTGGACGAGCTTGCCCAGCACGGACGCATTGCGCGCCCCTATATCGGCGCCAGCCTGATTGATAAAGATATTTCCGCACGTTATGGCTTTGACCTTGATTTGCACGGCGGCATTTTTGTAATGAAAATTGTTACCGGCGGCCCTGTTTATAACGCAGGCATGCGCCCCGGCGACATTATTTTAACCTTTGACGGCGCTAAAGTGGAAACCGTGCCTGAACTGCGCACCAAACTTGCAGAAAAGAAAGTTGGCGACACAGTTGCCATTGTTGTGCTGCGTGCAGGCATTGAACGCACCTTGCAGGTAACTTTGCAGGAAATGCCGGAGGGAAACTGATATGAAAATCAGCCTCGTCTGCGTAGGTAAAATTAAGGAAAAATACCTTACCGAAGGCATTGCCGAGTTTACCAAACGCCGGACGCCGTACTGCAAGCTGGAAACCATTGCCATTGGCGAAGCCAAAAAATGCCGGATAACCCTTCAGCTGCCGAAAAAGAGCAGGTGCTGCAAATACAAGGGCAAGAAAATCTCATAACAAGATATAACAAAGTGTGGCAATCGGAGAACTGTGATGTATGTGCGAATATATTATAACGGAGGATTTTTCAATGGACAAGTACATTTACGATGATAAAAATGGTCTGTGGTATGAACTGCAAGGAGATTATTATATCCCATGTCTTATCTTACCAGCCGAAAAAGAACAGCCTATTGGTTTGTGGGGACAGCGGCACTTGCGGTATCTGAAAGAATACCGCCGAGCCACCTACATAACCTTGTTCACAAGCGGCAGACTGAACAATTACCTTGCTGACATCGACAGGCAGGCGCAGGAACGCATGGAAAGGCTCACAGAGCAGATGAAACGGGTGCAGGGTATTACGGAGCAGTTAAAGGCGGAAAACGCTTTGGAATGGACACAGAGAATGAATAACATACGGGCGTGTGCAAAGGAGATTGTGGAAAAAGAAATCATCTTTGCATAAGAAGACAGCGGTAGGATTTAGTTTTCCTACCGCTGTTTCACTTAAATCAAAAAAATATATTGACATTTTTCTATGTGTTGCATATAATAACACATAGACATTTATCTATAGGAGGTGATTGAGAGAGATGGATGAAAAAAGAATTGCGGCAATTTTCAAAGCGTTTTGTGATGAAAATCGCATTAGGATTATAAAACTGCTGCGTTCAGGTGAAAAATGCGCCTGCAAGCTGTTGGAAGAAATCAATGTCACGCAGCCTACGCTTTCCCACCATATGAAAATTCTTTGTGACGCTGAAATAGTTGTCGGGCGCAAAGAGGGAAAATGGACACACTATTCTATTTCAGAAAAAGGTGTGGAGCAGGCAAAAGAATGTTTGCGGCAGTTGACAACACTTGATGTTGAAAGCGAAAATAAGTCGTGCTGTGAAAAGTGAGGAAGTTTATTTGAATGCTTTTCCGCACGACTTATATTCGGAATATTAAATCGACATATTTCAATATGACTATATGAAAGGAGCTTTTTATGGAGGCACTAAAAACAATTTGGGACTTTTTTCAAAATGAAGTCCTCGGTATGAACTGGCTGAATCGTCTCATTGAAACAATTTTGAACGCTTGCGGTTTAGATACCACGGGCAAAATAGGAGCGAGTATTCAGTTTTTCATCTATGATACCATAAAAATTATGGTACTGCTTGGCGTTTTGATTTTGATTATCTCGTATATTCAAAGTTATTTCCCGCCCGAAAGAGCTAAAAAGATACTCGGCAGATTTCACGGAATATGGGCGAATATCATCGCCGCTCTGCTCGGTACGGTAACACCGTTTTGCTCGTGTTCCTCTATTCCGCTGTTTATCGGATTTACAAGCGCAGGCTTGCCACTTGGCGTTACATTCTCCTTTTTGATTTCTTCACCGATGGTTGATCTCGCCAGCCTTGTCTTGCTTATGAGCATTTTCGGTTGGAAAGTTGCGGTTTTATATGTAATATTCGGTTTGGTAATCGCTGTGGCTGGCGGAACGCTAATTGAAAAACTGCACCTTGATAATCAAGTCGAGGAATATATCCGAAACGGTCACTCGATTGATGTTCCGCAGGAGGAACTGCATTTCAAAGACCGTATGAAATTTGCGTGGGAACAGGTTGTTGAAACCGCTAAAAAGGTTGCTCCTTATGTTCTGATCGGCGTGGGCATTGGTGCTTTCATTCACAACTGGATTCCTGAAGAATTTATTGTCAAAGCACTTGGCGAAAATAATCCGTTTGGCGTAATTATTGCCACAATAGTAGGTATTCCGATGTATGCGGATATTTTCGGTACAATCCCGATTGCGGAGGCCCTGCTGGCGAAAGGAGCTTTGCTCGGCGTTGTGCTTTCCTTTATGATGGGCGTTACAACGCTTTCGCTCCCTTCAATAATTATGCTTCGCAAAGCGGTTAACCGAAACTGCTCGGTATTTTCATTGGAATATGTGCCGCTGGTATTATTATTGTAGGCTATCTTTTCAACGCAATACAATATTTAATTGTTTAATTTTAGGAGGTTATTATTATGGCATTATTTAATTTTGGAAAGAAAAAGGAAGAAGAAAAGAAAACACCTGCTTGCGCTTGTAGCTGCGGTTGTGCTGCCAGCGAAGCAGAAAGCATTACAAACGATTGCTGTCCTGATTTGAAAGAGGGAGAAATCTGCTGTATCAAAGTGTTGGCAGGTTGCAAATCCTGCCACGAACAATTTGAATACGCAAAACAGGCGGTAAAGGATATGGGACTTTCCGTAGAGGTCGAATACATTACCGACATGCAGAAAGTAATGGAATACGGGGTTATGAGTATGCCTGCCCTTGTTGTCAATGAAAAGGTTGTTGCTATGGGCAAGGTTTTGAAAGCTGCTGATGTACAAGCTGGGGAAAGTTAATAAAAAACGTACTTAAATGGATAGAAAGGGGAGAATGGGAACGGTATTTTTGGCATGATTTAGAAGCATACAGAAGTTGTATATTACAGGAAGATATAAAAGAAGATATAAAAGAAGATATAAAAGTAGTATTTCCAGAACTAAAGAGCGAAAAGAATATTAATCGAGAGAAAATTTTAGGAATAAAGGTTGAGAAATGTGCTCCTACTTTATGGAATGTATATAATAAGCTGGAGCAGTTTAAAGATAAAATGCCCTTGATTGATTTTGAGGTCAAGAAAAGCATAGCTATTGAATACTTAAATTCAATTGACGGAAGTGAGAATGAAGAAAAAGAGAAAAAATAAAGCAGCTATTAGATGAAATTATACTAATAAGTAGGGCTTGAATAAAGTTAATAAATGTAATAGAGACACCATAATGTACAAGCATTATGGTGTATTTTTTTTATCCAAAATTGAGCGCTTTTGTTGGAGCCAAATGTACGTTCGGAGGATTTAAAATTAATATAGAGCAGGAAAACCAACAAGTGACCCTGATGAATCAATCGAAAGAAAGGGGGCGAAGCTATGAAAGCACAATTCCCGAAAGATTGCGTTTTTCGTAATCGGTATTTTCAATGGCTAACAGGTATACCTTAGGTTTTGTTAAGTCCGGTTCTTAAAAACCTCAAATAAAAAGAAAGTGCAAATCCTACGGATTGCATTGTTCTTGTATGCGAAAAGTGTTTTGCAGTGCCTGCATGAACAATAACGGCGCTATTGAGTACGAGCTGGGCTTGAACCTTGAAAACTTAATAAGAACTCCTCTGCTTACTTGCTAACCCGGCAGCTATTACCCAGAAGAACGTTTGTATCCAACAGATTTTTCAAATTTTGAAAGGAGTGATTGTTATGACTTTTAAAACAGAAGCGAAACCTAAAATGGTTACGCTAGAAAATGACGGTTACTGCATTGACTGCAGTGAACAGGTATCTGAATCTAATGAAAAGAGAACTCTGTAAGCGATGACGTCAAGAAAGGAAGCCTTGAGGAAACAATCAAGAACTTTCTTGATGAATTTTTAAATAATTATAGCTTTTTCAAAGGCATAAATACAGGAAAAATATATGTCACCTGGGAGAAGTACAAGAACGTTTGGCAGACGAACATTGTAGATAGCGATGACTTCAAGGCGGAGTTGAGAGAGTTGTTAGAATATTATATCGATTCCAACAAAATTTATTCCGATAATAAACTCAAAACTATCATTGGTTATCTGCTAGATAAAGTTCGGTTATCCAAGAAGGAGAAGTGGGTCTATACAAGAGTGGCTTATAGGGATGAAAGTATTTATTACAATCTTAATGACAGTAAAAGCCAAACGGTTAAGATAAGCGATAACGGTTGTACAGTAGTATCTGCTAAGCATTTTTTTGATGAATACTTCGTTATGTATTCGACTACTTCTATGGGAGCCCAGAAGAAGCCGGTTGAGGAGAATGATGGCAGAAGTTTGATGGACTTATTGCAGCCGTATATCAATCTTAAGGAAAGCGAACAAATTCTTTTTAGTGGTCACCATAATAACATGGTTCATTGCCGATATTCCAAAGCCGGTGATAGTGTTACTGGGTGGTCAGGGAACTGGAAAAACAACATTATCGCGAATGATTAAGATGATTGTAGACCCTTCTGACTGTTATGCTTATACCATGCCAAAGAGCAAAGAAGATTTGAATGTTGCACTGGCTAATAATTACCTGCTAGCGATAGACAACGTTTCCGTCTTGCCTAAAGATACAAGCGATTTGTTGTGTTCTGCTGTAACCGGTGCTTCTAGTATCACCAGAACTTTGTTTACTAATAACGAAGTAAGCATTGTTACATTCCAAAATGCTCTTTTAATTAACGGCATTACTATCAGTAATTTTAAACCGGATTTTTATGACAGAAGTATTCTGTTTGAAATGGAGCGTTTACAAGGCGAGTACAAGCTTACCCAAGAGTTTATTGACAATTTTAAGAGTGACCTTCCTCGCATTTTGGGAGAGATTTTCAATACTTTAGAAAAGGCAATAAAGCTGCATAAAAATCTTCCGGTCAGCGGAAATTATCGTATGGCTGATTATGCGCATTGGGGCAGAGCAATATCTAAGGTGCTGTTTGATAACGAAAACGTGTTCCTGAACGCTTATAACGAGAACCGGCAAGCAGTATCTCAGTATGTTCTTGATGAGAATCCCGTGGCTAGTGTACTGGAGTCGAAGCTTAAGACTTTTTTTTGATAATAAAATAGAAGGTTTTAGCTGTTCTAAATTAACTTATGGAAAAATTTATGAAGATACTCCTACAAATTTGTTGAGAGAGTTGGAAAATGAAACTCAAAAACCAAATTTAACGTATGCTCTAAGAAGTCCTAACTGGCCTAAAACGCCGCAGGAACTTTCCCTTCAATTAAAACGGCTTAAAGAAGATTTTGTTGATTTAGGATACCTAATCAATATAGGCAATAAGAAAAACGGAAAGCGGTACATAACGATTACAAAGGTGAAATCGTAGTATCTTGCTTTCCACCTTCGGATGTCGATAATGAAAATATCGTTTTTATGAATATATATTATATTCATGAAGCGTTAACTCTGCAAAGCTTAGAAGAAAGGAGTGAGGAAAAATGGCAAACAATGACAGACTGCAAGAAATCACCGATTTGTTAGCAGTGATTATCCTTGACAGCATGAAGAAAGAAGAAGCTTTTTGCCGAAACTGCTGATAGTGAGGATATTGACGAGGCAGCATAGGGGTAAAAATGAACAGATTTAACTTAGCTGCTTTGTATGTACGAGTAAGCACAGATAAGCAGGTCACCGAGGCTATAGTCTCGAAGCACAGGAAACCGTGCTTCGAGATAAAGCCATCAGTGATGGTAAGGTAGTGTATAAGGTTTACAGTGACGCCGGGTTATCCGGAGCTAAGACTGATAGACCAGGGCTTGCAGAGCTGCTTAAAGACGCTGAGAGAGGGCTTTTGGCAGCGTATATGTATGGAGTCTAGACCGAGTTGCAAGAAAACTTAGATACTTACAGATAGTTTTTGAAAGGCTTAATAAAGCTGATGTAAGTTTTCTAAGTATTAGCGAAAACTTTGACTTTAATACTTCGACAGGGAAGTTGTACTTAGGCATCATTGGGAGCTTTGCACAGAACCAAAGAGACACCATAAGAAAGAATTGCATGTTGGGTAGCCGGAAGAAAGCACAGTCAGGCAAGGTTGTTGGCGGCAATATTCTTGGCTATAAACGTGTACTTGACGAAGATGACCCACAAGGCGGCACTAAACTCGTCATAGAGGAAAAGGAAGCTGGCGTAGTAAGAAA
>VOFD01001009.1_pt1 | contig 24990 bp, 21 predicted proteins | sample 5384101 | NCBI WGS metagenome assembly VOFD01 (sample SAMN12384723, study PRJNA508395) | human gut metagenome | isolation source: healthy gut C | host: Homo sapiens
TGGCGCAATATTCGTAGAAAAGCGACCACCCCGGTCCGTTGAGCGGGTGCATCTCCTGCCAGCCGCGCACGTCCATCGACACCGGCACGGGCAGCAGCGTCATGCCGACGAGCATCACCGCGAGCATCTTCCACACCGGCACGGCATGCACCGGCCACATATCGCAATCCTGAAAATAGAACAGCGCCGCACCGACGGCCATGCCCAGCACCACCATGGGTTGCAGGCGGATCAGGCGCCGCTTGAAGAAGCCGCCGACGGTCATCCGCCCCCAACGGTCGTCGTAGGCATAGCCGATGACGAATCCCGAAAGGGCGAAGAAGAAATCGACGGCCAGGTAGCCGTGGTTGAGCAGCTGGTCGAAATGGCTCGTGGCGTGCGCTTCGCAGAGGTGGAAGACCACGACCAGCAGCGCAGCGACGCCGCGCAGGCCGTCCAGAATATCGTAATGGGGTTTGCTGTCGGCATAGCGGCCGAGGGGAGCGAAGTCTGAGGCATAGGAGTAGTTTTTTCGGAATACAAAAATAGCGAAATCGCAGAAAAAAAGCTCGGATCGCCGAAAGATTCGTATTTTTGCAGCCGGCGGACGGTGCCGCCGTAGCGAAACGATACGACCCGAGATGACGATTCTTCCCGCAGCCTATCTGCCCAGCATCGAATACTGCGCCCGTTGGGCGCAGGGGCCGTGCGTGGTCGACGGCGGCGAACACTTCGTCAAGCGCTCGGAGCGCAACCGCACGCACATCCTCACGGCCGGCGGCGTACTCGCGCTGACGGTGCAGGCCGTGCGGGCCAACCGCCCGCGCACGCCGATGCGCGACGTGCGTATCGACTACTCCAAGCGCTGGCAGCATCAGCACTGGACGGCGCTGGTCTCGGCCTACAAGGCTTCGCCCTACTTCGACCACTACGCCCCCCGTTTCGAGCCTTTCTACACCCGCCGCTACGAATTCCTCTTCGACTACGACCTGCGCCTCATGGAGACGATCGCCGAACTGCTCGGCCTGCCCATGCCGGCCGTCTCGGAAGCGTATCTGACGGCCGACGAAGGCGATCTCGACCTGCGCCCCAAACGAAAAGAGGGCGCGGACTTCGCGTCCCCGCCCTATATTCAGGTCTTCTCCGACCGCCTGCCTTTCACGCCTAATCTTTCGATCGCAGACCTTTTGTTTTGCGAAGGGCCTCAAAGTCCCGCGCTTTTAAAGCAGTGCCGACTCTGAGCGACACGCTGTCGCGCAGCTCGCCGCAGCGCGCTTCGATGCGGTTCTCGCCCGGCAGCAGCTTGCAGTCGGCACGGAACTGCCCCTCGGCGTATTTCGTGAGCGCCACGCTGTCGCCGTTGACCAGCAGCACGGGATCTTCGCCCGACGAATAGACCTTGATCCGCTGCTCGGCCGACGGACGCACGCGCCACCGCCGCTCGGCGATGTAGAGCGTCGGCTCGCGCCGGTTCCACAAGGTACGGTAAAGGTAGTAGATGTCCTTCTTCTGCCGGCGGTCGAGCGTCACCATGCCGCAGGTGTAGCGGTCGTTGGCGCCGCGCGCCGTACCGAAATCGAACATCGCATTGACCCACTCGCCCCAGAAGGCCGGATCGGAGACGATCCTGCGGGCGTACTCCTCATGGAACCGCGTTTGCCACCGTTCGGGCAGCCAGTGCGTTCCGGGCGTCGGGCGTCCCAACAGGTCGTCCTGCTGCGAGGGATAACCCGGCACGCCGTAGCAGGGGGCCGCCAGCAGATTGCCCCACGACTTGTGGAGCGTCTCGCACCAGTATCCCACGTCGTCGGTCGTGCCCCGCATCCAGCCCACGTTCTGTTTGAGCGCAATGAGGTCGGTGATCGTATTCAGCTCGCCGTCCTGATTGCTCAGCGCGACGGTCGGACGCGACGGGTCGACCCGTTTGAGCGCCGTATGCAGTTCGCGGATATAGGGCGTCACGTCGTCGCCGCGCTGCCAGACGAGCGAAAAGATCCCCCACATCACCACCGAGGGGTGGTTGAAGTTCTGGGCGACGATCTCGCGCAGCTGCTCGCGGCCGTTAGCGCGGAAACGCTCCGTCGGGAAGTAGAAGACGTCGCCCAGATAGGGCGAACGCATGAGCGGCAGATCGATCCACGCCATGAGCCCCCGCTCGTCGAGCCGGTCGTAGAGGTACTGGTCGTGCGGTCCCGAAACCGAGTGGACGGCATTGGCCCCCACGTCGTGTACGAAGGACAGATCCTCGTCGTAGTCGGCCGCCGTGAAGGCGTTGGCGACGCTCGCCCGATCGTGGTAGAGCGCCACGCCGTGCAGACGTACCGTGTCGCCGTTGACAAGCAGGCCGCGGCCCGAAGCGGCGATCCGCCGGAACCCGGTGCGCACGGTCACCTCGTCCGACAGCGAGTCGCACGCGACGCGCGCCGTCACCGTATAGAGGTTCGGCGCGGCGGGGCTCCACAGCCGCGGCGCGTCGACGGTGAAGGGAATCGTCACCGGCTCGCCGGCCGTCCGGTTGTTCTTTTGCGTCTTCTCGACCACCACATAGCCGTCGGGATCGCGCACCGTGAGGGTAATCATCCCCTGGCAATCCTTCGGCGCGGAGACATAGACCGCCGCACGGCCCTCGACCGCGTCGTCGTCCACCGACACCTGCTTGACGAAGAGTCCGTCGGTTCCCCAGACCGTAGGCGATACGGCTACCCTGTCGGTCAGGATCAGATCGACGTCGCGGTAGATGCCGCCGTAGACGTTCTGCTCGGTCGAGGTGGGCAGTACGTCGTTCTGGAAAGTGTTGCTGACCACCACGAGCAGGCGGTTCTCGGCGCCGAACTTCACGCGGCCGGTGATTTCGAACGTGAAGGCCGTGAAGCCGCCGCGGTGCTCGCCGACATGATAGCCGTTGACGAAGACGTCGGCCACGGTCTGCACGCCGTCGAAGCGCAGGAAGAGCCGCTTCGACGCCCAGTCGGCAGGAATGTAGAGCCGGCGCATGTAGTTGCCCGTCGTGCGCTGGTACTCCGAGTTGCCGGCCAGCGCATCGAGGTTCCACGTATGGGGCAGGGTGATATTGCGCGCGTCGTCAGCGCTGTTTTCGCTGCGGAAATAGAAAGTCCAGTCGTCGTTGAGACGGTAGACCTCCCGCGCGGCGGACTCCGCCACGAAGGCCGCCAGCATACTGATCAGAAGCAGATAACGTTTCATAATCCTCCTATCGTTTTAGTTCGGACGGCGCATCCGGATCGCCTCCGTCCGCGACGGAGCGGAACCCGTCCCCGTGCAAAGATACGAATAAGTGAGGGCAGAAGCAAGCACCGGCTTGATTATGCCGAACGGAAGTATCTAAGGCGTCAGCCAAAGATACGAATAAGTGAGGGCAGAAGCAAGCGCCAGGCAATTAAAACAGCATCCTGCCGAGCCGTTACGATACCCTGCTGCAACATTGCGGCACTCAGCGCCGCGCGGGCCGAAGCCTCCGCCCGCGGAAGCCCGCCACTGTGGGCGTGCTCCGCAGACTTCGACCCGCAGCTACGGCAGCAACCGATCCTCACGCATCCTCGGGATGACGGAACGGAATTCCTAATTTTAATTCTTAAATTTAAATTGCCAATCGCAGGTTGCTTTTGCGCTCGCCTTGCACCACTTTGCGGAGGACGAAGTCTCCGCTTAGACAGGCGGCGCCTCGGCAAAACCAAATAAATTTGGTTCTGCGCTCGGCTTGCACTATCTTTGTCCCAGACAACAACCCGCTCCGCGTACCAATGAACATTCTCGACATCATCGTCTGGCTCGCACTGGCCGTCGCCGTGTTCAACGGCTGGCGCAAAGGCTTCATCGGCAAACTCTTCTCGCTGGCCGGACTCGTCGGCGGCATCTGGCTCGCACTGGGCTACGGCGCCCGCTGCGGCGAGGCGCTGCACATGGAGGGAACGACGGCCGCCGTAGCGGGACCGATCGTCGTCTTCGTCGCCGCGGCCGTCGCGGCCAACCTCGTCGGCCGGCTCGTAAGCAAGGCATGCAGCACGATCGGACTGGGCGGTCTCGACACGCTGCTGGGCATCGCGCTGGCGCTGTTGCAGGCCGTGCTGCTGCTGGGACTCGCCTTCAAGGCGACCGACTATTTCGATCCCGAACTCATCGCCCGTTCCACGCGCGAAGAGTCCAAATGCTACGCACCGGTGATGTGCGTGGCGGACAAGATCTTCCCCTCGCTGGGGGAATACGCCCGCGAGTACCTGCCCCGACCGGAGCGGGAAGAACCCGCGGAAAAGCCGGAGACAACCGAAAAACTGCAAAACGCATGAACACCGAGATCCGAGGAGTCGTCACCCGTGCCACGGGGAGCTGGTACGACGTGCTGCACGAAGGGCGCACGATCGCCTGCCGCATCCGCGGCCGCATCCGCCTCAAAGGCCTCCGCTCGACCAATCCGGTCGTCGTGGGCGACGAGGTGGTCTGCACCGAAGGCGGCGACGGAGAGTGGGTGATCGAACGCATCCTGCCGCGCCGCAACTACATCATCCGGCGCGCCTCGAACCTCTCGAAAGAGTCGCACATCATCGCCGCGAACATCGATCAGGCACTGCTCGTGGCCACGCTCTCGCAACCCGTGACGGCCCCCGAATTCCTCGACCGCTTTCTGGCGACGTGCGAAGCCTACAAGATCCCCGCGACGATCCTGCTGGCCAAATACGACCTCGCTGCGGCCGACCCCGAAGCCGCGGCGGCCTTCCACGCCACCTACGAAAGCGCGGGCTACCGCGTCGTCGACCTCTCGACGCTCGACGGCACGGGGCTCGACGCGGTGCGTGCGCTCGTCGCCGGCTGCACGACGCTCGTGGCGGGCAACTCGGGCGTCGGCAAGTCGACGCTCGTCGGCGCACTCGAACCCGGACTGGCGCTGCGCACGGGAAGCATCTCGGAGAGCCACCGCAAAGGACGGCATACGACCACCTTCTCGGCCATGTACCCCCTCACGGGCGGCGGGTTCCTGATCGACACCCCCGGCATCAAGGGATTCGGCCTGATCGACATCGACGATCACGAACTGTGGCACTACTTCCCCGAAATGATGCGCATCGGGGCGGGCTGCCGCTTCTACAACTGCACCCACACCCACGAACCGGGCTGTGTCGTGCGCGAGGCGGTCGCACGGGGCGAGGTGGCGCGGTCGCGCTACGAAAGTTACCTGAAAATCCGCGACGAAGATGACAAATACCGCAAATGACCGCCCGCAGGAGTGGTACGACGCGCGCGCCGACCACCTCGCCGAGTTCCTCACCGACGAACGGCGCCGCACGCTCGCAACGGCGCTCGCCGAGCGGACGCGCTACATGACGCTGCTGGCCGAAAACACCTTCCATCCGCACAACGCCTCGGCGCTGATGCGCCACTGCGACGCCTTCGGCGTGCAGGAGCTGCACACGGTCGAAACCCTCTGCAAGTTCTCGCCCAACGCCTCGATCGTGCGCGGGACGGACAAGTGGGTCGACGTGCGCCGCCACGCCTCGACGGCCGAAGCGATCGCCGCATTGCGGGCCGAAGGCTACCGGATCGTGGCCACGACGCCCCACCGCGAAAGCTGCACGCCCGAAACGTTCGACGTCGCGCGCGGTCCCTTCGCGCTGGTCTTCGGCACCGAGCACGCCGGCATCTCCGACGAGGCGATGGCGGCGGCCGACGAATACCTGCGCATCCCGATGTGCGGGCTGGTCGAGAGTCTCAACGTCTCGGCCTCGGCGGCGATCCTCGTCTACATGCTCTCGCAGCGCGTGCGCTCGAAGGTCGAGGGGTGGCGGCTGCCGCCGCTCGAAGCCGCGGCGCTGCGCCTGCGCTGGATGCGGGCCGCCGTACGCGACGCCGAAGGGATTCTGGCGCGGCGCTTTCCCGAAGAGTGAAATTTCCGAAGACAACGATGAATACGATTCTACGCAAACAGTTTCTCGCCCACGTGGGACAAACCTCGCCGTCGCCGATGCTCGTCGAGGTCGCGCGGGCCGAGGGGTCGTTCTTCTACACCCCCGACGGAAAACGCTATTACGATCTGGTGGCGGGCGTCTCGGTGAGCAACGTCGGCCACTGCAACCCCGACGTGGTGCGCGCCGTGCAGGAGCAGGCGGCGCGCTACATGCACGTGATGGTCTACGGCGAAATGGTCGAATCGCCGCAGGTGACCTATGCCGCGCGGATCGCCGCTGCGCTGCCCGCACCGCTCGACAGCGTTTATTTCGTCAATTCGGGCGCCGAGGCGGTCGAAGGGGCGCTCAAACTGGCCAAGCGCGACACCGGACGCACGGAACTCGTCTCGATGCGCCGCGCCTACCACGGTTCGACGCACGGGGCGATGAGCATGATGGGCGCTCCCGAAGGCGAGGAGTGGAAGGCGGCTTTCCGGCCGCTGCTGCCCGACGTGCGCGCGATCGAATTCAACGATTTCGAGGCGCTCGACCGGATCACCCGCCGCACGGCCGCCGTACTCGTCGAGCCAGTGCAGGGCGAAGCGGGCGTGCGCCTGCCGGCTGCGGGCTGGCTCGAAGCGCTGCGCGAACGCTGCGACCGCACGGGCGCACTGCTCGTCTTCGACGAAATACAGACCGGACTGGGGCGCACGGGAGCGCTCTTCGCCATGCAGCGCTACGGCATCACGCCCGACATCGTCTGCCTGGCCAAGGCCTTCGGCGGCGGAATGCCGCTGGGGGCGTTCGTCGCGGCGAAGCGGACGATGGATGCCTTGCAGACCGACCCCGCACTGGGACATATCACCACGTTCGGCGGCCATCCCGTCTGCTGCGCAGCGGGACTGGCGGCCTTCGACTACCTGACACGCAACCGCGTCGTGGAGCAGGTCGAAGCCAAGGGAGCGCTCTACGAGGAGTTGCTCGCGGGACATCCGCAGGTGTGCGAAATCCGCCGCAGCGGGCTGTTGCTGGCCGTCGAGCTGGGCGATTCGGCCAAACTCTACCGCATGATGGAGCTTTTCAAGGAGGCGGGGATTCTGAGCGACTGGTTCCTCTACTGCGACACGGCGTTCCGCATCTCGCCGCCGCTGACCATTTCGGAAGAGGAGGTGCGCGACTCGGCCCGTATCGTCGCCGAGTGCCTGGACAAACTGTAAGTGCATCCGCAGCAACCGAATAAAAGCGCCGTGAAGTCAGCTTCACGGCGCTTGTTCGATCCGGTCGATCGCCACGGACGCATTCCTACCTGCCCTCCGCGAAACTTTTCAGCAGGGCGATCTCCTCCGGCCAGCGGCTCTCGTCGGGCGTCTCCAGAATGAGCGGAATACCGTCGAAACGGCTGTCCTCGGCGATATAACGGAAACATTCGAGTCCGAGCATCCCTTCGCCCAGCGGCGCGTGACGGTCGACACGGCTGCCGACACCCTTCATCGCATCGTTGAGGTGCATCCCGCGCAGATACTTCATCCCCACCACCTCGTCCAGTTCGCGGAAGGTCGCCTCGCACCCCGCGCGGGTCGAGAGATCGTAGCCGGCGGCGAAGGCGTGGCAGGTGTCGATGCAGACGCCCACGCGCGACTTGTCCTCCACGCGCTCGATCAGATAGGCCAGATGACGGAACGAAAAACCGAGGTTCGACCCCTGCCCCGCCGTATTCTCGATCACGGCCGTGACACCGTGCGTGCGGTCGAGCGCACGGTTGATCGACGCGGCGATCCGGTCGAGCGACTCCTCGGGCGCGATCTGCCGCAGGTGGCTGCCCGGATGGAAGTTGAGCCGGTCGAGTCCCAGCGCCTCGCAGCGCGCCATCTCCTCCTCGAAGGCGCGGCGCGACTTTTCGAGCGCTTCGTCGTCGGGGTGGCCCAGATTGATCAGGTAACTGTCGTGGGGCAGAATCTGCGCAGGCGCATAACCGCACTCGTCGCAGGCGGCGCGGAAGGCCGCGACCTGCTCCGCCGTAAGCGCCGGAGCGCTCCACTGCCGCTGATTCTTGGTAAAAAGGGCGAATGCCGTCGCCCCGATGGCACGGGCGTTGCGGGGTGCGTTCTCGACGCCGCCCGCAGCGCTCACATGTGCTCCGAAGTATTTCATAACAACTCTTTTACCGACAAATATACGGGATTTCCTGAATAATTTCCTATTTTTGCAAAAAATAAATCGCGTATGAACAAGTGTACGACGCTTCTCCTGACCACGGCGATCCTGCTCGCGAGGCCCGCCGCCGCGCAAATCTCCATAGACCGCGTGGAACCCCAGTCCGGAGAAGTCAGTTTCGCCGACTCGATCCGCCGGCAGCAGGTCGAACGCGACGCCTTCTCGCTGGCCAAGTACCGTGCCGAACGGGCCGCTATCCGCAAGGAGCGCAACTACCTCGAAATATCGGCTTCGGTGCAGGGAACGCTCACCTCGTTCAACGACCCGTGGATCGAAGTGTCGGGCGGCGACAACTCGATCGCCGCGATCGGCACCTTCTTTCTGGATCATATCTTCACCAAGGACAAATTCTCGATCGAGACCAAGGCGAGCGCCAAATTCGGCTACAACCGCATCAAGGCCGTCCCCGAAGGCGAAGAGGGCGAGGTCGGCATCTGGTACAAGAATCAGGACGAATTCTGGGTACAGACCGCCCCGTCGTTCAACTTCTCGAAAAACTGGTCCTACGGCGCGATGCTCAAATTCCGCACCCAGTTCGCCAACGGCTACAAGGCCCGCACGCAGCAGAAGGAGATCCACCGCAAGAGCACCTTCATGTCGCCGGGCTATCTCGACCTGTCGGTCGGTCTGACCTACAACTGCCCCAACAAGAGCTTCCCGGTCAAAATCAACATGTCGCCGGTGGCCCTGAGCGCCGTATTCGTCGAGAGCAAGCAGATCCGCGAAAACTTCGTCTACGATTTCAGCGAGGCCAACAAGGAGGCCGGCACCCGCAAATACGTCGAACCCTACGGCGTGCCGTCGAACAAGACGTCGAAGTACGAAGGCGGTTCGTCGATCCAGATCGACTTCGACCGCAAATTCGGCAACCGCGACGTGCTTTGCGCTACCGCACGACCTTCTTCTCGTTCTACGGTTGGATTTCGAACCTCGGCCAGAAAAACAAGATTGCGAAATTCTCCGACTACATCGCCGCCTACGACAAGTGGGAGGCCGACGGAAGGATCAGGAGACCAAACCGACGCTGCCGATCCACCCCACCGTCCGCTGGGAAAACACGCTCGACATCAAGGCGACGAAATACCTCACCACGAGCATCTATTTTCAGCTCTACTACAACCGCGCCCAAAGTTATGCGGTACAGACCCAGGCCATTCTGAGCGTCGGACTGAGCTACACGTTCCAGAACAAACCCAAACCCAAGAAATAAGCGCCGCGCATCATGTGCAAAAACTCCCGTTCCACCGTTTTGCTTCCGCTCGTCGTGGCAGCGGCAGTCGCCCTGGGCATCTTCCTCGGACAATTTCTGGGGAGGTCGTCGGCCGAATCTGACATCAAGGGCATCCTGCGCTCGCTGGCGCTGCCTCAGAACAAGGTATCGCAGACGCTGTCGCTCATCGAGACGCAGTACGTCGACTCGGTGGCCATCGATTCGCTCGTCGAACGGGCGCTGCCCGTCATCGTTTCGGAACTCGACCCCCACTCGGTCTACATCCCCGCCTCGGAGATGGCCGAAATCAACGAACCGCTCGACGGCGAATTCGACGGCATCGGCGTGGTATTCAACATGGCCACCGACACGGTGATCGTGCTGAACGTCATTCCGTCGGGGCCGAGCGACAAGGCGGGCGTCGTGGCGGGCGACCGCATCGTGCGCATCAACGATTCGCTGGTGGCCGGACAACAGATCGCCCAGCGCGAGATCATGCGCCGGCTGCGCGGCAAACGCGGCTCGGAGGTGCGGCTGGGCCTCGAACGGCGCGGCATCGACGAACTGGTGGAGGTGACGGTCGTGCGCGACAAGATCCCGATCCGCAGCCTCACGGCGGCACTGATGCTCACCGGCGACATCGCCTTCGTCAAACTGGACCAGTTCGCCCGCACCTCGCACACCGAACTGCTCGAAGCGCTCTCGACGCTCCGCACGCAGGGAATGTGCAAACTGATCCTCGACCTGCGGGGCAATTCGGGCGGGTTCCTCGACCAGGCGATCGCCATCGCCAACGAGTTCCTGCCCGCCGACAAACTGATCGTCTATACCGAAGACCGCAACCACCAGCGCATCGAACAATACAGCGACGGCACGGGCAGCGCCGCCGACCTCGACCTGGCGGTGCTCGTCGACGAGGGAAGCGCCTCGTCGAGCGAAATCCTCGCCGGAGCGTTGCAGGACAACGACCGCGGAACGATCATCGGCCGCCGTTCGTTCGGCAAAGGGCTCGTCCAACAGCAGATTCCCTACGCCGACGGTTCGGCGCTGCGGCTGACCGTCGCCCGCTACTACACCCCTACGGGGCGTTCGATCCAGAAACCCTACACCTCGGGCGACGCCGAGAGCTACGACGCCGACATCTGGAACCGCTACCAGCACAACGAGTTCTTCTCGGCCGATTCGATCCGTTTCGACGACGCGCTGCGCCGCACAACGCCGGGCGGCAAGGTGGTCTACGGCGGCGGCGGCATCATGCCCGACATCTTCGTACCGCTCGACACGACCGACCTGACCAAATATTACCTCGAAGTATCGGGACGTAACATTCTCTACCGTTATACGATCGAATACGCCGACGCCCACCGCAAGGCGCTCAACGCCGTCCGGACGACAGCCGACCTGCGGGCACTGCTCGACGCCGACCGGGGACTCGTCGACGACTTCATCCGCTACGCCGCCCGCAAGGGCGTCGCCCCGCGCTACGGCGACATCGCTCGCTCGCGGCAGCTGATGGAGGCGCAGCTCAAAGCCTACATCGGCCGGAACACCTCGCTCGAAGACAGCGGCTATTTCCTGAGCATCTATCCCGAAGACGAGGTGATCGTGCGCGCGATCGGAGAATTGGAACATCCCACGATTCCGACGGTAAAGGCCGCAGAGGCCGTCGCCGAGGGAGAACCGGCGGAGGAACAGCCTGCCGAAGAAGAGCCTGCGGAGGAGGCGCCGCATGATTAAGCGCATCGTCGGACTGCTGGCCGCGGCAGCCGTTCTCGCCGTGGTTGTCTTCGCCATCCTGGGTTCCGGCACCTATTCTTCGTTTATCGGACGGGCCGGCCGATCGGCCGCGGCACCCGCCGCGACCTCCGTTGCGGCACCCGATTCGACGTCCGACAGCCTCGTGAACGCCCCTGAGGATACGACTGCCGCCGGAATTCCTGCGGATACGGCAGCGGTTTCCGGCACGGCCGACACGCTCTCCGCAGGGAGATAAGTCCCTGTCATCGAGCCGACCCGCCCGATTGACCGCACCGATCAAAGCCGAAGCTGCTGCAACCGAAAAGGTTGCAGCAGCTTTCTTACCGCCCATGCGCCTCACCTGCGTTCCCGTCCGAAGCGCAGACCGACGCTAAACCCGAAGGGAAACTGGTCGCTGGATATGTATTTCTGGGGAATTCGCGTGAAGATATGTCCTATTCCGGTAAAAGCCACATCGGCATACAATCCGCGCGTCAACCGAACGTAAGCACCCAAACGATAGTTGAATTGATAGGCCCAACGCGAGGTAGGATACTGGTTTTCGAGCTCTTCCCGCTTGACATACGTTTCCAGCCATTCCAACTTGGCATCATAGCCATCGCCCCATTTGAAATGGTGATAACATCCTCCCAATCCAAAATCGACATAGAAAAAAGTTTTCAACCGCCGGCTATACCCTCGGATTTCAGTTTGAGGCCCGAAAGCAACCGCTCGATGATCGTATGTAGAAATTCTGACATAGTCGTCACGGGACGGATTCGTCGAAAAATACCGGACAAACGCCCCCACACCGATACGGTTATTGCGATTCATCATCCGCATCGCCGACGCATCGATCGACCAGCCGTCGAGAATCGTGCTCCACGACGCGGCATAGAGCATCCGATGCTGCGGTACCTCGTTGAACGTACGGCCCCGCCACGGCTGCCAGCCGCGGGTTTTGCCGCGGTAAAGCATCCGGCGATCGCCGTCGCTCAGGACATATTCAACCCGACGGCGCGGAACGAACAGCAGCAGCGAGTCGCCCGACGACACCGCACTGCGGTAGAACAAGCTGTCACCCTTACTTTTCTCCCACAGCACACGCCCCGTAAGCTTGTTCTCCTTATGCAAAACGATTACATCCTGCGACTTGCAGGGAAGCACGCCCAGAAGGACGCAACCAAAAAATAGCAAATATCGGCTCATTTATAACGGTTTTAGGTTTTTAGGTTCAGATGCACTTTCCCCGCGGAAGCCGATACCGCACCGGACTACCGAAGGGGGGGTATCGAGGCCGCCCTCGCAGGCGAACTCCTCGACCGAACGGATATAATGAGCGATCGTCTCGTCCATCGAGACATAGGATTTGCCCCCGGCGGCATTCTTGTGTCCGCCGCCGTCGAAATATTTGCGGGCAAAGAGGTTGACGTCCACATCGCCGCGCGAGCGCAGCGACACACGGATGAACTTGCGGTGCCCGAGGAACATGGCCGACATCTTGACCTTCTTGATCGTGAGGGCGTAGTTGACGAATCCCTCGCTGTCGCCCTGCTGGAAACGGTAGCGGCGCATCTCGGCCTCCGTAAGCGACATGTAGGCCGCCGTCCCCTCCTGGATGATGTTCATCTTGCGGTGGATCGCATAGCCGAACAGACGGGCGCGGTCCTCCGTATAACCGTTGTAGACGCTGTTGTGAATACCGGCCACGTCGATCCCTTTCTCGACCAGGACGGCCAGGGCGCGGTAGAGCGCCGGCGTGAGGAACGAGAAGGAGAAGTTGCCGGTATCGGTCATCATGCCCACATAGAGCGCTTCGGCCATCTTGCGGGTGATGACCTCCGTTCCGCAGAGCTGCTCGATGATGCAGTAGAGCAGGAAGCAGGTGCTCGACGACTGCGGATAGGAGAATTGCAGGTCGAAGCCTCCGTCGGGCGAAAGGTGATGATCGATCAGCACGCGCCGCGCCGCCGTATTCTCGGCCAGCGCGTCGCTGAGCGCTTCGAGGCGCGACAGGGAGTTGAAATCGAGGCAGAAGACGATATCCGCCCCGCGAATGGCTTCGAGCGCGCGTTCGGGCGCGAAGCGGAAGATCACCACTTCGCGGATGTCGGGCATCCAGTCGAGAAAATAGGGGTATTTGTTGGGGACGATCATCGTCACCTCATGCCCCATCGCCGCGAGCACATCGCGCCATGCCGTCGAGGCCCCGATCGCATCGCCGTCGGGGTTGGTATGTGCGACCAGCACGATCTTACGGTGAGGTGCGGCGAGCAGTTCGCGGAGCGCTTCGATTTTTGCACTGTCGATCTTCATCGCTTCAAAGATACGAATAAGTGAGTACAATGTCAAATTTATTTGAGCATTGTCGAACGGGAGTATCTAAGACGAAGTCAAAGGTAACAAAAGGTTCGGAAATTTCCTACTTATCCGCCATTTTCTGCTTCTCACGGCTCTTGCACCACGGCGCGATCCCGCAGGCGTCGCACTTCGGAGCCCGCGCCGTGCAGACGTAACGGCCGTGGAGAATCAACCAGTGATGCGCCACGGGCAGCAGATGCGACGGGATGTTCTTTTCGAGCTGCAACTCGGTCTGGAGCGGGGTTTTAGCGCCGCGCGTAAGCCCGATGCGGGCCGACACGCGGAAGACGTGGGTATCGACGGGCATCACCTCCTTGCCCCAGATGACCGCCCCCACGACGTTGGCCGTCTTGCGCCCCACGCCGGGCAATCGCTGCAAGGCGTCGAGATCCGACGGCACCACGCCGCCGAACTCCGTGCAGAGCATCCGCGCCATGGCGGCCAGGTTCCTGGCCTTGTTGTTGGGATAGGAGATGCTTTTGATGTAGGCGTAGATCTCTTCGGCCGTAGCCTGCGCCATCGCCTCGGGCGTAGGATAGGCTTCGAAAAGCGCCGGCGTAGTCATGTTGACCCGCTTGTCGGTACACTGCGCCGAAAGAATGACGGCCACCAGCTCGGCTACGGGCTGGTCGAACCAGGGATCCTTTGTACTGCAACGTCGCTCAGTCCGGCATCGAACACGAGCAGCGGCGTGCGCCGCACGTCGCGCCACCAGGCATGTTGGCCTCGAACCAGCCGATCACGCCCGCATAACGTTCCTTCAATGTCATAGCTTTATCGTTTCGGCTGCCGTCGCAGCCATTTCTTCACCAACAGTCCGTATCCGCCGCATCGAACACGACGCAGCGGGCAACATGCGGTGGACGGCCGTCACCTCCTCCGATCGCGCCACCACGCCGCGGCCCCGGCACGCCTCGATCGTGCGCCGGTAGTTGGCGCGCATCCCCACGTTGACATCCCCCGTCAACAGCCGGATGCGGTCGGGATAACGCGCGGCGTAGTCGCGGCAGATCGCACCCGTGCCGTCCGGACTGCAATCGTCGCTCAACACCAGCTCCACGGCGAACGTCGTCCGCTGCGACAGCACCCCTTCGATCGCCCGGCCGATGTAGGGCGCATGGTTGTAGGCGGTCATGCAGACCGATACGAGAGGTTCGGCATTCATCATCTGTTCCCATTCAAAAATTCATGTCGGGCAGAGCGGCGGAGCGCACTCCATACCAGCTTTCCGCCCCCTCTCCACACGAACAGCAGGGAGGGTTCCCGACGGACGTCGCGCCACCAGCGGCGCAGACAGGCACCGCCGCCCGCATCCCTCATCAGCGTGAGGATATATTCCATGCGCATCCTGGCGATCCGCCGCCGCTGACGGCCGCCGCCGTAGCGGACGTCGAACCAGCACTTGATATCGAAAATCGCATCGAAATAGACGATCCGGCGCTCCAGCGACGACTGGTGACTGCCGCTGTCGGACAGTACGCGGAAAACCGCCGTCTCGCAGTCCAGAAACCGGATCGTGCAGCGCGGCGCCATCCAGAGCCACATCGGGTAGTCTTCCAGCGGCCACGGCCGTTCGAGCGGCCGCAGTTCGGGATCGGCATAGTAACCCGCGAGCAGGTCGCGCCGCACGACGGCCGCACAATTGGGAATCGTATTGTTCAACAACAGCTCCTCGAAGGTCGTCGCACCCGCCCCCATCGGGTAGTTCTCGACGTAACGCCCCTCCTCCTGCGCATAACAGCGCACCCGCGTATAGCAGATGCCGCAGGCGGGATCGGCCTCCAACGCCTCAACCTGCCGTTGCAGTTTGAGCGGGTCGCACCACCAGTCGTCGCCGTCGCACATCGCCACGTAACGGCCCCGGCACGCCTCGATCGTGCGCCGGTAGTTGGCGCGCATCCCCACGTTGACATCCCCCGTCAACAGCCGGATGCGGTCGGGATAACGCGCGGCGTAGTCGCGGCAGATCGCACCCGTGCCGTCCGGACTGCAATCGTCGCTCAACACCAGCTCCACGGCGAACGTCGTCCGCTGCGACAGCACCCCTTCGATCGCCCGGCCGATGTAGGGCGCGTGGTTGTAGGCGGTCATGCAGACCGATACGAGGGGGGGGGTCGCGACGCACCCCGACGCCGCAGGCGCGGCAGGATCGAAAACCGGTATCATCGTTTCGTCAATTTGGCGAATTTCGCAAGCAGGGTCTTCTCGCCGTACTCCTCGAAGACGACGACCAGCTTATGATCGGCCGCCAGCGTTTCGATACGCACGATCTCCCCGCACCCGAACTTGGGATGCTCGACCCGCTCGCCGACGGCATAGCCCGACGCCGCGGCGTTCCCTGCGGCGGGTACCGCTCCGCCGCCCAGCCGCCGCAAATTCTCCGGCACAACGGGGCGTTGCAGCGCAGGGCGCCGGAAGGCGGAATCCGTCCCGCCCTGCCCGCCGAACGAAGGGGCGCCGCTCTCCGGCCGCGAACCGCCGGAATAGGCTCCGCCCCGTCCGCCGAACGAAGATTTCGCACCGCCGAAGGAGGGGTTGCCGCTGCCGCCCGCCCGTTGCTGATAACGCACGTCGAAACGCCGGCGCAGCTCTTCGAGCGCCGTGCGGCCGCCGGCTGCGGCCTCTTCGCGCACGGGCGTCTGGCCGGCCCCGACCGCACCGTCGAGATAGCGGGGGTCGATCTCGCGCAGGAAACAGCTCGGACGCGAAAACTCCATGTTGCCCCACTTGAACCGCATCTCGGCATAGGAGAGCACCGCACTGCATTTGGCGCGCGTGAGGGCCACGTAGAACAGGCGCCGCTCCTCTTCGAAACCCTCGGGCGACTCGGCGGCCCGCTGCGACGGGAAGAGGTTCTCCTCCATCCCGACGATGTAGACGTATTTGAACTCCAACCCCTTGGCCGAATGGACGGTCATGAGCGTCACCTTGTCGTCGTCGCCCGCGTCCTCCTTCTTGTCCATGTCGGTGGTGAGCGTCACGCTCTGCAACCACTCCTCGACGGTAGCCTCCCCGAGCTCCTCGCCGCCGCGGATCTCGGCGTCGCGCTGCTCCTTGAAGAGCTGCATCGAGTTGAGCAGCTCCTCGATGTTGTCGAGCGCCGAAGTAGCCTCGGGGCTGTTCTCACGGCGGAAGAGCGCCAGAATGCCCGAACGCGACGCCACCTCCATACCGAAGTCGTAGAGTCCCTTCTGCGCACGTTCGAGCGAGAGCGAGCGGATGAGCGCCACGAACTCGGCGACCTTGCGCACGATCGTGCGCTGCACGGGATCGCTCACAGGCTCGGCCACCAGCGCGTCGACCGCCTCCCACATCGACACGCCCCGCTCGGCCGCCAGTTGGGCGATACGCAGCACGGTGGTGTCGCCGATGCCGCGCGCCGGATAGTTGACGATGCGCCGGAAGGCCTCGTCGTCGCGCGGGTTGATCACCAGGCGTATGTAGGCCAGCATGTCCTTGATCTCCTTGTGGTCGTAGAACGACCTCCCCTTGTAGATGCGGTAGGGAATGCCGCGGCGGCGCAGCGACTCTTCGAGCGCCTGCGACTGGTTGTTGGTGCGGTAGAGGATCGCCGCTTCGTTCCACGCATCGCCCGTGGCGCGCACCTTGTCGCGCAGATCCTGTACGACCAGCTCGGCCTCCTCGCGGTCGGTGTAGGCTTTCAGCACACGGATCTTCTCGCCCTCGTCGCCCTCCGAGAAGCACCTCTTTTCCATGCGGCGCGAATTGTGGACGATCACCGAGTTGGCCGCCTCGACGATCGTGCGCGTCGAACGGTAGTTCTGTTCCAGCTTGAAGACCTTCGCGTCGGGGTAGTCGCTGCGGAAGGAGAGGATATTCTCTATCTTGGCGCCGCGGAACGAGTAGATGCACTGGGCGTCGTCGCCCACGACGCAGACCTTGCCGTGATGCTGCGACAGGCGGCGGACGATGATGTACTGCGCGTAGTTGGTATCCTGATACTCGTCAACCAGAATATACTGGAACTGATCCTGATAGCGCGCCAGCACGTCGGGACAGTCCCTCAGCAGGATATTGGTCTGCAACAGCAGGTCGTCGAAATCCATCGCGCCGTTGTGCTTGCAGCGCTGGCAGTAGAGGTTGTAGATGTTGCCGAACTCGGGAATCTGCGCCCGCCGGTCTTCGGTGGCGTGCGCCGAATTAGCCAGATAGGCGCCCGGGGTGACCAGCGCGTTCTTGGCCTGCGAGATGCGCGAGGCGATCGTGTTGGGCTTGTACTTGTCGTCGGCGAGGTTCAGCTCCTTGACGATCGTCTTGATGAGGTTCCTGGCATCGGACGCATCGTAGATCGTAAAGTTCGTCGGAAAGCCGATCCGCTCGGCGTCGGTGCGCAGGATGCGGGCGAAGATCGAGTGGAAGGTACCCATCCAAATATGGCGAGCTTGACCCTCGGTCAAATGTTCTGGAATCATTTTGACAATACGCTCACGCATCTCCTGCGCTGCTTTATTCGTAAATGTCGTTGCCAAAATATTTTTGGGTTTGATTCCTTTTTGGATCATATAGGCGATGCGCGAGGTGAGCACGCGCGTCTTGCCCGAACCGGCTCCGGCGATGATGAGCGACGCGGAGTCGTAGGCCTCGACGGCGGCGCGCTGGGCGGGGTTGAGCCCCTGCAATATCGGTGATTCCATCTGTTTCGTACTTGTCGGGCGACAAAGTTACGAATTTTTCGCGATCCCGCCTATCGATTCCCGAAGAAGCGGGGCGGTCGTCCGGTCAGACGTAGAGCCGGATCTGGTGCAGCAGCGTGGCGGTGAAGAAAAGGCCGATGACGATGCAGAGCAGGATCAACAGCCCGTTGAGCATCCGCGCGTCGGGCTTGGTGCGCAGTTCGCGGTTCTTGGCGATGTATTCGCGGAAAAAGAGGTAGAGCGCCGGCACGGTCGAAGCGGCCAGCAGGAAGTCTTCGGGAATACCGAAGAAGTAGACCTTCGCCAGCCCGATCAGCGCCCAGTGGCAGAGGAACAGCACGAGGAAGATGTTGATACGGTGCGTGAAGGCCAGCATCAGACCGATGGTGAAGACCGCCACCGAACAGGGCATCACGGGCATGGTCATCATCGGGAACGACAGCCCCCGAGCCAGCGAAAAGAGCGGATAGGCCAGCGGCATGAGGTAGAGCAACAGGGCGAAGCCGTTGGGGCGGCTCGTGCGCTCGAAGCGCGTGAAATCGGCATAGAGGTCGTAGAGCCAGATCACGGCCATGATCCCCCAGAAGAGGGCCAGCACGTCGCTGTGGCTGCGCTGGCCGCACCAGACCAGATAGTAAACCACGGCGATCCAGGCGTTGAGACCCGCCAGAAAGAGTTTCATGGCCCGTTTGACATTCTGCGTCGGGCGGAGGTAGAGCAGGACGGTGAGCACTGCCGCCGCTGCCACGATCGCGATCTGCCACGGCCACGTGGCGGCATTGTAACGTGCGATGGTATTCCAGAAAATCTCCATGCAATCAGGCTTTACGGGGTTTGCGGCGCCGCGTGAGCGAGAAGGCGCGGCGGCGGAAGAGTAAGATCGGCACCGTCGAACCGACGGCCAGCATGAAGACGACGCTGACGGTGACCGTCGCGTTGAGTAGGAACGCATCCATATACTGCCGCGCCGCATCGCTCTCGGCGGTGTGCTGCATGAGCATGATCAGGGCGAAGACCGTCTTGTAGGCGTAGATGCCCGGCACCATCGGCAGCAGCGCCGGAATCGAGAGGACGGTGGTCGGGCAGTAGATCCGGCCGCCGAGCCAGAGGCTTCCCAGTCCGATGAGCAGCGAGGCGCAGAGCGTCGCCGTGGTAATGTCGAGTCCCGCGCAGGTCATCAGGCCAAAACGCAGGGCGTGGCCTGCGGCGGCCAGCAGGGCGATCGACGGGAAGGCCCGCAGGGGCGGGTCGGAGATGGCCCCGAACCCGATCGCCGCGACAGCCGCGAAAAACCCGTCGACGAAAATATCCGCAGCGATCATAGCAGGCTTCCCTTAACCATTAACAACGTGACGGACAGCCCCACGGCGATGCAGAGGATCAGCAGCAGGGCGCCGATCAGACGGCTGCACCCGATCAGAATGTGCCCCTCGACGATGTCGATCACGCCGTTGATGAGCGGCACCCCCGGAACGAGGAACAGGACGCTCGTGGCGATGGCCGTCTCGGCCGTGCAGTCGAAGCGCAGCGCCGACGAAGCGCACAGCGACGCCATGAAAGCCGAGAGAATGAAGATGATGAAGTGGTTCACGCCGGCTTTGGTCAACTGCTGCCGGGCCGAAAAGCCCGCCAGCGTGGAGGTGAAGACGATCCCCACGGCCACCCAGTCGCCGTTGAAGAGTTTGCAGAACGAAGCGTTGGCCAGCCCCACGACCATGAGCACGAACATCGGGTCCATGCGCGGCTTTGCGGTCAGTTTGCGGAACTTCTCGCGGATCACATCGAGCGGCAGCCGCCGGTCGACGGCCTCCCAGCTCAGCGAACTGAGGTCGGAGTTGCGTTCGAAACTGATCGGCAGGTGCGGAATCTCGACCACCTGCGTCACCACCTGCGGGTTCCCCTCCTCGCGCACGGTCAGGATCGACGTGCGCTGGAAAGTGGTCAGCCGCACGTCGACCGACTGCGAGGCGCCGATACGGCGCGCATTGCGCACCACGCGCGAGGTATGCACGCCCGACCCCAGCAGGTAGGTGGCGTACTCGCCGATAAAATCGAGCAGCTCGGTCAGTTCCGCTTGTGTTTTCATGACGGCGCAAAGTTAATAAAAATTTTAAACAACCTCGCGCTCCGGACGAATTGACCCATCCGTCGGAAGAAAAAACCGAATCCTCCGTTTTTTCGGCGGGCAGTCCAATTTTTTCCGTTTTTTTTCGTTAGATTTGTTAGAATATTAAACGTCAAAATGGCCGGACTCTATCTCCATATCCCCTTCTGCAAGCGTGTCTGCGCCTACTGCGACTTCTACAAGTCGGCCGACCTGCGGCCGATGAAGGCCGTCGTGGAGGCGATGCACGACGAACTGCGCCGCGAAGCGGGATTCCTGCCTGCGGAGCAGTTGCGCACGATCTATTTCGGCGGCGGAACCCCCTCGCTGCTGCCGCCCGAGGAGTTGGAGGAGTTCATCGCCCACGCCGCCGAACTCTTCGACTGCACGGTCCTCGAAGAGTGCACCGTCGAGGCCAACCCCGACGACCTGACGCCCGACTACCTGCGGCGGCTGGCCCGCACGCGGGTCGACCGCCTCTCGATCGGCGTACAGTCGTTCGACGACGGGGAGCTGCGCCTGATGAACCGCCGCCATACGGCCGACGCGGCGCGCAAGGCCGTGCGACAGGCGCAGGAGGCGGGCTTCGGCAACGTGACCGTCGACCTGATCTTCGGCGTACCCGGATTCGGCGCCGCGACGCTCGCACGCAATCTGCGCGAAACGGTCGCGCTGGGCGTGCAGCACGTTTCGGCATACCATTTGACCGTAGAGCCGCAGACGGCCTTCGGCCGCCGCATGGCGCAGGGCAGGTTCTCCCCCGTGACGGAAGAGACGAGCGAAGAGGAGTTCCTCACGGTGCACCGCACGCTCCGCGACGCCGGATTCGAGCACTACGAAGTCTCGAACTACGCCCTGCCCGGCCGCCGGGCGATCCACAACAGCGCCTATTGGAGCGGAGACCCCTATCTGGGAATCGGCCCTGCGGCACATTCGTTCGACGGCGAATGCCGGCGCTGGGCCGTCGCCGACATCGGGCGCTACCTGGCCGGCGGCGACCGCTACGAATCGGAGCGCCTGACCGAACGCGACCGCTACAACGAGACCGTGATGACGGCGCTTCGCACGGCCGAAGGGCTCGATACGAAGGCGATCGGGCGACGGTTCGGGCCGGCACGGCTCGAAACCCTGCTCGACGCGGCGCGCCCGTGGCTCGACGCGGGCGACGCCACCCTGCGCGACGGACAGCTGGCGATCCCCGCCGAACGGTTTTTGCTGTCGGACGCCGTGATCGCCGCTCTGTTCTGGGAATGTTAAGGTTAAGTTATTATTAAATATTTTTATGAATTTGCAAATATAGATCATTCGGCAGTACCTTTGCAGGTGAAACACCTTCCTGTCGACCGCAGGTACGAACCGAATTATCAAAAATCCGACAAGATATGAACGAAAACGAACTGCTGACGCCCGACTACCTCTTCGAGGTGAGCTGGGAGGTCTGCAACAAAGTCGGCGGCATCCACACCGTCGTTTCGACCAAGGCCCGCACCGTCGAAAGCAAACTGGGCGACAACTATCTGCTCATCGGCCCCGACATCCAGCGCGAAGGCGACAATCCCGAATTCGAGGAGGACGACGAGCTGCTCAAAGCGTGGCGCCAGAGCGTCTACAACGACGGCATCCGCATCCGCATCGGCCGCTGGCGCGTCGTCGGCCGTCCGATCGCGGTGCTGGTCGACTATACGTCGCTCTTCCCGAAGAAGGACGACATCCTGAAATTCCTGTGGGAGACCTACCACGTCGATTCGATCTCGGGACAGTGGGACTACATCGAGCCGGTGCTCTTCGGCCACGCGGCCGGACAGGTCATCGCCTCCTACGTGGAGAACTTCTGCGCCTCGACGGACAAGGTGGTGGCCCACTTCCACGAGTGGATGACCGCCGCCGGCGGACTCTACCTGCGCAAGTACTCGCCCTACGTGGCGACGGTCTTCACGACCCACGCCACGGTGACGGGCCGCTGCGTGGCCGGCAACGGGCTGCCGCTCTACAAGGATCTGGGACGGCTCAACGCCGGCGAACTGGCGCGCCAGTTCAACGTCGTGGCCAAACACTCGATCGAGAAGATCGCCTCGCAGGAACACGACGTGTTCTGCACCGTGAGCGAAATCACCGCCCGCGAATGCGAGAGCCTGCTGGGCAGCACGGTGGACGTCGTCACCCCCAACGGCTTCGAGGACGACTTCGTGTGGAACGGCAGGGAGTTCGACGAAAAACGGGCCGAGGCACGCCGCGCGATGATCCGCACGGCCGAGGCGACGCTGAGCTGCAAATTCGACGGCGAACCCCTGATCGTCGGCACGAGCGGCCGCTACGAATTCCGCAACAAAGGCATCGACATCTTCCTCGACGCCCTGAAACAGCTCGCCGAAACGGACGCCCTCGACCGCGAGGTGCTGGTCTACATCACCGTACCGTCCGCCACGACCGGTCCCCGCAAGGATTTGCAGGCGCATCTGGCCGACGAAAACAGCCCGATCGATCCCAAGCAGAACCGCTTCTGCACCCACTATCTCGAACATCCCGAATGGGATCAGATCCTCAACTCGATCGCCGGCAGCGTGCTGGCCAACCCGTCGTCGAAGGTGAAGGTGGTCTTCGTCCCCACCTACCTCAACGGCCGCGACGGCATCTTCGACAAGAGCTACTACGAACTGCTGGTGGGAATGGACATGACGCTCTTCCCCTCGTACTACGAGCCGTGGGGATACACGCCGCTCGAATCGACGGCCTTCTCGGTACCGACGCTCACCACCACGCTGGCCGGATTCGGACTCTGGGCCGGTTCTCAGGGCGAACACGAGGGCGTGACGCTCGTCGCACGCAACGACGACAACTACGCCGAAGCGGCTCGCGAAATCGCCAAGGCGCTGCTGCATTTCACCAAATATACCCCGCAGGAGGTCGAAATCGCCCGCAACGCCGCCGCCGAACTGTCGCGCACGGCCCTGTGGAGCGAACTCTACGCAGCCTACGAAAAAGCCTATTCCGAAGCGATCGAACGTTCGGTGACCCGTACCAACCGTGCGGTGCTCAACGACGGAGGCGGCGCGACCGAACAGATCAATTTCGTGCGGCAGCAGCTCATCACCGAAAAACCGCACTGGAACCGCGTGATGGTCGAGAAGGTGCTTCCCAAGCGTCTCCACGCCCTCGAAGTGCTCTCGCACAACCTTTGGTGGAGCTGGACCAGCGGCGCCCGCGACCTGTTCGAGTACATCGACCAGAAGTTGTGGTCGGAGTGCGAGAAGAACCCGATCGTATTCCTCGACCGGCTGCCGCTCGAACGGTTGCAGGAGTTGGAACAGGACGGTTCGTTCCTTGCGATGCTCGACGGCGTCTACGCCATGTTCAACGAATACATGAGCGAAAAACCCGATCCGAAGGCGCCGACGATCGCCTACTTCTCGATGGAATACGGACTGCACTCGTCGTTGAAGATCTACTCGGGCGGCCTGGGCATCCTCGCCGGCGACTACCTCAAAGAGGCTTCGGACAAGAACGTCCCGATGGTGGCCGTGGGTCTGCTCTACCGCTACGGCTACTTCACGCAGCAACTCTCGGCGCAGGGGGCGCAGGAGGCGACCTACGAGGCGCAGAACTTCTTCAAGCTGCCCATCTCGCCCGTGCGCGACGACGTGGGCAACTGGGTGGTCGATACAGATCGCCCTCCCGGGCCGTACGCTCTCGGCACGCGTATGGCGGTGTCAGGTCGGCCGCACGCGGCGACTGGGAGAACCGGCTCAAACAGGAGCTGCTGCTCGGCCTGGGCGGCATCCGCGCCCTGAGGGCCATGTACATCAAGCAGGAGGTCTACCACTGCAACGAGGGCCATGCGGCCTTCATCGGCATCGAGCGCATCCGCGACCTTATAGCCAAGAAGCGTCTGACCTTCTCCGAGGCGCTGGAGGTGGTGCGTTCGTCGTCGCTCTTCACGACGCACACGCCCGTACCGGCCGGCCACGATGCCTTCCCCGAGTCGATGATCCGCCAATACCTCGCCCACTACCCCGACGTGCTGGGCATCACGTGGGAACAGTTCATCAATCTGGGCAAGACCAACCCCAACGACCCCGAAGAGCGCTTCTCGATGTCGGTGCTGGCATGCAACCTCTCGCAGGAGGTCAACGGCGTGTCGTGGCTCCACGGCGAGGTGTCGAAGGACATCCTGGGCAACATGTGGCCCGGCTACTTCAAGAACGAGCTGCACATCGGTTACGTCACCAACGGCGTACACTTCCCCACGTGGTGCGCCTCCAATCTGCGGCGGCTCTACATGCGCTACTTCCCCGAAGGGTTTTCGGGGCACGACTACGACATCCCCGCCTGGCAGAAGGTGCACGACATCCCCGCCGCCGAACTTTGGCAGGAGCGCATTTTCCTCAAACGCAAGCTGGTGGATCACATCCGCAAACGGTACAGCGACCCCGCCCAGGTGCGCATCGACTCGCCGCGCCAGATGGTGCAGATCGTCGAAGGGATCAAACCCGACGTACTGACGATCGGCTTCGCACGCCGCTTCGCCACCTACAAGCGCGCCTACCTGCTCTTCACGAACCTCGACCGGCTCTCGGCCATCGTCAACAACAAGGAGCGCCCCGTGCAGTTCATCTTCGCGGGCAAGGCGCACCCCAACGACAAGCCGGGGCAGGATCTCATCAAACGCATCGTCGAGGTGGCGGCCATGCCGCAATTCGTCGGGAAAATTCTCTTCCTGCAAAACTACGACATGGAATTGGCGCGAAAAATGGTACAGGGCGTAGACGTGTGGCTCAACACGCCGACCCGCCCGCTCGAAGCGTCGGGTACGTCGGGAGAGAAGTGCGTCATGAA
>VOFD01001530.1_pt1 | contig 24915 bp, 32 predicted proteins | sample 5384101 | NCBI WGS metagenome assembly VOFD01 (sample SAMN12384723, study PRJNA508395) | human gut metagenome | isolation source: healthy gut C | host: Homo sapiens
ACTATTATTGAAAATAAGAAAAACTGTTTTATGGGAAAGATGATCTTAGATGATCTCCGCAAGCGTCTGGAACGTCTGGACGAAGATGCGGACCTGATGATTGACAACAACGACCGCTATCAGATGGTGATTGTAGGCGACAGTGCGTTCATTTTGTTGGGCAAGCTGACCCGCGCTACTCATGACATTGATGCACTGAGCGTTCCGAAAGAACTATACAGCTTGCTCGGTAAGCACGACATTAACACCGATGTGGAAGCCTACATCGACAATTTCCCGTATAACTTCCAAGACCGGCTTCAGCCGCTACCCTTTGGTGGTACAAAGGTACAGTTCTACACACCCAGTCTGGAGGATTTGGTGATTGCAAAGCTCTGCTCGTTCCGGGATACTGACAAGGCAGACGTAGAGAGCGAAGCTGTGCGGAACTCTTTGGACTGGGACTTGTTGGAGCACCTTGCAACGGATGAAGATGAGTTGAGAGCCAGCATTCTGAACGACTGGCGGTATCGGGACTTTTATATCCGCTATCAGGAGTATGTGGAGAGGTGGAGACCATGCGAAAGCTGACATTTGAGGGCTTCTTGAAGCAGTATGTGGCAGAGCTTTCCGGGGTTCAGACGGCCAGTGTCCATAAGCTGGCAGATTGTCTAAGCGAAAATCCCCGCTTGAAAGAACCGCTGTTCCTCTATGCGCTGGCCTTTGATAAAGTGGATTTATTGCTCCACTATACTGCAAACAGCACGGTCGTTGCGGAATATGAGCGGCTTTCCAATCGCTATTCGCTGGCGAAAATGCTGCTGCTCTTGGAAAAACAATCACCGGAACTGACAGAGGGCTATTTGAAAGTCTGGCGCAGCTATTGCTCGGTGCGGGATACCGCTCTTGCGGACAATGACACGAAAGAACTGATCCATCGCCGGGTATTGGAACTTCAGCAGAAAAAGAAACTGACGAATTATCGCCTTTACACTGACCTGAGGCTGAATCCGGGCAATGTGAATGCATGGCTCAAACACAACGATTCCAGCAAAATGAGCCTTGACTGTGCACGGCAGATCTACAAGTATGCAAAAAGCTACCCGTCTGTTCGATAAGAAAAAGGAAGTGAGTCTATGACCGCCGTAATTTACGCCCGCTATTCCAGCGATAACCAGCGTGAAGAATCCATCGAAGGGCAGATTCGGGAATGTACGGCTTATGCGGAAAAAGAACGGCATCACGGTCATCAAGCACTACATTGACCGTGCATTCTCTGCAAAAACGGACAATCGCCCGGAGTTCCAGCAGATGATCAAAGACAGCGGCAAGAAGCTGTTTGATGTTGTTCTCGTCTGGAAATTTGACCGCTTTGCCCGGAATCGTTTTGATAGCGCAAACTATAAGATGATCCTGAAAAAGAACGGTGTCCACCTGATTTCTATTATGGAACCCATTGCTGAGGCTCACAGGGCATTCTGGTGGAAACCCTTCTAGAGGGTATGGCAGAATACTATTCCGCAGAGCTGTCCGAAAAAAGTGATTCGTGGTCAGACCGAGAACGCCTTGAAGGGTAAGTGCACTGGCGGTACGGGAACCATTGGCTATAAAATCGACGATGCCAAGTTTTATCACCTTGACCCGCTGACTGCTCCGCTGGTGCTGGAAGCCTTTCAGCAGTATGACAACGGTGATAAGATGGTGGAGATCGTAAATTTCCTCAACGATAAGGGCGTCCGCAATATGCAGGGCGGCAAAATGACCCACAGCAGCGTGAACACCATGCTCAAGAACCGCCGGTACATTGGCGAACTGTCTTTCCGAGATATCGTTGTGCCGGATGCGATTCCGGCAATCGTTCCGAAAGACCTCTTTGACCGGGTGCAGAAGCGTATGGACAAGAACAAGCGCGCCCCTGCCTGTGGCAAGGCAGACGAGGAATATCTGCTGACCACCAAGCTGCTCTGCGGCAAGTGTGGTGCGCTGATGTTCGGCGAAAGCGGAACCAGTGCCACCGGACGCACCTACTATTATTATAAATGCGCCAACGTCAAGCGGCGCAAGGGCTGCAACAAAAAGACCGTGCAGAAGGACTGGCTGGAAGATCTAGTCGTCCGGGAGACCATGAAGCTGATTCAGGACGATGCGGTGATCGACAAGATCGTTCAACTGGTCATGGATGTCCAGAATCAGGAAAACACCACGATTCCGCTGCTGGAAAAGCAACTGCGAGAGGTTAACAAAAAGCTGGACAACCTGATGAAGGCCATCGAGGACGGCTTGTACACCCGGACAACGAAAGAGCGTCTGGAAGCGCTGGAAATCCAGAAAGATGAGCTGACTGCAAAAATTGCAGATGAAAAGTTGAAGAAGCCCAGCTTCAATGAAGATTTTATTCGATTCTGGTTGCTGAAATTTAGAAAATTCGATATTTCGCAGAAAAAGCAGCGGAAAGCGCTAATTGAAATTTTTGTAAATGCCATTTTCCTGTATGATGATAGGATGTTGATTACATTTAACTACAAGGATGGCACCCAAATCGTCCGATTTGAGGACACTTTGACCGCCGATTCGGTAGAGGGAAAAAGTTCGGATTTGTCCAGCTCTGCTGGACCATAAATCCAACGATTTCACGCTAGAAATCGTTGGATTTTTTTTTTTCGTTTACGGGCTGACCTCATTTGGTTTTGACCACAATTTTGACCACAATGCCAAAGATTTTATCTGGTCTAATTAGTGCCGTTCCGTCCAATTTTCAGGCCGAAAATGCCTCGCTGAACAACTGGATTGCACTCTGCCGAATGGATTCCTGAACATGGAGATAATGCTGGGTGGGATTGCAGGGCAAGCCGGTCTTGGGGCTTTCCCAGATGAACTGGTCGGTGGTATCCCGCAGCTTGATGGCGCACGGGCGGACATTCAGCAGCACCGGAATATCCCGGATACTGTCTTTGGATTTCGGACTGCCGATGCTGACTGTACCTTTTGCGACCTTTACTGCCTGCCGGATGTGAATGACAGGATGGACTGGTCGATGTAATCCCAGATGAAGCCGCCCTGATAGCCGCAGTCCTTCTGGTCGGCAAGTTCCGTGTACTTGTGCAAAGCACCGTTGGAGTTGCCCATAGCATGAGAATATTCGCACTCGATATAAGGCCGCTTATCGCCCTGTGCCAGATACTCTTTAATGTCCTTGACCGTGCTGTACATATGGCTCTCGATATCGGTGGTTTCGAGGAAGCGGGGATCATTGACCACACCTTCATAATGCACCAGACGGGTGTCATCAAAGCGGCGGACCATCTCTGCCATCTGGAGCAGAGTCTCACCGCCAAACGATTCGTTGCCCAGAGACCAGATCAGAACAGCAGGATGGGCTGCGGAAGATGCCGGAGAAGCGGAAGAAAGTCCTGATCTTCGCACCAGCTGGAGGAAGTCCACTTGAACACCTGCACAGCAAGTTTGTTCACGCCCGGCTGGAGATAGGGAGTCAGATCGAATGCGTGTGCGGAGAAGCTGTCCTCGGTGTAACCCACATAAGACCCGTTCAGCCAAAGAGCCATGCCGCTTTCCACACCCTCGAACTCGATGTGGACGGGCTTGCCCTGCATGGATTCCGGCAGCTCGAAGTATTTTACATAGCTTGCCACCGGATTGAACCGCTGCGGGATCTCACCCGGCTGTACTTCTTCACGGCCATCCCACGGATACTGAACATTCGCGTACTGGGGAATGTCGTAGCCCTCCATCAGGATGTGTGCCGGAACATGAATGTCATCCCAGCCGCTGCAATCGTAATCCGTCTTTTTCAAAGCCGGGGATGGCACTGGTGTAGTTCTTTGCGTAGACAAATTTCCAGATACCGTCCAGCTTCATCGCCAAAGAAGAGGAGCCTGTCCGATATTCTTCGCGGGAAGCGTAAGTACGGAAACTTGCATGAGCATTCAGCACGTTTTCCTTGATTCAGGATATTTGAACAACTCCGTTTGATTTCAAAGACTACTCAAGACCGCTGATTGTAGGCAGCTGCGGCACTTATCGCTTGAAAAAACGCCCTAAGCTACCTACTTTTTGATGGTGCTTTATCAGCCGAAAGAAATCCAGAAGTATGTCTACTATGTAGAAGATCATCCAGAGGTGTTCTGGATTCACTTTACAGGATATGATGTCAAAAACATCCTGAACTATCACGGAATACCATTGGACAAGCACGTTTTTTACAGCGGCACACTGCCGGATTACAAAATGCTGTTCCGAAAGATCATCCGGGAACTGCAACAATGCGAATATGGCTATGAAGACTATATTGCTTCTCTCTTCAACATCATTCTGCTTTTAGTAAGCAGGCAACAGCAGGAAAGCGAGAAAACAATCATGGCAGAAACGTCAGAGTGGCGGTAGGAAACCCATGCCGTGTGCCCTTTGCCCCATCAGCGGACATGACAAAGAGTGTTTCTATCGGGATCGGAAAATCAACTGGGGAAACTTTTTTAACGAACGATTCATTTTAGGCTGCAATAAACCGCAAACTAAAAAGGTGTCGATGACTTTTATGAGATATAAAGTCATCGACATCATTTTTTACGCAGTGATTGTATCAATCGTTTTGGTTATTTCGTCAATCATAAGATTCAAATTGTCAAGAAGATTAAAAAATATTGAGGGACTTTTCAGTTCTTGGGAATATTTAGCCCAATTGTCAGCTTCATCAGTGAGATTTTCTTTCATGAAATCGAGTAGCTCACACCCTTGTTCGAGTTCTTCCACATTAAATTTGTCACCAACATCTTCCAGATCATATACTGAATAAGATAGTCCGTCCCAAATTGAGCGAACATCTTTAGAAATATCAATAGTCTTGCTCTGAAAGTTTTCTGGATCATCGTTATAGCAAAATTGCACACTGGTTAGATAGTGACTCATTAAAAGAGGCTTTCCTGCTAGGAGGGAGCATTTGATAGCCTTGTCTGCACCTTTAGCAAATGAAAGATATATTCATTGCGCCCTCCCCATCTGGAAATTTGCGCAATTTTGCTTCAAGATATCTGACATAAGAAATATGGCAGTGATTAGCATCATCATTTAGTGCTTTCTCCAAGGCATCAACAGATTCTTTGTAGGAAATTAATTTTTTTCGTTCATTTTGAGATAAGTATGCTCTTTTAGCGGCTTGAAGATATACCAATGGTTCTCGTAACGATTTGAAAAAAGACCTCGAAAGATTCATCTTTGCCGTAAGGAATAAAAGCTGTATCCTTGACTTTTTTTCAAGACAAGTGCAATATGGAATCAGTAGCTCCTCTAACTTTTTCTGCTGAAATTGCCGCTTGCTTTTTTTACTTTCTATACGGCTCGTTGTAATATAAGTAACAATACCACCAGCTACTACTGATAAAGCGTCCGGATTTGTGTCCAAATCTGGGAAGCATTATTGGCCAAAAAGTCCAATACAATATCTTTCACTAAATCACCTGCTATCGAAAATTACAGTTAAACCCCAATTATTATAACACAAGATAGCTTTTGCAATCAATTACTAAAGATAAAAGCCACACGGCCAGACCGATAATTTGACCGCGTAGCTTTTATGCCTGATTCTTTATAATATAGATGGCTTTCCCATCCTCATCCCATAGTGCCAGCGTCCAGTTCATAATTGGTGAAGAAGCGGCGGCAGTAATTTCTTTGGATGAATAAGATACAGCAGGGCTTAGTGCATTGAAAAAAAGGCATCTACCAATTTTCCTTTAGGGAGCGGCAGAGGTTCTTCCAGTTTCATACTGAATAATGTAATGCTCCTATGAAGATCCTCATACAATCGGTTGGCTCAATGCAAATATGTCCTCCTTTGTGGAGTTTATCAACACGCTGTCATAAGCACGGAGTTCCCCTGCGAACAAAATATTCCGATATAAAAGGACGTTGCCGCCTCTGGGTGAGAGGTTGCAACGTCTTTTTTAGCATCAGAGGGCGAATGGTCTGTCAGACCGACGGCTCTCAGCGAATTGGATACTTTTAGCTTGCATTTTCCTGTTCGTCAAGAATGCGCCAGCCGTCCATCAGGTCTGAATTTTCCATAATAAAGGTGTGGGCAGTGTCCTGTCCCCACGAGTTGTCGTATTTCAGCATCAGATAATCGCTCAACTCGGTTCGATTTTTTGAACATCAACAAGCGATACGGCTCCTGAAAAGCGACCTTTTCAACGAAATATACTGCATCCGATGTGGGAAGCATAACGCCGACATGACCGATCATAAGAGAATTGTCCGTTTCAGAGAACTGATCGTGCAGGACCACGGAGACGAGACGGATCTTATCATCTTCTACGAAGGAGAGACCGCGTTTCTTCCATTCCTGCTGAATCGTTTTCAAATGGGTAGGAATATCGGTCGTATTAGTGGTTTTAACCGGGGCGAACAGCGCATCAAACTTTTGCCGTTCATCGCCGCAAAGGGATTCCGGGTCAGAATCCAGTGTTTCATAGTCCATAAACAGGGTGTCCTCGGCTGAGTCAAGGTCTGCCTTGCCCGTGACAGTGATAAAATCACCGAACAGCCCACAAGCGGTGATCCGACAGTTCCAGCCGGGGAAGGTGTCATATTTTTCCGTCCATGCGTCCTGCATGGAGTAAGGATCGTATTTCAGATCCAAAGGCTTGGCATTTTCAAACCCTGTGGTGAGCCATGCCGGGTCCACAGCATTGTTGAACTTTTGCACATGATCAAAGAAGGTCTGTATCCGCAGGTCGGATACGCCGGCATCCTGCAAAAGCTTGGAAAGAAGAGCTTGTGTATCCGAATCTGCCAAATTGGAGTATTCAATTTGCTGAAGGACGGGCTGAGAAGTTTTTTGAGTGCAGCCCCCTGCCAGAAGCGCACCGCAAGAAAAGTTCGAAAAAAAGTGCAGCGGTGCAGACAAGAAAAAGTTCGACGTTTCAAAAATGGTCACCTCGTTGTGTTTTTCGGAAAGTTTCTTTGAGTGCCGGAGTCTCCACCATAAGGCGAAGAGAGCAACGCCCTTGGTCTCGTAATGCATCCTGAATATCGGCTAAAATGCTGTTCCGTGGTTCTCTCATCTTGACACCCTCAAATAATCAACTCTTTAGGAAACAATACATCCTATAAGGATGATTGCAGCCGAAAGGAATGCAAAAAGAAAAGCGCACCGGCTAAATTTCAGTCGATGAGCTTGCAAAGTTTGTGACTTTATTCCTCGTTTGTGAGATAAGGGAGATTGCCGATATAGGTGTCCAGCAGATCGAGTGCCGCTTTTTTTCTGGATGGAGTCAAACCTTCCAGCCGCTTGCGGATCTCATCGTCGGTCACATGGGATGCTGTGCCGACATAATCACGGAGCAGAACGTCTGCCGGAACGTCCAGCGCATTCAGAATACTGATAAGCGTAGAAAGGCTAGGTTCTTTCAGTCCACGCTCAATTGCGCCGATAAAATTGGAGGAGAGATTTGCTTTTTCAGCAAGCTGTTCCATCGTCAAGCCCTGATTCTGCCGTTGCTCCTGCAGACGCTGCCCGAATAATTCTTTCATAGTAAGCTCCGTTTCAATAGGGTTGATTGCACTCAATAGAATACCTGCTACGGCGCACTTGATACACAATCGTTAGACAACATTGCTGCCGATAGATTGCGAAAAAAGCAAAAAATGCCGGAAACCGACCACTCACGGTCAGTTCCCGGCAATCTGCTTTTATCGAGCCTGCTCGTTCTCCTGTGCTGGCTTTTCTTCTGCAAAAAATCGCTCCACGTTTTTCTGTGCACGAACCAGCTCCTGCATCTCGTCCCGTGCCTTGCGATAGTCCGGGTAGGCTGCTTTCTTTTGGGTCAATAGTTCTGCAAACTCCGCATCCAACTCCTTGACCTTCGGCAATTTTTGTAGTCCCGCCTCGTCAAAGGCCGCTTTCGCCGCCTTGTGCAGGGTGATTTCCTCCCGGTGGGTTTCCAAAAACTTTTTACTGTACCCCGACTTGCGATAGGCATCATAGACCGGGCGAGTCTTGGCATAGTTGATAATGTGGGTTTTCAGCACGGCAATTTCCGTCAGCCTTGCTTCTGCTGCCTTGATGGAATCGCCCATGGCATGATAGTGTTCCGTTGCCGCCGCTGCACGTTCTCGCAGTTCCTCGGCACTGCTGATCTTCTGTTCCTGTAAAAACAGCAGGGTCTTGGACATCTCTTTCAGGTTGAACTTGTTCGCCCACTTTTTGTAGCCGACACTCTTGCCCTCTGTCATTTTCCCTTGAATATCTACTAGAAGCTGGAACGATTGCTCCTGCGGTGGTTTCTTCTGGTACGGCTTGTGCTTTGCCTTTCCCTCCAGCACTGCCTTGATCTCGTCCTCGCCATAGCCGGTGCCCAGAGTGCGGAAACGGATAAAACGCTTCTGCCCCTTGCCCTTCACCGCCGTGTGCTTGCCACGCTTCACCTCGTAGCCCTGCTGTATCAGCTTTTGAAGAAAAACTTCAAAGTCCTTCGGCTGCTCTGCAAGGATGGTGTCGATGATTCCGCACAGGCGGTCACGGTTGCTTTCTCTCGGCGGGTAAACGATGCGCTTCTGCCGTTCCCGATAAGGCTTGTACTCGATGGTGGAGAGCTGATGTTCCAAGCAGATTAGATCGCTCAACCGCTGTACTGCAAAGGTGGAAAGCCAGAAATTTTTGAACTTCCGGGTCCCATCCAAGGCAGTGGAATTATCCACCCGGAAGGCTCGCCCCTCCATGTGGATGGTAACACCCAGCGGCAGATAGTCCTCCCGGCGCAGATACTTGGTCTGGTGGTGGGTGCCGTCCTCGTTCAGCCCAGCAAGGTAGATGTTCTCGCCGCACTGCCACAGTTGCTTGGCACGGTATGCCCACTGGTCGCGAGGAAAGCCGATGACCGGGACGGTGCCCAATTCCGTTTCCTTTTCCAGCAGCTTTCCACCTACAAGTTCGCAGATCTTCCGGGCATCCTCGCCGTAAAACTCAAACTGACCGTTCTGCTCAAAGCCCACCAGCGCATCCGGGTGCTGCTCCTTCAGGGCATTGTACTCGGAGGCGGCATCCAACGGCAACAGTGCCGGGCGTTCCTCTGCTTTGCTGTGGTAGTGCTCCAATTCCTCATCCGTGACGCTGACCAGTTCCGAAAAGTCCAAAGCTTCCAGCTCGGTTTCGGTCAGGTCTTCCAGACTTTCGTACTGCCGCTCATCTATCAATACCTCGCCCAGATACCGCTCCACTCGATACCCCACCAGATCCACGTTGACCTGAATGGGAATATCCTCATCGGTGGCGTGGGTGTAGGCAATGCCGATTTTAGTCAGATCGGAAAAGTCCGGCTCGGAGTCGTATTCTTCCTGACAAAACTCCAGAATCAGATTTTTGGGCGCGGGTCAGGGCACCATCTGGCTTTGCGCTGACGGGCGAAGGGGGCGTGTAATGCTCTTTTCCTTGTCGGTCAGGTAGCGGTCGGACTGGATCATCAGGTCGATATACTGTTCCACCTGTGCCCATTTCAGGGTGATTTTCTGGTGCTCAGGGTAATGGTCAAATTCCAGCCCCTTCCAGTCGTGGTTGACAAAGCCTCTGCTGCCATCCAGATAATCGTGGGAGTGCCCACCGATGCCGTATTCCTTTGCCAGTGCCTTGGCACGGAGGCTGCGGTCGGGCTGGGTCTGGTACAGTGCCATAATACGCTGCTTGCCACCCTCAAACCCGGAGCCGTGCTTACGCAGTTCGTTTTCGATTTCAGCCTGCGACAAAACAAAAGCAGAGGGCATTTTTCGCTCTCCGCTTGGTCGATTTTTTCAATTTGCTGGGCTTCCGTAGGGATGGCAACATCCAGAAAACTTAGCTGTAAATCAGCTCCGTCAGTACCAGTTCCTCGGCCTGCGCTTTCAGGCTGTTCATGTGCTGCACCCACGCCATCTGATTCTGCTCTTTGTCCGGGGCCGGGTTCTTCGCCAGCAGTTCGGTCATCATCTGCTCCTTCATCGCTACTGCGGTCTGCTCCAGTTCGGACAGAGTTGGGTACAGGCTCCCCGACAGGAGCATCGTGTTGTACAGCACCGGGCGATGGTCTTTCAAGTACGTCCGGCGCAGCCTGCCGTACTTGCCCAGCGGCTTCCGGGGCTGGTTCAGGGTCAGGTTCGGGAACTGGTAGTCCCCGACGGTCGAGTAGGTCACGTTCCTGCTGTTCGTATTCCATGCAGACGGTCATTCGGTTCTCAAGGTTCGATGAAGGCTTGTAGAAAGCCTATCATAATGAAGCAGAAATTTTTAGGAAGCATTCCTTCGGTTTTCAGTGGATTTTAGGAGAATCCCAAGGAAAAACCGGAAGTAATAGTTCCGGTTTTGTGCAATATTGAATGAATCAACCATGATTTTCCGAAAACGATTTTTTCTACAAGAAATTTGCTTATTCAGCGTCTGTTAAGATACGCAGTCGGCACAGTTTATGTGCTGAATATCGGGTTTTGGCGAAGCCCAACAATCGTTTTTGAAGTCGGATTTGTAAAATCAGATTCAAAAATTGCGAGTTGGCACCAACTCGCCCCTGCGGTTGCAAACTCGAAATTTTTTTGCTGCGGTTGCAAACTCGAAAATTTTTTTGCACGTTGAAAAAATAACCGTCCGCTTCAAGTTGAACTTGAAAACGGACGGCTCGTCCAGCGGCTCCTTGGGGTCGTGCCCCAGAGCACCCTTCTGGGTGACCGGCTCGTAGACGCCTTTGGCGTGTTCCAGCTCGATGGCACCGGCAAAGGTCTTTTGCAGCTTGTAATACTCCAACTGCAATTTGCCCTCCAAGTCCAGCGGAGAGACCTCGTCCGGCGGCAGCAATTTGAGCAGATAAGCGCAGAATACGTTCTCCTTGTGCAGCTCTTCATCGAACATCCGCGCCACCTGTGAAACGTAGCCATACCACTTGACAAGGCTGCGCAGCAGGCGGCGGAACTGGTACCGCTCGGCCTGCGTTTTCTGGTTGTAGCGGTCTGCCACCGGCTTCAAGACGCTGCTCATGCGGCCCACGGCGTTTTTATCCTGCTTGGTGCTGCGGAAATACTCCTTAGCAAAGTCTTCCACGTCTGCATCGGAATAGACCGCAAAGCTCCGCAGCTCCTTGTGGGTCTTGTAAATGAGGTCGGTGTTGACCTCCTGCTCCAGAAACGTCTCCTGATAAAACGGCTGGAATGCCTCCCGGATGTCCTCTGCCTTGTTCACAAAATCCAGCACAAAAGTGTCGGTTTTGCCGGGACAGGTACGGTTCAGGCGGGAAAGGGTCTGCACCGCCCTGACGCCCTTCAGCTTTTTGGCCACGATCATGGTGTGGAGCAGCGGTTCGTCAAAGCCGGTCTGGTATTTTTCAGCCACGATGAGCACATTGAAGTTGTTATGGAACTCCGTCTTAGTTTGGCTTTCCGCAATGTGGCTGCCGTCGGCGCGGACGTTCAGGGACTGCTCCGTGTACTCCACACCGCCGTCCGGTACGGCACCGGAAAACGCCGCTAAGATCTGCACATCGTCGTAGCCCTGCTCGGCAATGTACCGCTTGACCTCGTGGAAGTACCGCACCGCTGCCAGCCGGGAGGAGGTGACCACCATCATCTTGCCCCGCCCGCCAATCTTATGGCTGGTGGTCTCCCGGAAGGTCTCTACAATGATCTTTGCCTTCTGGCTGATGTTGTAGGGGTGCAGCTCCTCATACTTGCGGATAAGTTTTGCCGCCCGGCTGGCGGGCAGGTCGGGGTTGTCCGGGATAGTCTTGGCGATCTTGAAGCAGGTGGAATAGGTCATGTAGTTTTGCAGCACATCCAGAATGAACCCTTCTTCAATGGCCTGCCGCATACTGTAAATGTGGAAGGGGTGGTGACTGCCGTCCGGGTACTCGGTGCCGAACAGTTCCAGCGTGGCGGCTTTTGGGGTGGCGGTAAAGGCAAAGAAGGACAGGTTCTTGTGCCGCCCGTGGGAGGTCAACTCCTTCACCAGTGCATCCTCCGGGTCGATCTCGTCCTCCGCTTTGCCCTCCAGCTCGGCATATTCCCGCAGTGCGTCCTCGGTGTCGGCAAGGGCGGCTTTCAGCTTTAAAGCAGAGGTGCCGGTCTGGGAGGAGTGCGCTTCGTCGATGATAACGGCATAGTTCTTCCCGGCGGTCTTGTTTACCTCAGTGTAGATGACCGGGAACTTTTGCAGCGTGGTGATGATGATGCGTGCGCCGTTGTTGATGGCATCCCGCAGGTCGCCGGAGTTTTTGTCCTCGCCGATGGCCTCCACCGCACCCAGCGTATGGTCGAAGCCGGAGATGGTCTCCTGCAGCTGTGCGTCCAGCACGGTGCGGTCAGTCACCACGATGACGCTGGCAAACACCGGCTTGTTCTCGGTGTTGAACAGGGAAGCCAGCCGGTACGCCGTCCAAGCAATGGAGTTGGACTTGCCCGACCCGGCGCTGTGCTGGATGAGATAGTGCTGCCCGGCACCCTTCTGCCGCACATCTGCCACCAGCTTGCGCACCACGTCCAGCTGGTGGTACCGGGGAAAGATCAGGGTCTTGCCGTCCTGCAGGCTCATGAACTTTTGCAGGATGTCCATCATGCTGTCCTTCTGGAACACTTCTTCCCAGAGGTAGGCGGTAAGGTAGCCGTTGGGGTTGGGCGGGTTGCCTGCACCGCCGTCCCGCCCGGCACCGTTAGAGCCCTGATTGAAGGGCAGAAAGCGGGTATCCTTGCCTGCCAGCCGGGTGGCCATCCAGACCTCGGTCAGGTCTACGCAAAAATAGCCCAGAATGCGCTTATTGAACTGGAAACACACCTCCCGGGGGTCCCGGTCGTGCATCCATTGCTGCTTGGCGTTCTCCACGGTCTGCCCGGTGAACTGGTTCTTCAGCTCAAAGGCGAACACCGGGATGCCGTTTACCGCCAGCACCATGTCCACTGAGTTGTGGGTGGTGTCGGAGTAGAACCACTGCCGGTTGCAGGTGATCTCGTTTTGGGCGTAGCGCTGGGCGTCCTTCTGGTTCAGCGCGGACTCCGGCTGAAAATAGCACACCCGGAACCGCCGTCCCCGGTGCTTGAACCCATACCGCAGCACCGAAAGCAGTCCGTCCGCATCGCAGGCATTATTAAAGGCCGTGCAGAACTTCCGCACCGGGTTTACCGTGTTCTGCTTTTCAAAAAATGCCCACTCATTGGGCTGGGTCTTTTGCACAAAGCGGATCAGGGTATCCACAAACAGCCCCAGCTTGGGGTCGTAGCAATCCCCGTTTCGGGTGTAGCCCCCGGCAGGGGAGAGCAGCGCCGCCGCAATGTCCGATTCAAACTGCTTTTCGGTGGTGATGAGGGGCATGGTTAGACCTCCTTACCGTTGTTTTATAAAATCGTATATGTAATTAGAAGACAGATTGAGTATAATTGTGAGAATAATACCGACTAAAAGGAAATTACGGAATTTTTTAAGCCGATGATCTTGTTTCACATTTTCTCCAAATGCAATTTCATTTTTAGGAAATAAATAGGATCTGAATGCTACAAATAGATTCATAATTACTAAGAAAAAAAAGAACAGTATAATTAAAAGGAAGAACGTGCTCAATTAAAGCTGAAAATAAAAATCCATCGACTAATGTGATAACAGGAAGGAATGGAAGACCAACAAAGTAGGTATAAGGCAGTTGTTGTGCCTTTAGCAAGGGTGTGAGCTTTTCTTTTAAATAATGATAATTTCTTTCATCATTGCTGAAATCATAAGCGATGCTATTAGTTCTAAAAGAGTAGAATGAATCACTATCGAACTGAATTGTAATAGTGTTTGAATGGATAGAGTCTGATGGAAGATATGCGTATAAGGTGAATTGACTTATTCGATAGACAATGGTGACAACACTATCATAAAACTCAGCGGGGCTGTCGAAAGTATAGGTTTCTGAACCAGCGTGTACTTTTATCTCAAAAGTTGCTTGCTTAGAAGCGGTTTGTATAATTGAAATAACCTGATCAATAAAAGGCTTGTCAACTTTATAGCCAAAACGTGTTGGAATAGAATCGGATATTATTTGTTTCATTTTTACCTCTTTTCTTTCGGAAAAATCTCCATAGAGAAATTATTCCTTTTAATATCCAATATTTAATGATTTGATGCCGACAGAGTAATTAAATAATATATCGGTAGGAATAATTTGAGAGAAATCTTTTATGGAACCAATATCAAGGGTTAAAGTTGAGTTGGTGAGGATGCTCATGTGTTTCTCCGAAAGTTGCGCAATAGGTTTGCTAAGGCCCTCTTCAAAAAGTTTCACAGCGGGCGTGTCTTTCATAATGCATACACGAAATTCCTGCTGATTCTTGAAGGAATCACGTTTTATGAATTCAAAAAGATGGTCGATATGAGTAGGATGTGCGGGAGGAATATATTTGGCTAACTCTGCACGAAGTTGATTTTCGGAAAAATAAGAAACATCACCATATACAGTTGTTGATTCATTATAGTGCGATTGCAAGGCATCGATAAATCGGTCGGTGTTAACTACAAGGGCATAGGTACAGTTAAGAAGCTTTAAATCTTGTGCAGATGCGGGAGGAATGATTAAAAAGTCATTATAGATATGCTGGTAATGAAAAAAGCACGTTATGAAAGAATTGAAGCGCATAAAATGCCCACTGCTAGGAATGACTTTATCTTCATAAGGATGAGGAATATATTCAAAAGAAGGAAGACTCCCATCAAACTGGTCAGAGCGAACAGTGTCGGTTTTATCATATTGTTGATAATAGGCAATGTTACGCATGAATAAATGTCCTTGTTGAAGCTCTTCCAGATATTCTTTTTGAGAAAATCGTACGATAGGCAACATGTTCATTTTACACCTCCCTCTTTCCCGTTACAACCTCATAAATCAAACTTTTCTTATAGCTTTCCATTTCCTTCACCAACTGTTCTTTTTTCGCAATCAGCCCGTCAATCTCAGCGCATTTGGCGTCAAGGTAGTCAGCAATTTCTTTTTGCTCCTCAAGTGGTGGCAACAAAACAGGCATGGATTTAAGAAGGCTCTGCCCAAGACTAGCCCGTGTTACAAGATTCATTTCCTTAACAAGATAAAACCGTAAGTGAGAGCTTCTAAAATAATACTTTGCATACGGTGTATGCAATTTGTCTGAAAATGGACGTACTCGATGAGAAAACCAGCAAACGTGGCATTGGGAATATCCTTTTCACAAACACAAGAAAATCCAACTTCTTCGATCGTTTCGGAAGTCCGGGTAAAGAAAATGTCTCCCTCCTTTACAGAGTATCGCTCTTGTTCTTCTGGAGTGGACTCGACTAATCCAGATACGGCAAAAGGCAGAGAGTAATTTTTATAAACATCGCTATAACTTACAAATGGAAAACCTTTTCCAAAAAATTCGCTGCTCTTACTTATACCGTTCTGCGTATCTCCAACATTGCGGAGTTTACCAAGAACCCACTTAGCTGGAATTTGACCAATATAGTCAACCCCGCTATCCTTCATCTCTCGCTCACCACGCACGCCTTTGGTAACAGCCTGCGTAATAACTGCCTGCTTGAGCTTTTTGTATTCCTCGATGCTGGAACGAGTTTTGGAGAGCATTGCATCAATTTCAGAACATTTTTCATCAAGAAAGCTCACAAGCTTGTGCTGTTCGACTATCGGAGGAACAAGATAGAGTAAATCGGCCAGTTTATTCCATTTCAAATCACATGAACGAACGCGAATGCCAGTTGAAAGAGCAAGAAAAAAACATTGTTGTAGGCCATGGATCTTAGGTAATACATGAGGTACTTTTTGTCTTGTGATGAATCAAGAACAACAAGGACAGGAGAGGATTTTCCGCGAGAATCTGATATGCCAATAGAGCCTGCAAATCCATCCATCCCATGTACAACAAGATCACCTGGCTCGATACCTTGATAACCAATTTCTTTGAGAGAAACCGTAAAACCATCTTCTCTGCGATTACTGCGCAAGGTTACTTCGCCATCACGGAAACAAGTAATAACGCCGTCAGTAGGAAAAACTGCTCGTTGCAGAAGTGTTAAAATATGTTTTCCACGCGCTATGCTCCACCCCTCGGGAATCTCCCCAATCCACTCAATACCGCTGTCTTTCATTTTCCGTGCCATGGTCAGTCCTCCTTATGGAACAGCTCTGCCAGCCCGGCGGAGATATCCTGTTCCAGTGCGGTGATGCGTGCCACAATATCCTCCACGGCTTCCGGTGCCTGATACTCGTAGAAATAGCGGGTCATGGGAATCTCGTAGCCCACCTTGGTCTTGCTGTGGTCGATCCATGCGTCGGGGGCGTAGGGCAGAACTTCCCGGGCAAAGTAGGCGTCAATATCCTGCACCAGCGGCACATTTTCGGTGTCCCGCAGGCTGGTGTCCGGCACGGGCTTGCCGCGTTTCAGGATGATGTTGCCTGCCTCGTCCCGCTGGGGGCGCTCCACAACAATCTTGTTGTAGCCGAACTCCACGCTCTCGAACACCTTGCTCTCGCAGTAGATGCCGTTCTTGTCGCCGTACACCTTGCCGTTGGCAAACTCGCCGTAGGCGGTGACAATCAGCTCCCGGCAGGCATCGGTGATGTCGTTGCGCTTGGTGCCGATGCTCTTGCGGCGTGGCTCGAAGCAGTGGCTGGCGTCAATAAGCTGCACCTTGCCCGCACGGTGGGCAGGCTTATCCTTGCTGAGCACCCAGATGTAGGTGGAGATGCCGGTGTTCATGAACATATCGGTGGAAAGCTGGATGATGCAGTCCAGCCAGTCGTTTTCCAGAATATACTGCCGGATGTTGCTGGGGCCGCTGCCGGCGTCGCCGCTGAACAGGGGAGAGCCGTTTTGGATGATCGCCATCTTGCCCTTGTTTGCCAGCTTGGCAAGGCCGTTCAGCACAAAAAGCTGCTGACCATCGCTGATCGAAGCATGTCAGCACTGCCTGATGGGTGGGCAGCAGACAGTCTGAAAATGCTTTAATGCTTCCACAATCGCATCCTCTTTTTCCTTCGGACACTTGGGCTGCTTTGTATTTTCGGACTTCGCCTTGTGGTGGTTCTCCGTACCTCCAGACCGCATTTCTGTTTGACCTGCGAGATATACAGGGAAGATACTTTCAGCCCGGTCTGTTCCAACACACGGGCCTTGATTTCGGGATAGGTCACACCTTTCTGCAATCCGGAGGTGTCCATGCCCTCAAAGAGAACTCTACACGTACTTTTTGGAGTCGATCTCGCCCTTGGAAAGTGCAATGACACATTCGGGATGACTTTCGTTGTCCAAACACAGATCGATGTCTTTTTCAACGATAGGAAGTCTGAATTTGATGGATTTGAGCCACTGACCGTTGGGTTGACGCTCTGGGTAGATCTGAATTTCAGAGATCAGATGTTCCATCAGCTTTTTTTTTACGTTCAATGGGATTCATCACATTGTAGAGCTTTTTCAAAGCAGATGAGAACTTTGTAAATGTTGTCGCCCGTGATTTTATCCGCTTCGATAGCCTGCTTCTTTGCCCGGGCATCCATCAGGTTGTTTTCGGCTTCCTCGATTTTATCGTACATCCTGTAAAGCCGCTCGTCAAGGTCAGATTTGCGGATGATGTAATGGCGGTCATCCGGGTCAAGGGTGTCGATCTCCTCCATAATTTTGGACTTGATGGAATAATACTGCCGCAACTGCTTTTCAGCGGCCGCAATTTCCTGTTCAATGGCAGTGGTGTCTACTTTGCTGTTGATCTTCTCCTGCATCATGGCGGCAAACTTTGGATTGCTGACTAGTTTGATGATAACCTCCACCACGGCGTTGTCCAGAACTTCTTCCTGAATTTGCTTGTTGAAATCGCATTTTTGCCCACGTTGCATCTTGCGATGCTTGCAACTGTAGTAAGAGAAAGATTTATAGGGTGTGCCATCTTTCTTTCGCTTGGTGCATTTGTTGCTGTACATTCCAGCACCGCAAATGGGGCACTTGACAAGGGCGGATAATAAATGCGCCTGTTCCGTTTTGCTGCGGTTGACTGGCTCGTATCGTTTGGATTGCACCAACAGCTTGACCTGTGCAGCGTTCCACAATTCTTCTGATACGATGCCCTCGTGCAGGCCGTCCACCAGCAAATAATTCTCCTGTGGAACCTGATGATATTCGTTCCGGGTGCCGTGAATCTTTTCGAGTTTGCGGCGGCCAAAGGCGATTTTTCCGCAGTAGACGGGGTTCTTCAGGATGGCCCGAATCAATGTTGCGCTGAAAAGGGGAGGTGCCATTTTGACGAGCAAGTTTCTGAAAGCCGTGGGTCTCCAGATATTTGGAAAGACCATTTGCACCTGTGTCGGTGTTTACATATTGCTCAAAAATCGTGCGAATGGCAGGGGCTTCATCCTCATTGATTTGCAGCACACCGTCAACCAAACGATAGCCATAAGGCGCAAAACCGCCGTTCCAGCGACCTTCCCGTGCCTTCTGGATGCGGCCTTCCATGGTTTGGACACGGATGTTTTCACGCTCAATTTCAGCGACAGCAGACAAAACGGAAATCATCAGCTTGCCAGCGTCTTTAGAAGAATCAATGCCGTCCTCCACGCAAATCAGGTTGACACCAAAATCCTGCATGACCTGCAAGGTAGACAACACATCGGCGGCATTGCGGCCGAACCGAGACAGTTTGAATACCAAAACGAAGGACACGCCATCTTTTCCTGATTTGATGTCCTCCATCATCCGGCAGAAAGAAGCACGGCCTCCAATGGATTTACCCGATTTGCCTGCATCCTCGTATTCGCCGACGATCTGGTAGTCGTTGAAGTCTGCATAGGCTTTCATGCGAGCTTTCTGCGCATCCAGTGAATAGCCATCAATCTGTATGGCCGTGGAAACACGGGTGTAAGTGTAAACCTTTGTCTTTTCCTGTGACATAAAAACCTCATAAAACGGTTATTTCTTGCCTGCTTTCTGCTCTAGAAACTTAATGGAATCCAGATAATCCTGCTCCACATCGCTGAGGGTTTTAGCCTTATATTTCCGATATTCGGTAGTAGCTTTGTCCACTGCCTGCTTGTGAGTAACGCTGCCATTGCCAACAAAAAGCTGCTCACCGCTCATGGTTAAAATGCGGTCAAGGTGGTTTGCCCAATCCTGCATGGTCATGGGCTGTTCACGTTCTGCCTGACGCTCAGCAAAATCCAGATAACCGGAAACCAACTGCCCCATAGCGCGAAGCTCTTTCTCGTTCAGATAGTTTTTGGCAATGGTAGCTTCTCGTAAGGTGGGCTGGTTTCCAGCAAAAGTGGTCAGTCCCATAAATTCTCCTTCTCGGCATCGGCACGGTTGTAAATGACTTCTGCGGCAGTCTGTCCGTGGATGGCATAATGAATTTTATTCTGAACTTTTTTGAAGAACTGGACGGAGATTTCCGCTTTCGGGTCGTAGTCAATGCTGGTGGCATAGATTTCAAGCACCTGACGATAAAACACTTTTTCGGAAGCACGGATGTCACGGATGCGTTCTAACAGCTCTTTGAAATATCCACCGCCGCCCAGATTTTTCAGGCGTTCGTCATCCAGCGCAAATCCCTTGCGCATATTATATCATGCTGCAAGAGCGGTATCAACAGTATCTTGTCGATTTTCGTTGTTGGTTGAGGATACGGCGTTGTCTATTTCCAAGACCGATGCGTACTTCTCGATCACATCGGCTAGAAAGGTTGCGAATGCGCTCCATTCATCGAGTGTGGGCGTAGAGCATTCCGAAGGGGTGGGATTGTTTTCTATAGGATGAAAATTATTCAATAGGCAACTCCATTTCCTTGTAGCAAAACTTAGGACGTCCTGCGGATTCCTTCAGAAATGTTTCTGATCTATCCGATCAAACGTTTTAGGCGTTCCAGCTTTTCCTGTGCATTCTCCTCCCGGAAACTGACCCCAATGCAGGAAATCGGAACGCACATTTCCAGCAGGCGGTCATAGATGCGGGCATGAGCGGTATCCTGTGGGTGTCGTATCTCGTCCAGCGTCAGGTTGGTAGTGACGATCAGCGGCTTCCGGCTGCGGTATCGGCTGTCCACGATGTTGTAGATCTGTTCCAGTGCGTACTCGGTGCCTCTTTCCATGCCGAAATCGTCAATGACGAGCAGGGGATAGCGGCAGAGCTTGTCCACAATATCATTGCGCCCGGAAAAGCTGTTGTTCAGCTCGTTCAGGATCCGGGCAAAGTTCGTCATACGCACAGGCACCTCCTGCTCCATCAGAGCGTTTGCAATGCACCCGGCAAGGAAACTTTTGCCGGTGCCCACACCGCCCCAGAGAAGCAATCCAAGGTTCTCTGCACGCATGGTCTGCCACTGTTCCACATAGCGATGTGCATGGTGCATCTGCGGGCTGCGGCCATTGTCGTTTTCAAAGGTCCAGTCCAGCATTGCCGGGTCAGAAAACCCTTCAGCTTTCAGCCGCCGCACAAGATTGTCGTGTGCTTCTGCTGCTTGATAAGGGCTTCCTGCTTTGTCCTCTCGATGCGCTGGCAGCTGCATTCGAATGGGGTGCTTGTTTTGCCCATCAGGGCAATGCCTTTGCAAAGAACTCTTCCCTTGGCGTGTGACATTTTCTGCAGTAAAGCAGACCATCCTCGCCATAATAATCTTCGATATTTTCGGGAATGCTGGATGGGAGTTGTTCCAAAATTTTTTCTATCGTCTTTATAGGCTTTCTCCTTCCTTGAATGTGTAGTCCGGGATGCCCGGTGCTTGCTTCTGTTCTGACCGCTGCCGTTTCGCCCAGATGCGCAGGGTAGCGGCATGATCGGCGTACTTTTTGCCGGTGGACTGGATATAAGCCGAAAACTGTTCGATCAGGCTGTCCAGCCCGGAGAAATCGGCTTTGAGTCGCTTGTACTCTTTTTTCAGTCAGAAAGACATTCTGATATTCTCCAAAGGTCAAAAAGGGGCATCTGTTGTTTTATCAGGTGGCTATCTTTCAGGTTGTTCTTATTACGTTGGTTAGTGGAACGCTTTTGTTCCATGGAAGGCATCATTTCTGTTCCATCGGACAGAACAAAATCGTTCCATGCAGAGGAACATTTTTGCGCTGTCGGAACTTTTACAAAGATATTGTTGGGAACAGCAATGCGACTCCGTCTGCGCTCAATCAAATCGGCATCTTCCAGTGAACGCAACGCCCGTTTGATGCTCATGGTGCTGCATTGTAGAGCATCGCTCAATGATGAAATGGGGAAAATTACATAGACGAAGCCGCGCTCATCCACCCAGTTGTTCTTTTGGGAAAGCGTTGCCCGGTCCAACAGCAGGGTGTAGAGCAGCTTTGCGGTGTGGCTCAGGTCTGTATCCAGCAGAAAGCGGGCATAGGGCAGATATTGCGGCAAAGGTGTAGTGACAGTCAGGTAGTCGGAAATAAAATTCACCTCCAGTGTTTTTTCATCAAACAAATTTTTTGAGAGCATTTTACTGGCTGTTGGCAGTCTCCAGAAGATGCTGCCGATGCTGCTCTTTCAGATGCACAATATAGCTTTCTGCCTTTTTGCAAAGCAGCAATAACTTTTGCTTCAATCTCCACATTTGTCAGAAAGTCAGGATAAAGAGCAAAACAGTGTTCGAGGCGAAAAATAAAGCTATCAGAGGCACTTTTGATTTCACTGAACATTCCTTCGGCATCGGCGACATGATCAACCGTTGCCATCTTTTCTCCTAGCTCACGAATGGTCTGGAGTTCGGTGCTGCGCTTTCCCGATGAAATAAAAGGTTGATTCTCCGAGAGCGGATCAGGCGTTTGGATCTTCGATGTGGCAGCAGTAGAAAAATTGTTTTCGGTGACCTTGGAAAGCAATTCTGAATTCTCATAGGTGTCTGCACTATCGTCTGGTTTACCGTTCAGCTTTTCCTCTCGCCATGTTGATACCACGGTGGGCAATGCTTCCGTGGGAGTTCCACGGACAATGGTAGCCTCTCGCTGGGATAGCTTAAGTTTGCCGGATAAGATTTCTTCCTGAATGCCGGGGCAGTATTTTTCCATCAGCTCAACGGTTTTCATGAACTGCTCGGCACGAATTACAAAAGAAGGGACTTACATTGTTTTCTTTGGCGATTCGTTCGGTCGTGTTTTCTACCGATGGCAAATTGTCAATTTGACAGTTTGCCACCTGTGTGTACTGATTGCCATGATTTCCCCCACGAGTGGATTTTTCAGAATGATACTGTTTTCCAATCAGGAACTTTTTCTGTTCAGGTGTCAGATTCCGACGACCCAGCTGATGTTTGCAGATCCATGCCAGAACATCTTCACGGGTTTCGCAGGTGCAGGAAATCGAGCGGGTGGTATAAGGGATTTCTGGGTGCTGCTGGAGAATCTTATAGCGATTGTGGCCATCAACAAGAATGTTGCCCCAGACAATCAGGGGAGACAGGACTTCACCCTCTGAAAGGATATTTTCTTCCAGTTGCTTGTTATATTAAATTGTTGGAATAGACTACCACAAAAATCGAGCCGTGTCAACAAAAAGATTTGAAAATACGCCACTTTCAGCGGGTTGCAAGAAAAGGCGAGGAAAACTTTGGCAAAAAGAGAGAGGACTGGATGGTACCAGCCCCTTGTGGGTCATAATGCCTTTAGAGGATAAGATGCACAGTCAGCGCAATTTTGCGCTGAATATCGGGTTTGGGCGATGCCCAACAAGTGTTTTTGAATTTGGATTTAAAAAAATCAGGTTCAAAACTTGCGAGGTGGTACCGGTTCGCCCTGCTTGCTGCGGTTGCAAACTCGAAAACTTCCTGAGAAAAAAATAACCGTCCGCTTCAAGTTGAACTTGAAAACGGACGAGAAGCTGACCGTTGCCAAGGAGGCCGTCTGGCTCACCGAAAAGTTTGGCGAGGGCGTTTATCAGGATATCCCCGGTTTGTGCAAGGTGGCCAGCCGCGACACTATCCTCAACGCGAAAGGCGCATCCCTGACGCCCGGTGCCTATGTGGGCGTTGCACCCGTGGAGGATGATGGCGTGGATTTTGCCCAGCGGATGAAGGAAATCCACAAGGAACTGCTGGAATTGCAGGCAGAGTCCAACCGCCTGATGGAAACCATCTCGAAGAACCTGGAGGAGATGGGGGTATGAGATATACGATAGGACAACTTGCAGAAATTATAGATGGAGATCGTGGGAAAAACTATCCTAAACAGGACGAATTTTATCCTCAAGGATATTGCTTGTTCTTGAATACTGGAAACGTAACAAAAAAGAGGGCTTCATCTTTGAAGAAAATCAATTCATTATGGAAGAAAAAGATGAGGCACTAAGAAAGGGTAAGCTGAAAAGGGGAGATATTATGTATATACTACCCGCGGAACTGTAGGAAACGCAGGGTATTATAATTCTAGTGTACCTTATGAAAATGTTAGAATAAATTCGGGAATGGTTATTCTACGTTCCAATGGGGAAATTGTAGATGCACGATTTCTGTATCAAATTTTGAAAAGTGAGTACTATCGACCATATTTTAAGCAGTATTGTACAGGAAGTGCACAACCACAATTGCCAATTAAAAACTTTAGCCAGATATATTTGAATGTACCTGATATTAAAACTCAACATCGTATCGCAGATATTCTCTCCGTGTATGATAACCTGATTGAAAACAACCAGAAACAAATCAACGTGTTTGTCATTAAATGATTTTGATGACTTTTATAACTATAATTTTGGAAGAGAACCATGGGGATTTAATCTGGATTATCTTCTCTCTTTTTGCGAATATTCCTATAACTTCATAAAGTGGATGAGCCCACAAAATCCGTTATGTATTAGCGGAAGCGTGAGTCAGCAGCAATTTTATCTCCAGCAAGTAAAAACTGTAATTGAAGAGATAGGGTATATGGAAACAATAGAGCAAAACATTACGCTATTTGTTCCCAAAAACAAGAAGCAATAGCAGTATCTGAAATTGTGGCTCCTGAAATCTCTTATAAAGTACTTGAATATAATCACTATACGATGAAGGGTGATATTGCAAGAAAAAGAGAGACGCTACGTATATTGGCAGACAAGTTAGAACCAAGGCGTATAGAACTAGCGGCGATAAATAAAGAGTTGGCAAATAATGTGTTCTTTATGTTTAACAATATGAATATTCGTCATAACAACTGCGCAGAAGGGGACAAACTATAAAAAAGTGGTTGCCAAGATGTCGCAGGACGAACTGGAAAGCTGGTATGATGAAACATATCAATTATGTCTGCTGGCATTTTTGGAGTTGGACAATGTGGAAAGAACAAAGAAAGTGGCCGAACTAAAGGCGAGCTTTGGAAAATAAAAGGTATCTTGGAGAAAAAAAACAAGGGCGTGATTTTATGGGAGAAAATACAGAAGAATTAGTGGTCTCGCTTGAAAATTCGCTCTCAAGTGATATTTGCGATACTGTGGGAGATTTAGCAGAAGTCGGACTTGATGCAGTAATGGATGATGGAATACTAAAAGATATTCCAATTCTTTCAACTGTAGTTGGACTTTATAGGATTGGTCACACGATTCGAGAGAGACATGAAATCAAACAACTTGCATTGTTTGTGGCAGAACTGAATAGAGGCTGCACAGACGAAAGCAAAAGAAAGCAACTGCTTGAAAAACTGAATAGTGATACACGGAAGAGTAAACAGGAAATTGAATATATTCTGGTTGTGCTGGACAGTTATCTTGAATATGAAAAGCCGAAGATGCTTGCAAAACTGTATATGGCATATTTGGACAACGGATTGGCTGGACAGAGTTTTTGATGTACGCAGCGATACTAAGAACGCTTTTGCCACAGGACGTGAAAATTTTGCAAAGCCATGACTTTAATGCTGGGGCATTAATTTGTATGCAGATGGATAGTGCGAGCTGGTTGAGATTGTTATCGGCAGGATTTGTATATGAACAGGGCGTAATGCGTTTTAACGATGATATTTCTAAAAA
>VOFD01002451.1_pt1 | contig 24902 bp, 35 predicted proteins | sample 5384101 | NCBI WGS metagenome assembly VOFD01 (sample SAMN12384723, study PRJNA508395) | human gut metagenome | isolation source: healthy gut C | host: Homo sapiens
GGATAAATGCTCCTTTGCCGTCAATGAGGAAGATCTGGAAGGCCGTGTCTGTTACGGTGGTCTTGACCTTTCCTCCACAACGGATATCACGGCATTTGTCCTGGTATTTCCACCCCTTGACGAGGAGGACAAATACATCATCCTGCCATACTTCTGGGTGCCGGAGGATACCCTCGACCTGCGTGTCCGCCGTGACCATGTTCCCTACGATGTATGGGAGCGGCAGGGTTATCTGCAAACCACCGAGGGCAATGTAGTCCACTACGGCTACATTGAGAAATTCATCGAGCGGCTTGGCGAACGGTTCAACATCCGAGAAATCGCCTTTGACCGTTGGGGTGCTGTGCAGATGGTGCAGAACCTTGAGGGCATGGGTTTTACGGTAGTCCCTTTCGGACAGGGCTTCAAGGATATGTCCCCACCGACCAAGGAACTGATGAAGCTGGTGCTGGAGCAGAAACTTGCCCACGGCGGCCATCCGGTGCTGCGGTGGATGATGGACAACATCTATATCCGCACCGATCCCGCCGGAAATATCAAGGCAGACAAAGAAAAATCCACAGAGAAGATTGACGGTGCCGTTGCCACCATTATGGCTCTCGACCGTGCTATCCGCTGTGGAAATTCTTCCACGGAGTCTGTTTATGACAATCGTGGGATTTTGTTTATATGAGAGGAGCGTGAATGCTTATGGGAATTTTATCTGGAATATTTAAGGCTCGTGACAAGCCTGCCAATGCCACCTCCGGCAGTGCCTACCGTTTCTTCCTGGGTGGCTCGACCGCAGGCAAGAATGTCAATTAACGCTCTGCCATGCAGATGACAGCGGTGTACTCCTGCGTGAGAATCCTGTCAGAGGCGGTGGCGGGGCTACCGCTGCATTTGTATCAATACATTGAGAATGGCTCCAAGGAGAAGGCAATCAAGCACCCCTTGTATTTTCTGCTCCACGATGAACCAAACCCGGAAATGACATCCTTTGTTTCCGCGAGACCCTTATGACCCATCTGCTTTTGTGGGGAAATGCCTATGCACAGATCATCCGCAATGGCAAGGGCGAGGTCGTGGCGCTGTACCCGCTGATGCCCGACCGCATGACGGTAAGCCGCGATGACACAGGGCAACTCTATTATGAATACCAGACCTCAAGTGACGATGCCAAAACCACCAAGGGCGGAACAGTCCGTCTGAAGCCTACCGATGTGCTTCACATTCCGGGACTCGGCTTTGACGGTCTGGTGGGCTACAGCCCCATTGCGATGGCCAAGAATGCGATTGGTCTTGCCATTGCCACGGAGGAATACGGAGCCAAGTTCTTCTCCAACGGTGCTACACCGGGCGGACTGCTTGAATATCCGGGAACGGTGAAGAACCCGGATGCTATCCGTGAATCCTGGAATAAGGGCTTCGGCGGTAGCAGCAATTCTAACAAGGTGGCCATTTTGGAAGAAGGCATGAAGTACACGCCTATCTCCATTTCACCAATGAGGCACAGTTCCTTGAAACACGAAAATTTCAAATCAATGAGATTGCTCGAATTTTCCGAGTCCCTCCGCACATGGTGGGTGACCTGGAAAAATCGAGCTTTTCTAATATTGAGCAGCAGTCTTTGGAGTTTGTGAAATACACCCTGGAGCCCTGGCTGATCCGTTGGGAGCAGTCAATGGCACGGGCGCTGATTTCTCAAAAGGACAAGGCTGCTTATTTTATCAAGTTCAATGTGGATGGTATTCTTCGCGGTGACTACCAGAGCCGTATGTCCGGTTATGCGACCGCAAGGCAGAACGGTTGGATGAGCGCCAACGATATCCGGGAACTTGAGAATCTTGACCGTATCCCTGCCGAAGACGGCGGTGACCTATATCTCATCAACGGAAACATGACCAAATTGGCAGATGCGGGAATATTTGCAAATACAAGCGGAGAGGAGGAAAAATCCGATGAAGAAGTTCTGGAACTGGAAAACCCAGACAGTGACCAATCAGGAGACGCAGGAACAGACAACCGAAAGGACGCTGTTTCTGAACGGGACCATCGCAGAGGAAAGCTGGTTTGACGATGATGTAACACCGAGGCTGTTTAAGGAGGAACTCACATCCGGCAGCGGTGACATCACCGTCTGGATCAACTCGCCCGGTGGGGACTGCATCGCTGCCGCCCAAATCTACAATATGCTGATGGATTACAAGGGCAATGTCACCGTCAAGATTGATGGCATTGCGGCTTCAGCGGCCAGTGTCATTGCCATGGCAGGCACCAAGGTGCTGATTTCCCCGGTATCTATGCTGATGATTCACAACCCCATGACAGTGGCTTTGGCAATTCCGCAGAAATGCAGAAGGCCATTGCTATGTTGGACGAGGTTAAGGAATCCATCATCAATGCCTACGAAATCAAGACCGGACTTTCCCGCGCCAAGCTGTCCCACCTCATGGATGCGGAGACCTGGATGGATGCAAACAGCGCCATTGAGTATGGGTTCGCCGATGAAGTCATGCAGAGAGCCATCACCGATGAGGTGGAAATCCCAACGGTCAGCATGGTGTTTTTCCCGTGCGGCTGTGACCAACTCCCTTATGGAGAAGCTGGCAGCCAAGTGCAAAATCGCACCGAAAACAGAAGAACCCACAGAAAAAACCACAGCCGATTCCCTTATGGAACGGCTCAATCTTATCAAAAACTGGAGGTAATGGATTATGACTATTTTGGAAATGCGTGAGAAGCGCAACAAGGCATGGGAGGCTGCAAAGGCCTTCGTGGAAACCAAGCGTGACAAGGACGGCCTGCTCTCCGAGGAGGATGCCAAGACCTATGCTGCTATGGAGCAGAAGGTCAAGGATATCGGCGCTGAAATCGACCGTATGCAGGCAATGGAGGAAATGGAGAACGCCCTCAATAAGCCTGTGAACACTCCCATTGTGGCAAAGCCTATGAAGGCTGACGGCAATGAAAAGGCCAAGACCGGACGTGCCTCTGATGAGTACCGTGAGGGTATGCTCAAGGCGCTCCGCTCCAACTTCAAGCAGGTATCCAATGTACTGCAGGAAGGCGTGGATGCCGATGGCGGTTATCTGGTACCGGAGGAGTACGATAACCGTCTGATTGATGTACTCGACCAGGAGAACATCATGCGTAAGCTCGCCACAAAGATTACCACTTCTGGTGAGCACAAAATCAACATCGCTGCCACCAAGCCTGCCGCATCCTGGATCGAGGAGGGCGGTGCGCTGTCCTTCGGCGATGCGACCTTCAGCCAGATCCTTCTGGACGCCCACAAGCTCCATGTGGCCATCAAGGTCACCGAGGAGCTGCTCTACGACAACGCCTTCGGCCTTGAGAACTACATCATCACCCAGTTCGGTAAGGCGCTGGCCAATGCCGAGGAGGATGCCTTCCTCAATGGTGATGGTGTGGGCAAGCCCCTGGGCCTGTTTGCGGAAAATGGCGGTGGCCAGATCGCGGAGACCCTTACCGCAGCTATCAAGGCTGACGATATCATCAACCTTGTGTATGCCCTGAAGCGTCCTTACCGTAAGTCTGCGGCATTTATCATCAACGATAAGAACATCGCGGCCATCCGTAAGCTGAAGGACAACAACGGTGCCTACATCTGGCAGCCTTCCGCACAGGCGGGTGAGCCTGACCGTCTGTTTGGATATCCTGTGTACACCTCTGCGTATGCGCCTGAGAATGCCATCGCCTTCGGTGACTACAAGTATTACAACATCGGTGACCGTGGTACCCGTTCCTTCAAGCAGCTTTGTGGAACTGTTCGCAGGCAACGGCATGATTGGCTATGTGGCCAAGGAGCGCGTGGACGGCAAACTCATCCTCCCCGAAGCCGTACAGATTCTGAAGCTGAAGGCAGACACTGCTGCCTAAGTAAAATACCAATGGCGGTGCTTCTGAAACAAGAGGCACCGCTCCTTTTCCCGGATTGAGGTGGTGATAGACATGATTGTAACTTTGGAAGAAATGAAACAGTACCTGCGGGTGGATTTCCCGGAGGATGATTCTCTCATTGAGCATCTGATTTCCGGCGCTGAAAAAATGTGCATGGACATTATTCGAACCGAGGACATTGATACGCTCAAGGCAGTGTCAAATGCAAAAACGGCAGTTTTCTATGCGACAGCCTATCTGTATGAACATCGTGAGGAGGCCGACCACCATGCGCTTACCATCACCCTCCGCTCCCTGCTGTTTGGCTCCCGGAAGGAGGCCTTCTGATGGATATCGCCGCGATGAATGAACGCATCTTGATTCAGAAAAGCACAGTGGTGACAGACCGGATTGGAAACCGCACCAACGGCTGGTCGGACTTCTACTCCTGCTTTGCCACCATCAGCGACTCCACTGGCAAAAGCAATGCCGAGTAGTCTGTGGCAGGTCTTGTGGTGGATACCTCCGACATCAACTTCACGGTTCGCTTTTGCAATCAGGCAATGGCGGTGAACACCACGGGATACCGCATTATCTGGCGGGGCGAGACCTACAACATTCAGAAAATCGACCACCTGAACATGAAAAAACACGCCTTGAAGTTCCGGTGTGAGAAAGTGAGGTCGTAGGTATGAGCAGTAATCGAGTGAATATTGACAGCCTTGCTGCCGAGGTGATGAAAGGCCTGACGGAGTATGCAGACCTTGCCACAGACGATATGAAAAAGGCGGTCAAGGATGCCGGAAAAACCGTGCGAAAGGAAATCCAGTCCGGCGCTCCCTCTGATACGGGAGCCTACGCAAAAAGCTGGGTAGTAAAGACCGTCAAGGAAACCTCCAACAGTCTGGAACTCACCGTCCATTCAAAAACCGCTATCAGCTAGCGCATCTCTTGGAATTCGGTCATGCCAAGCGTGGCGGCGGTCGGGTATCCGGCAAAGCTCATATTGCCCCGGCAGAGGAACTTGGCATCAAGGAACTGGAGCGCTCTATCGAGAAGGCACTGAAAGGATGATGCTATGGATGAACTATTAAAAATGCTGGGAGAAATGCAGATTCCCTTTGCCTATGACCATTTTGCAGAAGGAGAATCCCCGGACCCGCCCTTCCTTTGCTATCTGCTTCCCGGCAGCAACAACTTCTCCGCAGATGGCAGGGTCTACTACAAGATTTCCGAAGTGCATATCGAGGTCTACACCGATTTGAAGGACTTGTCGGTGGAGGCCGCTGTGGAAGCCGTGCTGGATGAGCATGGCATTTTTTATAACAAGTCCGAAATTTGGATTGACAGCGAGAAGCTGTACGAAGTCCTGTACACATTTGAAATGGAGGTCTGACGAATGGCAGATAAGAACAACAAAGTCAAATACAACCTGAAAAACACGCACTATGCGATGCTGACCATCGGTGAGGACGGCACTGTTACTTACGGCACACCGACACCGATGCCCGGTTCTGTTTCCATCTCCCTGGATGCAAACGGTGAGCCGGAAAACTTCTATGCCGATGGCATTGCCTACTATGTCATCAACAACAATATGGGCTATGACGGCGATCTGGAACTGGCAATGATTCCGGAGAGCTTCCGTACCGAAGCCCTCAAGGAGGAACTGGATGCCAACGGTGTTCTGATTGAAAATGCCGATGTGGAACTGGCATCCTTCGCCCTCCTGTTTGAGTTCGATGGTGACCAGAAGCACATCCGTCATGTGCTGTATAACTGTGCCGCATCCCGTCCCGGCATTGAAGGTAAGACCAACGAGGACTCCCGTGAGGTGCAGACGGAAACCCTGACCATCAAGGCAACCCCTCTGGTGGGCGGTCTGGTCAAGGCGAAAACCGGAAACACCACGGATGCCACGGTCTATGCCGATTGGTACAAGGCTGTGTATATGCCTGCAGCAAAAGATGCAGCCCCTGTTGAAGCTGCCGGAAATGGGGAGGGTTAAGCCATGAGTATGATTCAGAACATTGAGATTGACGGCAAGCAGGTGCCTTTCCGGGCATCTGCCGCCATTCCCCGTATCTATCGCATGAAGTTCAATCGTGACATCTACAAGGACTTGAAAGCCCTGGAATCGTCCATCGGAGAAAACAGTGAGGATGCCTCCGGGCTGGATATGTTCTCTTTGGAGATGTTTGAGAATATCGCCTATGTCATGGCGAAACACGCCGACCCCACCATTCCCAATACCCCGGAGGAGTGGCTGGACAATTTCAACACCTTTTCTATCTACCAGGTGCTGCCCCAGCTGATTCAGCTTTGGGGGCTGAATGTTCAGACGGATATCGAGTCTAAAAAAACTTCGCCCGACTGACCGGGAAATGACCACGCCGTTGTTCCTGCTCCGCTGTGTGCAACTTGGTCTGTCCATCCGTGATTTGGATTTACTCACGATTGGCATGGTCAACGATATGTACGCAGAGAGCAGAAATGACGATGCGAAGTACGCCACTCTTGCGACCCAGGAGGACTTCGACAAATTCTAAAGGAGGTATCGCATGGCGAATCGTATCAAGGGTATCACCGTTGAAATCGGCGGCGATACCACCAAGCTGGCAAATGCTCTCAAGAGCGTAAACAGCGAAATCAAAAATACCCAGTCCCAGCTGAAGGATGTAGAAAAACTTCTGAAGCTGGACCCCGGCAATACAGAACTTCTGGCCCAGAAGCATCGTCTGTTGGGAGATGCGGTAAAGGAAACCAAGGAAAAGTTGGAGACCCTAAAGACCGCAGCCGAGCAGGCAAACACTGCACTTGCCAACGGAGAGATCTCACAGGAGCAGTATGACGCCCTCCAGCGTGAAATCGTGGAAACGGAAAATGCCCTGAAAAGTCTGGAGGAACAGGCAAATCAGTCGGCAACCGCTGTCCAGAAGATTGCCGCTACGGGCGAAAAGCTGAAGGATGTGGGTGGCAAAATCTCCTCGGCTGGTACAGCACTCCTGCCTGTGACGGCTGGGGTAATCGCCCTCGGAACAGCGGCGGTCAAGACGGCGGCTGACTTTGACTCTGCTATGAGCCAGGTTGCCGCCGTTTCCGGTGCCACTGGAGCAGACTTGAAGCCCTCCGGGATAAGGCTCGTGAGATGGGCTCCAAGACCAAGTTCTCCGCATCCGAAGCCGCTGAAGCCATGAACTACATGGCAATGGCAGGCTGGAAAACCCATGATATGCTGGACGGCATTGAGGGCATTATGAACCTTGCCGCCGCATCCGGGGAGAGCCTTGCCACCACATCGGATATCGTTACGGACGCACTGACTGCCTTTGGCTTGACAGCAGCTGACTCCGGTCACTTCGCAGATGTGCTTGCGGCGGCATCCTCCAATGCCAATACCAATGTGTCCATGATGGGCGAAACCTTCAAGTACGCCGCCCCTATCGCAGGTGCGCTTGGTTTCTCCGTGGAGGATACCGCAGAGGCGATTGGCCTGATGGCAAACGCAGGTATCAAGTCCACCCAGGCTGGTACATCCCTTCGTACCATTATGACCAACCTTTCCGGTGAAGTGAAAATCTGTGGTGCTTCTATCGGTGAGGTGACCATTGCTACCACCAATGCCGATGGCAGTATGCGAAGCCTATCGGATATTCTGGCAGATTGCAGAACAGCCTTCCATGGCCTTTCTGAATCGGAACAGGCCGCCGCAGCCGAGTCCCTTGTAGGCAAGAATGCCATGTCCGGCTTCCTGGCTCTGATGAACGCCGCACCGGGGGATATCGACAAGCTGAGTTCTGCCATCGATAACTGCAACGGCAAGTCGGAAGAGATGGCAACTACCATGCAGGACAACCTGGAAGGCCAGCTGACGATTCTGAAATCCCAGCTGGAGGAACTGGCGATTTCCTTTGGTGAAATGCTGATGCCAGTCATCCGCAGCGTGGTCTCTGCCATCCAGGGCCTTGTGGATTGGCTCAATGGCATGGACGAAGGCACGAGAAAGGTAGTCATTGGTGTAGGACTGTTCCTTGCCGCCCTGGGCCCCGTACTGATTGTCATTGGTAAGGTTATCACGGCAGTGGGTACGATTATGACCATCGTTCCGAAAATCGCTGGAGTCATCAATGTGGTCAAGGGTGCCTTTGCCGCTCTGAACGCAGTCATGCTGGCAAACCCCATCATTCTCATTATCGCAGCCATCGCAGCTCTGGTAGCTGCGTTTATTTATTTGTGGAACACCAATGAGGGATTCCGGCAGTTCTGGATTGACCTGTGGGAAGGCATCAAGTCGGCAGTTTCCACGGCGGTCGAGGCGATTGCCTCCTTCCTCAGTGCCGCATGGGAAGGTATCAAAAATACAGCATCCACGGTATGGGGAGCCATTTCGGGATTCTTCTCCACGATCTGGCAGGCCATCAGCGGTGTCTTTACCAAAGCGGTGACGGCGATTGGAACCTTTATCTCCAACACATTTACAGCCATCAAAGACACCATCGTGGGCATCTGGAATGCCATCTATGAGGTGATTTCCCCTCTGTTGGAGGCGTTCCGGTATCTGTTTGAAACGATATTTGAAGCCGTGAAGATTCTGATTGGCAGGGCGCTGGACGCCATCTCCTCGAAAATACAGGAAATCTGGAACGGCATCGTGTCCTTCCTTACTCCTATTTTGGAGACCATCAAGAACCTGATTTCCACGGCATGGACAGCAATCCAAACGGCGGTGACCACGATTCTGGCGGCGATCCGCTCAGTCGTAACGACAGCCTGGAACGCAATCCAAACGGCGGTGACCACGATTCTGGCGGCGATCCGCTCAGTCGTAACGACAGCCTGGAACGCAATCCAAACGGCGGTGACCACAGTCCTGAATGCCATTAAGGGTGTGGTGTCCTCCGTATGGAACAGCATCAAATCGACAGTTTCTTCGGTAATGAACGCCATCAAATCCACTGTGGCCAGCATCTGGAACAGTGTGAAGACCGCTGTCGGAAATACCATCTCCGACATTTACAACACCATCAAGGGTGGCTTTGATAAAGCGGTCGGTTATATCAAAGGACTGGCATCCTCTGCCTATACCTGGGGTCGTGACCTCATCATGGGCATTGTGAACGGAATCAAATCCGCTATCGGCGCAGTATCCGATGCCGTGACAGGCGTGGCAAATAAGATTCGTTCTGTTTTGCACTTTTCTGTGCCGGACGAGGGTCCTCTGACAGATTACGAAAGCTGGATGCCTGACTTCATGCGAGGGCTTGCGGCAGGCATCGAAAAGAGCCGGGGTCTTGTTGCCAAGGCTGTGTCCGGGGTGGCATCGGATATGGTCATCAATCCAAAACTCGGTGCGCTGGATGCAGACGGTCTTTCTTACAGCGGACGCAATTCCAGAGGGCAAGAAAGCAGTACCGGGCTTGCGGCGGCAATTACACAGGCAATGAAGGATATGTCCGGCAATGCCGGGGATATCGTTATCCCGGTTTATCTGGGTGGCAACCTGTTAGACGAGGTCATTATCAATGCCCAGCAGAGGGCAAATCTAAGAAGTGGAGGTCGGTAATATGGCGTTTATTCAGTATCTGAAATTTGACAATGAAAACCTGCCGCTTCCGACTTCCTATGACCTAGACCTGTCGGATGTGGAGGCAGACAGCGGTGGAGAAACAGAAGCCGGAACAACGCAGAGAGATGTCATCAGAGCGGGAGTGGTTACCATTTCTGTTTCTTTTCTCTGTGTCTGCTATTTGGCTTTCCAAGTTATCCGCCTATGCTAAGAAGGATAAAATCCTGGTTAGTTATTTTGATACCGAAACCCTTGGAGTCCGTGACACGGAGATGTATATCACAGGCTTTAAGTCGAAGCTGGAGAAGGACACCTCCTATCGGGGGCTTTGGACGGTTTCTTTTACGCTGAAAAAGAATTTTGATGGGAGGTGAACCATGTATCCGGTATCTGATGCCTTTTTACAGGCAATTGAAAGCAATTCGAGAAAGTATCACTGGTCGGGTACGATTACCACGGTAAATGGTGTCAGTTACCCATTTGAAAATAAGGACATCGTCAAAGGTCCGGGTACATTACCCGCCAGTGCTGCAGTTCCACAGAAATTGAACTGGGTACGGTCTATGCTGCTGAGATGGGTATCAGCCTTTTTCTCTGACATCGACCGCTACACCCTGGACGATGCAGAAGTCAGGCTATATTTTCATTTGATCCTCGCTGACGGCACTGAGGAGACGATTCCAATGGGCGTATTTGAAGTATCCGAAGCGAACCGCCATATCAAAACACTGGAACTGAAAGCCTATGATTATATGCTCCGTTTTGACAAAAACCTGCAGCTGAATGCTACAAGCGGTATGGCATACAATTTTCTGCTTGCAGCGTGTACGGCCTGCAAGGTGGAAATGGCACAGACCAAAGAAGAAATTGAAGCACTGCCCAGTGCCAAGGAAACACTCGGTATCTATGCGGAAAATGATATGGAGACCTGGCGTGACCTTCTTTACTATGTGGCACAGGTGCTTGGCTGTATCTGCCTGATCAATCGTGAAGGAAAATTACAGCTTGTTCCGTATTCGGATACTGCTGTGATCACCATTCCACAAAGGGAGCGTTTCTCCAGTTCGTATTCGGATTTTGTGACACGCTACACGGCCATCTCCTCCACAAATCAGCTGAAGGAAATATCCGAATATTACGCACTCGACCCGGATGATGCACTGACTATGAATCTGGGCATCAATCGCTTTGCTGCAGTTTGGTTTGGCGGCAACCCGTGAACGTATTCTCATGAATATCCTTTATGCACTGTCAAAAGTCGAATATGTACCTTTTGACAGCAGCACCATTGGAAATCCGGCTCTTGACCCTATGGACATTGTTCAGTTCACAGGCGGTCATGCGGATGCAGATAAAGTGTCCTGCATCACCAGCATTACCTACAACATCAACGGCAAGCACAGTCTGAAGTGCGTAGGCAAGAATCCGAAGCTGTCCGCCGCCAAGAGTAAAAACGATAAGAACATCACAGGACTTCTGAACCAGGTGGAAAACAATAAAACGGTGGTATACAGCTTTATGAATGTATCGCCCTTTACCATCGGCAATTCTGCCACGGAAGTGCTGTCCATTACTTTTACGGCAAAAGAAAGTACGTCAGCCATGTTCCTCGGAGAATTCCTACTGGATGTGACGGCTGATGAGGTGGAAAGAACCATCGAAGGAACGACCACCTATGAGGAAGAAACAGCACCGGAGGGTGGCACTGAAACGAATACAACTGTTAAAAAGCCGCTGACCTTTGCATTTACGGACAAAGGACACCCCGTTCTGACCGTTACCTACAAAGTCAACGGAGAAACAGCAGCAACATTTATTCCGACACAGACCTATCTTCACGGAAGGCAGATACTTACTCTTTTTTTATCCGATGTCAGCCATTATTGAAAACAGCGAGAACACCTTTGATGTGTATCTTTCAATGGAAGGCGGCACCGTCAGTATCGGTGAAGCACAAATCCGTGCAACCATCAGTGGTCAGGGTCTTGTGGCAGGTATTGGTGACTGAAATGGCCGTATTGCGATTACGGAAGATATCAGCTGTGTTGCGATTTCTCAGGAAGGACTTGTACATGACGGATTCTGTGACAGTGTGGCTATTACTTATCCTGGTCAAAGCCGCCACTGTCTTACACAGGCAGTACCTCGTATTTCCATAACGGAGATCGCCTTTGGCTACGACCTGTTAAATGAGCGCATCACAGCAACTGAGGTTATTAAGACCTTCACAATGGATGCCACGCATCCGCCGCATTATGATGTTGTGGTGGTTGGTATCAATGAAAATGACGCATTCACGCTGATTAGCGATTATGCAGTGGTATCGGCTGAGGAAGAAATCAACAGCGGCAAACTGCAGCATCTGACGGTGGATACCACACCGTTTGAACGAGTAGAGAATATGGAGGTGGAACTTTGTTAGTAGATGAAAGCAAATATATCTGGCAAAAGGAATCGGTTGAGGAGGTTTCGCTTACGTCCGGTTCTTTTCCGTTTATTCCGGCAAGAGTGCTGAGAGTATATCAATTTGACTCCGTTGATTATACCGGAGAGATTACCATTTTGGAATCCGAGACTGCGGAGAAACCTCTGTACCAAGGAACACTCCCGTTTATTCCGCAGGCATCGATTGCATTTAACAGTCTGGTGTTTGTGCTGCCGGAAGAGAGCGGGACTGCTGTTATTTCCGTGACGGCTGAGACAGGTACTTTAAAAGCTGTGCTTGAACCATATCTGAATACCACAGAGGGCATGGACTATATTTCCAATGGCTACAACGATGATAGTACTTACAGTACAACGGGACTGGAAGGCTTCATTTTCAACGGGGCGCAGCAAGTACCATCTATATTTCCAGTAACCATTGGTTTGGGTTCGGTACGAACAGTGAACAGCTAAAAGTCTGCCGCAGGGACGGCTGTTCCACAGCAATTCTCAGGCAGCTGATTGAATGCGACAGTGGCCTGCAAATCCACAAAATCCGATTTGAGGGTTATACCGTTTATAAAAACCGTGTGGAAAGCAACCGCTTGATTTTGAACTCTTTCTGATTTCCAACAACGATATGTTCCTCAATGTGATTCAGACACCTACCAGTGGAAACAATGGAGAAAGCAGTCTGGTCTGCAACGGTGATACCACAAGCCTGAACCTCAATGTTGGCTCTCCGGACGGTGCAATGGTCAGCTTTTATCATTTGGACGAGAACGGCTATCAGTGGGATATCCGCTATGAAATGTACAGCCAGGCAGGCGGTGGAACGCAGTTGTATCTGCTCCGACTGGAGGATACTTTCTATGCCGTGTCTGAAGGAGTGCTTGTGCCGTTGGAGGTAACGGTGCTGAATGCTCTTGCCTTTATGATGTATGGATTTGAAGAAAACCATCGGCAGAACTTCTGACGCCCCTTGCCAATCCGCAGGTTTACTTCTGGCAGTCAGGAACAGAGACCACACCAATAAAGACCGTCCTCAAGGCATATCCGTACCCACAGATACTGGATACGGTTGCGGATATGAGTCACATCACCATTCTGGTATCAAGCTGATTACAGCAGAATATTCCGGGAATGTGGGAGTCAGTTATTCCTTGGACGATGGGCAAAACTACTGTGAGGAAATGCCGCTGCTTGAATTTTTAAATACAGACCCTGTTGTCCTTTTGGGAAAGCCTGCCGGAAAGCAGACGGCTGTATCTGCACTTTATTCTGCATGACAATGCCACCTTGTCACGCTTTAAAATCACCTACGAAAACTAAGGAGGGACAGAATATGCTGAAAGGCACAATGACAATTGAAATGACCGATGTGAATACAGGCAAAACCGAAAAGGTTCTGGAGCATAACATGGTCACCAATGCACTGACCGAAATCTTCAGACCCCTCGGTCTTGCAAAAGACCCAAGCACGATGCTGAGAGAATTTGCTCCATATTATCAGAAGCTGTTGGGCGGCATTCTGCTTTTTGACCGTGAAATTGAGGAGAATCCCAATAATCTCTTCCCTCCGGCAGAAGCAAACCTTATCGGCTGTGGCGTGTACGGAACTCAGAATAATACCAAAGGCACACAGAGAGGCGGCTATAACCAGACGGAAAGCGAAATGAATCTTACCGACCGCTATATGAAATTCGTGTATGATTTTACTACTTCCCAGGCTAATGGTACGATTGCAAGCGTCTGTCTTACCCATGCAAACGGTGGATACACCTCTTACGGTGGTGCAGATGCGGTGATAGCATCATCCTATCCGCTTGGCATTCGTTTTGATGACGGTTCCTTACAGTATGTGTATACAGACTACACCGGAGCAATAACGGGCGATAAATACAGTGGTTATACACCGGGAAAGACGGAGCTTTTATTCCTCATCGACCGTGCCACAGATATGGCATATTACTTCCGTATCGACAGCGCCAATGCCATCACTATTGTAAAACGAAGAGCCTATCTCAAAAGTGTATCGGTGCTTACCAGTCCGTACAATAAAAAGGAATATGTAGATGCGATTCAGATTGATGAAGTGAATTTGAATACTTCCAATCTTACCTACAACTTCGACCATGCTGACAACTGCTTATACATCTGCTCCTCTGCCAACAGTTATCGTGATGCCGGAGCAACCTTCAATGTCACGAAGATTGCCTTCAGCAATTGGGCGGTAACGGAGTATACCGTTACAAACACCACCAATGTGCGTATTGGTACGAGTGGAATGTATTTTGCCCATTGTCATAACGGATTTATCTATTTGAAATCCTATAACAGTCCGTATGAGATATTCAAAATTGAAATTGATAACCCTGCTAATGTAGTTCAGCTGAAGCGAAACAGCACAGTTCCTGTAAACGGCTATCCTCGTTTTGCAATGAATGGACGAGTTTACTATGATAATTACAGCAATAGCTATCAGCTTCACATTGCAAACGAAGCCACCAATGAATTGCTCAATCCTGAAAACGGATACATTTACAACAGCAGCCGTAATTGCACTTATACACCGCTGCTGAATGAGCCGATGATGTATTATCTCAGCTGCGGTAATTACACAACAGCCGGGTTTATAATGCTGACAAATTACCTGGCAACCATCAACAATCTGAGTGAGCCGGTAACCAAGACTGTGGATAAAACCATGAAGGTTACCTACATCATTCAGGAACAGTAAAATCAGAAATAAGCGATTGCTCCACTTACGGGGTAGTCGCTTTTTTCATACACATTTATAAAGAAAGTGAGGAACTCATTATGAAAGAATTCTGGAACGTCATTCAACTCATCTTCACCGCCATCGGAGGCTGGCTTGGCTATTTCCTTGGTGGCTGTGACGGTCTGCTTTTTGCGCTTCTGGCCTTTGTGGTGATTGATTACATCACAGGCGTCATGTGCGCCATTGTAGACAAAAACCTGTCCAGTGCCGTGGGCTTTAAAGGTATCTGCCGCAAGGCGCTGATTTTTTTGCACTGGTCGGTATCGGGCATATCCTGGACACCCATGTCATTGGCGATGGCAGCGTACTCCGCACGGCTGTGATTTTCTTCTACATCTCCAATGAAGGTGTGAGCCTTCTGGAAAATGCATCCCACCTGGGACTGCCTATCCCGGAGAAGATGAAGGATATCCTGGCACAGCTGCATGATCGTGGAGACAAGGCGCCGAAGGGAGGCGAATAAACATGGCTTACACAAACAGTCCGCTGGTATCCTATACCGGACTCAGCCCAAACCACTCCGGGCAGAGAACCCACGCCATTGACCGCATCACGCCACACTGCGTGGTGGGTCAGCTTTTTCGCAGAAACCATCTGTGCCTGCTTTCCGGCAGGCAGGGATGCAAGCTGCAATTACGGCATTGGCTAGGACGGTCGCATTTCTCTTTGTGTTGAGGAAAAGAACCGTTCCTGGTGTACATCAAGTAATGCCAATGACCAGAGAGCCATCACCATCGAATGCGCCAGTGACAAGACGGCTCCCTATGCCATGACAGATGCGGTTTATGCATCTCTCATCAAGCTGTGTACCGACATCTGTAAGAGAAACGGCAAGACCAAACTGCTCTGGTTTGCGGATAAGGACAAGACCCTGAATTACAATCCCAGGGCAGATGAGATGGTGCTGACCGTTCACCGCTGGTTTGCCAACAAGTCCTGTCCGGGCGATTGGCTGTATTGCCGTCTGGGTGATCTGGCGGCGAAGGTAACGGCTGCTCTCGGCTCTGAGCCGGATGCTCCTGCGACTGATGAGCCTGCAACCGAAAAGGTGCAGATGTACCGTGTCCGCAAGACCTGGGCAGATGCCAAGAGCCAGGTCGGCGCCTACAAGGTGCTGAAGAATGCCAAGGCCGCCGCAGACAAGAACCCCGGCTACTTCGTATTCGATGAAGGCGGCAAGGCCGTCTACCCGGACGGGGCCAAGGCTGAACAACCCGTAGCTTTCAAGCCGTATGTGGTGAGCATATCCATTGAAAACCTCAACATCCGCAAAGGCCCAGGGCTTAACTACGGCACGACCGGAAAGTTCACCGGAAAGGGATGCTTTACCATCGTGGAGGAAAAGTCCGGCTCCGGCTCGGATAAGGGTTGGGGCAAGCTGAAATCCGGCATCGGATGGATTGCCCTCGACCATACCAAGAAGATTTAACTGACTGATGCCCTCTGAGGATTTTTCCTTGGAGGGCATTATTTTTTGCAACAAGTGGAACAAGGGGAACAAGCCGCCCTATATATTCTTACGCGCGGATATGGCTTACTCCTATTATTTATAGTGCTTTTTGATATATAGGTACAGTTGTTACAGATGTTCCTGTTTCCGATGGACACGCATAGAGAGGCATCGGGAAGAATATATTTTCAAAAATCCTCAAGTTTTTCTTCTTGCCACGGCTAAGAAGTAGGAGGTGTTTGAAAATGACCCATGATGAGAAAAAAAACAAATAGCTGCACTCCGAGGTCGGGGTGTAAGTTATACAGATATTGCAAGCCAACTTGGTCTGTCCAGGGACACGGTAAAAAGCTACTGCCGCCGCAACAGCATCGTGGTATCGGAGCAGACAGCATCTTCTGAAACTGATTGCTGTGAGTTTTGCGGCAAGCATCTATCTCAGACCCAGGGAAAAAAGAAAAAGCGGTTTTGCAGCCGAGAGTGCTGTTTGAACTGGTGGCATAGCCACCAGGACCGTCTGTCAAAAAAGGCTGTGTATGAGTTCAAGTGTGCCTGCTGCGGTAAGGACTTTACGGCTTATGGGAATTCAACCCGCAAATACTGCTCGCATGAGTGCTACATAAACGCACGATTCAACAAAGGAGGCAACCATGAATAAGGAAGAATTTCAGACCGAAAAAGAATATCTGCTTTCGGTTTCAATCATAAAATCGATGGTCAGCCAGGGCGTCATTTCGCAGGAAACCTATGATGTACTAAGGACAAAACTGGTTGAGAAATACAGACCAATTTTGGGTACATTATTATCCGGTATGGCGTTGACTATATAGAGTTTTAGAGTGATATATAGTATCGGAAAGGAGCGATTTTATGCCAAAAATCAAGAAAATCGAGCCGAAAGTTCCGATGCTGACGGCAAGAAAAAGAGTGGCTGCGTATGCCAGGGTTTCAAAGGATACCGAGCGGTTGATGCACTCCGTTTCGGCGCAGGTCAGCTATTACAGCAAGCTGATACAGGGCAATCCTGAATGGGAATATGCCGGGGTGTACACGGATGTAACCTCATACCAAAGGAACAAGAAGAAACGATAAAAACAAGGTAACAAAAGCCAACAGGCAAATATGATTTTCAAAACATAATAATCCTTAAATTTGCTAATTGCAGAAGAATTCATAAAAAAATACTGTCAAGGGCGCGAAAGCGTGAAATTTACCCTTGACAGTATTTTTATTATGAATTACAATAAGAAAGCAAAATTAAGGAATTATTGTCATATATAAACCATGAATGAATAATATATATTAAGTAAAAACGACAAAAAAAACTCTCAAAGTTTATTACTTTGAGAGTGTCGAATAAGACTGTTTTTATAGATTAATTATACTGTTTTTTGTAATTAATGTCAATAAATATATAAGTTAAATTTGCAATATCTACAAAGTTTACAATTTTTCAACAATATTTTTTGTACAATTTACAATATGAAATAATAGAAAAAATTCTATTTATGGTCAAAATTATGGTACGACGGAGGTTTGATATATGGCAAGACGAGGTGAAAATATAAGAAAAAGAACAGACGGACGTTGGGAGGGACGATATATTTGAAAAATACAATAGTAATGGTAAAGCCTGTTACCGTTCTGTTTACGGTACATCTTATTCAGATGTAAAGACCAAATTAAAAAGAACGCAAGAAGGTTAGGGTAAACGGCAGTATTATTAATATCGAAAATCTTTGTAAAGAATGGCTTGAAAACAAGGAATCAAAAGTAAAACAGTCCACATATACAAATTACTACAGCATAATTAACAATCATATTATTCCATATTTTAAAAACAGAAAAGCAAGATATCTGACAAATGAAACCGTCGAATTATTTATAAATGAAAAAGCAGTGAAGTTGTCCGAAAAGACAGTACACGACATTATTGTATTATTAAAGCAGATAATAAAGTTTGCAGTGTCAAAAAAATATATTGAATACTTTGATTTTAATGTAAGTCAGCCAAAAGTCAAAAACAAAGAACTGGCTATACTTAATAAATACGAACACAGTAAGCTTATAAATTACATTCAGTTAACATTTGATATAAATAAAATAGGAGTACTGTTGTCATTGTTTATGGGCGTTCGTATAGGCGAAGTATGCGCGTTAAAATGGGAAGACGTCAATTTTCAAACTGAAACTTTAAGAATAAATAAAACCATGCAGAGAATAAAAAAAATCTTGATGAAAAAGCCGTGACTAAAACTAAAATAGTAATAGATACCCCAAAAAGTCAAAAGTCAATACGTGAAATACCAATACCGTCATTTATTGTGAATTTAATGAAAAAATATAAGACGGATAAAGAAAAATATTTATTAACAGGAACAGCAAATTTATAGAGCCAAGGGTATATCAGGACATGTTTAAAACGTATTTAAAGGAATCAGGAATAGAAGATATAAATTATCATGCGTTAAGACATACGTTTGCAACAAGAGCAATAGAGCAAGATTTTTTGATATAAAAAGTCTCAGCGAAATACTGGGACATTCAAGCGTAAAATTTACTCTTGAAAGATATGTACACCCGTCAGAGGAGCATAAAAGAAAGAACATGGAAAAAAATGTCGGTATTCTATTAGTGGTCAAAAATATGGTCAAAAAAGTAAGAAACTCCGTATTTGCGTGATGGTCTCGCGGCCGAGGGACTGGCTCAGCTCCTTTGAGCGTGGACGGCTCTTTGCCTCCCAGGAACAGGTAGCTGTCACAGTTGCCGACGATGGTGTCGGCATTATCCTTGTAGAGCGCCTTGAGCTGGCTTGAGCCTGAAGCACGAGGCAGGCGGAGATCTCGCGCGAGCGAATCGTCGCCATGAGCTTCTCGAGGTTTATCTGCCCGATGTTTGCGCACTCGTCTATGAGGCAGCGGACGTGGACGGGAAGGCGCCCGCCATAAACGTCATCGGCTTTCTCACAGAGCAAATTGAATAGCTGCGCGTAGACCATGCTGATGAGGAAGTTGAATGTGGAATCCGTGTCGCACATTATGAGAAACAGCGCGGTTTCTTGTCTCCCAGCGTGTCCAGCGCCAGCTCGTCGTAGGCGTGACCTCTCTAAGCTCGGCGATGTCAAAGGGGGACAGACGCGCGCCGCAGCTCACGAGTATGCTTTTGGCGGTTTTGCCCGCGGCTAGCTTAAGATTTGGCATATTGGCGCACGGCGAAGTGGCCGGGCTTGCGGGCGCTTCAAAGTCATCCAACAGCAGTCCACACGGTTTTTGAATTCCTCATCGTCCTCGTGCACCTCCATGCTATTGAGCATCTCCAGCATCGTGCCGAAATTCTGTTCGGCGGGCGGGGCTTCGTAGTGGATGTATCCAATGAGGCGGTGTGTCGCCGCTTTTGCCTTGACCAGTCGTGTTGGTGATGAGGCAGGTCACGAGCTTCAAAATATCTTTTTCCGAACGGATATACGCCAGCGGATTATATTTCATGGACTTCTTAAAGTTGATGGTGTTCAGCACGCTTATCTTATACCCGTCACGCTCCAAAAGCGGCCTGCCTCTAATATTAGCTGACCTTTCGGATCTGTCACGACGTAGCTTGAATGCAGCTGCATCAGGTTCGGCTTGATAAAGTACCGTGTCTTGCCGGTACCGGAACCGCCGACGATCAGGACGTTTTTGTTCCGCGCGGTTTGGGGTCTTTGGGGCGGCTGTTCATGGTCAGGCGCTCCGTCTGTGTGAGGATGATGTTGTTCTTGAACACGGGATCAGTGTAAGGCCGTATATCTTCAGCACATCCCCAGCGCGCGGCCCCGTACTCGTACCCATGGCGGTATTTTTTAGCGTTTTTTGCCGCGCAGATACACGGCAAAACGCAGGAGCAGGCCGCACACAATGCCGACGCAGAGGTCAAGCGCGTTCATGCTTGGCAGTGGGTTGCCGAACGCGGCTGGAAGAGTGCCGAACAGGCTCAATATCTTCTCCGAAGCGTCGCCGCCAGATGCCATACGCCAGGCCTCGCCGAGATTGGTGCAGACAAGACGAGGCCGAAGCACGACATAGGGCAAGTTGGTAATAATGACCTTCTTAATGTTCATCGCTCAAGCTCCTTGCGGTGCTCTTTTGGTGCGCCCTACAATTGGCGCGAGCTCCCGGAGCTTTTGCAGCAGCGACGGGCGCTCACACTTGAGCTCTTTTGTGCTTGAAAACTCCTTAGCGCTGCCATGATCGCATCGGCGTCGCGCCCCTTAAAGAACACGAGGAAACGAGGCGGCTCTGCCGGACTTGTTTCTTGACGGCGTAGTCCACGCCGTACTTGCGCGCGATGCGCTCGAACTGCCTGAGGTTTTCGTCCGCTATCTCCATCGTGTTCACGCCCTGCCCCTGCCGCGTGAGCTGCTTTACAGACTGCTTGCCCTTGGGATGCACATTTTCTTAGCTTTCTGGTTGCGGCAAAAAGGCTACGAACTTGGAGACGGCGCTCTTGAGCACCGACCCGAGAACTTTGTGCCGTTTATGACAAGTGTCAGTGTCCGCTGCTCAACCTCCTCCTGCATTTTGCCACCTCCATGTCAGCGCTCCTGAGAGGGCGGCTTGTGCGTACTCGCGCGGCTTGTCCTGCGTGGCGACGAGGTTGCCGCCAACGGATGAGGAACTTCTCCGGCCAGCGGAATTTCTCAAGGTACTTGGCCTGCAAGCTCTTTTGGGAGGGAGCAGAAGTTATCCTCTCCGAGGCCGCAGATAAAAAACGGCCCAGCGATCGCGTCGTAGATTCTGCCGTCCTCGCCGCGCAGCGCGCGGTTCAGCGGCATCTGCATAATTTTGCCCTCGTCGTTGCAGACGAGGGCGACGGGGTCATCAAAAGGGTAGATGGCTTCAATATAGCCGCCGACTGCGGCCTGCAAGGACTTTGAGGTCGTTGCCGATCTCGGCAATCCGTGCCTCCTTGCCCGGCTCAACAAGCAGCACTTCCATCAGGCTTCCTCCACGACGAACACCACGGTCAAGACCTGTTCGTCAATGCCGACTGAGGTCGCGGATACGTTGGCATCATAGTCCAGTGGTAGTGCCGCCCGCGTCAATGTTCCAGTCGCCGGTTAGGGCGAGGGATTCACTGTCGCCGCCGTTCACGGACTGCGCGCCGCCGATGGCGAAGCCAATGAGCTTGGAATCCACCTTGGCAGCCGCCATGTTGTAGGTGAAAGGCACCAGCGTCCAGCCGTTCTCGGTCCTAAGCGTGACGCCGGTCACGCGCACTTCGCAGGTGGAGTTGTTGGATATGGCGGCGTCGGTGCTTGCCGTGACCTCGCCGTTTTCAGCCACCGCCAGAGGAAACCCCGCGGGAACGGTGACGGAGAACACCTTTATCTGCGTCCAGTGGGCGTAGAGCGTGTGCGCGGCTTTGTCGCTGACCTCAGTGCCGGCCTCGACCAGCTCGCCGCCGTCCTTCTCGGTGTACCAGCCGTCAAACACGTATCCCTCGCGCGTAGGCTCGGGCAGCTCGCCGTAGGCGTCGCCGAAGATTACAGTCACTTCATCCTCGGCGAGCACGCCGCCGCAGGCGTCGAGGGTGACGTCGACGTAGACCGTCAGCTCTTTCGAGCAGCCGTCACAGAGGCCGTCGCCGTTCGTGTCGGCGTGGTCTGCGTACTCGTACCCGAGCTTTTGGTACGCCCCAGGTGCAGGTAGAACACAGTTTTCGTAATCGCCGGTGCTGCGTGTCGGAGCTGTTTGTCCAGCTGCGCGCCGTAAAAGCTGTGGTTGGCGTAGTCGTAGTGGAGCCGCTGCCAGCCGCAGTCCCGGCAGGTTTAGTCCTGCGATGCTGGGTGCCATTGTAGTTCTGCCAGCTACCGTAGCTGAAAGCTGTGGCTTTCGTAAGAGGCCGAGCCGACGTTGCTGTCACAGGTGGAGCAATAGTCCACCACGCGGTGCTGGCTGGACGTGTACTGCTCGTACTGCTCGCGGATGCTGTGCCGGGCGTACTCGTACTCACCCTCGCCGCAGTCGCGGCAGTAGGCGTAGCGGCGGTGCTCGCTGCGGTTGTAATACTCCCAGTCGTCATAACGGTCACGCCGTGGCTGACACCCATGTCTACCAGGTCGCCGCAGTCCTCGCAGAACTCATACCAGTAGCAGCCGTCCCATTCGCGGTAAGTCCAATCGTGATAGCAGTAATCCGTCCTCGTAACCGCCGCCATGCGCTCACCGTTGCCGCAAGGTGCAGGTGTTGCCGGAGAAGGTGTGAGCACAGGACACGACCGGCCGCCAATACCGCAGCCGGTGCAGTAGACGCCGTAGAAGTGGGTATCTTCGTCCGTCCGGGCGGTAGTTTGTATATGCGTAAGTGCAGCGTCCCAGTACAAGTGCAGTAAGATACGCCGCACGGACGAATCCGCAAACGCGCTCGGCACTAACGTGAACGCGAGCACGAGGACAAGCAGCAGGGATACTAAACGTTTTTTTCATGTGTTTTCTTCCACGCCTAATTAGACGATGGAGCGCGGTGATGACACGACGTTGAGCGCGTTGGTTGGTGGCGACCTGAGCACCGCCGCCTATGCTCAGAGCAAAGCCGAGCTTGTTGCTGTCCACCTTCTCACCTGCAAGGCTGGACTTGTCTCCGAAAGCCGTCAGGTTCCAGCCCGTCGTCAGCGGCGCTGCTGATGCTCACGCTGCGGACGCGGACAGCGCCGTAGCTGTTGTTGGTTATCTTGCAGTCGCTGGCGGTGACAACGGTACCGTCGTCGCTCATCGCCATCGGCAGCGCGGTCGGCACAGTAACGCTCATGCGGGTCGGCGTAGTCTCGCCGCCGCCTCCACCGCCGCCGATGCCCTCGTTGGTGGTCGTCAGGTTGACGGGCCAAGTGGCGCTGCCGCCGCTGGCCGTGATGTCATCGGCACAGGCGCCGACAGCAGAGGGTGAGCACCATGCACAGCGCAAGCAGCATGGTAACGGGCTTGCGCAGAGTTTTGGTCATATTAGTACCTCCAAAAATTTTAGATTCCTCACTCAAGGACGGTGAGTTCAATTACGACGCCCGCACTTCCGAGCTTGTCTCCGGTGTCGGGGTCAAGGTTAAAGAACATAGCGGTGCACTCGTATGTACCGGCGTCGAGGTCAACGTCGAGCTTGTCGCTTTCGATCTTCGAGCCAACCGGCACGGCCTTGGACGTGTAGATAACCTCGGCGCTGTCATTGCGGGTGATCTCGACGCTGATGGGATAGCGGTTTATGTCCTCGTTCACAATCATGAGGGAACCTCGGCTTCGCCGTCCGGGAACACCGGCGAGGTGTTCATGCTGATGTTAATCATGCCCTCCTCGACCTTCTCGTTGAGCGAGTCGCGGATGGCGTCGAGGTCTGCCTCATCCCAGCCGCCCGCGGTTGCAGAGGGGTCAAACTCGATGCCGCCCGGGCTCGTCAGTCGGCCCGCCGCAGCTCCTGAGAAGCAGCAGGATGATGATTGCAAGCACAACGACAATCGCCGCGCCGATGCCAATTTTCTTGTACGTCTCTTTTTCGCGCTTTTGTTTTTCACTTTTCAAAACCTCCTGAAATTTTGTCCAGGGGGGCGGCGAACTAAGGTGGAACCACCAGTTGGCGCTAAATGGATTCTTACGTCGCATCACCTCCTTTGCCGTAAAGGTCATGTTGAACTTGCGCCATCGTGCCGCTGTTGGCCGAGAAGTACGAATTGTATAGCGTGGTCAACAGGTAGGGCACGGATGTTGCGCACCTCCGTCGTGTTTCTGCGGAAACACCAGAGGACATATTCAAGGTGCTTCCTCTCGAGCTTGAGCAGCCGCGACTTGACCACGGCGGCGGGTCTGTCCTCCTTGCCGACGCGGATGTACTCACGCGTGGAACAGACGGTTTCAACCATCAGCTCAACGATGTCGTCAATGATTCCCGCGTCAACAACGCTCTTGCTCGCGGACGTAGTCCGATTCGAGATTCTCAGTAATAATCTCGCGCCAAATCTCTTCATCTTCGATTCGCTTCGGCGGCTCGGAATGAACAGAATGGATACTTGTCTTGAGTGGTTTCTTGATTATTTCTTTTCTTGTTTATATCTTTATTTAATTCCGTCGGGTTTTCCGAAAGCGGCTCATCCGTTTCGGGTTTTCCGGTTCTGGATAAGCCGTAACAGGCTCAGCCGAATCTGGCTCATGCGTTACCGGGTACTCATAGATGATGTACTCCACGTCAGTGAAACGCCCGAACCTGTCGCGGGTTTTGCGCCTGACGAGATAGCCGTGGCGCTCGAGCTCATTAAGCCCGGAGGCGATGGCGTCCCGCCCCTCGAGCGGATGGTTTGGAGCCCGTTGAGGGGTGTAGTCCCACCCATCGGGCTTCGAGAGCATCGTTATAAGCAGCCCCTTGGCCTTGAGGCTCATGGTCTTGTCCCGCAGCAGGCCGTTGCGTACAATGGTGAAGTCGTTGCGTTTTTCAATCCTGAAAATCTCAGACATGGTTCTTCTCCTTCGCCGCCCGCGCGGACGGCGCGAGCCTCAGTATGTAATTTCAGCGCCGCCGAGCTTCAAAACGTCAGCCCCGTAGCTGGCTATGAGCAGGGCATTTGCGATTAGCCTGAAGGCCGCGTCGTCTACAACCTCGCAGTCAGCCAAGTCTTCAAGCTCCAGCCCGGAACCGCAGCCTGTTATGGCTTTTGCGGCTTGTATGAGCGTGTAGTCGTGCGCAGACACACCGCGCATGACCAGAAATCTCGGCTCAAAACCGCCCGGCAGACAGGCATTTCACAGCCGCTTCGCCAAAGCAGCCCGGTTGGAGCCGAGCAGGTAC
>VOFD01002489.1_pt1 | contig 24881 bp, 33 predicted proteins | sample 5384101 | NCBI WGS metagenome assembly VOFD01 (sample SAMN12384723, study PRJNA508395) | human gut metagenome | isolation source: healthy gut C | host: Homo sapiens
TTTATAGTTATTTCTCTCTGTCCGCTTTCATTTTTTCACCTATAAGAACAGATTCTATGAATTCCTCAGCAACAGTCCGGGTAAGCTTCTCTATTCTGGAATACCTGTCTATTATCATATCACGTTTTTCAGTCGCAGATCTTTTTTTCTTCCAGTTCTTCGATACTATGCCTAATACTTTCCTTACGAGCCTTTAGCCCTTCAATTTTATCGGTATATCTTCTGCTCATCATTATGTATTGTTCCTTTGAAATTGTCCCGTCCAGCTTATCCTCATATAGCCGTATAAGCTTTTCATTATTTTCAGAAACATCTCGGCAAACCGATTCTGATAATTTGATTAGCCTTGAAATACTTTCGTCAATACCGTTTACCACATTTATTTTATCCTGCTGACAGTAATTCTCTATAAGTTTATTTATCTGTTCTAATAAAAGCCTTTCCAGAGCCATACCGCTTATAGAAGCTTTATTGGAGCAATTCATAGCTCCGGTCTTATATGTACCGCATATAAGACTGTAATATCGGATAGTCTTTTTCTTATTATAATATACGTTTCTCTTCATCGGTTTTCCGCATACAGCGCATTTCACCTTTCCGGCAAGCGGCGACAGCTCCTGATCCGTCCTGCCGGCTCTTACCCTGCTCTTAAGCTTTTGCCGGACCATTTCCCAAGTTTTTGCGTCTATTACAGCGTCATGGCTACCCGATATTTTTATCCATTCCTCCTCGGCCGTCCTTTTTTTTTTTTATTCTTATAGCTTACCGTATGCGATTTGCCTTGTACCAGCGTACCGGTATAAGTTTCATTACGTATAATATTATAAATGGTGCTGACAGTCCAAAGCCCCTTCGACGAGCTTTTGCTTTCATTACTGTTCACATACCTGCTGTTTGTCCGGCGTTTATGAGATGTGGGATTCGGTATTCCCGCCTCATTCAGCGCAGCCGCAATTTTCCGGTATCCCCATCCCTGAAGATACCAGGAAAATATATCTCTGACAACCGGAGCTGCTATTTCGTCAATAATAAGATGATTTTTATCTTCAGGATCCACAAGATAGCCGTAGGGAGCAAAGGATCCGGTAAATTTTCCCTCCTCCCTTTTTTATGCTGCAATACCTTGCGGACATTTGCAGATACCTCCTCGCAATACCATTCATTTACAAGCCCGTTGATCTGTCTTGTTTTTTATTGGTTACGTCAAGGCTGTCCGCATGATCTATTATACTGACAAACCGTACTCCCCATTCGGGAAATTTATCATGTATATATGTTTCGACTACTGCCATATCTCTTGAGAATCTTGACTGCGATTTGCAGAGAACAACGTTTATACAGCCGCTTTCACAATCGGCAAGCATTCTCTGAAAATCAGGTCTGTAAAAATCCGTTCCGCTGTAATCCTCGTCACAATAAATATCAAAAATATCCCAGTTTCGCTGACGGCAGTAATCGGTAAGCAGTGATTTCTGATTCTGAATACTCTCGCTTTCGTCCGCCTCGGATTTTTTTATTCCTATCCTCATCTGAAAGCCTCAGATAAACTGCGGCGCTGACCATAAATTTTCCACCTCCGAATAAAGAGAAAATGATATGATACTGGATAAGAAATAAATCTAAATAATTATACCATATCACAATTAAATCTGCAACTATTGCCGCCGCGTTTATGTAATCCGTTTAAGCTCAAGATTAATAATTCTTTCAAGCTTGCGGGTTATGATTTCCTGCAATAGCTGAATATCCTCCGGTCTTGTTTTAAATTTACTTACTATAAGAAATTGTTCCATACATTTATCCCTCCTTAATGTTATTATTATATGCTTAATTTCAAGCCTGTATAACTTATCAATCAAGACGGTAGCAAAACCCAAAGCCGGAACATATAATGAGTTGTGAAGACTTTCTTCATAATAATTTACTCAAGGGAGAATACCAATGGCAATTTTATGCAATCTTAGTGTTGATTACTCAAACGATTCGTCAAATGATAGAATACTTCCGTTTAAATTTACTCTTACAGACGATTCAGTTTTATCGCCTGAAGAAGGTGAATTTCAGAAGTTTTGCTATGACGTAGAGGCAACCGGTACCGATAACTCAGACTTTGCTGATCTGAGCCACTTTATACTCGGGATATGTCCTAATCTTACTCAGGCAGATTTCCATTCCGTTACGGTTACGATTAACGGAGTTCCCCAGACAGTAATCTGGGGCGGAAATGTAGAAATCAAAACGCCTGAAAAACCCGATCATCCGACTCAATGTTCGGGACTTAAAATTAATTTTCCTCTTGACAAAGGAAACCGGAAACGTCATGCATGTATGCTTTGAACTAAACAGCGTTTCACCGGTAGGACCTACTAACGTATGTCTTTTCGGCGGAAATACAACCAAAACAGGCATGTCAATATGCGGTCCTGCATGCTCGTCAAGCCAGGGATGTACTCAAACTGTATTTCAGCAGGAAACAGTCTGCGTACCTGTAACGGTAAGGCCTTTTGCAATAGCCGGAGAAGCTACTACCGTCTGCTGCGGTGAACCGGTTGTTACAAGCGGAACCTCTCCCTGCACCGGAGGAAGCGAATGCACATTTACCGTTAGACAAACAATATGCGTTGAAGTCCCAATCACATTCGGCGCCGACGTAAGAACCGGAACAGCGACTGCTTCGTGCGGTACCGCAAGCTCCGGAGAATGCGATTGCATTTCTGAGACTCCCGAAGCTTCATCTACTGATACTGCTTCTGAAAACGGCTGCTCATGCAGATACGATTTCTGATAAGCCATTTATGAAAAAAGCCTGAACCGTTGGTTCAGGCTTTTTAATTATGTATAAACGCTAATGTAAATTAAAACTATTGATTCATGAAGATGATTATGATAAAATATCTCTGTAAGGAGAAAAATCATGACTTATAAAAAATATTATTAAAGCCGTATTCATAGACCGGCCAAACAGATTTATCGCTCGATGCGAAATAAACGAACAAGTTGTACAGTACCCGCCATAAGTCCGCGGGGTCCGAGGATCTTACCAAGACGTCCTACCATGCCCATCATATCCGGTGAAGCAATTACAACGTCAAAATCCATCCAGTTTTCCTTCATGATCTTATCAACAAGATCCATACCGCCTACATATTCGGCTCCGGCTTCCTTAGCGGCGTCATATTTGTCTTCCTTACAGAATACGCATACCTTGATAGACTTACCTGTTCCGTTAGGAAGCACTACAGCTCCTCTTACCTGCTGGTCAGCGTGACGGGAGTCAACACCCAGACGGATATGAGCTTCGATCGTTTCATCAAATTTAGCCTTTGCACCCTTAGCTGCAAGCGAGCCAGCATTCAGGTCAGGCATCTTCTGTTCAGCAATTTTCTGAACCTGTTCTTTAGTTATATTGGCAACCTTATTCTTGTTAGGAACGCCTGAAGCGGTTTCAATTCCGCATGCCTTCTTTATAAGAACCGCTGCCGGCGGTGTTTTTGTTACGAATGAGAAAGAACGGTCTGCATAAACAGTTATAACGACAGGAATAATCATACCGATATCATTCTTTGTTCTTTCGTTGAATTCCTTTGTAAACGCCATAATGTTTACACCGTGCTGACCGAGCGCCGGACCAACCGGCGGTGCAGGCGTTGCTTTGCCTGCCGGAATCTGAAGCTTTATATAGCCGACTACTTTCTGTGCCATGCTTTTCGCACCTCCAAAAATTGTGGTAACACCGAGACAATGAAAAATTTTTGCCTCTCCCACCTATAAGCATTTGCAGCTTTTGTTTATTTTTTAATCATCAAGCCTTATAACCTGGTTAAGAGCCAAGGTAGCCTGAGTTTCACGACCGAACATAGAAACCAAAACCTCAACTGTTCCGTCTTCAATATTAATTTTCTGAACTATACCGACAAAACCGTCCATAGCGGTGCCTGAAACCTGAACCTGATCTCCGACTCCGAAATTCACCTCAACTGTGCCCGGACCAAGATCAACTCCCAGCGCTTTCACTTCCTCTTCTGAAAGAGGAGTAGGTTCAGACGCAGGGCCGACAAATCCTGTAACTCCCCTGGTGTTCTTTACTACATACCATGAATCGTCAGTATAAACCATTTTAAGCAAAACATAGCCCGGATAAGTTTTTTTCTTTCAACATCCTTGGTTTTGCCGTCGGTAATTTCCGTTACCTTTTCGGTAGGAACTCTTACTTCAAGGATAAGGTCGTGAAGCTTTCTGTTTTCCACAACTTTTTCAATATTCTGCGCAACCTTATTTTCATAGCCCGAATATGTGTGAATTACATACCATTTAGCCGCTTCTGACATTTAAAATCCTCCTAAAGTTTTTGTTCTGCGCTCTTTATCAGCCGATATCCAGCAGAAACTTAAAGAGCTTAAGCAGACCGAAATCAAGAGCGCCTACAAAAACGCTTGAAACAACCATCGTTACTAAAACGACGAGCGTATTGTTAAACACCTGCTTTTTTGGTCGGCCATACTACCTTTTTAAATTCACTTTTAAGTCCTTAAACCACTTAACAATTCTGTTAGGCTTTTTCTTCTTGGACTTGTCCGAGGTCTTTTTTTCTCTTTTTAGTTTCTTCTTTTGACATTTATAAGACCTCCGATTTACTTAGTTTCCTTGTGAAGAGTATGTTTCTTACAGAACTTGCAAAACTTGTTCATTTCAAGTCTGTCAGGATCATTCTTCTTGTTTTTCTTCGTACAATAATTGCGCTGCTTGCATTCTGTACAAGCTAAAGTCACCTTTACTCTCATATCGGCACCTCCTGACGATATTCCTCCGTTATACGGAAAATAAATAGTTTGCCTCCCTCAGTTTAGGGCTGATTAACAGAAACGAAAAAAAAAAATAAACCCCTAAAAGAGGTAAATTAAGTATATCATATCTTTTTATAAATGTCAAGGTCTTGAGATAATATTTTCCGAATCTTTTTTATAAATAAAAGTATATAATAGTATAAAACTAATTTTTAAGCGGCGGTATCTAATTTATGAAAAATACTTGAAGTTTTTTGTGGAATATGTTAAAATATATTGATACATAACCGTTTATAAAGATATTAAATTTAAGGAGTTGTAGCTAATGTCAAAAATAAAAGTCGCAGTCATATTCGGCGGCGCCTCGAGCGAGCATGATATTTCACTTATTTCAGCAACAAATGTTATTGAAAACATGCCGAAAGATAAATATGAGGCGATCTGCATAGGCATTACAAAAAAAAAAGGACGATGGCTTTATTATCCGGGTGACGTAAGCAATATCGCTTCGGGCGAATGGGAAAAAAGGATCCCGACTGTTCATCGGCGGTGATTTCTCCGGATCTCTTCACAAAGGTCATAACGCTTGAAAACGGTGAATACACAATAAGAAAGGTTGACGTTGTTTTCCGGTTCTTCACGGAAAAACGGCGAAGACGGTACAATCCAGGGGCTTCTTGACCTGTCGAAAATACCTTATGTCGGATGCGGACTTTTAGCGTCCGCGGCATGTATGGATAAAACCCATACTCATTCCATTCTGGATTACAACAATATAAGAACTGCCAGATGGCGTGCGCTCGGTTTGAGAAATCTTAACCATCTTGACAGAGAATGCGCGGATATAGCGGACGATCTCGATTTCCGATGTTTGTTAAGCCGGCAAACGCAGGCTCTTCCATTGGCATAAATAAGGCTGTTGATTTAGAATCGCTAAAGGAGGCCGTCAAAATCGCATTTTCCCACGACAACAAGGTTATTATAGAGGAATTTATCAAGGGACAGGAGCTTGAGGTGGCTGTATTCGGTTATGATTCGCCATTCGCGTCTTTTGTAGGCGAAATCGGAAAGAACAATGATTTTTACGACTACGATTCCAAATATATTAACAACTCCGTTAATCTTTATATCCCCGCAAAAATACCTGACGAAAGCGCCAGAGAAATCAGAGAAACGGCTTTAAACGCATATAAGGCTATGGGCTGTAAAGGTCTTGCAAGGATTGACTTCTTCCTTTCTGAAAACGGCGAGGTAATTTTAAATGAAATGAATACAATGCCCGGTTTCACATCCATAAGCATGTATCCGAAGCTGATGGAGGATCTGGGAATGTCCTACGGCTATCTTATAGATAAGCTGATAGAACAAGCTATTGATAATGCTGACAGAAACTATTAAAGGAATTTCTTATATGAATAATTACGCTATCGGAGTTTTTGATTCCGGCATGGGCGGATTGACAGCTGTTAAAGAGCTGAACGCTCTTATGCCCGACGAGGACATCATATATTTCGGAGACACCGCAAGGATCCCATACGGCAGCAGAAGCCGTGAAACTGTGTTAAAGTACGCCAGGAAGACGTAAGCTTTCTGCTAAAGCACAATATAAAAATGATAATCGCCGCATGCGGAACGGTAAGCTCTGTTATAGGCTCAAAGCCTCTGGTTGACAATATGCCGTTTACCGGAGTTATACTTCCGGCGGCTCAGGCGGCCTGCGCCGCCACAAAAAACGGCAAAATAGGAGTTATAGGCACTCCGGCTACAATAAGAAGCGGCAGCTTCGGAAAAGCTATAAAAGCAATTAATCCTCACGCGGCGGTTATCGGAAATGCCTGCCCGCTTTTCGTACATCTGGTTGAAAACGGATATACGTCTAAGAACTGCGAAATAACAAGACTCGCCGCAGAGGAATATCTGACTCCTATTAAAGCGGAAGGAGTAGACACGCTCATTCTGGGCTGTACTCACTACCCTGTTATAAAGGAAGTAATAGCCGACATAATGGGAGACGGCGTAAGACTTATTTCATCGGGAGCGGAAGCCGCGAAATATGCTCAGAGCTGTCTGATGTCGGCGGATCTTTTTAAACGACGGCGGACGCTGCGGCAAAAACATTTTTTACGTAAGCGACAGCAAGGAGCTTTTTGAAGAAAACGCTAAACATTTTCTTGAGCATCCCGTAAACGGAGAGGTGTTTAGCTGTAATTTAGGGGAATAAAAATTGAATTCAGAAAAATTTATGATTGAAATGAAAAGTATTCAGTCTATTTATAATGATAAAACCGAAACCGAGCTTGTTACATCGGGAAAATTCAGACGCGACGACGAATCCTTTCTAATTAGCTATAAGGATTCGGACGCAACCGGCTTCAAGGGCTCCGAAACGGAAATTTCCGTAACAGGCAACAGCATTGCTTCCATTATAAGAAGAGGCAGCGCCAACTCGGATCTTGTAATAGAGCCGGGTAAAAAGCATCACTGCCACTACGCCACTCCCTACGGAGAAATGGTTATCGGTATCTATACCCATAAGCTTGAAAACAATCTGAACGATAACGGCGGTAATCTCTATATGAAATATACTATCGACATAAACACAAAGCTATATGTCGGATAATGAAATAATAATGAACATCAAAAAAGCATAGGAAGGTTGATTTTACATATGTCAGACTTAATCAGACTTGCCTCGTCGCAGGCAAGGGATATTATACTTGATTCACTGGGGAGGCTTGTTTCCCTAAAAAACTCCCTGCCGAGCCGATACCGGACTTCATAGTTGAAATACCGGCCGATAAAACCCACGGGGATTTTGCGGCAAACGCCGCAATGGTTTCGGCAAGGTCATTCAGACTTGCGCCCAGAAAAATTGCAGAGCTTATCTGCGAAGAGGCGGTACTTGACGGTACATTTTTTTGAAAAAATGGAAATAGCCGGACCGGGATTCATAAATTTCTTTCTTTCAAGAGAATGGTTTTCATCAGCCGTCGATACCGTAATAAAAGAATCCGAAAATTACGGAAGAACGGATATGGGCAATGGTAAAAAAGCTCTTGTTGAATTTGTTTCAGCCAATCCTACCGGTCCAATGCATATAGGAAACGCCAGAGGCGGCGCAATCGGAGACGGTCTTGCCGAAATACTTGACTGGGCAGGCTACAGCGTTGAAAGAGAATTCTATGTAAACGACGCGGGAAATCAGATTGAAAAATTCGGAAAATCACTTGATCTCAGATATATGCAAAGATGCAGCCAAGACGGTCTGAAGGTTTTGGCTGAATGCAATAACGAAACCGGAGCGATAAGCGAAGCGATATATAATAACGCCGATACGTTTCCTATGCCCGAAGACGTTTATCTTGGAATGGATATAATAGCTCACGCTCATAATTATTTTACCGAATACGGCGGCGGTCTTGCCGAAATGCCTGAAGAAGAACGCAGAAAGCGGCTTGTCGGATATGCTCTTCCGAAAAATATCGCAGGGCTGGAAGAGGATCTTAATAAATATCGGATAACATATGATACATGGTTCAGGAAAGCGATCTTCATAAGGATGGCTCAGTTGATTTACTATAAACCACTTGCAAATCCGATCATTTTTTGTTATAATAGCAGTATGCAGACAATTTATTATGATTGATCTTAAAATTTGCAGGTAGAGGGAAAAACTTATGTCCAACAGATTATTTCAAAGCGTGGTCCACCAGATGAGAGACACTATCGACTGCACTATCGGCGTTATTGACGATACTGCAACTATAATCGCCTGCTCGGAGCTGGCGCAGGTAGGAACTACAAACGAATTTGTGTCACTTGACCTGAGCGATTCACATGATATTTTCGTCCGCGACGGCTATACATACAAGCCTTTCGGAGCTCATATGAAGCCCGACTACGCAGTTTTTGTAGAAGGCACGGACGAAGTTGCAGCGAAATACGCCAGTATTCTCGCAATTACTCTATCGAGTATTAAACAGTATTATGATGAAAAATACGACAGAAACAATTTTATCAAAAACGTTGTTTTAGACAATGTTCTTCCCGGAGATGTTCATGTTAAAGCAAGAGAGCTTCATTTCAGCTCAGACACTTCAAGAGTAGTTCTTCTTATAAGGATTATCTCTTCAAACGACGTATCAGCATATGACGTAATTCAGAATTTATTCCCTGACAAGAATAAGGATTTTGTTTTTAATATTACAGAATCTGATATTGTTCTCGTCAAGGAGGTAACATCGGGAGTTGAGCCGAAAGACCTTGAAAAGCTTGCCCGCTCTATTTCAGATACTCTCAGCGGAGAATTCTATACCCGTGTAAACGTAGGTATTGGAACCGTTGTAGAGGGCGTACGCGATCTTGCAAGATCCTTTAAGGAAGCTCAGATTGCTCTTGAAGTAGGAAAGGTTTTTGATACGGATAAAATTATCGTATCTTATGATAATCTCGGTATTGCTAGGCTTATTTATCATCTTCCTACGACGCTGTGCGAAACTTTCCTGAAAGAGGTTTTCAAGAAAGGCTCGATAGATTCTCTCGATCATGAAACTTTATTTACGATACAGAAGTTTTTTGAGAACAATCTTAATGTCTCGGAAACTTCAAGAAAACTGTTTGTGCATAGGAATACTCTTGTGTACAGACTTGAAAACAAAAAGCTGACAGGTCTTGACCTGAGAGAGTTCGACCATGCGATAATTTTTAAGATCGCACTTATGGTTAAAAAGTATTTATCCGCTAATCCGGTTAAATTCTAAGAGCTCACAGCTTAATGTACGGAGGAATTTATTTTCCTTCCAAACAATTAAGGCGGTGTATTTTCTTTGGTAGAATTTAAGGATGTGTCGGTTACCTATTCAAGCGGAGTCGACGCATTAAATAAAATCAATCTCAAGATCAACGACGGCGATTTCGCTTTTGTTGTAGGTCCTTCCGGCGCAGGCAAGTCAACTCTTATAAAGCTTGTGCTTAAAGAGATCAATGCTACATCGGGAGAGGTTATCGTTAACGGCTTTAATCTAAAAAAGCTCAGACGCCGCAAGATCCCTGCACTTCGCAGAACTATCGACGAAGTCAGATTTTATTCAAAAGGACGACGCCTTTGAAGATATGAAGAAAAGCATGAGTGAATATGAGGAGCTTTTCGACTCGCTGGGCGACGATAATCCTCTTGTGGATTCCTTCAGAATAAAGATAAAGGATATTTCCCTGACGTCCGAAACAGTTACTCTTATTAACGAATTAGATCATATATATTCAATAAGAGCGCCATATGATTTTGTTAATATTCTTACGGAGATGAAAAAAATTATAACTCTTGTCGCATCTGCGATCATTATAGCGCTTGCTATAGTATCTATGGTTATTATTTCAAATACAACCAAAGCAAGCGTATTTGCGAGAAGAAATGAAATAAGCATTATGAAATATGTAGGAGCGACCAATACGTTTATACGTATCCCATTCTTTGTCGAGGGTATGATAACGGGAATGGCTGCAGGTATTGCGGCAACAGTCATAACATGGCTCGGTTATGACGCAGTCGTTGATCTTCTGACAAACAAGTGAACATTCTAAATATAATCGGAATGGGAAGTATCGTTTCATTCAGCGACATAGTGTTAAAGGTTGCTTTATCATATATTCTTGCCGGAGCGTTTGTCGGAGCTTTAGGAAGCGTGCTCAGTACAAGAAAGCATCTGAACGTATAAAAATATTGCGAAATTTAAGATTGGTGGTGTTTAAGTCGGTAAGACGACGAAAATTATGAACATTTCATTTGGAAAAAATAAGCTTAAGGTAACGGCGCTGGTTCTTTGCGCTATTATTACAGCCGGAAGTTTAACATATGTTAATTACAGCAGCCCTTTGAAATCCGAGGCAAAGACTATTTCTGACCTGGAATCTGAAAAGGCTGAAAATGAAGCAGAAATCGAAAAAATCCAGAAAGAGCTTGACAGCCTTAACAGCGACATTGCAGATCAGGAGGCTATTCAACAGCAGCTTCAGAAAAAGATTGATTTACAGAATGAAAATATTGATAATATAAATACAATAATAAACGACCTAAATAATAAAATCAATGAAAAAGAAGAAAAAATCAAACAGCTTGAAATTGATATTTCCAATAAGGAAACTGATATAAATGAAGGAATGGAGCTTTTTAAGGATCGTTTAAGGGCTATGTATGTTTCCGGTAACGACAGTCTCGCCTCAGCGCTTGTAGGAGCTACCGATTTTTATGACATGCTGTCCAAAATAGAGCTTATTTCCCAGGTGGCCAAGCATGACGATGAGCTTATAGATTCTCTTATGACACAGCTCCAGCAGTTTGAAGAGGCCCAGGCTCAGCTTGATATTGAAAAAACAGAGCTTGACGCTGATCTGAAGGAACAGGAAGCAAATAAAAAGGAGCTTAATGAACAAATCAAACAGCTCAATGAGGATTATGCGGAAACACAGGATTATATAGATCGCAAAGAAGCCGATATGGAATCAAGACAGCGCGATATAGAGTCTCTTAAAGCTGATAACGAGGCTATGGACAATGAAATTGAAGAAATTAATGAAATAGCAAGGCGAAAAGCAGAAGAAGAGGCTGCGGCGGAACTTGAAAGACAACAGCAGCAGGAAGACAACGGCAGTTCAGACAGCAGCGCTATCGGAGGCGGAGGAGATCAATCCGGCGACGGAGAAATCTCCGGCTCAACAGGCGGAGGAAGCTACAACGGCTCATTAGGCTGGCCTGTACCGGGATTCTACAGTATTTCAAGCGGATACGGCTACAGGTGGGGATCGCTTCACGCCGGAATTGATATTGCCGGAGGCGGTATATCAGGCGCAACTGTAACGGCGGCTGAAAGCGGTACTGTAGTATTAGTAAAAACAGGATGTACTCATAACTACGGCAAGGACAGCAGCTGCGGCTGTAACGGCGGTTATGGAAATTATGTGATGATCGATCACGGAAACGGAATTTCTACTTTATACGGTCACTGCGCCGACGTATATGTATCTGTCGGACAATCGGTTTCAAGAGGCGAAGCCATAGGTTCTGTGGGGCACGGGCTGGTCTACCGGTTTTCACTGCCATTTTGAAGTAAGAATAAACGGCTCGACGGTTGATCCTACCGGTTATTTATATTAATAAGAAGCTATACATATTATATAAAACAGGGCAAGACGATCTTGCCCTGTTTTATAGTTCGCAATGAAAACAAAAATTTATATGATATATTAGAAAGGTGTGTAATATCTGTGAAAAAATCAGTGTCAAATCAGCGGCATTAATAGCCGGCGCAGCCGCACTTCTAACATTTTCAGTTACCTCTTTCTGGGCATTCCAGATATGCAGCGACAGTGTTGCCACACTAAGAAAGAAAGCAAAATCTATTGAAGATATCTACACTGTAGACCAATATATAGACGAATATTATTACGGCAGCTATGACGAGGAAATAATAGTAGATCAAGCTCTTTAAGGGAATGGTAAGCGCTCTTGATGATAAATATTCCGCTTATATGACTCCTGATGAATATGAACAGAATCTTATTGACGCTAAAGGCTCTATTACCGGTATAGGTATTACAGTTAATAAAGGTGATAATAATGAAATAAAAATCGTTGAAATTGCAGAAAAAGGACCTGCCGAGAAAGCCGGATTAAAAATCAACGACATTATTATTGAAGTTGACGGAAAAAACGTTAATGAAATGGAATATTCGGACGCTGTAAATCTTGTAAGAGGAAAAGCAGGAACTGAAGTAAATATAGCGGTAAAACGCGGAGATGAAGAGATTTCGTTTAAAATGAAGCGTGAAGAAATAACGACTGAAACAGTAACAAGCCGTATGCTGGAAAATAATATAGCTTATATTAAAATCACGGGATTTAAGGAAAACACCTCGCATCAGTTTAACATCGAACTCAAAAATGTCTTGAAAATAATGCTTCCGCTATTATTTTTGATGTAAGAAATAACGGCGGAGGATTGGTATCGGCATGTTCAGACTGCCTTGATCCGCTGTTGCCGTAGGGAGATATTGCTATTGCCGAATTTAAAGACGGAAGCACCGAAGTTATATGCAAATCTGACAAAATAGAATTAGATCTTCCAATGGCAGTTCTTGTAAATGAATATTCGGCAAGCGCAGCAGAATTATTTGCAGCGGCATTAAGAGATTTCGGAAAAGCTGTATTAGTAGGTCAAAATACCTTCGGCAAGGGTATAATGCAAAACACATATAACTTAGATAACGGCGGCGGACTCAAGCTTACTGTCGCAAAAATACAGAACGGTTAACTCAGAATGTTACCACGGAGTAGGCTTAAAACCAGATTATGAAACGGCGCTTCCTGATAAATATTCCGAAAATCAATCCGATGATATACCGGAAAATGAAGATACTCAGCTGCAAAAAGCGATTGAAATTTTAAAATAGTAATATATAAAGGTATTTTCTGTTAATTTACATTTTGTCCATATTTTATTAACAATTTGTACACCAATTTGTCGGTATTTATGGTAAAATGTAGATATAATCATTTATTGATTAAATTTAATCACCGGAGGATAAAATTATGTGGAAAAAGGCTCAAGGAACCATCAGACCATTAGACGCGCCAATGGCAGGATACGAAAATAAAAACGGTGTATTTATTGCACGTACAGAGTTTGAAGGCGGTATTCATCCGTGTAAGTTTGTCGATAATTTCGGATGCTATGTATCTTACGGAGGAAAAGAATACGGTGTTAAAGATTTCGAATATTATATTGGTAATGTCAAGTGGGTAAAGTGTAACAATCATCAGATACCGGACGGCGCCATTCTCGCAGGAAGAGAAGCTGATGGAAAATTGCTTTACATAGGAAGAACTGAATATGAAGGTATGATTATTACTGGTAAGGTAGGAACTCATTTGGCAAAAGGTATTTGTATCCCATATGCCGGCAAGGAATGGGAACTTTCAGATTATGAAGTACTTGTCGCAGATTAATATCCTGAATTTAATACAAAACTTAAAACTGATTTCGTTTAAATAACGAAATCAGTTTTATTTATCTATCGAAACAGAAATTCAAAAAACCGTATTATTGATTCATTCTTCTACGGCAGTTTCTTCCGCAATTCTTATCAAATGAAGGATTACATGCATAAAAATTACGGGAATTTAGATTATCCTGTGTTATTCTTAACCCTTCGACGAAACGGGAAGATACAAGTAAATTTATCCTTAAAAACGACGCTGTATAAAGCGTCATATATTCCATGTGATTTCAATGTTTCCGTCCGCTATGGTAATGACTTTGATAAGAGCGTCAACAACGGCTTGCTTATCTTCAAGGTTGTTTCCTCCCATTTCTGAACATGGTCGGATATAACGCTCAAAGAGTTGTTATCCGGCTGATAGGTAAGAGATAGATTTTCTTCTTGAAGTTTCCGTCGCTCTGCGTCCAATGTTTCTACCTTGTTGTTTATGTACTCCATTAGGATAGCATTTGCGCCAACTACCTTTTGATAATAAATCCTCTATTGCCTTGTCGATTTCAGCCAAGCGGTTTTGTTCTCATTGATTTTAGGGCTTGTATGGGCTTCTTCCTGCTTAGAGAGAGTTGTAAACTCGGCTAACCGTTCCCGGATTGCGTTCAGCATATATTCTTCCAGTACGTCGGCATAAATTGTACCGCCTGTACCTGTACACTTTGCCTTTTTGGTGGCAAGTGCCGTAGCACAAATAAAATATCTGTGCCATTTCGTATTTGCCTTTGCAATCGTCAAACCGTAACCGCATTTACCACATTTTACTTTCCCTACAAGCCATGAGTTTTTCGGTTTACAGGTTCTTGTTGATTGTCTGTTGTTTAGACAGCGTACCCTGCATTTTATCCAATCGCGTGATGATACAATTCCCTCATGGGGCGCAAGTACAATTTCCTTATCGGTCAAATCACATTGCTTGCGTGTCGTCGATACCGTACCCTTATACAGATAGCAGGCATTGTAGCCTGTGAAGTCAGATACGGGATTGATTACATTTGCCCCTGCGCCTTGAAAAAGTCGTACACATCTGCGTCTGCTTTCACATATACAGGATTACGGAGCATATCACTAATTCTTGCTGTACTCCACATACCACCCCGTAAATGCTCTATTCCATGTTCATTAAAGTAATTGATAATATCCCCTAATGAATTTTCTGGGTTAGAATACAGAGCGTACATAAGGCGCATTTGCTCGGCTTCTTCCGGGACAGGCACATACATAGACGTTTTTATCCCGTCAATGACGGTTTCCGTCTTTGCAAATCCGTAAGGAATACGCCCGCCCATATAAAAACCGCGCTTGCAACGTGAGTAGTATGCGTCAGTAACGCGCTTTTGGATTGTTTCACGTTCCAACTGTGCAAATACGATACAGATATTCAGCATGGCGCGTCCGATAGGCGTTGAAGTGTCAAATCGTTCTGTTGATGAAACAAACTCCACATTGTACTTTTTGGAATATGTCCATCATGTTTGCAAAATCCAAAATAGAACGACTGATACGGTCCAACTTATAGACGATTACCCTTGAGATTTTACCCTGCTTAATGTCCTCAAGCATTTCCTCAAAGGCGGGGCGGTTTGTGTTTTTACCGCTATATCCCCGGTCTATATACTCTTTATACGGATTGCCGCGCGTTTCGTACTTGCAATATTCAAGCTGGCTTTCAATGGATATACTGTCTACTTTTTCTACCGACTGGCGGGTATAAAGTGCGTCATACATCGTTTACCTCCATAACGATGTATTGAATTGAGCCGCCCACATTCATATTATACCACGTCCCCCGCCAGTTCTCAATTCTATGGACGCGCATATTTACAAAAAACCGCAAAAAGCTGCTTTTCAATATCAGCCTTTACGGTTTCCTTTTCTCCTGCCGGATATTTTGGGCGGCGATTGATAATGTTAAATTGCATTTTCTGTTCTGAAATTTTTGCCTTATCAATTTGATAAGTGATGTTGTCAGTCATAAAGATACCCCCTTTACATGGCGGACACTACATCTTATGAAAGACAGCAAGTACACTATTACAAATGAAAATGGGTTTTAATCAGACGGTCGATTCGCTTCTCAACCTCACGGGAATTGCACCCCTGCGTGGTTCTCGCGCAGCCCTACCCATTGCCTGCGACGCTTTTAACGCTCGGACTGTGGCTATAAGGGAGTATCATTATGTATTTTGCGCGTTATCGCCGACAGGCTGCTATACCTGTTTTCCGGCGTCGGTGTTGGTCGCTCGGCAATCCGGGGCGGGGAAGTCCCGCCGGGATTGCGTCATGGCGCACCCGCCGCATGGCTCGGCGCAAAAGGAACGTGTCTGATTTACCCTATACTGCGCCGCCGTTATCTTGCGCCGCTTTCTTTGTCAAGGTGCTTTAGCCGCGCAAAGTGGAAAGGGGAAACACTTTGCAAATACGGCTTTAGTCCTTATAAATTTTGAAACTAAGGACAGCCTGCATGAGCTTTGCTTGCAGCCGTTCGCGCAAGTCCTCGTCTATGCCATAATAGGTGTTGCCGCGCTCGTCGCGGATTTTTCGGATAGACAGGTGGGCTATGTAGCTTTGGTAGTGCTGCATGACAATGCTCATGGCTTCCGGGTCGCCCTTTGTCGCGGCTAAAATGACCGGGTAGGGTAACAAGCCGCGCTCATTGCCATTACAATTCGTTCCATTCATCAGCGCGTTCCTCCAAATATCGTTTTAGCAGTTCAAAAGAGCTTGTCCGTCTGTACTGTACTGTGCTGCGGGGTACTTTCATCAGCTCCGCGATCTCAACATCTGTCATGTCGAAAAAGTAGTACAGCAGTACGGCTTGACGTTTTTCGTCCGGCAGGGAGTGCATTGCTTCGGCAAGCAGCTTCGCCGTAATCTTCAAACCGCCTGCACAAAAAAGAGTCCTCGTCCTCATTGACAAAATATTTATCAACGGTATAAAGCTGCTTTTCTTCTTGCGGGGTAAGGTCTGCAAAGCTCACTTCGTGCTTTCGCCGGCTTTTGCGTTCCCGGCAAGCGTCAATCAGTTCGTTGCGTAACGTGCGTTTGCAGTACGCATTAAACTCACATCTCGTTTGCCATTCAAACCGAGCAGGGTAATCCATGTTCTCACCCCCCCTTTCGTCCCGGGGGCGGGTTATTTATCCCCTTTCGGCTGCCTTCCACGGACGCACCGCAGATTTGCCAAACGGAATAGAAAAGTTTTTCAAAAAAGTTTTGAAAAACGCAAAATGCGCCCGTCTGCAAGTCGCAGACAGGCGCAAAGGAAATGTAAGCAGTATTTAGATGAATTGACAGTTCATATTCATAGCCGGAATATCCCGTTGGTGGATAATGGATTTTTTGATAATTCAAAAATAGTCGGATTTTGTCGATAGGGTATGTGCTTCATGGCGGCTACCTCCTTTAGCCGCCGTATCTGTCAGCATTTAGTCGTCATTTCTTTTTAGAGGATAAAAGAAACGGCGGCCTTGCTATTTATGCTGTATGGAAATTTGGTTTTTAAAAAAGAGCCGACAGACTGTGATTTCTCACAAGTCTATCGGCTCTGCGTCTAAGCGTCCGGCTCTTTAGTTACCATTTACTTTAATATACTTAGGGGGCGACAGCAATTCAACAACAATTAGAACCCCTGAGAGAATGGCTATCCCCCATAATACTTTTCTGATTTTCATAAATTGCTCCTATCTGTTTTAAGACGCTTTTGTTGCAAACTGGCTGTTATACAGGTCTGCATAAAAAGCCGTTCATATCTAACAACTGCTTGTGTGTACCTTGCTCTACAATCGTTCCGTCACGCATGACCAATATTAAATCCGCGTCCCGGATTGTAGAAAGCCTGTGCGCAATAATAAAGCTGGTACGATTTTTTCATCAAGCTGTTCATTGCCTTTTGGATTTCTACCTCCGTCCGGGTATCTACGCTTGACGTAGCTTCATCAAGAATCAGAATGGACGGATCGGTAAGAATTACCCTGGCAATGGTTAGAAGCTGCTTCTGTCCGACAGAAACCGCAGAAAGCTCGTCGTCCAGTACTGTATCATAGCCCTGCGGCAGCGTGCGGATAAAGTGGTCGATTCGCGCCGCCTTTGCCGCTTTCTTAATTTCATCAAGCGTAGCATTTTTCCGCCCATAGGCAATGTTTTCCGCAACGGTGCCATGAAACAGCCATGTATCCTGTAATACCATTCCAAGAATAGAACGCAGTTCCCGGCGGCTCATATCTGTTATATTTACACCGTCAATACTAATTTTGCCTCCTTGCAATTCATAAAAGCGCATTAGCAGATTGATAAGCGTTGTCTTGCCTGCTCCCGTTGGACCGACAATGGCAACTTTGCTTCCCGCTTTAATCCTTACGTCAATATCTTTCATCAAAATTTTGTCGTCTGTATATCCAAAACGGATATGCTCAAAAGAAATATCCCCTTAGGGCTGCGGCAGACGGATTTCTTTCGTTGTATCTGGAATTTCCTCCGTTTCATCCAAAAGCTGATAAACCCGTTCCACCGAAGCAAGCGCGCCTTGTAAGGTGTTCCATGTATAGGATAGCTGTGTAATCGGCTCGGAAATCTGATTGACATATTGAAATGCAGCCTGCACGTCGCCAATCGAAATATTACCGCTAATAACAGACATAGCACCCCGGACAGCAATTACCACATAGCCAATATGCCCCATAAAACGAACAAGGGGATTGATCGCATAGGTAACAAACTGTGCTTTCATTGATGTTTTTCTCAAATCTTCATTGAATGTATCATTCGCAGTTATCATAATATCCTGCATATTAAAGGCTTTCACAACTCTGTTTCCGGTAAACGCTTCTTCAATATTCGCATTTAAAGCGCCAAGTGCAGCTTGATTTTTTCGCATAATAGCGGTTTGTGCGCATACCGACAACCGCAGCAACTACGATACTTACGCCTACCGTACCCAATGCAATCAAGGTCAGTTCTACACTAATACTCATAAGCATGGCAAATGCACCTACCAATGTAATAATAGAGGTAATCATTTGCGCAAGCCCTTCCTGCAAGGTATCGGACACCTTTTCCAAGTCACTTGTTACGCGACTTAAAATATCGCCCTTTTTATGCGTATCAAAATAGCGCAAAGGAAGTTTGTTCAGCTTGCTGCTGATACGTTCGCGGAGTTCAAGGCTTACCTCCTGCGAAACACTTGCTAAAATTCTTTGAGATACATAATTTAATAAAGTTCCCAATAGGTACAGAGCAAGCAGAAGCAGGATAATCCCGCCCATAGTAGAAAAATTAACAGAAAATACAGTCCCTTAGTGAAACTGCCGCCTTTATGCCGTTGAAAATATGGTCGATTGCATTACCAAGCACTTTAGGGCTTAGAACGCTGCATACAGCAGACGCCGAAAAGACATAAAAACACAATGAAAATCTTCCATTTTTTTTCTTCATCAAGTCCTTAAAAAAAGCGTTTCATTGTTCCTCTGATATTTTCTGCCTTTTCGCCGGACATTTCATCTCCGCCAAATTCTACGCTTACCTGTGCTTCCAATTCATCTCTTTCATCAATCATGCTAATTCCTCCTCGCTTAACTGAGAATGGGCAATCTGCTGATAAACCGTACAATTCTTCATCAGCTCATTATGCTTGCCTTTTTCCTACAATACGTCCTTCGTCTAACACAATGATTTGGTCTGCGTCAAGAATTGTGCTGATCCGCTGTGCAACAATGATAACAGCACTGTTTCCCACTTCCTTTTTCAGCGCAGCCCTAAGTTTTGCGTCGGTCTTAAAGTCCAATGCGGAAAAGCTGTCGTCAAAAATATAAATATCCGGCTTTTTAATAATGGCCCGCGCAATCGAAAGCCGCTGCTTTTGACCGCCAGAGAAGTTGTTTCCACCCTGGGAAACTCGGTAATCAAGTCCCTGTTTTTCCACGAAATCATCAATCTGTGCAATGCGTAGGGCATGATACATTTCCTCCTCCGTTGCATTTTTCTTTCCGTGGCGCAGATTATCGGCAATCGTACCGCTGAACAGGAACGCTTTCTGCGGTACATACCCGACTTTTTTTCCCGAAGTTCCTCTTGTGAATATCCACGGACATCTTTTCCGTCCACAAGAATACTGCCGTTTTCAATGTCAAAGAAACGCATAATCAAACTTGCTATGGTGGACTTTCCAGAGCCGGTACTACCAATAATCGCCGTGGTTTCGCCTTTGTTTACAGCAAAATCTATATCGTGCAAAACCGCTTCTTCTGCGTCTGCATAACGGAAAGAGACGTCCTTAAACTCGATTTTGGTATGAGCAGGAGATTTCCGATTTTTTTCCACTTGCGGATTTTTTACAACAGAATGGGCAAACTCCGGTGTTGTGGTTAATACTGCACTAATACGGTTCGCACATGTCTGCGCCCGCGGGATAAAAAATAAATGCAGTAAGCCCCATAACAAGATACATAAGCGTCAGCATGGAATATTCGATAATTGCCATAATATCGCCGATTTCCATGTTTCCTGCGGTAACTTGTTTCCCTCAAACCACACAAAACAAACCGTACAGATGTTCATAATCAGCATAACCAACGGGAGAAGTGCGGCAAATATTTTGTTTGCTTTAATTGCAATCTGCGCATAATCCTGAAAAGATTTATCCATTCGTATTTTGTCATCTTTTGTCCTGTGAAATGCGCGGATTACTCTTACGCCAATAATGCTTTCCCTGACAGCCCGGTTAATGGTATCAAAGGGAAGTCTGCATTTTTTTCAAAAATCGGAATCACGCCTTTTCCAATCAAAACTGTAAGCAATAGAATAACTGCCATAAAACCTAACAGAGCAAAAGAAAGAGAAGCGTTTTTTGAAAACGCCAGTATCAATCCGGCCACTGTCATAAAAGGGGCGGGCAACAGCATTTCTACAATAATGGAAAAGGCCATTTGCAGCTGTGTTACATCGCTTGTGCTTCTCGTAATCAGAGAAGCAGCTCCAAATTGATTAAAGTCATTTACAGAAAATTTCTGTACCTTGCGAAACATGACTTGCGAATGTCACACCCCATTGCTGTGGAAATATAGGTGGACATATACGTCCCCAAAGTAGAAACTGTTGCCGTTAAAGGGCGACAAGCAGCATAAATCCTCCGGTTTTCCACACATAGCCCAAATCTCCCGCAACAATGCCGTTATTGACAATACTGGCGGTCAAAGTGGGGATATATAGGGTTCCAAGTGTCTGCCCAAACAGGAGCAGGAGCATGAGCGCCACCCGTTTTTTATAGGGCGACAGAAAATGTAATAATTTTGCCATTGAAAAATCCTCCTGTAAAAATAAGTAAAGCCGATAACCACAATGTAACGTGTGTTATCGGCTCTGCGTCTGTGCGTCTGGCTCTTTGATAATCGAAATCTGAAATTGTTTCACATTGATAAGTGTTCTCGTATCGTTGCTGCTACGGCAAAGGAGATAACGGAAGTCGAAAAAGAGGGCGAATGAGAACGTCCGGCAAAACTGAATAAGTTTTAGGAAGCGTTGTAATCTTTGCGGATTGCAGCGTTTTTTTTTCCTGCGGGTGTGTTTGGCAAATTTCCGTCTTTATCGTGGAAGAAAGCGAAAAGATGAATAGCAAGCATAGGAAGCGGGTACCACTTCCGTATTTTGCCCGCCCTGCCCTGCGGCAGCTCCGGCAAAATGCTTGTTGGGAAGTGTCCCAAACCCTCTGAACGGAAAGGAGCGTTAGAGCATGGACGGACGGAAAAGGACGGTGCAAATCAAATTCAGAGTAACAGAAGCAGAACGGGATTTAATACTGGAAAAAATGAAGCTGATACCCACCCGGAACATGGCGGCGTATCTTCGCAAGATTGCCATTGACGGGTATATCGTGCAAGTAGACCATAGCGACATAAAGGCAATGACCGCGGAGATACAGAAAATACAACCAGCCTAACCGAAAGGCGAAAGCTGACACGGGAACACAGTACGGCTGGAAAGCGGTAAGTCACCTAAAGGCAATCGGGTGCGACTGAACCGCAATGTTAATCGGATATAAGGTATAAGTTGGATTTACTGAACGTGAGCTTCCAGTTTCTGTTATGTGCCGATAGAGGAAAATTGCCTGAAACCTCTGGTACGGAAAAGGCAAGTTATGGTTGTGGGCTTGTCGGTTATCAATCATTCCGTACAACCTGTAGGGGAACCTATGGTAACGAAGCGAAAGCGATACCGAGAACCGAATTTACCAAGTCTCATTGCTAACCGGGGATGCCCTAACCAGGAGTGCCGCACGAAAGGGGGAATGAAAAAGCGGCTATGGCTTTGGAGCCTGAAAATCCTGCATGGGTACGGAGTGCTCGTAGTAGTCCGAGAGGGGTAATGACCCTTACATGGCGAAGGGGCACAGTTATTGCGCACTAAAATTAGAAGTTGATTAGGGAGGAAAACCTCACATGAAGCCAACAACGGAAATTTTAGCAAGAATCAGTCAAAACTCACTTGCAAATAAAGAAGAAGTATTTACAAAACAGTATCGCTATCTGTTGCGTCCTGACATTTACTTTGTGGCATACAAAAACCTGTATGCCAACAACGGTGCGGCAACAAAAGGAGTAAACGAGGATACGGCGGACGGTTTCAGTGAAGCCAAAATAGATAGTATTATCAAAGCATTGGCGGACGAAACCTATCAGCCCATGCCGGTGAAGCGAACCTATATCCAGAAGAAGAATAACCGCAAAAAGCTGCGTCCCTTAGGTATACCAACCTTTACTGACAAATTGGTGCAGGAAGTGTTGCGGATGATACTGGAAGCGGTATATGAACCTATCTTTCTGGATGTCTCCCACGGTTTTAGGCCAAAAAAAGAAGTTGTCATACGGCCTTAAAACAGTTGAGACGGGAGTTCAACGGTACGCGTTGGTTTGTTGAAGGCGACATCAAAGGTTGCTTTGACAACATCAACCACGCTGTTCTTGTAGGCTTGCTGAACAATAAAATCAAGGACGCTCGGATAACCAAGCTGATTTACAAATTCCTAAAAGCAGGATATTTAGAGAATTGGCAGTACCATAAGACGTACAGCGGTACACCGCAAGGCGGTATCATTTCTCCGCTACTCGCCAACATCTACCTGCATGAATTGGACAAGTTTGTAATGAAGTTGAAATCCGAATTTGACACGCCCGGAGTGGGACAAATCACACCTGAATACCGAGAGCTGCACAATGAAATCAAACGGCTATCCCACCGCTTGACGAAAGTAACAGGTGAGGAAAGGGAAATGGTGCTGGCAGAGTATAAGCCCAAACGTCAGAAACTGATGACCATTCCCTGCACTGCGCAGACCGACAAAAAACTGAAATATGTTCGGTATGCGGATGATTTTCTAATAGCAGTCAAGGGAAACCGTGAGGACTGTCAATGGATTAAGAGCAAACTGGCCGAGTTTATCGGAGATACACTGAAAATGGAACTCAGTGAAGATAAAACGCTCATAACCCATAGCAGTAAATGTGCAAGGTTCTTAGGCTATGATGTGCGTGTGCGCAGAAGCGGAAAAATAAAGCGGGGTGGCCCCGGTCATGTAAAAATGCGTACCCTCAATGGGGGTGTAGAACTGTTGGTGCCACTTAACGATAAAATCCGTCAATTCGTTTTCACTAAAGGTGTGGCGATACAGAAGAAAGATGGTTCCATGTTTCCAGTTCATCGGAAATATCTGGTTGGGCTCACAGACTTAGAAATCGTTTCAGTATACAATGCGGAGTTAAGAGGAATATGCAACTATTATGGTATGGCAAGCAACTTTTGCAAGCTGCACTATCTTGCCTACCTTATGGAATACAGTTGCTTAAAAACCCTTGCTTCAAAGCATAAAACCAGCCTATCCAAAACCATTGACAAGTTTAATGATGGCACAGGAAAATGGGGTATACCCTATGAAACGAAGCAGGGAAACAAAAGGCGTTACTTCGCAAATTACGCCGACTGCAAAGGCAAGGGCCCTGCTACGGATTACATCAGCAATGCTGCCGTTGTCTACGGATACGCAGTCAATACCCTTGAAAACCGGGTTTTTTGTCTGAACGAGCAGTAACAGAGCCGTATACTCCATAAGGAATATGAGCGAGAGGGGGTACGTACGGTTCCCGGAGAGGGTGGCGCTGAAAAAACCTATCACAGCAATCTCCTGCCGCGTGACTTAAAACCCTCGGGCAGATTATACAGAGGAAGCAATCAGAGAGAACGGATAAGCGGCAAACGCGCCCGCGCCGGGAAAGCTCCACGCGCAGATCGGGGCGGCGTCAGTCTGCTTATTGATATTGAGAACAGTATCAAAGGCGCAGGAAAGCCGGGGGGCTATGAGCATTGGGCGAAAATCCACAATCTGAAGCAGGCGGCTAAGACCATGAATTTCTTGACGGAACATAAAATTGAGCAGTACGCAGAGCTAACCGCCAAAATTGCGGAAATTACCGCAGCAAGCGAACAGGCAGCGGACAGCTTAGAAAGAAATTGAAAAGCGGCTTGCAGATATGGCGGTGTTGATGAAGCACGTCGCCACCTATCAAAAGACAAAGCCTGCCTATGACGCATACCGATAATCCTCCATGAAGCAGCGGTAAAAGCATTAAAGGCGGCGGGTATCTCAAAGCTCCCGAACCTTGCAGAGCTGCAAGGGGGGAATATACCAAGCTGCAAGAGCAGAAAGAAGCCCTCGTACGCCGAATATGGGAAGCGGAAAAAGCAGGTCAAGGAATACGATACTATCAAGCAGAACATAGACAGCATTTTGAACATAGAGCGTCAGCAGGAACGGGAAAAGGGAACAGAGCGCGGATAAATGAACAAAAAAGAGCGGACGCGGCAGCCGGTATGTTGGCCACCGCGCCCGTTTTCTCTATGGGTGTAGATTGTTATTTCTGTTACGCAGTAGAACCGCGATTTTGGGGAACAGGTATTTAGATATTACCGCCCTGCAAAACGGCTGTCAGAGCCGCATAAAACAAGGCTTTTTTCGCCCCTACTGCGTAACAAGAGCGCGTCGTTTCCTCATGCGCTCGTCCGGGC